>Ga0181594_10000260_pt1 | contig 46346 bp, 37 predicted proteins | sample 071ome_18_FD_145603 | JGI IMG/M metagenome (GOLD analysis project Ga0181594, IMG submission 145603) | Coastal salt marsh microbial communities from the Groves Creek Marsh, Skidaway Island, Georgia - 071413BT metaG (spades assembly) | ecosystem: Environmental > Aquatic > Marine > Intertidal zone...
AAATTTTGCCCAAGCTCAAAGGAGAGGTGAAAAGCAGCATTCGAATTTGCGCTGGTGCAAATGTTTGTATCTCCAACCGATATGCGGGCAAGCCGATTCGCTGCATTCAAAACGCACTGCTGCCGACGCCCGGCGCGACTCTCGAGAAGACACTCATATCCAAGCACATTGCCATCATAGGTGCAGGGCCTGCCGGCCTTGAGTGCGCCAGAATTGCCGCAGAACGCGGTCACCAAGTGAAAGTGTACGAAGCCTCGGATAAGCCCGGCGGCCAACTTGCTCTTTGGGCGAGAGCCCCGTCACGAAAAGAGCTCGGTCGGGTTATTGATTGGCGTATCGACGAACTGGCTCGACTTCAAGTGCCGATCCTTTTTCATCGCCTTATGGATGTTGGGAGCATAAAAGGTCTGGACGCTGAGGTTGTAGTGATTGCCACCGGTGGTCTGGATCAATGCAGGCGGTTCTCAGTCGACAGCGCCGTGCCCGTCGTCTCACCCCATCAGGTACTTAATGCTGATTACCCAAAAGGCGCCAAGGCTCTTATCCTTAATGAAGGACGAGGCCAAGCAGGACTCACCGCAGCGGAGATGTTGCTTGCCGCAGGTATCGAGGTCGAGATCGTTACATCAGATATTGCTGTCGCGGCCGATCTGGACCCCACGAACCGCACCCCGTGGTATCAGCGGCTTGGCGAGAAAGGCTGTAATTTTTTAAGCGGGCATCTTCTTAGAGAGATCAAAGCCGATCAGATCGTCCTTGAAAATGTTTTTGATAGCCGACTGACCTTTCGATTCGGAATCGACCTTGTGGTGGACTGGTCCGGCGCAAAAGCAAACGATGCCCTGATCAATGATCAGGCCGATCTTCAGAGAGAAGTGCACTCGATCGGAGACTGTCGGGCCCCAAGAACCGTTGAAGTGGCGATCAGTGAAGCGACAGCGCTCGCATTAAAGCTGTAGCACGAAATCTATAGTAGGTGACCAATCGAAGGCCCGATTGAGACCTGGCTGGGCTACCGAGGTTTGATGACAGAGTAAAAAAGTAACACCAGCGCTCCGTCAGTGGAGCCCGCTGTGTGCATGGCCCCCGGCGCTCTTACTATGAAATCCCCGGGCCCGTACTCGTGCTCCTGATCATAAAAAGAACCAGACAACACATACACCTGCTCGTATTCTTCATGGGCATGGAGCTCAGAAAATGCTCCCGGCTCAACTTTCATAAGCCACGTTCGCATGTGGCTGATCTCGTCCTGCAGCAACGGCTTCATCAGAAACCCAGGCTCATCGCTGTCCTGCCACGGAATGTTATCGGCGTTCAGGAATGCCGAGCCCAGCGCGGGCAAGTCCAGGGCTTTGGACAAATCTGAGGCATTAAATATTTCAGTCACTGTTCGCGTCTCTTTCTTCCTAAGGCGCTTGCTTTCTAAAGCGATTGGTCTTTCGGGCGAATTAATATGTCGTGCACCTGGACATGTGACGGTTGCGAAAGGGCATAAAGCACTGCGCTTGCAATATCGTCACTTTGCAGACAATGCATCGCGCCATAGGTCTTATCGGCCGCTTCGGTGCTGCCGGAATAGTGCTCGGCAAATCCGGTCTCTACGAGGCCCGGGCTGATACTCGAGACGCGTATGGGTCGCTTAGCCTGATGGATCTCCTGACGTAAGGATTCGGTCAGCGCCCGAACCGCGAACTTGCTCGCCGCATACATGCCATTTGAACCCGCCGGCACCCGATGTCCGCTCATCGACCCCAGATGGATTATGTGACTCTCCTCACCATGTTCGCTCATCTGCGAGAGTGCTAACTGTGTACAGTGGCTTAGAGCGACAACGTTCAACTCAAGCATCTCTCGCCATTCATGGACAGGCTGCGAGTCCAGAGCGCCCGCGTATCCAAGCCCCGCATTATTGATAAGGACGTGAATGGGGCCCCAACGATCCCTCACGTCTGCAAAAAACCGTTTTGATTCCTCATCGTGGCGAAGATCCACCCGCCTTGGAAAAAACCTCTCGGGGCAGTCAGCCTCCTCGCCAATCGTTTCTATTTTCTCAGCTCGGCGTGCGCAAACAGCAACGCGCATACCGCTACGAAGAAGTCCTAATGCCACTGCCCTGCCGATACCGCTCGATGCGCCAGTCACGACAGCGATCCTGTCTTTCCACTGATCCATTGAAATAAAAAGGTGTTTTTGATCAGCTCATTCTAGAGTATTTTGCCCCTGCATCGATTGCCGACGGGCAGAGCCATCATTCCCCTCAGCGCATAGTTTCGAGCCATCCGCTAAACCGTTAAACTAAGATGATGCAAGACGAGATTTCAAAAAACTTGGAAGCAATCCTGGCACTTGGCACGGAGTATGGCTTTGACCTCCTGGCTGGAGTCGCCACCCTTATCTTCGGCTGGTGGCTGGCGGGTCGTGCAAGAAAACTGGTTCTGAAGGGGCTCAACAGGGTCCCCGCCGTTGACGAAACGCTTAGACCATTTTTCGCGTCGATTGTCCGTTACGCTATCATCGCAATCACGCTGGTGGCTGTACTGGCGCGATTGGGAATCCAAACCACCTCGATCATCGCCGTGCTCGGTGCCGCCGGTCTCGCGATTGGCCTTGCGCTTCAGGGCACGCTTCAAAATATTGCGGCCGGAATCATGCTTTTGATTCTACGACCCTTCAAAGTGGGCGATTACATTGATGCCGGCGGTACCGCGGGGACCGTCGACGAGATTGGACTCTTTACGACAGATATGACTACTTTCGATGGCATTTATCTCTCTGTGCCAAACAGTTCGCTTTGGAACACATCCATTCTCAATTACACCCGCCTACCGACCCGGCGGCTCGATATTCCCGTGGGTATTGCTTATGAGGACGATGTTGAGAAAGCGCTGTCGCTCTTGCTCGAGAAGCTGCGAACCGACTCGCGGGTGTTGGCCGACCCTGAACCGCAAGTGATGGTCACTGCACTTGGCGAGTCCTCCGTTGATCTGAATCTTCGCTGCTGGAGCCTTCGAGAAGATTTCTGGGCACTGCGGTTCGACCTAAACAAAAACGCGAAGCTCTGGCTTGATAGTGCAGGGATTTCCATCCCGTTCCCGCAGCGAGATGTTCATCTTATCTCCGCGAATAATGGCGACTAGATGCTGGCTTTCCATTAATCCGTCAGCCGATCGCTAAGACGCTAGCCGCCAAACGGCCCACTACCCTACAGCAGGCGCCGAGCTTAGAACCCCCAAATCTTTTTTAAAGGTTATAGCCGCGCTCTTCGTGGTTAACAAGATCAAGGCCCTCGAGTTCCTCCTCTACACTGACTCGAAGCGGCACAACTGAACCCACAAGTTTTAACGCCAGATAACTGACGACTGCACTCCAAATCGCGGTAGCGACTACAGCAATAGTCTGAATCCCAAATTGGCTGGCCACCGTGGTACTCTCCGCGAGCCCGGCACCACCCAGCCCTGCAGAAACAAACACGCTGGTGAGCAACATTCCCAGGGCGCCGCCCACACCGTGCACCGGAAATACATCGAGCGAATCATCAATAATGAGTTTTTGCTTGATAAGTTGCGTCGCCCAGTAGCACACAAACCCAGCGGCGGCACCGATAACCAACGCGCCCATCGGCCCCACAAAGCCTGAGGCCGGCGTAATCGTGCCGAGTCCTGCGACCATACCGGTGACAACACCGAGAGCGCTCGGCTTTCCATGACGGATCCACTCAACGATCATCCACATCAGGGCGCCCGAGGCCGCGCTGATGTGAGTCACAAGCATCGCCATTCCGGCCACACCATCTGCCGCCACAGCGCTGCCGGCATTAAAGCCAAACCAGCCCACCCACAACATAGCCGCTCCGGTTACGGTCATTGTCATGTTGTGCGGCAACATAGCGGTCTGCGGAAACCCGCGACGCCGACCCAAAACAATCGCTGCGACTAACGCTGCCACGCCGGCATTCACATGAACCACTGCCCCACCGGCAAAGTCCATCACGCCCAGCTCAGCGAGCCAGCCGCCACCCCAGACCCAATGCGCCACAGGGACATAGGCGAACAAAGTCCAGAGCAGGCAAAAAATCAGCATAGCAGCAAAGTTCATTCGCTCAGCGAACCCGCCGACGATCAGGGCCGGCGTAATGGCGGCAAACGTTAATTGAAAAATAACGAACACACTTTCTGGAATAGTCCCGGAGACCGAATCGACGGTTACGCTGGAGAGAAATACATTACCCAGCCCGCCGATGATCCCACTGACGCCTCCGTCACTGAATACGAGCGAGTACCCAAGCACGATCCATAAGATACTTATTGCGCAAACCAGCACAAAGCACTGCATGAGGACTGAAAGCACGTTTCTCGAACGCACGAGCCCTGCGTAAAAAAGCGCAAGACCCGGAATCGTCATAAAGACCACCAGCGCGGTCGAGGTCAGCATCCACGCGGTATCTCCGCTATCGGAGCTTGCGAATGCGCCTCCCGGAAACCCGCCAAGCGCAGACGCGATTAACGCCCCGCCAAAATTTATTTTTTGTTTAAAGAGCATCTTGATCAATCTCTCCGGTGCGGATTCGGATAATGCGATCAACGTCATAAACAAAAATCTTGCCATCGCCAATTTTATCGGTGCGCGAAGCGCCCACAATGGCATCGAGTACCTGATCCAGAATTGCGGAATCGACAGCGACTTCCAGTTTGACTTTGGGCACAAAATCAACGACGTACTCGGCGCCACGATAAAGTTCCGTGTGACCCTTCTGCCGACCAAACCCTTTTACCTCAGTCACGGTCATTCCTTTGATTCCCACCTCCGCGAGCGCGTCTCGAACGTCATCGAGTTTGAACGGTTTAATGATTGCGGTTACTAGCTTCATGCGGCACTCCTCGGAGATCAAACAGAAAGAAATCGGTAGACTCGATGGACCAAGGAACTAACGGCCCGTCTGGTAGCTGGAATTATCGCAGACCTTCCGAGACGGCTAAAGCGATTCGCGATACAAGGAGCGCTCAAACGAGCCGATTAGAGATTGCAAAACTTGCATAAACAGTTGAAAACGGGACAATTCAGCCCATACCCATTCGGATCGATAACCACACGTATTGCCCCAAGGTTGTGCGGATATGGCTGAAAGTAAGATTCTGATCGAACCTGAGGCGCTTGAAGAAGAACGCCGTCGATCGGCCGTGCAGGTGGTTGATGTGTCCAAGATCGAGACCCACGCCCAACTGCGAATCCCGGGGGCTATTCATATTGACTACGCTTCACTTGTTGCAGGCAGTCCTCCCGCGCCTGGCCTATTGCCTTCAGATCAGCGGCTTGGCGGCTTGGCGAGCACCCTTTTGCTACACCAAGCCCCTAGCATCGTCGCCTATGATGATGAAGGCAGTGGGCGCGCCGCCCGACTGGCTTGGACGCTTCATTACTTAGGGTTTGAAAACATACGCGTCTTGAACGGCGGCCTTCATGCCTGGCATAACGAGGGTCATGAGGTGAGTCGGGATCCGATGGAGCAGGTCAGTGGAAGCCAATCCGCGGGGTCCGTGAGCCTGCAAAAGAATACGGGCGTGTTGGCCGATGCCGATTACATTTTGCAAAATCTTGATAATGACCGCGTGCGTCTTCTCGATGCCCGCAGTCCCGAGGAGTACTCGGGCCAGAAAGTGTTTTCGGCGAGAGGCGGTCATATCCCGGGTGCTATCAACTTCAACTGGCAGGAGACACTCGATACGGAGCGCAACCTTCGGTTGAAATCGCCCCCTTTATTGTTACAAAGCCTCGAAGCCTTGGGACTCACCCGGGATAACGAAGTCATTACCTATTGCCAAACACACCACCGGTCGGCGCATGCCTGGCTGATGCTCAAATCACTCGGCTTTGAAAACGTGCGTGGTTACGCGGGGTCATGGTCTGAGTGGGGTAACCGTCCCGACTTACCGATTAGCCAGGAATCTCAATGATCATTATCTTGCGACCCGAGAGCACTCTCGACACGAAAGAAGGCAAGGCCGTCCTTACTTACCTGCAGTCCAAACCGGGGATAACCGCCCGCACCCATTTCATTGCTGGAGCCGATCGAACGCTCTCTGAGATCTATGTCATCGGGAATGTCGGCGCGCTTGATCAAAACGAAATCGAGAGTCTCGTCGGCGTTGAAAAAGTGGTGCGAGTCTCTCGTGAATATCGCGTAATCGGCCGGCATGCTGGCGATATTCGCCCCTCAGGCTTCACCTACAACGGGGTACGTTTCGATCAACAGTCACTGCACGTGTTCGCGGGGCTGTGCGCAGTCGACAATCCAGCCAATGTCGAGACGATGATGAAGGCGCTCCAGGAACATGGGCAGGTGTGCACCCGCATGGGTGCCTATAAGCCCCGCACGAACCCTTACTCGTTTCAGGGTCACGGCGCATCGTGCCTGCCGTGGGTGTTTGAGCTTGCGGGGAAATACGGCATTCGCGTGATTGCGATGGAAGTGACTCATGACTCACATGTGCGGGAAATCCAAGACGCCCTTGAGACAACGGGTCATCCCACCGGTGTGATGCTTCAGATCGGTACGCGAAACACGCAGAATTTTGAGCTTCTGAAAGAAGTAGGCAGGCAGACGGAACTTCCCGTGCTCTTAAAACGCGGTTTCGGCATTACCTTAGATGAGTCACTTAACGCCGCGGAATACCTCGCCAGCGAGGGCAACCGCAATATCATCTTCTGCCTGCGTGGCATGAAAACCAATATGGGCGATCCTCACCGAAATCTTGTTGATTTCGCGCACGTTCCTGTTGTGCGGCATCTGACCCATCTGCCCGTCTGCATCGATCCATCGCACTCGGTCGGCAGTCGCAACATCGGCCCGGACGGACTCCTGGACGTGATGCACATAACCGCGCAGGGCGTGATCGCAGGAGCCAACATGATTCTCGCGGACTTTCATCCCCAGCCCGAGCAAGCGCTGGTCGACGGCCCACAAGCCTTGCACATGAGTGAGCTGCCCTGGTTTCTGGACGATATCGCTATCGCCCGACAAGCCTATGAAGCACGCCTTGCCAGAGCGAATTCTGAGACCCAATAGGATTTTTTAAATGAGTGATCCAAAAAAATTGCCAAAGACCGATGACGAATGGCGTGCGACGCTTACCCCTGAACAGTACTACGTCTGTCGGCAGCATGGCACGGAACGGCCCTTCACCGGCGAGTACAACACCTGCAAAACAAGCGGTCAGTACCAATGCGTGTGCTGCGGCACGATTCTTTTTGAATCTGAGCACAAATTTGATTCAGGATCGGGCTGGCCAAGCTTTTGGCAACCGGCAGATCCTGAGAACGTTGAGGAATTTCGTGACTCAAGCCACGGCATGATCCGAACCGAGGTGAGATGCGCGACCTGCGACGCCCATCTCGGCCACGTCTTTGAGGATGGGCCTCAGCCGACCGGACAACGCTACTGCATCAATTCGGTCGCGCTAAAACTCGACAGCTCTGAGTAGAGGATCGAACACCATCCCTCACGCATCGCGGGTTTTTATTCGCGGGATACGGATCAACTCGCCAGCCCTCGGTGGCCCGGAGCGTAAAACGGGGTTATAGCGTGTGATCACCCAAATCGGTAACTCGTACTCTCTCGCAAGGACCCAAAGATTATCGCCCGGCTGGATCGTGTAGTTCTCCGTGCCCGTGACCTCAAAATTCTCTTTGAATTCTTCAATCAGAACGCGGTGGTATTCCTCACGGCGCCTCTCAAAACCCTGCTGATGATCACGATCGGTCACTGGGAGTAGTAAGGCATCTCCGCTCGAGAGGACCCGTCTCGAGTCGTAACTGTTCAGCTCTAGAATTCGCTTCACCCCGCCCAATCGGAGCCAATCGGAATAATGCCCTAGGGTTTCTTCCGGCTCTACGTTGATGCGATAAACGGTTTGGCCATCAAGTCGCGACACCTGTATCGAAAGATCCACCGGTGCATCCAGCGGACTGATCTCTGGCCACGGGTTTTGTGTCGTTGGCACGCTCTGGGCCGGCTGCGCCGGCGCTTTGTTCTCGGCAGATGCTCTTTCTGACCCTGTCGATGCAGCGAGCGTCCAATCGACGCCAGAGATCTGCAGAATTTGCCCTGGCTGAATAATTGCTTCCTTGCCAAGAGCGTTGTCAGCTATCAGCCGCTGGCACGGCACATCGTATCGGGCGGCAATTCGGCAGGCGCTGTCTCCAGGTTTCACTTTATAGGCCACATTAACGCGTGACGGGCTGTTCGACCCCTGATTAGCGGATGCTCGACTCTGGCCCCGCGCGACCCCCGGTACGGTCAACGATTGACCCGGAAAAATAAGATCGCCTTGGGATAAACCGTTTGCAGCCAAAAGTGCTTTGCAATCCACACCATAGCGGGCTGCAATCCCGCAGGCGCTGTCTCCCTTCCCGACGGTATAAGTTGCACTTGATCCCCCGGCTAACGACCCCGGGATAACGAGCAGCACACCGACATTTAGGACGGATCCTCGGTTCAAGCCATTTGCGGCAAGCAGATCATCGCAGTCGATTCCGAAGCGTCCGGCAATCGCACAGGCCGAATCTCCTCGCTGCACTTCATAGCGCCCCCCTTGTGCCATCGTGCTTCGACCGCGAGCAGTAGAGGGCACCTGCAGGGTCTGTCCGACACGAATCATGGCTTTCCGGTCCAGCCCGTTCATGGCGATGAGTTCAGCACAGTCAGCATTGAAAGCCGCTGCAATTCCGCAAGCCGTATCACCAGTCCGAACTGTGTACTGCACCGATCCCACCCGCTTTACCTCAGGCGGCATCATGCGCAGTCGGGCCACGTGGTTAGCCCAACCGCCGCTTCTTGAAGGCAAGCGCAGGCGGTAGCCGTCCGGAATCGTTCTCCAGCCATGCCAGACAAATCGGGTGAGCGCCGGGTTCAAAGCCTTGAGCTGGGCTTCAGTCAGGCCAAAAACCGACTGGATACGACCTATGGAAACAGGCCGATCGAGAATCAGCGTGTGATAGCGCAACGGCCGACCCGGTGTGATATCCCCAAAAAATTTCTTCTGATTCTGGGCAACGAACCGTGCCGCGAGAAATCCAGCGTAAAAATTCTTTACGGCAACCTGAAACTTTTTAGAGCGATATCGGTTCAGGACGTCCATATAGTCTGGCCCAATCTCCTTAATCGCGCGTCGCATCCCGTTGACGCCATAGTTATAAGACGTGATAACGAAAGGGCTCAACTCACTGTGCGTCACACCGGGATCCTTAGTGCGTGCCGCCTTGGTAAGCCTCTCTCGTGATTCTTTGAGGTACCGTGCCGCACCCCAACTGGCGACCTCAGGATCCAATCGTTCGTCTACGGTGGCATTGAGCTCAAGGCCAAGATCCCTGCCGGTTGCCGGCATGATCTGCCACATCCCAGCCGCGCCTACTCGAGAATAAGCCTTAGGGTTATAGGATGATTCAACGAAAGGAAGGTACTGGATGTCACGAGGCAAGCCAGAATCTTTCAGCACCTTGCGGACAATCGGCCCATAAGTCCCAAAACGCTGCAATGCCGCTTTAAAGCCATCCCGATTTCCTGACTGACAACGAATGTCACTGGCAGCCCGGCGGATCTCGTCGCTCGATCGACTTGGAAAAAGTTTCAGAAGATGACGCCGGTAATCGGAGTTGACGGGCGCATTGCGATCCAACTGCTTCGCTAATGTATGGAGCTCTGAGGAGATACGTCTTTTCTGATCCTTGACAAACGGCGTGTTGCCCTTGCGACCGCAGGCTCTTCCCTCGAATACAGCATAAACACGATGCGGCAGCGTCGGATCATGAAGGACGGCATCCTGACTATCCCATCGGCTGTAGATATCAATCCAGAAGTTGACGCGATCCTGTAGCTCTGCGGGACAGGGAAATGCAGCATTGCAGCGCATCTTGTGCTGCTTTACTTCTACGAACGCATATCCCGAGGTCGATTGAAAGAGGCCCGCGACAAACGCGCAGGCCAAGAAAATCGATCGTCCCCAGCAAAGGTGGTTAGGCATATCTTCGGGCGAGTGGTTTTAAAACGCCTTGAGGAGTACCGTTGGAACCGGCAGGCTCTTCAGCGATCGGTCGCTTTTAGAGCGGGTATCCTACCAATTCAGCGCTAGAAAATAAATGAAGACATCCGTTTATGTGTTTTCTTAGGGCGCAGAGCGCTTTGATAAACTTCACTTTTGGGACCACACCTTCAAGCAAATGACATGGCCCACATCCGCACCGAGCACATCACCGAAAGCGTAGCCGATGCACTCCAGTACATCTCGTACTATCACGCGCCTGATTTCATAGGTGCGATGAACCGCGCCTATGAGCGGGAACAGTCTATCGCCGCAAAAAACGCCATCGGACAGATTCTGGTCAACTCGCGTATGGCCGCTCAGGGTCATAGGCCCGTATGCCAAGACACGGGCATTGTGGTTGTCTTCATTAAGGTCGGCCAGCGCGCTGTAATTGAGGGAGATGTATCACTCCAAGAGGCCATCGATGAGGGCGTCCGGCGAGCGTACACGCATGCGGATAATCCGCTGCGCGCCTCTGTTGTGTCACCACCGATTGGCGCAAGAAAAAATACAGGGGACAACACTCCCTCCGTGGTTCATACCGAGATCGTCCCGGGAGAAAAGGTGGAGATCACCGTAGCCGCAAAAGGAGGCGGCTCCGAAAATAAAGCAAAACTCACAATGCTGAACCCCAGCGACAGTCTTGTGGATTGGGTCACTGAGACACTCCCCACCCTTGGCGCCGGGTGGTGCCCGCCGGGAATTCTTGGTCTTGGGATCGGCGGCACCCCCGAAAAAGCGATGTTGATGGCAAAGGAGTCGCTGATGGCCCCCATCGATATGGACGAGATCGTAAAGACCGGGCCGCAAAACGAGATTGACGAGTTACGACTTCGAATTTACGAGGCCGTGAATCAACTCGGGATTGGTGCCCAGGGTCTTGGGGGGTTAACGACCGTGCTCGATGTGAAGATTCATACGTACGCGACGCACGCAGCCTCATTGCCCGTTGCAATGATTCCGAACTGCGCGGCAACTCGACACGTGCATTTCGTGCTGGATGGCTCAGGCCCTGCTGCCCTGCCCATGGTGGATCCCGCCGTGTGGCCGGACATAGCAAACGAAGCATCAGGTAAGCGCGTTTATCTCGATCAGTTAAGCGCTGACGACTATCAATCGTGGCGTATCGGTGACAACCTGCTTCTTAACGGAAAAATTCTCACCGGACGAGATGCGGCGCATAAGCGACTGGCAGATCTCATAACCGCAGGCGAACCTCTCCCCGACGGTGTGGATTTTTCTGGGCGCTTTATCTATTACGTAGGCCCCGTGGATCCGGTGGGCGACGAGGTGGTGGGACCTGCGGGCCCCACCACCTCCACGCGTATGGATAAGTTTACCGAGACCATGCTCGCGCACACCGGACTCGCCGGCATGATCGGTAAAGCTGAGCGCGGACCCGATGCGATTAATACGATTAAATCGCATGGCAGCGTATATCTGATTGCGGTGGGAGGTGCGGCTTATCTTGTTTCTCGAGCGATTAAATCCGCGCGCGTGGTTGCCTTTGAGGATCTCGGCATGGAAGCGATCTACGAATTTGAGGTGCAGGATATGCCCGTTACCGTTGCGGTGGATAGCACCGGGGCCTCTGTACATACCGAGGGGCCACGCGAATGGAAAGGCAAGATCGCTTCGTTCCCGGTCCGGGTAGTTCAGGCTTAGGAGATAGCTTATGAAAGCGGTAGCGGCAAAAGCAGCGTGGGTTTTCCTTTTTCACCTAGGGGTTCTCCTCTCCCCCGGCTCCGCCGCATTTTCCTCCGAAAATCTGGGTGCTTTCCTTGGCGCAAAAGACACCGATCACCCCAGCTGGTTTAAAGAGAGCTTTCTCGATTTTGAGGAAGACATTGAGGAAGCGGCATTAGAGGGTAAACGCCTGGTGCTATATTTCTGGCAAACCGGGTGTCCCTACTGCAATGCGCTCGTGGAGCAAAACTTTGCCCAGCGCGATATCGTGGAAACCATGCGGTCAAACTATCAGCTCGTCGGCATCAACATGTGGGGCGATCGCGAGGTGATTCAAGTCGGGGGAAAAGTATTCACCGAAAAAACGCTTGCTGCTGCCCTTCAAGTCAATTACACCCCCACGCTCTTGTTCTTTGACGAAGCGCGCCAGGTAATACTGAGGTTAAACGGTTACTACCCGCCGGACGATTTCAGAGTCGCAATCGATTGGGCGCGCGCCTCCAACAGCTCCGCTCAGCCGTTTGCTGAGTATGCGGCTCAAGCAAAGTCAGTCGTCTCCCGACCAAAGCTGAACGTTCAGGATTTTTTCGAAGGCGCTCCCTTCGATCTTTCAGTCGGAAAGCAAGACTACACTGCGGTTTTTTTTGAGCAACCGAACTGTGCACAATGTGACGTCTTCCATGATCGTGTTCTCAGTCAGCAAATTGTCCGCGCGCAGGCAAAAAAAATGCGCACGCTCCAGCTGGATATGTGGTCAAACGATACGGTGGTCACTGCGGATGGGCGGACGTTAACGGCTCGAGACTTCGCAAAAGAGCTTAAGGTTCAATTTGCGCCCACCGTAGTCTTTCTTAATGCAAGCGGTCAGGAAGTCATGCGTATGGATGGCGCGTTTAAAACATTCCACACGCAGGGAATCTTTCGATACGTGAATGAAAAAGCGTACGCTTCGGAACCCAGCTTTCAGCGGTATCTTGGCGCCCTCGCAGAACGCTTTCGGGAGCAGGGCCTGGATGTTGATATCTGGTCTTACGACCTCGCCGTCAGTCGTGATAACAAGCCCGTCATCATTGACTGATCTCTCTTGAATACACTACCACGCTGATGGATATACCCAAACATATCAAGGAAGACTTCTCGCGAGAGCCCCTGCTGCCGGAGACGCTCGCAGATGATCCCATGGCTCAGTTTCATGCCTGGTTCATGGAGGCTTGCGAAAAAGACCCAGATGCCCCAAATGCGGTAAGTCTCGCTAGCGCCTCCAAGGACGGCATCCCAGGCGTGCGCACTGTTTTGATGAAGTTCTACGACGAACGTGGATTTGTTTTTTTCACCAATTACGGCAGCCGAAAGGGACAAAACCTCGAATCCAATCCGTTGGCCGCAATGCTTTTTCCCTGGGCGCGACAGAGTCGTCAGGTTATCGCGCGTGGACCCGTACTCCAACTGCCTCACGAGGAGTCTTACGAGTATTTCAAAACCCGAAGCCGTGGGAGTCGCATAGGCGCTTGGGCATCCCGGCAAAGCGCGATCATCCCGGATCGTTCAGTTCTCGAGCAGCGACTCACAGAACTTACCGAACGTTTTGCAGAAGGCGACGTACCCCTACCGGATTTCTGGGGCGGCTATCGATTGATCCCCGATACCGTTGAATTCTGGCAAGGTCAGGCCGATCGACTGCATGATCGTTTCGAATATTCCCGTACATCTCAGGACGGTTGGATCATCAATAGGCTTTCGCCATAAATATCCAAGCGCGATTACGCTCAAGCACTCCTTTGGAGAAGATTTAATCCGGGCCCTAGGCGGCCTCGTCATCTTCCCTGGAAGAACTCAGTCGCACCGGAAACTTTGCACGGATCGCCTGATCGAGTTCGGGCGATAAATGGGACGGCCGCGGGCCCGATAGAATTTCCGCCACGCGAGCTCGAGCCGTCTCCAGAAGATCCGGACGCCCTTTCTCATTCCACTCCTTAGGAGAAAGGCGATCGCCCATCTCCGGATATACATAATCCCGCTGCATCAGAGCCATGGTCTGATCGTGCCCCAAAAAGTGATTGGGCCCGCCGATGCAGACATCCCGAATAGTGTCTACGGATAACGAGATATCGTTTACCTCGATGCCTCTTATGGTGCGGTTAATCGCGCCAAGCATATCGTTATCAATAACGTAACTTTCGAGACAGCAGCCCAACAGACTTGCCTGCATGCCCGCCGCCTCGTAGATCAGATTTGCACCACTATGGCCCGCAAGTGTGTTCGTGTAAGACTTTTCATAGCCGGACTGCGCGTCGGGCAATTTGGCATCGGCCATACCCGCGGCAATCCCGGTAGGCAGGCCATAAAAACGGCCCATCTGGCCACATGCCGCCATCAATACCGCCTGCTCTCCACTCCCGCCGCTCATAGCACCGGTTCTGAGATCGGAGACAAATGGCCAGGTTCCAAATATCGCGGGGTGACCAGGCTTCAATAAATTTACATATACAAAGCCACCCAGCACCTCAGCCACCTCTTGAACGACCGCGCCTGCTAATGAAGCAGGACTCGTCGCTCCCGCCTGACCTGCTGCCAAAAGAAGAATCGGCATCCCGCGCTCAACGCAGACTTCCAGCACACGGCAGGCATCTTCTGCAAAACGCATTGGCGGGACCACAAAGCAGCAGGAGAGACTTACAAACGGCCGCTCACGCCATGCCTGCTCACCACCTGCGACCATCTCCAACATATCGATCGCCTGATGCGCATGGGCGGGATCGACAAAGCTCGTCCCCACATGCTTTCGGGTGCCGGCGATTGAGGCATAGCAGGTATTGAAATCCATCTCAGCTGGATTCTCGATATCGCGCAGCACCATCGACCGTTGAAAGAAATGGATATGCTCCATCTGATCAACAATTCGCGCTGCATCGTAAAGATCCTGCGCGGTGGACTCACGATATTCACGCTTTACCGTATCTACAACATGCACCGCCGCCCCGGCGGTCCCAAAGTAAGTTCGCGAATCACTTAGATCAAGGTCAAAGCGCGGGTCCTGCGCATAGAGGGTTATATTTTTTGCGGCCTTTTCCAAAGCATCCTCGACCAACGCGCGAGGCATCAGCAGTCGACCATCGGATGTCAAGGATCCACCCGCCGCTGTCACTAAATCAACGCATGACGGCAAGGAATTGGCAAATCCGATGGTCTCCAGCGTTTCCATCGCAGCCTCGTGAATGCGAAGTACCTCTTCTTGAGAAAGCGGTTGAAATCTACCGCTGCTGAGACCCGGTCGGACCGGCTTCTGGTCCTCGGGGATTGGCGCCGCACGTAACGCCTGGCGCGCTGCGCGTCCACCCATTCGATTCGCTCTGCCACTCACTTTTCTGCCCCCCAAAAATCGCCTGAATTTCTAGTGTGGTTCATGTGCTCAAACCGCGGCCTTCTCAAACAAAAAGCTGTGGAGACCTTCGGCCGAGCTTGTTCGCGGCATGAGCCGATCGATTTCTGGCAATACGCCACGATCTACATGCTCACCCTTCTGAATCATGCCTCGACTTAGCAGCAGCGCGCTGTGTCCCGCTTCTCCAGCCAACTGCATCGTGGCGTCATTGTAGTCACGCTCGCCTCCAAACGGAACGGAAAAAACATCAGTCGTCTGAACATTCTCGAAACTGTTCAGGAAGCGGCGATTCTCTTCGATTTCGCGCCACTGTTCCTGCTCGCTCAGCGACGACATGACGTAATGATTCACCGAATGACTTCCGTAGGCGATCAGGGGATGTGGTTTAAGCATCGCCTCTCCCTGAAGATAAAGCTCAGAAAAAGAGGCTAGAGTCCCTCGATCTTCCAAAAATTCGTCAAGAGCGTTCTCGACATCGATGCTGTTATTCGCCGGGTTCTTTGTATACCGATAAAAAGACTGGCCCGGACGCATCGTGAATCTTCCCGCAAAGCGCTGCTCAAACTCTTCCACCCATTTATTTGAAGAGACAAGGCGCACTTTGTCCCGCCAAAAACTCTTGCCCTGCATAAAAGCGCGATTCAAAAAAAGCGCAGCCGGAATCTCCAACGCCTCGAATACTCTCACCGTCTCCTCCAACACTGAACGATACCCATCATCAATAGTGACTGAGGCAAGACCCGAGCGGTCTGAGGCGGCAGAAAATTCATCTATCGAGACAAACCGAAAGTATCGGCTCAACGACTCGAGTTGCTTGAATAGTTGCTCCGCTGTGGTGTTGTGAAAGTCCGAGCCTAAGATAGAGGGTGACTCATTGAAAGTGCCGTGATACAGCAGCACCACCCCGAAATTTTGAGCAATACTCTTAAGACAATCTTGAGAAACGGGCATCACGCTGGAATCCAACTCATTCTGTTTGTTGAGAGAGGATAGACTATCTCTATCCGGCACTGTCAACTTACCTTAATGCCAATAAAAGACTTCCATTTAGCTGCGGCAGACATTCATGCCCGAGTGGGTTTTGAGGGACTAATTATTGCGCTGGAGGAAATGCATCGGGAGGCGCCAGCTCACGTGCGAGACATGCTGCTCGAGCAGCCTTCAGAGGCGGTTACCAACTTTTCGCTCATTCGCGCCGCATGGCAGAAGAACTCTGCGATCGGTGTAAAAGTAGCCAACATATTTCCAGAGAACCAACGCCTTAACCTGCCGGCGATTCATGCAGCCTACGTGCTCTTCGATGGTCTCACCGGTGTTCCCACGCGGTCCTTGGACGGTACAGCTCTAACGTATTTAAAAACGGCAGCGGATTCTGCGTTGGGGGCTCGACTGCTTGCTCGACCCTCCAGCACAAAGATGTTGATGGTCGGAGCCGGTGCGATGGCGCCTTATCTGATTAAGGCGCACCAAACCGCCTGCCCAGCGTTATCAGAAATCCGAGTGTGGAATCGTTCCAGCGGTCGGCGAGATACTCTTGTTCGAGAACTCGAAGGTCGCTGCTCGATCACGCCTGCCGATAATCTAGAGGATGCGGCCGGATGGGCAGACCTGATCTGCTGCGCCACGATGACCACCGAGCCGCTGCTGCGAGGCGAATGGCTGAGCGAAGGTGTTCACATTGATCTTGTCGGGGCTTACCGTCCGGATATGCGGGAAGCGGATGATGAAACCCTACGCCGCGCACGCTTATTCGTTGATTCTCGGGACACCACAATCGGGGAAATCGGCGAACTTACGATTCCGATTGCCGCCGGTGTAATTACTGCAAGCGACGTTCTTGCAGATCTCTATGACCTATGCTCAGGCAGTCCAGGGAGAACAAGCGGCCAAGAAATTACGCTTTTTAAAAACGGCGGAGGCGGCCATCTCGATCTGATGACGGCACGATATATTGAAAAGTGTTTTGACGCAGCCTTTTGAACCTTCTCAGTTGAACTTCCTGAGTTGAGCTTTCTCAGTCCGGATTCAGAACACCCCAGAAAAGCGGCGCCCAGGCCGCGACCATCACGACGAGAAAAACAAGCTCAACTTGGATAACAAATCGATAGTGGCTCCGCGTCTCGCCTTCGCTGGACGACTTGTAGATCGAACTCATCAACACATCCAAAAGCGTCACAAAGAAGAAGATAGGTACGAGCGCTGGAACGATAACCGTGCTCACCAGCGCCCATCCCTCGTAACCGGTAGGGAGTAAGGCAAATGGCGCCAATACGGTGAGAATTACGATTACGGATACAAGCGCCGTGCGCAAGGTGCCCAGCCGACTTACAAACCGAATCAATCCCGTCAACAAATCCTCTCCTCGTAGTGCTCAAATGAAGTAAGGCTCGACACCCAAGCCAGGGAATCAAAATACAGCGCGCTTGGCGACACTATTAAACCGTTTACTGCTGTAAGCGCTCCCAGATCTTAACCAACGCAGCCCCATCCTCAGCCAGCAATGTCTCGTAGTTTTCTTCCGCTATTGCGCAGACATCCTGATTTGCTCTGACCTTATCAAAAAGACCTTGAGCGATGAGTGACAGACCGCCCGTAGCAGCCGCAAGCCCCCAGGTTGCGCCCGTCTTCAAAACACCCTCAAGATCCGCTTGAATCTTTGGCTGCGAAAGTGTGCCGCCAACCCGATAGAAATTGGTTAGAGAGGATGCCGATATGCCGACGCCGCCTCGCGCCTTGGGTCGAATAAGAAACACAATAGATTCATCAATTAAGCTCACGCCGCCTCGAATGAGAAAAGTCACATCCTCTGTTTGAATCACAATCGTATCCCGGGACATCACGATTCCGTCCACGACGCGAAATCCGATCACACCGCATTGCACGACATGAAACTCATTTCTTCTCTTTGGGTCCACCACTCCAAGGATTTGGGCAAGAATGGACTGAGTCAGGATGTCCATTCCGGTCGCAGGAAAGTAGGTATTCAAGCCTGATCCTTTCATTTCGCCATTCGCATTGGCGGCAATTTCCTTAGCCGAAACCCCCTTGCTCTCTACCTCTATATCCACATCTACGCTGCCCTCGAGAGGTAATCGGGAGTTTTTCAGCGCGGGAATTTCTCTCGCAATTAAACCCTTAATCGAAAAACTCATGCTCACCGGATAAGGTTTCTCCGTTGAGTCCAGCTTCAAATCAAGATCAAAAGAGCCGCCAGAGAATTCACCGGCATCCGAACGAAGCGTTAATACGCCATCATTAATATCAATCTCGGTGATCAAATTGTTGGCTTTGAACCTACGGGTGACAAGTTCCTTTGACTGAAAGTCCAGATCCACTGCAAGAGGCGCAATCCAGTCGAGCGAAAACGGTTGATTGCTAAAGATGGATCCCCGCGTTTCCGTTTCTTCTGCCTTCGCTTCAGGCAGCTCTTCCGGGGGAGGGGTGGGAAAAATCTCCATCAAGTTCAGCCGGCTGGACCATATATCACCAACAACCTTTAAAGGTGCTGTGCCTTGCACTGATGTCCCGGTGCCGGGAAGCAAGCCCGCCCCTAACATTACACTCCCTGTCAGGTCATTATTTCCAACAAGAATAGAAAACTCGGCTTGCTGAGCCCCAGATTCCAAGAACTCCAAATTTCCGTCAAGGGAGACAGGGCCAGGGTCGAGAAGATCCTCAGGCAACCAGCGCCGGAGATTCTGTAGAGAGGCGGTTTCGATATGCGCCTGCAGCTTGGTCCCGCTGCTGATAGGCCAGCCGATATCTCCTTGAACGGAGGCCTCAATCTCCTGGGCCTTTATCGAGAGCTTTCCCTTCAGGGGGTGTTTCGCGGCTGAGGATGCATCTCGCCGAACCGAAAGATCCACCCGAAGCGGGCCGTCTAATGGAATCTCTCTATCAATCAATCCACTTAAAAACTTTGCATCTTGTATCAAAAGCTGTGAAGCAAGATCGAAGTGTGAACCCGCATCAAGATCCGCCAATCGGCCGTTGACTTTTAGCTGGATTCCTTGCGTGAATCCTTCCACTGATACAAAAAATGGGTCTTCCGGCTTTTCAGAGCCCACCAGGCTCGCAGCGAGCCTCCCGGGCACCTTAGAGCCTTCCTTAAAACCGAAGCCCTTCCCCAGTCGCCCTAGGTGATCAAGTTCAAGATCCACAGCGAGCGAGCCCGATCGAAGACGTGCGACATCCGGGAAACGGCCGGAGATTCGGCCCCGCTTTATCCCCTCACCCCGAAGCACGCCCGAAATATGGCGCACGCCTATCTTGTCTTTGACGCGAAAAACCTCCGAGCTCATGGTCAAACTAACACCAGCATAATCCGCGAGTGGAAATTTCGTTAAGGGTTGAAGTGCAGCCACCGTCGGAACAGTCAGCTCTGCACTGATTTCCATATTTGGGCTCTCGCCCGCAAGACCTAACTCGCCATCGAGCCTGAGCAGGCCCAGTTCGTTTCGGACCTGCGCGTTCAGTCCCGTAACAGACAACTCTGTTTTTTGGCCGGTTAAAATTCCCTGAACAGACGCAGACCCTGAAAACGGCAAGGTTTTGCCAAGAAGACTAGCCACCGCCCTGAAGTCCGGCGTAGCCGCCCGAAATGGCAACTGATATACCGCTAAAGAACCGAGCGGACCAACCGAGCCCCCAAGACTCACTGTCATAATTTTTGAACTCAGCTCGATATCGAGATCTCTCGCGAAGAGCCTTACCTGATCTCCTGCCAATAAGCCCTTTATGGATCCAGCCCATCCGTCCGGGATTTCCCATCCAAAACCGCTAAGTTCGTTACGCAGGTCTCTTGAGGATCCCTCAAAGGGCAGTTGATATTTTGCCGATGGCCCCAAGGGGCCGATCGCCCCGGCTAAACGCAAGTTGCCGGTACCCGAGGCAATTTCCGTCTGGATATTGTCCACCCTTACGCCGCCTCGCCCTCCCCAAACACGCGCGGTGGCTGAGGCAGTGCCATCAAACGGCAGTGACAGTCGATAAGCGCTCATTAGGCGACCGACATCGAGAGTCCCTACTTTCGTCTCGAAATCAAGCCACATACCCGAATCGCTGCCCATCCGCTCGAGCCGACCCGATCCGCTTATTTCAACGAGCGGCCCCACTGCCTCAAAAATTGCGTCGTCGAATCTAAAATCCCGTAGAGAGCCCCTCAGAATGCCCCGAGCCTCAGCCTTTGCATCAAAAGGCACATCGCCCCCAAAGAGAGTCACAAGTTCTGATAACGCCTGCGTCTCTAGGAACACGCCCAGATCGCATTTGGGAAGGAGACCCTGGCCGCGACGCCACAGTCCGACGTCCCCAGATGACGTCATACGTAGCAACTCCGATTCGGTAACCCACTCGACATCTTCAAGACGAAGACTCTCGTTGAATCTACCCTTGAGAACGGCTGAAGCCGAACCCTTACCCATCAATAGCTCTCGAGCCCTTTCAGTCGCCCCAGGAATAAAGGTCGTTACCGTCTCGCTTAAATTTGACGTCTCTAACTGGATTGCGAGACTTGCTTCTCCGCCATCCATAACGTCTTTTACCAGGCCGCTTACGGTACCGGAAGAAGCACCCAAGTCCACGCGTAAGGCCGCCTCCAAATCATCGTCACCCAATAAGGTCAGCGAACCGTCGATCGAGAGCGGCGTACCGTTGTAAAGACCACGAAGAACCAAGGCGCTCTCATTACGACCTTCGGGCAGAGAGGAACGCAACTTGTGAATATCCCACCGTTGATTAAAGCGAGGATTCTTTCCTAGGAAACTTAATTTGACATCGTTTATTTCGGCCACCCGGACAATAGTGGTCCAGCCCGCTCTATTGTCTGCCTGGGAGGGATCGGCGCCTCGGAAATTCCAGTTGGTTCTTCCATCGGCAAGAATCTGAAGCGACAAACTGGACGAATCGACCTCAAGATGATCAATTAAGAGGGTTTTTGAAAATAGAGCGCCCAGATTCAGGTCAATCGATGCCGTCCCAATATCCAAAAGCGGCGATTTGAACCCTTCATCAGGCGATGCGATTTGCAGTCCGCCCACCTTGAGCTGCGCCACCGGCCATAGTTGAATTTCCAACGGGCCGGCAATCGCAACACTGCGGTTAAGCGAAGCCGAAATCCATCGCCCAAGACGATCCCGATGCGGATTCCAATCGAGATACTGAAGAGCCAGTATCGGCACCAAAAGCAGCACCACTAAGCCAGCCGCAATCGATAAAATAAGGTTTTTCCGGAAACGCTTCGTCATAGGGGTAGCATAAGGCAAATCGAGAATCGTTCGGGAAAATTGCTGATGACTGCCCTATTATCTGAGCGCGACGCCCTGCCCCGCAAATTGAACGTCATGACCTCATCTGTAGACGAGAAAAAGCTCGCAAAACGACTGCGTCGCGAAATTGGTCGAGCCATTGAAGACTTCCAAATGATTCGGGATGGCGATCGGGTGATGGTCTGTGTATCGGGTGGTAAAGACTCGTTCGTACTTCTGGATATTCTCTCGCAACTTCGTGAGCGTGCTCCGGTTTCTTTTTCGCTTCATGCAATCCACCTGGACCAGAATCAGCCTGGGTTCCCGGTCGAGATATTGCGACAGTATCTTGAGCGCACGGGACTTCCTTTCGATATCATCGATGAAGACACCTACAGCATCGTAAAAAGGGTAATCCCCGAAGGGAAAACGATGTGTGGTCTTTGCTCACGTCTTCGCCGGGGCATTCTCTACCGATATGCGGGGGAGCACCGCATGACCCGCATTGCCCTAGGCCATCATGGTGACGATATGATGGAAACGCTGTTTCTGAATATGTTCCATGGCGGACAGCTAAAGTCCATGCCGCCCAAGCTGCGAAGTGATGATGGTAATCACGTGGTCATACGCCCTCTCGCGTACTGTCGTGAGAAAGACATCGCTCGATACGCCGCGCTTCGGGGATATCCCATCATTCCCTGCAACCTCTGTGGATCGCAAGAACATCTCCAGCGGAAAGCCATAAAAAATATGCTTTGCGAGTGGGAGCGTTCACACCCGGGTCGCATCGCTAGCATCTTTAGGAGTTTGAGTCACGTGGCCCCCAGTCAACTGGCTGATCGAGCGCTGTTCGACTTTGATGCGCTGGATCAAAATGACGCGCACTCATCGCTTCAGTGGCTGCCCGAGGGCAAGGTACGGAGCGAATACGCCGAAGACGCGACAGACGATGAACAATTTACACCTCGCCGATATATCGGAAACTAGCCCCCTCGTAAACGCAGCGATCAAAGAATATGAACGCAGATGAATTCAACCCCGGCCTGCTCACGTTTCTTAACGACTCCCCTTCTCCCTTTCATGCCGTTAAGAGTTTGTCCGCCCCTCTTGGCAGTGCCGGATTCACTCCCTATAACCTAGCGCAATCCTGGACCGAATCTGGAGCCGAGTCCGAGACACTTTACGTCACTCGAAATGACTCCTCTCTAATCGCAATTCGACGAGGCAGTAGCACAATTACCGAGTGCGGTCTGCGGATCATCGGCGCCCATACAGACAGCCCCTGTCTTCGCATCAAGCCACAGCCGGACATTCGTCGAGCGGGCACTGTCCAGCTGGGGGTTGAGATCTATGGCGGAGTTCTGCTCGCGCCCTGGTTCGATCGCGACCTATCCATTGCAGGACGGATCAGCGCCCGCCGTCCCGACGGAACGCGAGCCAGTCTCTTAGTGGATTTCAAGCGTCCGGTCGCGTCCATTCCGAGTCTCGCCATTCATCTGAACCGGGACATTCACAAAAATCGCTCCATAAATCCTCAAGAAGAAGTGGTGCCAATCCTTTGCGATGGGCGCGAGCATTCTGTAGAGAGCTTTCGGGACATACTGCTAGAGCAGGCTGAAAGCCAGTATCCCAACGAGAGTCTTGCCGAAGTGACCGACTTTGAGCTGAGCCTTTACGACACACAACCCGCGGCCCAGGTGGGACTTAACGGCGATTTTCTTGCCAGCGCTCGGCTTGATAATCTGCTGAGCTGCTATGTCGGACTCCAGGCTTTGTTGAATGCTAGAACGGACCAGACCATCATCCTCGTCTGCAACGACCACGAGGAAGTCGGAAGTACTTCTAGTGCGGGGGCACAGGGACCTTTTTTAAAGCAGGTCCTCGAACGTCTCACGAAAAACCGCGAGGAACTCTCGGCCACACTCTCCCATTCGGTGCTGATATCCTCGGACAACGCGCATGCGGTGCATCCAAACTACGAAAGCAAACACGATCCACAGCATCGTCCCCAACTCAACCAGGGACCAGTCATTAAGTTCAACGCCAATCAACGCTACGCAACCACAAGCGATACCGCAGCGCTATTCAGGGACCTGTGCCGCGAGGCACAGGTGCCCGTTCAGTCTATCGCGATGCGAAGCGATATGGCCTGCGGGAGCACCATTGGTCCCCTAACCTCTGCAGTCGTTGGTATCGATACGGTTGACATTGGCGCCCCACAACTCGCGATGCACTCCATTCGTGAGACGACCGGCTGGCAGGATCCCGCATTCCTTTACAGAGCACTTCTTGCTTTTTTTGAGCGGCCGGCATAATTCCAAACAAACACATGACATAAAAAAACCGGGCCATCCGCCCGGTTTTTTTGCGCTACTCCAGCAAGGCTATTGGGACTGACTCACCATGTAATCAACCGCTGCTTTCACGTCATCGTCGCTCAGATGAGCGAAGCCGCCTTTCGGAGGCATATATCCATTCTTGCCTTGATAACCGACGATTGCGTGCTCGTATAAAAGCTCCGTCCCTTGGGCAATTCGATCAACCCATGCTTCTTTGTCGCCTACCCTGGGTGAACCAGCAACTCCAGACGCATGGCAAGCCATGCAGCCACTGTTGTAAATCGCGGCTCCATCTGCCTGTACCTGAAACGTCGCGACCCCGAGACTCATAGCCGCACTGATTAAAAGCATTTTTCTCATACTTCTACTCCTTCGATTAATTAAGGTTAATCTTTTCACCCTGAGCGTAAGCGAAGAGGGTAAACCTCATCTTAAAGCCTCTTAGTCTAAAAGTCCGATGCTTTTGGGTAAACCGAAATTGTAAAGCTCACAATTCCCGTGTAGTGTGAAATTCAATCTCTGGAAAGCGCTCCTGCGTTAGTCTCAGGTTAGCCATGTTCGGAGCAAGGTAAGTCAATGCACCAGATGCATCGACTCCCAGGTTCTGAGGCGCTTTTTTTCGAATATCCTCAAGTGCCTTCTCATCTTTGCTGAGGACCCAGCGAACCGTCACAACTGGGACCCCTTCAAAGGCACAGTCGACCCCGTACTCGTGTTTCAGTCGATGGGCGACGACATCGAACTGCAGGATTCCAACAGCGCCCAATACAAGGTCGTTGCTGATAAGGGGTCGGAATACCTGCGTTGCGCCTTCCTCACTCAATTGATCGAGCCCTTTGTTCAGGGCCTTCGCGCGAAGCGGGTCAGTCAAACGGACGCGGCGAAACAGTTCGGGCGCGAAACTGGGTATGCCCAGAAACTTCAGGTTTTCACCCACAGTAAAGGTATCCCCAATTTGAATCGTCCCGTGGTTATGCAAGCCAATAATGTCGCCGGCCACGGCGACTTCTGCTGCCTCTCTACGGGATGCCATAAAGGTTATTGCGTTATGAATCTGCACATCCCGGCCCGCACGCACATGCCGCACCTTCAGTCCTTTTTGGTAACTCCCTGAGGTAACCCGTAAAAACGCAACGCGATCGTGATGCGCGGGATCCATGTTTGCCTGAATCTTGAATACGAAACCTGAGAACGCATTTTCCTCGGCATCCACAGTTCGGGTTTCGGCCGAGCGCGGAAGCGGTGGTGGCGCAAAATCTACGAAGGCATCAATTAACTCGTCCGTACCTTCATGATTCAGAGCGGAACCGAAAAATACCGGGGTCAACTCGCCAGCGAGATAGGCATCGAGGTCGAAAGGATGTGAGGCACCCTGCAAGAGCTCTATCTCCTCACGCAATTGATCCGCCTCGGTCCCAAGCTGTGCATCGAGTTCCGGACTCGCTAATCCCTGGATGACCTGCTTGGCCGGACCACCCGAGTCGGTGCGATCGAAGAGGATGATGCGATCCTCCTGAATTCGATAGACGCCACGGAATGCACGTCCTGAGCCCACGGGCCAGGTAACCGGCGCACACCGTATACCCAAAACAGATTCGACCTCGTCCAGCAGCTCGATGGGATCTCTGCCTTCCCGATCCATCTTGTTGACGAAAGTAATGATCGGCGTATCGCGCAGTCGACAGACATCCATCAATTTGATGGTTCGCTCCTCGACGCCCTTTGCCGAGTCGATCACCATAAGGGCGGAATCCACTGCGGTAAGGGTTCGATAGGTATCCTCCGAAAAATCGGCGTGCCCAGGAGTGTCGAGCAAATTAACGACAACGCCCTGATACTCGAACTGCATCACCGAGGAAGTCACCGAGATGCCGCGCTCTTTTTCAAGCTTCATCCAGTCCGAAGTGGCGTAGCGGCCGGTTTTTCGCGCCCGTACGGTTCCCGCCTCCTGGATGGCCCCACCGTAATGCAGAAACTTCTCGGTCAGCGTTGTTTTTCCGGCATCCGGGTGCGAGATAATGGCAAAGGTGCGCCGCCGACGCACCTCAGTGAGATGTTCTGACATCGATCGGGGGTATTTATGGGTTGAGCGGAAGGGCGCGAATTATAAGCCGAACTCAACGTCTTCTCGATCACGACGCGTTCGATCTAAAGTCTCTCGGGGCGCAAAGCTTTGCTCAAAAGGCAACGCCATTTGAGGATTGTATCGATCAAAATCGAACAGCCTGCGCCGACGGACACGATTGACGCGGTATCGGATACGCGAGCGACGTATATTCATGGGTTCGCCGTAAAAAGCCTCAATCGCGCTAAAGTCTACACCCTCAGCAAGACGACAGAACACCATCGCCAACGACATGATGAAACCCGTTAAACCAGCCCGCGTAATGGTTTCTGAGTCCACAGGTGATTTCTTGACGACGCGAGAAGTCGCTACGCTCCTCCGAATCAAGGAACGCAAGGTTTATGACCTAGTGGCCCGTCAACAGATACCCTGCGTCAAGGCAACCGGGAAGCTTTTGTTCCAAAGAAACGCCATTGAAGCCTGGTTGGCCTCAAGCCAGCTGGGCCCCCAAACACATACCGATATCGCGAATGCGCCGGACGTGTTGCTGGGGAGTCATGACCCTTTGCTAGAGTGGGCCATCACAGCCTCCGGTAGTAACATCGCCAGTCAATTCGGCGGTAGTGCGGCCGGCCTTGACCGATTTGCCGAGGGTGCGGGCAGTGCCACAGGTTTGCATATATTTGCTTCAGACTCCGGGACTTGGAACGTTTCTGAAGTGGCTCGACGCTTCTCTGGAGAGCATGTTGCTCTCATCGGCTTCTGCTGGCGCGAACGAGGACTCATTCTGAGAAAAGAGTCCGCGAGTAATGTAGGCTCCCTCAAGGATCTGATCGATAAACGGCTTGTCGAGCGTCAGCGGGGCACTGGGAGCCAAATTCTGCTTGAAGCACTGATGAGGAATGACCGCCTTTCAGCAGCCGACCTGACCTTCTCAACGCTTGCCCATACCGAAACAGAAGCGGCAGCGTGCGTGTTTGAAGGACTTGCTGATGCGGCTCTTGGGCTCCAGGCGCTAGCGGAGAAATATCAGTTAGCGTTTATTCCACTGATACGTGAGCGCTTTGACCTGCTCGTCAATCGGCGCAGCTGGTTTGAGCCACCTCTTCAGAAGTTCGCCCAATTTTGCCGAGGATCTGAGTTCAGAAAACGAGCTCTCTCTTTGCCGGGTTATGACGCGAGCGCCTATGGAGAAGTCCACTTCAATGGTTGACACCTAAGGGGCCGCATTGGGGAAAAAGAGCTGTTTTCCGTTTCGGCGGTAGCTTGCAATAGCACCCTGCCCTTCAGGACTGATCATCCAGTCAATAAATTGCTGGCCCGCCTGGGCTCGCACGTGGGGGTGTTTCGCGGGATTGACGAGGATGATCCCATATTGATTGAACAGCGCTTGATCACCTTCAAAAAGGATGTCAAAACCACTTTTATTCGCAAAACTGATCCAAGTCGCTCGATCACTCAGCGTGTACGCATCCATCCCGACCGCGGCATTTAGGGTCGCCCCCATACCAGAGCCTGTTTCTCGGTACCACGTACCGCTCGCCGACCTCGGATCGATACCGGCCTGACCCCAAAGCGCGAGCTCTTTTTTATGGGTCCCGGAATCATCGCCCCGCGATACGAAAAGAACGCGACTCTGGCCAATCCGAGCAAACGCGTCGCCGATGGTGCGAGCCTCTGAGACCTTTGCGGGATCTGCTTTCGGGCCGATCACCACAAAATCGTTATACATTAGATCAAACCTTCTGAGGCCATACCCTTCAGCAACAAACTTCTCCTCAGAGGACTTGGCATGAACAAGGAGTACATCACCATCGCCGCGCACCGCATTCTTTATAGCCTGCCCGGTACCCACAGCGACGACATTTACCTTAATGCCTGTTTTTTCCTCAAAAATGGGCAAAAGATAGTCATAGAGGCCTGAGTTCGCTGTCGAGGTGGTGGACTGGACCACAATCTCCGTCGCGTAAGCAGCGCCGGCTATCCACCCCATGCATGCGAGCGCAGCGCCAACAATCGAATATTTCATCAAGCGCAACATTGCGATAAGTCCTCTTGTATTGTTTTAGTTTTCCGTCGTTTAGTTTCAAACTCAGGCGGGGATTCGCGAACGCTCATAGCCCGCGTCTCGCGGCCGAATGAGAGCGATGAGCAAGTTAATCAGCAGGGCTATCAACATCAGCACAATACCTAAAGCCATTGCCAGTTCGAGCTCTCCCTTCGAGGTTTCGAGCGCGATGGCAGTAGTCATCACCCGGGTGAGGTGATGGATGTTGCCACCAACAATCATTACGGCCCCCACTTCGGAGAGTGCCCTGCCGAATCCTGCGAGACATGTCGTGACAAGGCTAAAGCGAGCCTCCCAAAGCAAGGTCAAGACCCGGTTCATGCGATTGATTGCCAATGAAGAAAAATAATCAGCGTATTCCTGATCCAGCTCGACGATGGTCTGACGCGAAAGCGAAACAACAATGGGCGTTATCAGCAGAACTTGGGCAATGATCATGGCCGCCGGCGTATACAAGAGGCCAAGAACACCAAAAGGACCCGCTCTGGATAACAGCAGATAAACAACTAGGCCCACGACCACTGGGGGCATCGCCATGAAGGAGTTGACGACGACCGTGAGCGCAAAACGGCCTCTGAATTGGCCGATGGCAAGAGCAGCACCCAACGGCATACCAATGCAGAGCGCTATTGCGACCGCCGTCAGACTCACGCGAAGAGACAGAGCAACAATCTCCATGAGCTCGGGATCGAGCCCGACGATCAGGGTAAAAGCGATCTCAAAGGATGATGCAATTTCTTGCATTTATATGTTTTTTTTACATTCTCGATATGCTAACTGTAAAAGATCGGTTAGATCAAAACAAGGTGATGATGCTTCAGGCGGTGTCCCGCCCTAAAAACTACGGGGTAATTAGTCGAGATTGAGTGGTTTTATCGGCGAGAGGACCAACTCAGGCGTGCCTTTCCAGTCCACCCCAGGCACATCGATATATAGCTCAATCTCATTCCCATCGGGATCCAGAATATAAAGACTCTTCGTGATCGTGTGGTCGGACGAACCTTTTAATACAAAGCCGGCCGCGAGAACAGCATCACGGGCCTCGCGCAGCTCGGTCTCCGACGTGCCAATACAAAAGCCCGCGTGATAAAAGCCAAGACGGGGACCCGAGGCAGGGGGAGAAACATCCCCTACTTCGATCAGAAGCACCTCATGGTGGGTGCGTCCGCTCGTTAACGCTGCCGCCTGAAACGGTAAATCGCCGCCTTTAACTTCCTGAAGCCCCAGGAGGTCTCGATAAAACCGCAGCGAGCGCTGGAGGTCCGCAACGTAAAACACGATGTGTCCTAGGTGTGCCACTTTAGGCATGAACTCTCTCCGCAATCAGATCGTGGTCCGTGCTGTCCGTGATGCGCACGGGAATCATCTGCCCTGCTGCGAGGCCTTCCGGATTCTCAACATAAATAACACCGTCGACATCAGGCGACTCCGCATAGCTGCGGGCCACGGCAACATCCTCGGTGACCTCATCCACCAACACGGCGCACTCAGAGCCTATCCGCGCCGCGAGTCGCGCCTTGGATATACCGGCCTGCAGCTCCATAAGCGTTTCAAGACGCTCCTGGGCAACATGCTGCTCAACAGCATGGGGTAAAGCGTTCGCCTTCGCGCCCTCTACGGGCGAGTAGGTAAAGCAACCGACACGATCCAGTTGGGCCTTTTCCAAGAACCCCAGTAACTCATGAAAATCAGCCTCCGTTTCGCCGGGAAAACCTACGATAAAGGTGCTTCTTATCGCGAGTTCAGGACAGATCTCACGCCATCGATTGACCCGTTCGAGATTATTCTCGCCGCTTGCGGGACGCTTCATGGATCGTAAGACCTTAGCGCTGGCGTGCTGAAAAGGCACATCAAGATAAGGCAAAAGTGCGCCATCGGCCATCAACTCAACCAGTCGATCCACGTGAGGATAGGGGTACACATAATGCAAGCGGACCCAAAGGTCGAGATCTGAAAGCTCCCTCGCTAGCTGTCCAATCTCAGGGCGAAGTGCCGTGCCTCCCATAAGGTCACTTTGACCCTTAAGGTCTATACCGTAGGCACTGGTGTCCTGCGATACGACAAGAAGTTCTCTGACTCCGGCATCGCGAAGCTGCCTTGCCTCCGACACAACGTCGTTTGGGGATCGACTGACCAGGCGGCCACGCATCGACGGAATAATGCAGAAAGTGCACTTGTGGTTACAGCCCTCCGAGATCTTCAGGTAGGCATAATGCCGAGGCGTCAGTTTCACACCTCCCGGAGGCAGCAAATGATAAAGCGGGGCCTGCTGCGGGGGCGATACCTCATGGACCGCCTTAATCACACCGGCGGTGTCATGCGGTCCCGTAATCGCAAGCAGTTGCGGGAATTTTTTCTTAAGCATCTCAGCGCGAACGCCGAGACAGCCCGTGACAATCACTTGGCCATTGACACTCATCGCTTCACTGATCGCGACCAATGACTCTTCAACGGCAGATTCAATAAACCCGCAGGTGTTTACAATGACAAGATCGGCGCTCTCATAGTTTTCCGCGAACGCATATCCATAGGCCTTGAGTTCTGAGAGAATGCGCTCCGAGTCAACCGTTGCCTTCGCGCAACCGAGACTCACAAAACCGATTCTGGCCATGCTCATAATAATATTCCGCCTACTGAACTAGCCCAGGTATTCGCGGCGCTTGCCCGTTTTCTGAAGCAAGGTGGTGGCTATCTCTTCTACTGAAATACCTGAGGTGTCGGCAGTGATGAGCCCGTGGTGGCGAAACAAACCCTCTGCCCTTCGGACCTCAAGTTGGCATCGCTCTATCTTTGCGTAAGCGCTCTGCGGGCGACGCTTCTCCCGGATCTCATGCAGCCGGTGTGGATCAATCGTTAAGCCGATCAGCCGCTCCTTAAACGGCTGTAATACCCTCGGCAAACCGTCATCCAGAAAGTCGTCATCGGTCAGCGGATAGTTGGCACAATACAGACCAAAATGCATGGCAAGATAAACGCAGGTGGGTGTTTTGCCGCTTCGCGAAACACCCATCAGGATCAAGTCGGCCTGCTCATATGCATCCGGATTTACGCCATCATCGCAATCCATCGCGTAATGAATCGCATCGATTCGGGAGTTGTATCGACTTTGATCCCCCATCCCATGACTGAACCCGGGCTGCCAGCTGGGCGGGAGATTCATCTCTCGAGATAATGTACCCATGAATGCGCCGAAAACATCGACGACCAGAGCATTCGCCTCTTGGATCCGCTGGCGATAATCCGCGTTTACGAAGGTCATAAACACTACGGGCCTCAGCCCTTCTCCTCCGTGAGCGGCGTTAATTTGGTTTATCGCCTGATCCAATCTATCATCTGTGTCCACAAACGGAAGCACTGTGGTCTGAAAATGCACCTGGGGAAACTGAGTCAGAAGACTTCGGGCGAGCTCCTCCGCTGTCAGCCCGGTGCGATCCGACACAATAAATACCGAGCGCTGCACAAGGCTTCCGACTTCACTATCTGAAACACTACTCATCCACCCATTGTCGCTGAATGCCGCAAGTGAATAAAGAGTCCACCGTCCGCTGGTTCAACGAACTCAGCATGAAAGATGTCCCCATCGTGGGCGGAAAGAACGCCTCGCTGGGAGAAATGATCAGCCAACTGAGCAACGCGGGGATCCGTGTTCCTGATGGCTTTGCCACTACCGCAGACGCATTTCGCGACTTTCTGAGCGAAGGTGATCTTGAGTCGAGAATTCAAGACCGACTGGCAGCGCTCAATATTGAAGATGTTCCCGCTCTTACCGCAGCCGGACGCGATATCCGAGCCTGGATTTTGGATAACCCCCTGCCCGAGCAGTTCGAGAGCGAGATCCGAGCACAATACGCGCAGCTTGGGGACAACGTACCCGTCGCCGTGCGATCTTCAGCGACAGCAGAAGATCTCCCCGAAGCATCTTTCGCCGGGCAACAAGAAAGTTTTCTTAACGTACGCGGTATCGAGCGCGTGCTTATCGCGGTGCATGAAGTCTTCGCTTCGCTATTCAATGATCGTGCGATTGCCTACCGCGTGCATCAAGGCTTTACCCACGCTGAAGTTGCGATCTCTGCAGGTATCCAGCAAATGGTTCGCAGCGATTGTGGTGCCAGCGGCGTCGCTTTTACCCTGGACACGGAGTCCGGCTTCGCCGATGCCGTCTTCATTACGGCAAGTTTTGGTCTGGGCGAGTGCGTTGTCCAGGGCGCCGTCAACCCGGATGAGTTCTATGTCCACAAGCCTACGCTCGCGCAAGGCCGCCCTGCGATTCTGCGTCGGCATCTTGGCAGCAAGTTGATCAAGATGGTGTACGCCGATCCCGAGACCACCCCTCCCGTCACTACCGTGGATACAACCCATCAAGAGCGTAGCCAGTTTTCACTGAGCGATGCTCAGATTGAGTCCCTGGCGGGTATGGCGATGACGATCGAGCAGCATTATGGCCGACCCATGGATATCGAATGGGGGCTCGATGGCGAATCGAACGAGCTTCATATCCTGCAGGCTCGCCCGGAGACCGTGCAGAGTCGTGAGCATCGACAGGTTCTGGAGCGGTATCGTATGAAGGCGTCAGGCCCAGTACTTTGCGAAGGAAGAAGCATTGGAAATCGCATCGGCTCGGGTCATGTTCGAATCGTCCCGTCGGTGAAAGATCTCGATAAGGTCCAGCCCGGGGACATTCTGGTGACGGATATGACCGACCCCGACTGGGAGCCGATCATGAAGCGCTCAGGAGCCATAGTCACCAATCGCGGAGGCCGCACCTGTCATGCGGCGATCATCGCGCGTGAATTGGGTATCCCAGCGGTTGTCGGCTGCGGCAAGGCCACCGCCGCACTGACGGAGGGCTCGCCCGTCACAGTCTCCTGCGCTGAGGGCGACACCGGCCGAGTTTACGAAGGGATTCTGGATTTTGAGGTGGAGCAAATTGACCTCACGAACATGCCGGACCTGCCGTTTAAGATCACCATGAATATCGGCAATCCGGAGCGCGCGTTCGATTTTCAGGCATTGCCCAACGCCGGGGTCGGACTGGCGCGCCTTGAATTCATTATCAACACCACGATTGGGGTTCACCCCAAAGCCTTGTTGACATACGAGCAGCTGCAACCCGAGCTCAAGAAGCGCGTAAGCGAGGCAATCGTCGGGTATGGTGGGCCTGTTGACTTCTATGTAAAGAAGCTCTCTGAAGGCGTTGCGCACATCGGCGCTGCATTTCATCCCAAACCCGTGATTGTTCGACTCTCAGATTTCAAATCGAACGAATACGCCAACATGATCGGGGGCAAGGAATTCGAGCCCCACGAGGACAATCCGATGCTTGGGTTTCGCGGTGCATCTCGCTACCTGAGTCCAAGCTTTCAGGACTGCTTCGAACTTGAATGTCGGGCGATCGAGTTTGTGCGGGGCGAAATGGGACTAACGAACATCTGGCTCATGGTGCCGTTTGTCAGAACCCTCAAAGAAGCCCGCGACGTAACTGCGCTTCTCGCTAAAAATGGTCTATCGCGGGGAGCAAATGACCTCAAGATCATCATGATGTGCGAAATACCTTCCAATGCCATCCTGGCTGAGGAATTTCTCGAGTATTTCGATGGGTTCTCGATCGGCTCCAACGACCTGACCCAGTTGACGCTGGGACTTGATCGGGACTCGGGCGACATCGCGCATCTTTTTGACGAGCGCGACGAGGCCGTTAAGGCAATGCTGCACAACGCTATCGCCGCTTGCAGAAAGGCAGGGAAATACGTCGGTATATGCGGGCAAGGACCGAGTGATCATCCCGATCTTGCCCGTTGGCTGATGGACGAGGGAATCGAGAGCGTCTCGCTCAATCCCGACAGTGTCTTGAAAACCTGGCTCTATCTCGCCGGCCAGGATATCTAGGGAGTCCGCTTTAGGCGGCGCGACTCGCGCGCTTACGCTCGTGCTCCAGTAGCCATTTTTTACGAATACGAATGGTCTTGGGTGTCACCTCGACCAGCTCATCCTCGTTAATGAACTCAAGAGCGTACTCGAGCGTCGTCGCCACCGGCGGCGTCAACAGGATATTTTCATCACTGCCCGCCGCTCGAATGTTGGTCAACTGTTTCGCCTTTAAGGGGTTCACGGTTAGGTCATTGGATCGCGAGTGGATACCGATCACCATTCCCTCGTAAACCTCGGCGCCGTGGCCGATAAAAAGACGCCCCCGCTCCTGAAGATTAAAGAGCGCATAAGCCAGCGCTTTACCGCTAGCCATAGCAATGAGCACGCCATTGTTGCGTTCACCCAGGTGCCCCGCAATACGCGGCCCATAATGATCAAAGGCGTGATACATCAGGCCCGTTCCTGAGCTGATGGTTAAAAACTCGGATCGAAACCCGATCAAGCCCCGACTGGGAACCAAATAATCAAGCCGCACCCGACCCCGTCCGTCGGGGAGGATGTCGCGAAGCTCCGCGCGCCGCTCTCCCAGACGCTCCATCACGCGACCTTGGTATTCATCCTCAACGTCCACAGTTAACGTCTCGAAAGGCTCAAGAATCTCGCCTGCCTCCTCTCGCATGATGACCTCAGGGCGGGAAATCGCGAGCTCATAGCCTTCGCGGCGCATGTTTTCAATCAGGACGGACAAGTGGAGCTCGCCTCGTCCCGACACACGAAACTTATCGGGATCCTCCATCGGCTCAACCCGAAGGGCAACGTTATGTATCAGCTCGCGCTCGAGCCGCTCTTTCAGATTCCGACTCGTGACAAACTTCCCCTCGCGACCGGCAAACGGCGAGTCGTTAACCTGAAAGGTCATGCTCAAGGTTGGCTGATCGACGGTCAGCGGCTCAAGCGGTTCTATCGCCTGCGGATCACACAAGGTATCAGAGATCCCGAGGGACTCAAGCCCCGTCACGGCCACAATATCACCGGCGCACGCACTCTCGACCTCAACGCGTTCGAGACCGTGAAAGCCCAGCACTTGGAGAATACGACCACGACGCACGTCACCCTCCGGCGTCGCGACGCTGACAGATCCATTGCGGTTAATTTTTCCGCGCTGAATCCGACCAATGCCGATAACTCCAACATAAGGCGAGTAATCCAAAGCGCTGATTCTCATTTGGAACGCGCCTTCCGGGTCCACCGAGGGCTCCGGGGCGTGGGTCACAATCGCCTGGAACAGCGCATCCATAGAATTTTCAGTCGAAGCCGGCTCATTTGATGCCCAGCCCTGAAGAGCGGAGGCATAGATCACCGGGAAATCAAGCTGCTCGTCGGAGGCGCCCAGTCGATCAAACAGATCAAACGTCTGATCAACTGCCCACTCCGGTCGCGCGCCGGGTCGATCCACTTTGTTAATCACCACGATGGGGCGCAGCCCGTGACTGAGCGCCTTTTGAGTGACGAAGCGCGTTTGCGGCATCGGTCCCTCAACCGCATCGACCAGGAGAAGAACCGAATCGACCATCGACAGGACGCGCTCCACTTCCCCGCCAAAATCCGCATGCCCCGGCGTATCCACGATGTTGATACGCCATCCCTGCCACCGAATGGCGGTGTTTTTTGCAAGAATTGTGATCCCGCGCTCGCGCTCCAGGGCGTTCGAGTCCATCACTCTTTCAGCAATTTCTGCGTGGGAGTTCAACGTCCCCGATTGCTTAAGAAGCTCATCGACAAGCGTGGTTTTTCCGTGATCCACATGAGCAATGATCGCAATATTGCGAAGTTTGGCGATAGCCGAGTACATACCAAGATCCTGATGGGAGAGTAATGCGCCGAACGGCGCGGGCCGGATTATAGCGGGGCGCTGCGAAAGAGTGGTAGCCGAGGCTCCAAAAACTACCTGAGCGTTGCTTCCGCAGCGTTATCCTGACCCTGCACGCGCTCCCGATAGAAAAGATAAATCCCAGAACCCACAATCAGCACCATGCCTAATCCATCGTGAATCGAAGGCACCTCGCCAAATACCAGAAATCCGAGAACCAAAACAGCGGCCAGTCCACTGTACTCATAGGGCGAGATGATCGCTGGATCGGCAATTCGATACCCGCCGGTCAAAAGAATAAATCCGCTGGTTCCCACGACCGCAATGGCAACCAGATAAAGGTGTGTCGACCACACGTCGAGGCGCCACGGGTGAGAGGCGAACTCAATGCCACTGATACCCCACTCGGCCATGCTACCGTCTCCGTACAGAATGCCGATTAATCCAGAAAGTGCTCCGGTAATCAGATACATAACCACTATTTGCTGGTAGACCGTGTCTTTTTCAGCAGTCTTTTTGGCGATCATCATGGAAATGGCATAGGTAAAGGCGACACCCACGGGCAGCAAATAAAGCCAGTCAAACTCACCCGCTTCCGGCTGTGCAATAACAACCACGCCAGAAAAACCAACCAGCATCGCTAGCCAGCGACGAAGACCCACAGAACTCCCGAAGATATAAATCGACAGCATGGTGATGAAGAACGGACTCACCAAAAAAAGCACGGTCGCGTTAGCAATGGGGATCTTGGATTGCGCGAAATAAAAGGCTGAATAACCTAGAAAAAACAGAATACCGCGAACCAGGGAAAGCGCGGGGTATGCCGTCCAAAGCTTTACCGACCTTCCCGTCGCGCGCTGAAAGGCAATGATCAGCAGGATGCCGAGAGTCGATCGAAAGAAAAGGATTTGAAAAAGCGAGACATCGCCTGACAGGAACTTAATCAGAACGTCCTGCACCGCAAAAATACTCATGGCGAGGACCACAAGAAAGATCCCTTTCGCGTTCTGCCGCTGGTCTGCTATCAATTCTTATTCTCCGACCAACGATTGTTGGGCGCAATTCTAGGGAGTTTGAAACTCCTAGACGTATGGCATGTCGCCCTGATCTCCAGTCATGTCGTTTTTAGGGGTCTCCCGCTAACCCTGGAGACAAAACGCGATCACTGGACTGAATTGGGTGACCGTGTGCTATGGTGCCCGCGCTTCTCGGCCCATATCGGCATCCATCACTTCAGGGGTCAAGCCTGCGGCAACTGAGCTTTTATTGATGAACGCGATTAGAAAATCCATCACGGTCTACCAGGAGATATTCATTATCAACGGTCGACTTGTTGCGTTCAGTTTTTTGATGGCGCTGTACTCAAGCTTTGGTCAGACATATTTTGTGGGCGTGTTCGGGCCGCAAGTTCAAGCGGAGTTTGGCTTGAGTCACACAATGTGGGGCACGATTTATCTACTCGGTACGCTCGCCAGCGCGTTGGTCCTGCCATTCAGCGGCGCATTGATCGATCGCTTGCGTCTCCGACCCTTCGCGCTCGCCGTAAGTGGACTTCTCATCGTTGCCTGCTTTTACATGGCGTGGGTGCCGGGACCTGTCGGACTCGTTCTTGCGATATTTCTGTTGCGCCATTCCGGTCAGGGTCTTGCCTCCCACGTTTCGGTCACATCTATGGCGCGTTACTTTGATCGCGATCGGGGCCGAGCCATCGCGATTGCCGCCATGGGGTATACGGTAGGCGAAGCGATTTTGCCGTTTTTAGCTGTCGTGCTGATCGCCATCTTGGGCTGGCGCTGGACTTATGCGAGCGCGGCGATTTTTATTATTCTGACTCTGATCCCTGCAGGATTTTGGCTGTTACGGGATCACGACAGTTTTCATCGCCGGCATACCCGCGTGCAGGCTAATACGCCCGAAGGCTCGACATCGACGAGACGCTCGTGGACTCGCGCAGAAGTGCTGCGGGATGTCCGTTTTTATTTGATGTGCCCGGGTATTCTGTCGTCCTCGATGATTGTCACGGCTTTCTTTTTTCATCACCTCAATATCGCCGGCACGAAGGGCTGGAGCGGCGAATGGATCACGGGAACCTATATCCTCTATGCCGGCGCGGGCACGGTGACAATGCTTCTCGCTGGACCGCTGATCGATCGACTAACCGCCGTGCGCGTCACACAGATGATGTTGATTCCATTGGTCCTCAGTTGCCTCATTCTGGGGCTCGCTGCCCACCCGCTCGCGGTACTCGTGTACATGGTGGTTCTCGGCGTGCACTCCGGCCTGCATTTGACCTCGGTGTCGGCTCTTTGGGCAGAGCTTTATGGCTTAAAACACCTGGGCGCCATAAAGAGCCTCTACACCGCGCTGATGGTTCTCTCTTCTGCACTCGGTCCCGTCATCATGGGATCCTTAATGGATCTTGGTGTCGGCATTGCATTGACGTGCGCACTGTTTGCCGGTTATGCACTCATCGGCAATCTTTTGCTCCTCATAGCGCTTCGCTTGCGTTCAACCCGCTCATGAGTAACCCGATGGATTATTCAGCCCTCGGCCCAGATCAGGTCTTGGGGGCCATTGAAGAGCTGGGCTATTCAGTCGATGGCCGTCTGCAGGAGATGAATAGTTTTGAAAATCGCGTGTACGAGGTGGGCCTTGAGGATCGAGCGCCGATCATCGCCAAGTTCTATCGGCCCCACCGATGGAGCGACGAAGCGATACAGGAGGAGCACGATTTCTCTCTGTCGCTTGCGGATCAGGAAATACCGCTAATTCCCCCTAACAAAGACACTCTCGGACACACGTTGTTTAAATCCCTTGGCTACCGATATGCGCTTTTCGAGCGTCGCGGCGGTCGACCGCCCGATTTTGAGTCGCCCGACCAGCTGCGTCAGTTAGGTCGCTTAATAGGCCGACTGCATGCGGTCGGGAGCGAGCAGCGATTCCGACATCGGCCCACACTGGACGAAAAGACCTTTGGTTCAGATTGTTCTCAATTCCTGCTGGACCATGGCTTTATCCCGGAAGAGCTTCGCGACGTGTACGAGGGCCTCTCCAAAGATCTCATGCGACGAATTCAATGGTGCTACGAGCGATGCCCAGATGTACGCGTCATCCGAACCCATGGAGACTGTCATCGGGGGAATATCCTGTGCACTGATGACGGTGTGCACGTGGTGGATATGGATGACTCGCGGATGGCCCCTGCAATTCAGGATCTTTGGATGTTTCTTTCCGGCGCGCGCGATGAGCAGGAAGCCTCTTTGCGCTGGATACTCGAAGGCTATACAGAATTTATGCATTTCAATCCTGCCGAACTGCATTTGGTCGAGGCCCTGCGAACCCTGCGACTGATCCACTACTTCGCGTGGATCGCTCGGCGTTGGACCGACCCTGCTTTCCCTCGAGCTTTCCCGTGGTTTAATACCACTCGCGCGTGGGAACAACATATCCTCGATTTGAGAGAGCAAGCAGCGCTCATGGATGAGCCAGCGCTTGTCTGGCTGGGCTAAGTCCAACAACTTTTTATTGCTACGAAAAGCGGGGTCACAGCCCGCTAATCCTTGATGATCCCGTCTTCCTCGTCCAATTCCGTCCGTACGCTAACCACGTTACTGCCCTATCTATGGCCGACCGGTCGATCTGATCTCCGGACACGCGTTATTGTGGCGCTCATCTGCCTGGTGCTCGCCAAGGCTACCAATGTCATCGTCCCGTTGTTGCTGGGGGATGCGGTCGATGATCTCAGCAATCTTCAAACCGAAAAAGACCTTTGGCTAGGGATTCCGCTTGCGGTAATTCTCGCGTACGGGCTCTTTCGACTCTCCACACTGGCCTTCAATCAGCTACGGGATGCGCTCTTTGCCCGGGTCGCCCAACATGCCGTTCGGACGCTTGCACGACAGGTGTTCGATCACTTGCACGCGTTGTCCATCCGTTTCCATCTCTCGCGCAAAACCGGGGCACTTAATCGATTCATTGACCGAGGCACAAACAGCGTCCAGTTTCTGCTGTCCTTTGTCGCGTTCAATATCGCTCCCACAGTGATAGAAGTCTTGCTCGTCGGCGCTATTCTGTGGGTGCTTTTCGGCTTTGCCTACACGCTGGTCACGTTAATTACGATTGTGGCTTACGTGTGGTTGACGTTCGTCATCACCACCTGGCGCACCCGCATCCGTCGACAGATGAATGAAGCCGAGAACGACATCGGCACACGGACCGTCGACTCCCTGCTCAATTTTGAGACCGTCAGATACTTCAATAACGAGCAGCACGAGGTCACGCGCCTGGACGAAGCGCTCGCCCATTACGAGCGGGCGGCCATTCGCACACGAGAAAGCCTATCGCTATTGAATGTCGGTCAGGCCGCTGTCATCACCGTCGGTGTAACCGCCATGCTTATCCTTGCTGCCCTCGACATTCGAGATGGCGCGATGACCGTTGGCGACTTTGTGGTCGTCAACACCTACCTCATGCAGCTGGCCATACCGCTCAACATGTTAGGGACGGTCTATCGTGAAATCCGCCAGGCGCTTGTGGACATGGAGAATCTCTTTGCTCTGATCGATGAACAGCCGGATGTGGCAGATTCACCGCAGGCAGCACCGTTACGCGTTGGGAACGGTGCTATTGCTTTTCATAACGTGTTGTTTGGTTATGAGACAGGCCGGACAATACTCAAAGACGTCAGTTTTTCTGTCGCCCCCGGCACCACGACAGCAATCGTGGGCCCAACCGGATCCGGAAAATCGACGCTGTGTCGACTGTTGCTTCGCTTTTATGACCCCCAGTCCGGGCGCATCGAGATTAGCGGTCAGGACATTCGACAGGTTACCCAACACTCGCTACGAAGCGCGATCGGCGTCGTGCCGCAAGATACGGTGCTCTTTAACGATACGCTTTTTTACAACATTGCCTACGGAGACCCGGGCGCAAGCCCCGAGAAGGTACATTCGGCGGCTGATTCCGCACAGCTACACGACTTCATTGCAAAACTTCCGCAGGGTTATCAGACACGGGTAGGCGAACGGGGACTCAAACTATCAGGCGGGGAGAAACAACGCGTTGCTATCGCCCGAGCCCTTCTCCGGGAGCCAAGTATTTTCTTCTTCGATGAGGCGACATCCTCATTGGACAGCGTTACCGAGCAAGAGATCCAAATGCATCTGGCGCGGCTCTCGAGCGGAAAAACCACCCTAGTTATCGCGCATCGCTTATCGACGATTGTTAACGCCCATCAGATTTTGGTGCTCGCCGATGGGCAAATTGTGGAACGAGGCTCCCATGGCACACTACTAGCCGATGGCGGACTATATGCTCAGCTGTGGGCCCAGCAACAAAGGGAGGAAAACGAGCAGGCGGTTGGTGTCTTAACCTGAGTCTTCAAAGCCCATGAAAGATAATGACTTTGACCTAGACGCGCTCGCGACATATCTCAAAGCCACGGTGCCCGAAATCGGCGCAGTTCGGACCATAGAAAAATTCGCGGGTGGGCAATCTAATCCGACCTACCTGCTATCAACCGATCAAGGGGAGTTTGTGCTTCGCAGCAAGCCGCGCGGGAAGCTGCTCAAGTCTGCTCACGCCGTCGAGCGGGAATATCGGGTGATGCATGCCTTACGCGATAGCTACGTCCCGGTGCCGAAAACAATCTGTCTTTGCGAGGACACCAGCATCATTGGCGCAGTCTTTTTCATTATGAGTTATGAAGCAGGCCGCGTATTTTGGGATCCCTCGCTCCCCGAACTCTCGGCGAGTGGGCGCAGTGACCTATATACCGACCAGATCCGCGTGCTGGCGGCGCTGCACTCGGCGGATCCAACATCTTTAGGTCTAGAGGATTTTGGACGGCCCGGCAATTACTTCGAGCGGCAATACAATCGGTGGACGGAGCAGTATCGGGCCAGCGAAACAACCGCCATAAAACCCATGGAATCGCTGATCCGTTGGCTTGGCGCCAACATGCCCGCTGATGACGGTCAGAGTGCGCTCATCCATGGCGACTTCCGGCTAGATAATCTCATTGTCCGGAACGCGTCTCCCACCATTCAGGCAGTGATCGACTGGGAACTATCCACGCTTGGTCATCCCTTTGCGGATCTCGCCTATCTGTGTATGTGCCTTCGCATGCCCAATACGGGTCAGATTCGAGGCCTGGGCGGAATTGCACGTGCGCCACTTGCCATTCCCGAAGAGGCCGATGTGGTGTCAACCTATTGTTCTCTGCGTGGGATTGAGCGAATCGATCATTGGCCGTTTTATCTGGCCTTCAGCTTTTTTCGCCTCGCGGCGATTTGTCAGGGAGTGCTGAAACGCGCTATTGACGGCAACGCTTCCAGTAAGCGTGCACGCGAGGTTGGCGCATTGGCCCCCGAACTGGCCAAACTGGGCATGGGTGTGATTGACTCTGAAACATGATGAAAGCAATTGTTTGTCGCCAGTACGGGGGGTTTGAAAATCTGGCGTTCGAGTCCATGCCCGAGCCCACTCCAGCGGCAGGGTCTATTCGAATTCGTGTTGAATCCATCGGCGTTAACTTTCCTGATGCCTTGCTCGTACGCGGTCTTTATCAGGCGAAACCCGATACACCTTTTATTCCAGGTATTGAGTGCGCTGGGATTGTCGACGCCGTGGGTGAAGACGTTGCGCTGTTTCAAGTGGGGCAACGCGTTGTCGCCATGAGTCCTGAGTTCGGATCCTATGCCGAGTTTGTGGCGGTTCCCGCAAGTCACGCCTATCCGATCCCGGAATCCCTCGACATCAACACGGCTGGGGCCCTGTTGTGCGCCCACGGAACGGCCTATCACGCGCTGAAACAACGTGCCTCTTTAAAAGCAGGAGAAACGCTCTTGGTGACGGGTGCCGCCGGTGGCACGGGTCTTGCGGCGGTTCAGCTGGGGCATGCCTTTGGTGCGCGAGTCATTGCCGTTTGCTCCAGCGCGAAGAAGGGTCAGACCGCAAAGCAGCACGGTGCCGACACGGTCATCGACACAAGCAAAGAAGATTTACGTGACGCGATTCGACATCACACCAATGGCTTGGGGGCCGACGTGATCTTTGACCCGGTCGGCGGCGAGATGGCGACTACCCTGAGTCGATCCGTTGCCTGGAACGGACGATGGCTGGTCATTGGTTTTGCGGCAGGCGGTATTCCAGAAGTGCCTCTCAATCTTCCGCTTGTAAAGGGCTACAGTATTGTCGGCGTGTTCTGGGGCAACTTTTGCGCCCGAGAGCCTGACTTGGCCCGTGCCAACCATCAGTCGCTTTTTGAGATGGCGGCCAGCGGCCGGATATCACCACATATCCACGGCATCATGCCGCTTGCTGACGCAACGCGTGCGCTTGAGATGATCGAGGGCCGTGAAGTTCATGGCAAAGTGCTGCTGAAACCGTCGCCCGACTAATACTGCTTGACCCCCGCACTATGGCGGCCTGACGTGGATCATCACGAACAGACCTGATAGCATCATCTGATCAAACACAAGCAACTGATCGTATGGATTTCTCCTACTCTGTAAAAGTTGAGGGTCTTCGGACCCAGGTCCAGGATTTCATGGATGCGCATGTCATTCCGCGCATCCCCGATTGGAATCGAGAAGTAACTGCCGGAACCTTCCCGCCTACGTTTATGGAGGATCTGAAGAGTCTCGCCCGCCAGCAAGGACTCTGGAATCTTTTCTTACCGGCTCTGCGTTCAGAAGAACCCGGCACACCGCTGACCAATCTTGAGTACGCGCCTTTGGCGGAAATTATGGGCCGCATCAGTTGGGCGTCCGAGGTGTTTAACTGTAACGCCCCGGATACCGGCAATATGGAACTGCTGCATATGTTCGCCTCGTCTCAACAGTACGACCAATGGCTTCTGCCGCTTCTGAATGGAGAGATCCGTTCGGCTTTTGCGATGACCGAGCCCCATACTGCGTCTTCCGATGCGTCAAATATTCAGACCCGCATTGAAAAAGACGGAGATCACTATGTCATCACCGGTCGCAAGTGGTGGATCACCAATGCTGCCCATCCCCACTGCCGTCTGCTGATTGTCATGGGGAAAACCGATCCCAACGCCGAAACATACCGCCAGCAGAGCATGGTGCTCGTACCTATCGATACGCCGGGTGTCACCGTGCTCCGCAACCTCACGGTCATGAACCATCATCACCCGGAGGGACATTGCGAAATCATTTTTGATAGTGTGCGCGTGCCGCAGGAAAATCTGCTCGGGGAGGAGGGGTCGGGTTTTGCGCTGGCGCAGGCACGACTGGGCCCTGGCCGAATACATCACTGCATGCGATCAATAGGCGCTGCCGAACTTGCTCTTGAGATGATGACCCGTCGAAGCCAAGAACGACAGCCCTTTGGGCGCTTTCTCCATGAACACGGGACGGTCGCCGAATGGATTTCCAGATCCCGTATTGAAATCGAACAGGCGCGACTCCTGGTGCTCAAGACCGCGTGGCTCATCGATGAACAGGGCGCAAAAGCGGCTCGAAAAGAGATATCCATGATAAAAGCGCTCGTCCCGCTGTTGCATACTACGGTGATCGACCGAGCGATTCAGGCGTTTGGCGCTATGGGCGTAAGCCCAGATACGCCGCTCGCAGACCACTGGACCTGGGGTCGCGCGCTACGCTTTGCCGACGGGCCGGATGAGGTCCATCATCGAGCCGTGGCCCGGATGGAAGTCCGCGACAGCGAAAACTACGCGTCAGTACTGGATGAGTACCTCACCCCTTACGAAGCCGACTGAGTCCTCGCTCTATCAAACGGTCTTGTCGCTAGCGTGTGACCGGCTCGCGCTCGAACACCACCAGGTGATCAACATCCAGACGTAGCCGCACTTCTTCGTTTATTTCAAAATTCGCATGACTCGGAAATAAAGCCAGCAGTCTCATGCCGTCCTCGGTCAGCAAGGTATACAGAATCTGCGCACCCTTAAACGCGCGACGCGTGACACGCGCCCCAATAGGGCCATCCGCATCATAGACCACGTCATCAGGACGCAAAAGAATCTCAACGGGTGTCTGCGTTGACCACGTGAGCGGCACTTCGCTTGATAAATTTCCGAGCGACGTGTTCACCTGATGAGGGCTTACGACCTCGCCCGGTATAAACACGCCGCTGCCTATAAAGTCAGCGACGAAATGGTTGCGCGGCTGGTGATACAGGTTATAGGGCGTATCCCACTGCACGATGCTGCCTTCCGACATTACGCCAACTTTATCGCCAAGTGCGAATGCGTCGTTTTGATCATGCGTCACCATCACACAGGTTGTGCCGTTCTCCTTCAGCATATCGGACACCTCCTGGCCCATATGTTCACGCAGCTCCTGATCAAGACTGGAAAAAGGCTCATCCATGAGCAGCAGAAGAGGCCTCGGCGCAAGCGCTCGAGCCAACGCCACGCGTTGCTGCTGTCCACCCGACAGCTCGTGCGGAAAACGATCGGCGTGATGTACGAGCCCCATTCGCTCAAGCATCTCCCCCACCGAATGACCGCGCACACTATCCGGCAATCGTGACAGGCCTGCCCCCACGTTTTCGCGAACGGTAAGATGCGGAAACAACGCGTGATCCTGAAATACCATCCCGACACGGCGATGTTCGGGTGGAACCATAGCACCCGCCGACGAGACCGGTTGATCGTTGATGAAAATTCCGCCCGTAAGAACCGGATGAAATCCCGCAATCGCTCGCAACACCGTAGTTTTCCCGCAACCGCTGGGGCCCAGCAGACAAACCTGCTCACCCCTGTGAACGGTAAGGCTTAAATCAAACACGGCGCGCTCCAGCTCGTAGTTACAGCTAATGCCGCGTACCTCGAGAAGCGGCTCTAGATCTGCGTGAATCTCGCCACCCCGGGGTTGATCAGCGCGGTTCATCACTGGTCTCCTACAGAAGACACGACATTGAGCTGGCGCGACCGCGAAATCATGCGACTGAGAAAGAGCACCGGCAAAAGCCCCACCGCGACGATCGTTAAGGATCCAAGCGCCGCTTCGCCTAACATCTCATCTGATGCAAATCGATATACATATGTCGCAAGCGTTTCAAAATTGAATGGCCGCAACAGAAGTGTTGCCGGCAATTCCTTCATGCAATCCACAAATACCACCATAGCGGCCGTGAGAAGCCCTCCCTTGATAAGCGGTAAGTGATAGCGGACCAGCGTCGCACCCGCTCGAAAACCGAGCGTTCGGGCTGCCATGTCCATCGACGGAGAGACTTTCTCTAAGCTCGAATCAACCTGCCCTACAGCGACCGCGAGAAAGCGGACCATATAAGCAAACATGACGGCAGCGACGGTCCCGCTCAGCAGGAGGCCGGTCGAAACGCCTAGGGTTTTTCTCAGGAAGGCGTCAAGCGCATTATCGAATGCGGCAAACGGAATCAAAATGCCTACCGCCAAGACCGCGCCGGGCACAGCATAGCCGAGCGAGGCGATTCGCGTGGCCACCCCAAGCACACGACCGCCCTTCAGGCGTCGGGCATACACGATAAAGAGCGCGGCCATGAGGGTCATTAGGGCAGCGCCCGCTGAGAGCGCCAGACTGTTAAAGGCATACATCTTGAACTCTGAAGTCCACGAGCGATCAAAATAAACGACCGATAGGTGCCCAAGAACCGAGATGGGAACAATGAAGCCTGCGACTACCGGCAAAGCGCAGAGGCCAATGGCAACAGCCGATCGCCATCCGCTGAGTGGATAGACAGGAAGGGGTCTAAATCGGCTGCTGGTCTGCTGATAGACACG
>Ga0181594_10000262_pt1 | contig 46251 bp, 33 predicted proteins | sample 071ome_18_FD_145603 | JGI IMG/M metagenome (GOLD analysis project Ga0181594, IMG submission 145603) | Coastal salt marsh microbial communities from the Groves Creek Marsh, Skidaway Island, Georgia - 071413BT metaG (spades assembly) | ecosystem: Environmental > Aquatic > Marine > Intertidal zone...
GCTGGCGCGAGCTCGATCGGGCTCGAGATCGCCCGAAAGCTCGCTACACATGGTGAAGAAGAGGAAGAGGGCGTCGCTGATGAGAGCGCGACAGAGCGCACAGACAAGCGCTTTAAGGTCCATGTCTTTGACGCGGATGAGGCCTTGATCGAGCAGATTGAGCAAGAGGACCCAGACGGCCAAATCAGCTATTTCTGTGACAAGCTCAGCGACCAAAGCGAGCTACGCAACCACAGCATTAAGCCCCAAGATGTCCTCATCACCTGCTCTGATGACGCAGAGGAGAACATCGTCGGAGCCCTCCTCGCCCGTAAGGTAGGCTTTAAGCGGGTGATGATCCTCGCCAACAACGAGCGTCACCATGAGGTCATCCGAGAGCAGGGGCTTGAGGTGGTGAAGAACCCACGACAGATCGCGGTGGTTGAGCTCTCGCAGAAGATCAACTCCGACCTGACCATCGCCTTCCAGACCCTCTCTGGCGCTGAAGACACAGAGGTCAGGGAGTTTATCGTCAACGCCGAGAACCCCTTCATCGGTAAGACCCTCGCTGAGCTGAGCGCCTCAAGTGACTGGCCAGAGCGGGGGGCGCTCGTCGCCTCGATCATGCGTGGCTCGTGCGCGATCATGCTCTCGGGCTCAACGGACATCCGCGACGGAGACCGACTGTTTGTGATCTCACATGTCCAGCACTTTAAGAAAATCGAGGGGCTCTTTGAGCCAAAGCGCTCAGGGCTCCGCTTGTGGCCTCGATCTCTCCTCTAGCCGGGTAGCCAGTTATGATTCTGTTTAAGACCGATGACGCCCGAGGGCGCTTCATGGCCCGCCTTGGGCTCCTGAGCATCTTCGTGCTGATGCTGTGTCTGTCGATGATCCCCAGCCTGATCTACTCACTGATCGATGGACATCACGACGATCGGCTCTCGTTCCTTGTCACCATTGGGGGCTGTGGGCTGATCGCGGCGCTGACCTATTGGCGGACCCGTGAGCGGATCGCGGACACAGAGTTCAATCACATCGATGGGCTCACCCTCGTCACCCTCACGTGGCTCGTCGCCGGGGTGATCTGCGCGCTGCCTTATTTTCTGTACGCGCACCTAGCCCCAACCCAACCCTGCGCGAGCGCGACGCCGATCGTAGGGACAGATTTCTGTAGCTTCACCAACAGTTTCTTCGAGTCGATGTCAGGGCTCACCACTACAGGCGCGAGCGTCATCACGACAGGCCTCTGGGACACATACACGGACGGGGTAGGCTACCTCTCGGATGGGAGCTTAGGGCTCCCGAGGGGGATCATGCTCTGGCGGTGCACAACCCACCTGCTTGGGGGCTTAGGGATCATCGTCCTCGGCGTCGCGATCCTCCCCTTGCTTGGGGTTGGGGGGATGCAGCTGTTTAAGGCAGAGGCGCCAGGGCCTAAGACAGATAAGCTCGCCCCTAAAATGAAGGAGACCGCGAAGCTCTTATGGGTGATCTATGGCGGGCTGACGGTGGCGCTCATCTTGATCTTTTGGGTGACGGGCGCGATGGATTTCTTCGAGTCGTTTTGTCACGGGATGAGCACCATGGCGACGGGGGGCTTCTCTACCCGCTCTTCGAGCGTCGCGGGCTTCCAGAGCCCCCTCATCGAGTGGGTGATCACCGCTTTTATGTTCCTCGCGGGGGCGAGCTTTAACCTTCACTTCTTCTTCTATAGCAAGCGCTCGATCTCAGCCTACCTAGAGAACATCGAGTTTCGTGTCTACAGCTTAGTTGTCCTTGGCGCGGGGGTCGCGATCGCCACCGCGATCGCGATCGGGGGGTACGCGAGCGGGGTGGAAGAGTCGCTCAGGGTCGCGCTCTTTCAGGTCTTGGCGATCGTCACCACGACCGGCTACGCCAGCGCTAACTTTGAGCTGTGGGTAGGGGCGCCGTTCGCGCTGATGATCTTAGTGATCTTGATGTTCTGTGGGGGCTGTGCTGGCTCTACGGGTGGCGGGATGAAGGTCATCCGTCACATCCTGTTGGTGAAGGTGTGGGCGCGTGAGTTTTTCTACCTCGCGAGCCCAACAGGGAAGAAGAGCATCCGAAGCGAGGGGCAGGTCGTGAGCCCAGAGATCATCCGCGCGACCTTGAGCTTTGTGGGGCTCTACCTGTTCTTGATGACCTTAGGTTGCCTCGCCTTCACCTTGATGGGGCACGACCTCGCGACGGCCTTCACCTGTAGCGCCTCGAGCATTGGGAACGTTGGACCAGGGCTTGGCGAGATTGGCCCGATGGACAACTACGCGGTGCTGACCGACCTAGGGAAGTGGCTGAGCGCCTTCTTGATGCTCCTAGGTCGCCTTGAGCTTTACACCGTGCTTGTGCTCTTAACTCCGAGTTTCTGGCGTCGCTGAGGCGAGCTGAGCGTGTGACGTGGCTCACCCACTGACTCAGACGATCACGTGGGTCGCCCTGTCTATGATCAAGGGGCTCGGCCCTAAGGGAGGCCTCTCGCTCGCGGAGCGATGGGCGCAGGAGCCTAGCGATCAGCCCCCAGTCTGCGTTGATCCTTTAGAGTGGTCGACGGCGCTCAAGTCCGCTGAGGGTGTCTTGTCTCGCTGTGTAGCGCTTGAGATTCTAGCGCTCAGCTATACAGATGAGCGTTACCCTCCCCTCTTGAGGCTCACCCCCCGCCCTCCGCTTGTCCTGTACCTTCAAGGCGCGCTCCCTCAGCAGGTCCCTCAGCTCGCCTGTGTCGGGACAAGGGCACCCACTCCTTGGGGGAGGGCGTGCGCCTCAGAGGTCGCGAAGGTCGCGGTTGAGGAGGGGTATGGTGTCACCTCAGGGCTCGCGCTTGGGGTCGACGGCTGTGGGCATGAGGCCTGCTTGAGCGCGGGTGGGCGGACGTGGGCGGTGCTCGGGTCGGGACATGAGCAGCTCAGCCCTCGCCAACATCTGCGGTTAGCTGAGCGGATCCTCGTTGGTGGTGGCGGGGTACTCAGTGAGTACCCTCCTCACACGCCACTCCACCCAGGCCAGCTCGTAGCTCGAGATCGCCTACAGAGTGGCTTGAGCCTCGCTACGCTGGTTGTGGAGTCGGGGGAGGGTGGGGGCGCGCTCCACGCTGCGCGAGCCTCGCTGAGGCAAGGGAGGGCGCTCTGGGTGCCTCGCTCACCTGCTCAGCTACACGCTCACCCCAAGCACGCAGGGCTCGCTCAGCTTCGAGCCGAGGGCGCGCAACGCCTCGCTGACCCAAGTGCGCTCCGCGTAGCGCTCACACAGCTCCGTGACTCACATACACTGCTCCATCAGGAGGGCCTCAAGAGGCGCACGGCGCTGTGGAGCCCGCTACGACCTCGGCTACTTTAGCGCGTGATGCGCTCGTCAAAGGGGTGACAAAGCCGAGCAGATCACATACTGTCAGCGCGACTTTAGACCCTCTCAAACACAGAAGGCATAAGACATGATCAGCACCTCAGACTTTAAAAAAGGCGTCCGCGTCGAGCTCGACAACGCGCCATGGACCATCGTGAACATCACCACCCAGTCTCCCACCGCGCGTGGCGCCTCGACCCTCGTCAAGGTGAGGCTCAAGAACGTCCTCACCGGTCTTGTCTCTGACCGCACCTTCAAGTCAGGCGACAAGGTGGATGAGCCTAACTTAGAGATGCGTCAAGCGCAGTTCCTTTACAGTAGCCCTGAGGGGAGCGGGAGCGTCTATCACTTTATGGACACCGCGAGCTATGATCAATTTGAGCTACGTGATGACGTCCTCGGTGACCAAGCGCAGTGGCTCGTGGATGACCTTGAGGTGCGCGCGGTGATCTATAATGAGCGGATCGTTGGGGTTGAGCTCCCTCAGTTCGTAGAGCTCGAGCTCGAAACCGTGGAGCCTGGCTCTCGCGGGGACACGGCCTCAGGCTCTGTCACCACCGCCGCCTACACCAGCTCAGGGATCCGGGTCCTCGTCCCGCTCTTCATTAAGCCGGGCGATAAGGTGCGCGTGGACACTACCACGGGGCAGTTTAAAGATCGCTGTTGATGGCTAAGCTCGAGCCCGCTTAGACTCGAGCCCCTTGCGCGCGAGCTCATCAGCGCGCTCGTTCCCTGGGTCCCCCGCGTGCCCCTTCACCCAGCGCCAGGTGACCTCATGTCTCTCACGAGCTTGGTCAAGCGCCTGCCAGAGGTCTTGGTTCTTCACGGGCTTGTTCGCCGCGGTGCGCCAGCCCTTACGTTTCCACGAGGCCATCCAGCTCTGGATCCCCTGCTTGACGTAGGTGCTGTCGGTGTAGAGGGTCACCTCACAGGGTCGCTTGAGGGCGTTGAGGGCCTCAATCGCCGCCTTGAGCTCCATCCTGTTGTTGGTGGTCTGTGGCTCCCCTCCACAGAGCTCACGTGTGTGAAGCACCCCGTCTTGATGGGTCTTAAGGAGCGCGCCCCACCCCCCCGGGCCTGGGTTACCTGAGCACGCGCCGTCGGTGTAGATGATCACTAGAGTGAGGGGGGCGGTCAGGTCTTGGCTCATATAGTAGGGCTCGCTAGGGGTGAGGTTCAGCGCTTAGGGTAGCGGTTCACCTTGGTGATTAGGGAGTCTGCGCGCTTTAGCTCTGCCTTGAACGAGTCGATGACGTCAAGAGGGACGACGGTCTCTCGGCGCTCTAGTTTGTCTTGAGTCTTGAAATAATAGGCGCGCACCTTTCGGTTAAAGCCCTGCCCCACATTATACTTAGGATCGAGTAAGCGCTCCCATTTCTCTCGCTCCCAGACGTGCTTAATCCCCTCAAGCGCGATCGAGGTGCACTGGGTTAACACCCCATCATAATCTCGCGCGAGGCGAAAGCGAGTGTGGAGCGCGTAGCCCTTATTCCAGCGCGCGGTTCGCAGAAGCTCCTCATAGTACGCATACGCGTCTCGCTCCTCCTCAGGGCTTAGGGCGATGACATAGCCAATCGAGCTCCTAAAGCTTCGCTGTTTAGCGATGTAGCGCCGAACGCTCTTGTCGCCTCGCCAGACCCGTAAGATCCCTTCACCTTGCATCTTGAGCGGTCCCCAGACCTTCCCGTAGCGACCAAAGTCATACACCACATCCTGACCATCTGGCCCGGTGACCCTGACCGCGGTGTGACCAATCTTGTGCGTCCCGTAGGGCAAGCCGACGATCACCTCCAAGGCTTGAGCGGTCGGGAGACCTACCCCAAGTAGTGCGATGAGCCCTACACACAGACTGAGCGACGCACGTCGCAGGCCACGTGAGGTCTGGCGCTGGGGCCACGGTCGCCTCCAGTGTCGCTTAACGTGGGGTGAGCAGTGGGCAGAGGGGGGAGGGGTAAGGCGACTCAAAGCAGGCTCCTGTCTCGTTGAGGTGAGGCTACAGACTATGGGCTCAGCAGGGTGTGGTCAAGGGGGTGCCTGAGGGTCCTCGAGTGAAGAAAATCGATAAATCTGCCTCTAGCCGTTGAGACTCAAGGTCATTTCTCCTAGGTTGGCGCCCAACGGCCATCCACAGAAGAGACGCGAGCGCAATGACAGAGGAGAGAGGAGCCTGACATGACCTTACGTGAGCTCACCTCAGATTATGAGGAGCTGCTCTTTGTGCGATGCCTTGATGAAAAAATCTGCGCCCTGTCTAAGCAAGGTAGGGCGAGGCTGTATACACCGTTCAGGGGTCAAGAGGCAGCGCAGGTTGGGCTCGCGCGGGCGCTCGGTGAGCGTGATTGGCTCCTGCCGACCTTTCGTGACAGCGCCGCGATGTATCGCCATGGGGTCCCACTCGACGCGCTCTTGACCTTCTGGATGGGCTATGAGGACGCCCACCCACGCTTTGGTCGCACTTGGCCAGTCTGCGCTCCTGTCGCGACCCAGCTCCCTCACGCGGTTGGGCTCGCCTCCGCCGAGCTGAGGAGGGGCCAAGGTCACGTGGTCGCGGTGTGCCTTGGGGATGGCGCGATGAGCAAGGGGGACTGTCATGAGGCGATGAACCTCGCGGGTCTTTGGCGCTTACCGCTCCTCTTTTTCTGCCAAAATAACGGCTGGGCGATCTCAACTCCGCTCGATAAGCAGAGCCCTGTGAGCTCACTGACTCGTCGCGCTGAGAGCTATGGCATGAAGGCGCTCCGCGTGGATGGTGATGACCTCCGCGCTACAGAGGACGCGTGCTCCTCTGCGCTTGAGCTGATCCGAGCGGGGGAGGGCCCGGTCTTCATCGAGGCGCTCACTTGGCGTGAGGGCGGTCACAGCGTCATCGATCAACCTGAGCTCTATCGTGATGATGAGGCTGTTCGTCCGATAGAGACCGCGATTGAGCGCCTCGAGCGCGCCTTAGAGAGCCATGGGGTAGAGGTTAAGTCAGCTCGCGCGAGGCTCTCAAGGCGCTTTGAGCTATCGCTGAATGACGCGGTGAAGGTGGCTGAGCGGAGCTGTGCGCTCTATCAGGCTGAGCCTAGGGTGAGCTTTGACTCGACGCTGTCTACCCCCTCCCCTGAGCTCGCTCAGCAGCGTGATCAGGCGCTCAAGCTCCGGCCTTCAAAACCGGCGCGACGGCCTACGATCCTGTTCTCAACCAGAGAGACTCGAGGCGCTCAAGGCCAGCGACGTAACCTCTCAGAGGCGCTCAACCTCGCGCTGTCAGAGGCGATGAGCGCGGATGAGCGAGTGCTGCTCTTAGGGCAGGACGTCGCTCAGCTCGGTGGGGTGTTTAGGGTGAGCCGTGAGCTCCTTCAGCGCTTTGGGCCGACGCGCGTCGTCGACACCCCGATCTCAGAGTCTGGGGTGATGGGGGCCTGCTTAGGGCTCGCCGCGGGTGGCCTGAGGCCGGTCTGTGAGGTCCAGTTCGCTGGGTTTATTTACTCCGCGTATGAGCAGCTCTGCTCTCATATCGGCCGACTTCGACAGCGCACGAGAGGCGCGTTGAGCGCTCCTCTTGTGGTGCGGACCCCAGTAGGGGGAGGCGTGGGGGCGCCAGAGAGCCACTGCGAGTCAATTGAGGCGCTGTTTGCGCAGACCCCTGGCGTGAAGGTGGTCTGCCCAAGTGGACCGAGGACCGCGCGGGCGCTCCTCTTGTCAGCGATTGAGGACCCTGACCCCGTGATCTTCCTTGAGCCGACCTCGCTCTATTTTAGCCACAAGGAGTGGGTGCCTGATGAGCCAGAGCGGATCCCGCTGAACTTTACCTTGCTACGCCGTCGAGGGAGCCAGCTCACCTTGCTGAGCTATGGAGCCTGCCTTCATCGCGCGCTACAGGTCTCCGAGGAGCTCAAGGCAGAGGGGTGCTCGGTTGAGGTCTTAGAGCTCGCGACGATCTCGCCCCTTGATATCGCGCCGATCTTAAGATCTCTGAAGAAGACGAGGCGCCTCTTAGTGTTCCATGAGGGGCACAGGACCTCAGATCTAGGCGCTGAGGTCCTCGCGAGAGTCGTGGAGTCGGGGCTTCCGCTCGAGCGCTTTGAGCGGGTGACGGGCTGGGATATCCCATATCCTTACCCCAGCCATGAGGCGAGCTACCTGACCTCTCAGGCTGAGCTCAAGTTACGCGTAAGAGCGCTCTGTAAGGGCTCTCAAAGCACACACATCACCTCAAAGAGAGGAGAGGGATCATGAGTGACGACGCGCGCACACCTGCTCTCCCAAGCGTTGAAGAGGTCGCGACGCTTTTTGCGCCGATAGAGAGTCGAGCCCAGCTCCAGCGTCGTCTTGGCGTACCGCCTGAGGTGGTGCGCGCGAGGCTCTTATCTGAGTATGAGCGTATGGACCCATCGCACGTGACGGTGACCCAAGCTCCAGAGGGTCCACACCTCGCTTATCTCCGCCCCTCTCCATGGCTGAGCGGTCGCCTAGCGCGACCTGTGTTTCAGCTACGACACCTGCTCGGCGCGCGGATAGAGGAGCGAGTGACGTGCCTGAGGCAGGCGCTTGAGACGCTTCACAGCCGGGCTCCGGGCGCACTTGTGATCGCTCGCGTCCCGAGCGAGAGCGTAGCGCTAAATCAGCGCCTCCCTGCGCTGGGGCTCCGCTGGGTAGGGCTCGAGCTGACGGGGGTGATCAGCCTTGAGCAGGAGCCTGAGCCTCTCCCTGCGACCCTCAGCGAGCTCCCATTGCGCTTTGGTCCCTTGAGCCCAGCCTGCCTCACACAAGCACAGGAGATCGCTCGATCAGCCCACGCGCACAACCACTTTGAGTATGACCCGCTCCTCGAGCGTGAGCTCGCCCGCTCTCTCTTTCAAGAGCAGGTCGCGCGTCACCTACAGAGCGAGCGCGCTCAGGCCTTCGGGGCGTACCTCCCTCAGAGCGGGGGGGCTGAGGAGCTCTGTGGCTTTATTGTCGCCAACCGCGTCGACAGCTTTGTCCCCTTTGGTGGGCCAAGGCTCGCGAACCTAGACTTTATCTGCGTGAGCCCTAAACGCCAGCTTAAGGGCCTCGGTCACGCGCTCAACCTCACCGCGCTGTCTTGGCTATATCATCAGGGCGTTCGGCGGGTCACGGTGCGCACGATGGTGAATAACTTTGCGGCGCAGTCTATCCTGAAGAGGGTCGACTGGAGGGCGAGCCTCGCGGAGTCTGTCTATCATCTCCACCTGTGAGCGGGCGCTCCCCCTTGCGCTCTACGGTTGAAAAGCTCATAGTCCGCCCTCGCGCGCTCCTGCTGAGCGCGCTTGAGCAGGGAGGAGAACCATGAGCCCCTCAAGACGAAGCCCACGACCTAAGCAGGCCAGCCGACCCTCATCACGTAACGGCGGGCGAGGTGTAGAGCGCCCGCGTGGCCCCAAGCGCACCCCAAAGACAAGCGCGACGCCGAGCGACCGCGTAAAGCCACTCGAGGAGGGCGCGATGCAGGCGCCGATCAACGATTATGCTGACTTCTTTGAGGGCTTTGATGAGCTACATGACGGTGAGCTCGGAGGCGCGCTCCTCGAGGGTGAGCCCGTTGACCTTGAGGAGGATGATGAGGAGCTCATGGCGCTGAGGGCGAGGGCCTTCGCCGATGATGAAGAGGACGAAGATGACCCCTTCTACCAGCGCGCGGGAGACTTGAGCCCAGCCTCCGAGCCCCCTGTGGCCCCTAAACCCAAGAAGAAAACCCGCCCAGGCGCTGAGCTCACGGGCGCAGAGCGCAGGGCGCTCAGGGCGCTCGGCCACCACCTCAAGGCGATCATCCAGATCGGGCAAAAGGGGGTGACCCCCGCGCTGATCGAGGCGGTTGAGGTCGCGCTCAGCCAGCACGCGCTGCTTAAGCTCTCGATCAACAGCGAGTCGCCCACAGAGCGTAAAGAGGGCGCCGAGGCGCTCGCGAAGGCCACCAAGAGCCACGTCGCGCAGGTCATCGGGCGCACCATCCTCCTCTACCGTGATGATGAGCGCCGACCGAAGGTGCAGTTCAGCTACAAGAGCGGTAAGGTCAGCGCAGACTGGGCTCCTAAGTGGAGCGCGGAGCCCCCTAAGGTCAAGGGTGAGCCCGTCAAGGGGACCAAGAAGGCTACGAAGAGGGGAGCTCGTGGGGGGAGCGGTAAAAGGGGCGCGAAGAGATGATCTTTCAGATGAGCGCTGAGCACCCCTCAGCTTACCGAATTGAGCGAGTGATTCGCGCGCTGAATGAGGGGAAGGTGATCGCGATCCCCACCGACACCTGCTACGCGCTGGCCTGCCTGCCTCAGCAGCGCTCAGCGGTCGAGGAGCTCGTGAAGATGCGTCAGCTTAACCCTAAGAAGCCTCGCGCGCTCGTCTTTAACTCCATCCAGCAGATCAGCAACTTCACGATGCTGAGCGACACAAACTTTAGGGTGCTCAAGCGCTTCTTACCAGGTCCGTACTGCTTCGTGCTCGAGTCGAACCGTAAGCTCCCGCGCTTCATCGGTGACAAACGTCAGCACATTGGGGTGAGGATGCCTAAGCACGCGGTGGTGCAGGCGATCACTGACCAGCTTGAGACCCCGCTCACAGTGACGAGCGCGATCAGCCCTGAAGATGACTCCATGCTCTATGACCCATGGAGCATCGAGGCCTGCTTCCCTACGCTCGAGCTTGTGATCGACGCGGGGGACGTCCCAGGGGGCGCCTCAAGCGTCATCGACCTCACCGATGAGGTAGAGGTGATCCGTGAGGGCTTAGGGGACGTCGAGCCCTTCCGCTGAGCCCTCAGGTCTCGCTCGCGAACTCGACGCTGCGCTCCGCGATGGTCTTGAGCAGGCGGGCCTTGAAGGCCTCATAGGACATCGATTCTTGCTTTTGAACGCCACGCAGGCGCAGGGTCACGCTCCCCTCCTCGACCTCGCGCTCACCGATCACGAGCACGTTAGGGATCTTGGCGGTAGAGGCGTTACGGATGGCCTTGTTGATGCGGTCGCTTGTGGTGTCGAGCTCGACGCGCACCATCGCTGCCCTGAGGTCGGCCTCGAGGCGACGGGCGTAGTCGCTGAAGCGGTCGGAGACCATCAAGATCCTGACCTGTACGGGCGCGAGCCAGGTGGGGAAGGCCCCGCCATAGTGCTCGATTAAGAAGGCGACGAAGCGCTCATGCGTGCCGAGCGGGGCGCGGTGGATGATGTAGGGTCGGTGCTCTTGGTTGTCGCTTCCGGTGTACTTGAGGTCCATGCGCTCTGGGACCGCGAAGTCGAGCTGGTTGGTGCTCGCCGTCTCCTCACGCCCAGTGACGGTGCGGAACTGAACGTCGATCTTTGGACCATAGAAGGCCGCCTCACCCTTGACCTCCTTAAAGGGGAGCCCGCTCTCGATCATCGCCTCACGGATGAAGTTTTGGCTCTTCTCCCACGCCTCTGGGTCATCGACATACTTCGCCTTACCCTTGGGGTCCTCTGGGTCCCATGTGGAGAAGCGCATGTAATAGTCGGTGAGGCCGAGGATCTCATAGAGCTCGCGGTGCATCTCCATGACCGCTAAGAACTCCTCTTTGAGGTTCTCCTCCGTACAGTAGATGTGCGCGTCGTTCATGCACATCCCACGGACACGTAAGAGCCCTGAGAGCGCGCCTGAGTCCTCGAAGCGGTAGACCTGCCCATACTCAGCGAGCCTCAGCGGTAGCTCGCGGTAGGAGCGCTTGCGGGCGGCGAAGATGCGGTGGTGGTGAGGGCAGTTCATCGGCTTAAGGCAGTACGCCTCACGCACGACCTCGCCCTCATCGGTCTCCTCTTTGAGCTCCATGATGGGGTAGATGTGGTCTTTATAATACGGCAAGTGGCCCGTCTGGTAGTAGAGCCCGACCTTGGTGAGGTGCGGGGTCGCGACGCGATGGTAGCTCGCCTTAAACTCAAGCTCACGGGCGAGTTTCTCGAGCTCATCACGGATGACCGTGCCGTTCGGGAGCCAGAGCGGGAGGCCCTTACCGACCTGCTCATCAATCGTGAAGAGCTCGAGCTCCTTACCGAGCTTCTTGTGGTCACGGGCGAGCGCCTCATGGTAGGCGGTGACGTGCGCGTCGAGCTCCTCAGGGGTCTCGAAGGCCCACGCGTAGATACGGGTCATCATCACGTTGCGTGAGTCACCACGCCAGTAGGCGCCCGCCGTGTTGCGGATCTTGAAGGCGCCACGAGGGATCTCCTTCGTGTTCTCGACATGGGGGCCGTCACACATGTCTAGGAAGCTACCATTACGGTAGAAAGTCAGCGTTGACAGCTCCTTCTTCTCAATGAGCTCCTCGGCGTACTCACGCTTATAGGGCTCACCCATCTCGTCGATGCGCGCGAGCGCCTCATCAATCGGGAGCTCCTCGCGGTCGAAGCGTTGCCCTCGCTTGATGATTTTCTTCATCCGCTTCTCGAGCTCTGGGAAGTCCTCCTCAGAGATCGGCTCAGAGAGGATGAAGTCATAGTAGAGCCCGTCGGCGATGGGAGGCCCAAAGCCGAGCGTGCTCCCTGGCCTCAGGTCGAGGACGGCCTGCGCGAGCACGTGAGCGAGGCTGTGGCGGATACGGTAGAGGCGCGCCTCTGACTCTGTCTTGTCTTGTTCAGTCTGCTGGTTCATCTCTTCTGCCCTGAAGAATTAATAATTAAGTAAAGACTCGATCGTCTGTTGGACGTCGGCGACCTGAGGGAGGGTCACGTCCTCGAGGTCGGGGTGATAGCCGACGAAGACGTCGAGCGAGGCGAGGCGACGGACGGGGGCGTCGAGCCACTCAAAGAGCTCCTCTGAGGCCCGGCTCGCGAGCTCCGCGCCGTAGCCCCACGCCTTGCTCTCCTCGTGGACCACGAGCAGGCGACCGGTGCGCTTGACCGACGCCTTGATCATCTCCCAGTCGTATGGCGCGAGCGTCCTGAGGTCGATCAGCTCGATCCCACGGTCATAGGTCTTCTGGACCTGCTTGATCGCCTGGAGGCTCCGGTTGACGAGCGAGCCATAGGTGACGACGGTGAGGTCATCTCCTGTAGTGAGCTTAGCGCCCTTGGCGAAGGGGATCATATAGTCAGGGCCAGGGTAGGCGCCCTTGTTGTAGGTCTGACGGTAGAGGTGCTTGGGCTCAAGGAAGATGACAGGGTCATCACAGCGGATCGCGGTCCTCAAGAGCCCGTTGGCGTCCATCGCGTTCGAGGGCATCACCACCCGCAGGCCTGGGATGTGGGTGAACAGGGTCTCAGCGCTCTGGCTGTGATAGGGCGCGCCCCCCTTAAGGTACCCACCCGACGGGACGCGGATCACGACCGGCGCCGGCCAGTCACCGTGGCTACGCCAGCGGGCGGTCGCGAGCTCATTACGGATCTGTTGGAAGGCGGGCCAGATGTAGTCGAGGAACTGGATCTCTACCACGGGGCGGAGGCCACGTGAGGCCATCCCGATCGCGCGCCCTACGATGTTCGCCTCGGCGAGCGGGCTGTTAAAGACCCTCGAGGAGCCAAAGCGGGCCTGGAGCCCGTGGGTCACCTTGAAGACCCCGCCCTTCCCCTTACAGCTCTCGAGCACCTCGTCACGGCTCGCGTCGGCGACGTCCTCACCAAAGACCACGACGCGCGGGTCACGGCTCATCTCGTCCCGCATACACGCGTTAATCAGGTCGACCATGGTCTTGTTACCGGTGTCCCCCTCCTCGACCTGAGCGGGGGTGTCGAAGGCGGAGGAGGTGGGGTCTAGGTCTGGGCTATAGACCTGCTCATAGACCTCAGAGGGCTCTGGGGTTGGCGCCTCAAGCGCCTCACGGGTCGCCTGCTCGATCTCGGCGTCTACCTCCGCTTGCGCAGCCTTAAGCTCCTCTTCACTCCAGTGACCCTCACGGATGAGCTTCGCGGCGAGCTGAGTGATCGGGTCGCGCTTGGCCTCCTCCTCTTGCTCCGCGGCGGGCCGGTAGTTGCTCTGATCATCGCTCATCGAGTGGCTGTATGGGCGGATTACGTGAGCGTGGACGAGCGCTGGCCCCTTACGAGCGCGACACCACTCGACCGCCTCGCTGAGGGCCTCATAGCTCGCCTCGACATCACAGCCATCAACCCCCTGAATCACCTTGAGGTCAGGGTAGTTCTTTACGAGCTCGCTGATCGAGCCACCCGCGGTCTGCACCTCAACCGGGACGCTGATCGCGTAGCCGTTATCTTCAACAAGAAAGATCACGGGGAGCTTCTTGTTTGAGGCGGTGTTGAGGGCCTCGAAGAACTCACCTTGGCTCGTCGTCCCATCCCCAGTAGAGGTGAGCACGACCTCGTCCCCTGCGCCTTGAATCTGGCCGGCCACCTCCTCGACGCGCTCGCGATACCACGAGGCCTCAGCGGCGCCGACCGCCTGTAAGAACTGGGTCCCAGTACAGCTCGATTTAGAGATCACATTGAGGCGCTTGTGTCCCCAGTGGCAGGGCATCTGACGTCCACCGCTCGTGACGTCCTCCTTTGAGCCGGTCGCCGCGAGGAGGACCTCCTTTGAGCTCATGCCGAGCTGGGTCATCAGCGCGCGGTCACGGTAGTAGGAGATCACGTAATCGTGGCTCGGCTTGAGCGCCATCCCCGCCGCGGTTAAGACCGCCTCGTGGCCTGCGCCGCTGATCTGGAAGTAGATGCGGTTCTGGCGCTTGAGGGAGATCTCACGGTCATCGAGGCGCCGTGAGCGGTACATGTTGAGGTAGGCGGACTTGAGCGCCTCAGGGGAGAGGGTAGCCGGGGTTGCGCTCGAGGCGATCTTGGCATCACGCTGTGACATGTCAGCTCCTAAGCTCTATGTTGATCGCGAGAGGTGAGGCCACGCCTGGCTCGCTCACAGGTGAAGCGCCCCTTAAGACCTCTCAATGTAGCCCTTGTCATAACCGAGCGAGGCAAAAAAGACAACCACGGCACAGCCTCTGACGGCAGGAGGGCCCTCAATGAGCTCAAGCGTGACGCTCCAGACCTTGCTTCAACATCCACCAACCCTCGAGCGAGTCGGGGTCTGGGTCGAGGCGCTAAAGCGTAATGAGCATGAACAGCCGTGGGATACGGGGTGGTTGTCAACGGCGCAACCTGTCACAGACCCGCTCGCCGAACCGCTGGGAGGGGGGGGCCTCGAGCTGGGCGCTGAAGGCAAGATGTTCGGGGTGCTCTGTGGCGTAGATGAGGCTGGAGAGGCGAGGTGGCTCAGGGCGTTCTCTGGACAGCTCCACGGGGCGTGGCTGAGGCGAGGCTGGGCGCCCCCTTTATTTGAGCCAAGCGCGATCGCGCGCGCCTCACTTGAGACGCAGACGAGGCTTCACCTGATCAACCGAATGATCGCTGAGGGGAGAGGGGATCGCGATCAACTGAAGCGCGCTCGGAGGGAGGCGTCGAGGGCGCTCACGGCCAAGCTGATCGAGGCGTATACGCTCAGCCGACGGGCTACAGACAGAGGGCTTGAGCGTCGCTCGCTGTCTACGCTCTGGCCATCTGCCCCGCTCGGGGCAGGTGACTGTTGCGCGCCGAAGCTCTTATGCTGGGCAGCGCGCTTGGGGCTCACCCCGGTCGGGCTCGCTGAGGTCTGGTGGGGGCCTGCGTGTGGCGCCCACCTCCCAGGTCAACGCTACGCTCCTTGCGCTGAGCGTTGCGCTCCGTTGCTCCCTTGGCTCTTAGGAGATAGGTAGGCTAAGGCGACCACCAACGGCAGCTGCATCAGGTAGGCGCTCCCCTCATGCCAGGGGCCCATCGCGAGCTCAACCCCCCCCAGGTGTCCGAGCAAGAAGATCATCGCGATCCGACAGCCGTTTAGAAGTAAGCTCAACGGGATCGTCCAAAGGACGATCCACAGGGCGGCGCGTGGGCTCCCCTTCGTCAGCCACGTGAAGCCCACCGCATATAACGCGCTCGAGAGGAGCAGGTTGACCCCTGAGCAGGTCTCGTTGATGATCAGGTAAAACTCGCTTGAGTAGAAGGTGTAAGGGTTCCAAAACGACAGCTCAATTGACGCTCCGCCCCACAGCACAGAGAGCTCACTCAACCTAGACACGAGCCACGCGCCGAGCGTAGCGCCGAGGCGCTGTAGTGGCTCATCCCAGGACCTCAGCCAGCCCTCCCAAGGGAGCGAGAAGGCGCCGATGATCAGCGGGAAGGTGAGCTGAGCTCTCCAGTGCGCTGAGCGTCGCTGAGCCCAGCCAAACCACAGGAGCCACAGCCCAAGGCACTCTAGACTTACGCTACTCAGACGACCACCCACCACCTCAGGATGGCTCTGGTTCAAGGCGCGAAGTGGGTACATGTGCGCGGTCCACCAGAGCGCGCACAGATAACAGATGAGCCCAACAACGGGGAGCGCAGAGAGGCGAGGGCTTAAGCGTTCAGCGAGCTGAGCGTGGTCACGCCTCGCCCGCCACCATGAGCGCCCTACCCCCCCAGCGCACAAGGCGACCGAGAGGAGCGGGATCCATGGGTTGCTGAGGCTACTGTCAAAGACAAAGCGCGACAAGCGGTCAAGGGTGAGCGCGCTACACCCACCCAAGGCGACCACCTCAAGTGAGCCAAGGTGGGACCTCACCGCGCCTTAAGAAGGGAAGAGCTGGGGAGCCATAGCGAGGACACTCTCAGCCTCCTCATTGGGCTGGCATGGGATCCAGTAGATATTGCTCAGCTGTTCGATCTCTTGATGGTCTTGTGGCGAGGGTGACGCGCTGGTCACGACGCAGATCAGCGCAGGGCTCTGGACGCTAAACCCCTCCTCGAGCGCGCGTATACTCAGCGCAAACTCCGACCAGGTGTGGGCATGAGCGCAGTGGGTGATGATCAAGGCTTGGACCTGCGACCCTAGGCTCAAGGCGCGCGCGTAGGCGCCCAAGGCCTCGAGCGTAGAGTCTGTCGCCTCAAGGCTGACGGGGAGCATCGGCCCGAGCTGGGCGCTCAGCTGAGCGACCTGGCTCACCAAGATCACGTCAGGCACCGGGCGGACCCTCGCGCTCCCTCGACCTCGCCACCTCAGGTCGAGCCCAAAACCACAGCGCGCGCACAGGCTGAGGGTCGCGTACTCGAAGGTGCTCTCCTCTACCGCGCCCGCGTTCTGGAGAGGCTGACTACAGCGTGGACACTTGATCTTCATGAGCCGGCCTCCTCTTGGAAGGACTGAAGCTGCTGGAGGACCTGAAGTGAGGCGGCCGCGACCAGCGAGGCGGCCTCTGGGCTCTCAGGGATCCGCAAGTGGAGGGTCTGAGGGTAGGTCGCCAAGAGCCCCTCTGGCACCTCCGCGCTCGTGCAGAGCAGGCAGGGGTACGGTGGGCGATTGAGCCCGCGCTCAATCGCTCGAATGGAGGCGATCGTCGCCTCGGGGGTGAGCCGGCTCAGGGGCGCGGTCAAGATCAAAAGACGGTAAGGCTCCCCCTCCGCGATGGACTTTGACATATAGTAGAGCCCTTGGGCGCCATCGATCGCGTGGGTGACCTCAAGGTCATCTGCGCAGCGGCTGATGAGCCCAAGGAGGTTACGAGCCCAAGGCTCTGCGGTCACAAGCAGGATGCGTTCCAAATCAACTCCAGTCAGCGGGGGCTCACTTAAACATACGCGAGCAGGGCCGGGGTGATCGTGAGCGTGAGGTGGGCGATCAATGGAGGGAGGAGGCTCCTTGATCGCCAGAGCAAAAAGAAGCTCGCTCCACCCACGAAGAGCCCCATTTGAGTCGCGCTGAACACCATGTCCCCAGCAGGTAAAAACCACAGATACGTGTAACTGAGCCGATAGAGCGTAAAGACGACCGTCGCGCTGATCAGCGCGCTGAGCGGGAGCCCTCTAGAGCCCTTAAAGAGCGCTCCACAGAGGAGCGCGGTGAAGGCGAGCTGCTCAGCGCCCGTGTGGAGAGAGATCATCCCGAGGAGCTCTCCGATTGGGGTAGGTGAGCTGAGCGTAGGGCTCAGGTAGCCCACGATCACACCATAGACCACCGCGATGAGGCTCCAGCTGAGCGCGGGCGTGGCCTCAAGGCGCCAAGGCGTCTGCTCGTCTTGAGCTTGACGTCCACGCTTCTTTTGCTCTTCACCTTCCCATGGCTTGACGCTGACCAGCCCTAAGATGGCGACAAGCAACAGCACGCCTCGTCTGATCCACCAAAACGGGTCAGCGGAGAGCCAGTAGCTCTCGAGGATCCCAAACACCCTCATGTGAGCAGGGATCACCCGAGACTCACGTAGAGAGCTTGTCACGAGCTCTGCGCGCTCTTGGTAACGCGTGAACAGGTAGTCGACCGCGCGGGTAAATTCTACGGTACGTTTAAACTGGAACTCGCTGAAGTCATAGCCATCCTTGGTGCTGTTCTCGCGCACCTTCGGGTGGAGCTTGAGCCCTAAGCGATACGCCGCAGACATGATCAGCTCATCGTCATAGTTGACCCGAAGCGACTGATAAAAAGAGCGCTTCTGCTCAAAGGGGTCCTCCCCTTGAGCGTCAATGCTTAAGGTCCTGATGTCAGGCCACTGAGTCTGCTCGAGCGGGACAAGGTAGCCGGTGCCCCAAATGAGGGCGCTGACGCCGAGGAGCGCAGCGATGAGCCCTCGGGCGAGGTTGCTGTTCAGCCCTACCTGCTCACCAGAGCTCTTAAAGATGCTTTTCTTCCGACGTTTCTCATCAAACTCTCGGTTGATCAACAGCCTCAGCTCACCTTGGGCGCCCGCGTGCTCAGGGTTGAGCTTAAGCACAGCTCGGAGGCTCTCCTCCGCTGCGCTCATGTCTCCATAGATGCGCTGGATTTGAGCGAGCTTGAAGAGAGGCTCGGTGTCGTTCGGGGTGCGCCGGATCAGCGAGTCCGCTTGGCTCTTGACCGCCTTGTACGCCCCCTCCCCTCGATCAGAGCTTAAGAAACTCGACCACAGGAGCTGGAGCTGAGCGCCTTGGTCTTGTGGCTTGTAGCTGACCGCTTCATGAAAGGCCTGGTGAGCTTCTGCAAACTTCGACCGCTTGAGCGCGCTCTCCCCATCGCTGATCGCCTCATCAAACATGAGGTTTCGCTTGAGGTCATGATCATCCAGTGACCCACCGATCTGCCTGATCCTCTCGATCGCGCTCCGCTCACGGGGGCTGTATTGTGGCCCTTGGGTGAGCCGTTCAACTTGAGCGCGAAGCGCGACCTTAACCCGCTCCTCATTGTCACTCTCTGCGGGCGCGCTCAGCTGTAGCGACTCGATGTACGAGAGCGCGACCTGTTGGCGCTCCTCATCGGAGCTGTGCTCATCGAGCCCTAGGTGAGCGAGCCCTTGCTCATTGAGGTGACTCAGCTCCTCGAGGAGGGCGTACTCTCTTGGGACTCGGAAGATGTGTAGCAGATCCCAGGCGATCGCCTTGAGCGCGCCATCACGCTGTGTCCAGTGCGGTCTATCTGTTAATGGGCTCAGGTCTTGGACGCTGTGGATACGCTTGAGGACGTTGCGGTCTTCACCTGACAAAAATGAGATCCCTGAGGACTTCGGGTCGATTAAGGTCGGGCGAGCGCGGAGCGCAGAGAGGTAGTCCTTGATCTCCTCATCAGAGAGCCCATAGCCCAGGGTGATCTCAAGGGCAGCATACCCTGAGACACGGGCGACCGGCGCGGCCATTCGTGCGCGCCTGTCAGGTCTAAAGCGAACGTCAAAGCGCGGGAAACACGCGATGCGCCTGAGGCGGATAAAGAGCTGCTCAGCGAGGGCCCTGTTGAGGTCTTTTACGCTGATCAGCCCCTCATCAATACACACCTTCCCGATCGGGAGCGCTTGGGTGAGGGCGACCTTAAGGACGCTGTTGAGGTCATTAGGGGTAATCAAGCCCTGCTGGACGAGGAGCTGTCCAAGATAGGTCGAGGGGTCATGTGCGTAGATCTCTAAGAGCTGACCATCGACGATCCTGATCGTAAAGTAGAGCTGGGCGTCACTCTGTCGCAGAGACAGATAGCCCGTCGCGCGCGAGAGGCTCAGCTCAGCGAAGAAGCGAGCGAGGATGATCGGCTTCGCACGCCCAGCGGCGCCGTCAAAGGGGGTCATCGGTGGCAGGAGCTGATCCCAGAGCGCCTTAAGCTCTGGGAGCGCGGAGGCGACAACAGGCTCACCTCCAAAGCGAGACACACACTGGGGTGGGAAGGTCCTCCCTTGCTCAATTTGAGCGGTCACCTGCTCAAGAGACAGGGGCTCACCGAGCAAGCCAAGTGGGCTCATCCATTGATAATTTTGATCGCTCAATGTCGCTCACCCCTCAGCTGACTCAGGCGCACAGCGCGCAGCTCCTTATGCCTCTTTTGCATCGTCCTCTTTACCGCCAATTTTCTCAAAAATGAGGTCGTGGATCGTCTGCTCACCGAGCTTCCATAACGCTCTGCGATCTGGAGAGAACGCGAGGAGTCCGAGCGGGATCCTGAAGCCTCCTTTATTACGTCTCCCCCCTCCATATGGCTTCCCGTGATCATCCTGACCAAAGAGCTCCTTGAGCCACCGGTCAGGGTCGACGGTCGCGGAGCTTGTGCGGAGTGAGCCATCCACGATGTTGTTGTTGACGATCCCAAACACGACCGCCGTCTCGACCCCCTCGTGCCTCAAGAGGAAGTCAGCGGTCTGCGCGATCCCATCACGGTCCTCTTCACGGACAAACCCGACCCCCGCGAGCAGGAATGTCCCCTTGATCACCTTGTTGTTGAGCCCCTGCTTAATGATCTCCATCGTGCGAGCGCTGACCGACTGCTTACTGACCATCCTGAGCAGGTCACGGTCGATAAAGTTCCGAAGGTAGCCCGCCGCGTAGAAGTCGTGAGAGCTCCCGAGGGTGAGGTTATCGGTGTCGGTGCGGATCCCATGCATCAGCGCGGTGGCGAGGTGCGCGTCGCTCGAGGAGCTTTTCTGCAGGGAGAAGTCAGGGTAGTATTCAAGATATTCAGCGTAGATCGCGCTCGTAGAGCCATAGGTCTCGCGTATATCTACGAACTCCGCCTCGACCTTACCCGTGTCCTTATGGTGATCGACGAAGGTCAAGATGGGCGGGAGCTCGATCCCGATCGCTTGAGGGATGTCTGCGCTCTGAGAGTCAATGAAGGCCAGGTAATCAAAGGCGGTGAAATCAAACTCTTCATTATAGAGCGAGAGGTCCATCTCAATCACCTTGACGAGGGCCCTGTTCTCAGGGTGAGAGATCTCATCGAAGTAGAGGACCGTAGAGGTGATGTCAAAGCGGTGAAAGCAGTGCTGCTGTGCGACCGCGCTCCCGATGCTGTCCGGGTCAGGGTGCCCCTTGATCACGATCAACACATGGGCGCCCCTCGCCCGCTCTAAGGTGTTGATGAAGGCCTCGAGTCGCTGGAGCTTGCGAGGGGCGAGGGGTCTTAAGTCCTCGTTAAGGGTGAGGGAGATGAGTGGCTCGGCGGTGTTAGGGGGCGCGCTGTCCTCAGCGTCCCCCTCTGAGGGAGGGGCGCTGGGCGAGAGCGGAGGCTGACTTTCTAGGTCCGCCCCCTGGCCATACTGAGCTTGGGTCTGCACTAAGGGTGAGGTCGTGGAGGTCAGCGGGTTGGTCGTCGTGACGTGTGGTTGTGGGGTCAAGAGCCAATCAGAGCCACTGTCGTTCTCACGAGGTCGATCGAGCGCGTCTTGATCAGGTTGCTCAGGGGTAGGGCTGAGGCTGATCGCGGGGGTCATCTGGTCGACGCCATCCACCCCGAGGTTGGGCGCGGTGGGTGAGCCGAGCAGGGGAGCGAGGGTAGAGGTCGCCTCCTCTTGGTACGCTCGATCTTGTCCTTCAAGCTCACCGGATGGCTGTGGCTGACTGGGTGGCGTCGAGGGGGAGGGGGCGAGCGCCTCATGTGCGCCACCCTCTGGTGGCAAGAAGCTGTCACTCAAGTGGGACACCTCAAGCTGGGCGCCGGGCTCAGAGCGCTCATCGCTCAAGGCGTCCTCAGGTTGGGTCTCGTCCGCTCGCTGTGGGTTGATAGGGAGCGCGTCGCTCGACTCGGCGGGTGGCCTCGATGGAGAAGTCATGGGGGTCTCCTCTCGACGCTCGCCTAGCGACGAGCTTAGCCTCTCATGCGTTGAGGTGGTCACCTCAGGCTCGGGCTGTGCGGGGGATGTGGGGTGAGGGCCACCGCTCTGAGCAGGGGGGGTGTGGAGGTCCACAGAAGACATATCAGCTCCTGAGTGAAGGCGGGTCGATGGGCCCTCATGGTCTAGGTGAGGTTAAAGCAAAGTGAGCGGGTGTTCAAGCGATCCGCGCGTGGGGTCCCTCTGCTCAGGGCTCATCTCCCTTTTCATCGGCGACCTCCTCAAGGAGGCGCTTGATAGAGTGCGCGTCTGCGGGTGGGAACGGGTAAGACTCCATCTCTTGAGGGTGGACCCACCGCCAGTCGTTGACCTTGAGCGCCTCAGGCGTCTCACCTTCTGCTAGGGCGCAACGGTACACATAAAAATCGAGCACATACTCCTCATACTCTTGCTTGACGAACATCGTGCACTCCCCGACCTCACTCTTCACCCCAAGGCGCTCCATGAGCTCTCGCTGGAGGGCCTCGGAGTCAGCCTCTCCGTCCTCAACTCGGCCACTTGGGAACTCCCAATGGAGCGGGAAGCTCGCTTGAGGTCTCCGCTGGGTGAGCAAGAACGCACCCTCCTGTTCAACCTCAGCGGCGACGACGCGGATCAGCTCTTTGTTCGCCAGAGGAGCGCTGTCCTTTGGGTGGTCTTGTTCACTCATACGCCTGCTCCTGTGTTGAAGGTGAGCGCTTAGGGCTCGCTAAGCGTGAGCGTCTGCCCTCGCTGTAAGGGGGTTGAGGCTGTGAGGCCGTTCCATTGCCGTAGCTTGTCTACGCTGACCCCAAAGCGGGCTGAGATCAAGAATAAGCTGTCCCCTCTCTGCACCTCATATCGCTCACCGCGCAATTGAGGTGTGCGAGGAGGGGTGGGGGAGAGGGTCGTGAGCTGAGGAGGGGGTCTGCCCTCGTCTACCCCGCCTACGTAGAGAGGCCCGAGCGCGCGCTCCTTAAGCACACCCCCCTTGAGGTGTTTCTTGAGGGCCTCTACGCCTCGGGCGGGCACCCAGATGTTGAAGCTGACATCAAGGGGGAGATGGCTACCAATGAGCGCAGGGTTGTGCTCCCGTAGATAAATCAACGGCGTCCCAACCACTTGAGAGACGCGCGCGAGGCTCACGGTGTCGGTGGGCTGGTAGGTGAAGCGTGGCTTGGCTCTCCGACGTCGTTTTGTGCGCTTCCTCTTCCCTTTACGGTGGCGTTTCTCTTGAACGCGGACCTTCTTTACATACGCTGAGCGCTTCAGCTTGAGCTCAAGCCCGATCAGCTTAGGGGGAGGCGCCTCAGGCTCAGAGGGGCGAAAGTCATGGGCCTCTAGGTGAGTCATCACATAGGTGAGCGCGAGGATCCTCGGCACATATCGCTCGGCCTCTCTTGGCAGGTCAAGCGACCAGAAGTCTCTTTGGCCCTGCTTTCTTCGAGCGGAGCGCACTCGGCCTCGACCGGCGTTGTACGAGGCCATCGCGAGAGGCCAGCTCCCGAAGGCCTTATGAAGTATATTGAGGTACTTAAAGGCGGTCCGAGTTGAGGAGATCAGCTCACGGCGGGCGTCATACTCCGGTGTGATCACGAGCTTATATTGCTCAGCGGTTGAGCGAATGAACTGCCACCAGCCTTGCGCCCCCGCGTGGCTCTTCGCTCCACCGATGAGCGCGCTCTCCGCGACCGCGAGGTGCCTCAGGTCAGGGCAGCCCCCCACCACGCTCGCCTCGCGCTTAATCACGGGGAAAACAGCGTGAGCGCGCCTGAGGACGTTGGTCATGAGCCTGCGCTGATCGAGGACCTGAGTGAGCTCCTCTTTGAAGCGCCTACGGACCTCGGGGGGGCTGAGGTCGATCTCTTCACCACAGAAGGTCACCCGCTTCGGGACAGGGTAGTCACCCGGAGAGCGAGGGCGCCTGCTCAGCTCAACCTTAAGCTCCTCGAGCTCAGCGCGCAGGCGCGTGACCTCCTCCTGAAGGCTCTCAGCGTAGAGCCAAGAGGGAGACAGCGAGAGGAGGCTAGCGCTCAAGAGCGCGACGCGGAGGAGCGCTAAGGTAAGCGGGCCTTGCTTGGGTCTCTCGTCGCTCAGGAAGGTCATTGGGTCACGTCAGGGCTAGTCATGTGCTGTGCGCGTTGAGCGCCCCTCCCGTGAGCGCCCCTCCCGTGAGCGTACGCCTCAGCGGTCGAGCTTGCTGATACGATCGCGGATCGGGTCAATCTCTGTGAGGCGGATGGCGAATTTCTCATCCTTAACCACAACTTCACCCTGCGCGATCAGCTGGTCTTTGATCATCAAGTTGAGCGGACCACGCTTGTTATCGAGCTCAATCATAGAGCCCTGCGTGAGCTGGAGGATCTCGTGGATACTGAGGCGCGTGCGCCCGAGCTCCGCAGAGAGCTTCACGGGCAGGTTGAGCGTGACCTCAAGGTTAACCTCACTTGGTTGATTGGCCATGTGGTTGCTCTCTTGAAAGTGGTTGCTTACAGGGGATGAGGAAATGTTTGGGACGTGGTCATCTTTCGACTCCTCCTCGCGGAGCTGCTTCATCTCGTTGAGGAGCGCGTCGAGCTCTTCTTGACTGAGGATATTGGCCATGGGTTATGTCTGCTCCTCGAATGTGTTTGCGGGGGAGTAGTGGATGATGTCTTTGTTTATCTCAGTAAGTCGAGCAGGAGGAGACCTCTTACCGCTCGCTCAGCAGTTCTCTCAAGAATGGAGCATCCCGCTCCTAAGATCAAGACCTTTGCCACAAGAAGGGCTCGGTTTAATCTTTCAAAAAGAGGGGCCTGCCCTGTATGCCCCACCTGATCGACCTAAACAGTGGCACCCTGGCTTCTCAAAAAACAGGTGGCGTTGGCGGGAGCAAGACCCGCTGGTCCGTGCCCTTGGGGGGACCTCACTCGAGGGGGTGACGGTGGTAGATGGCACGCTCGGGATGGGCCATGACGCGCTCCTCATGGCGCGCTGTGGCGCCCAAGTCATCGCCTATGAGCACAACCCACTCATCGCCTATTACACCCTGAGGGGGGTCGCGTCTTTCGACCTAGACGCCGCGACGCGCCTGAAGGTGCGGGTTGGAGATCACGCCCTACACCCTCGATCAGAGCCTGTGGACTTTGTGTACCTCGACCCGATGTTCCCTCCCCCTCCCTCCGCACAGTGGCGCTCGACAAACACCCTCAGCGCCCTCCGCAGTGAGCGAGCGCTCGGTGTAGGCCTGTCACGCGCTCAGACCTTATCAACCGATCGAATCAAACGCGCGTTTGCGGTCGCGCAGAGGGGGGTCATCATCAAGCTCGCCCCTAACGAGGGTCACCCAACGCTCCCAGAGGGCGTGCGCGCTACCCTGATCAAATCGAACCGCGTGAGGCTCTCTCTCCTCGAGCGAGTCGAGGGCGAGGTCAATACAGAGGGGGGCCTGCGTTGAGCGTGCATATTATCTATCAAGACCAAGAGCTCGTCGCGATCGACAAGCCCCCGAAGCGCTTGGTGCATCGGAGCTACCTCGCGAGACATGAGCGCTCGATCATGGAGGACCTGCGAGATCAGCTCGGGGAGTGGGTGTATCCGGTACACCGCCTCGATCGCCCGACCTCTGGGGTCCTGTTGTTCGCGAGGTCCTCTGAGGTCGCGCGGGTCGTGAGCGAGTCTTTTCAGCGACATGAGGTCTCAAAGCGCTACGTGGCCCTCGTGCGGGGCTGGGCACATGAGCCCTTCACCGTAGACCGGCCTCTAAAAGAGCCTCATGACAAGCTTGGGGACACGCTGTCGGATCCAGAGCGCCCTGCGCAAGAGGCGAAGAGCAGCTTTGAGCCTCTCGCGAGGCTTGAGCTCCCGGTCTCCTTTGGGCGATTCCCTACCGCGAGGTACAGCCTCATCGAGGCGCGACCACACACAGGTCGCAGGCATCAGCTCCGGCGTCACCTGCACGGCGCGACCCACCCGATCATAGGGGACACGAGCTATGGGCGCACAGAGCACAACCGATACTTCAGAGAGCGCTGGCGCTGTGATCGCCTGTTGCTCGCCTCGGTTGAGCTCTCGCTGAGCCACCCCTCCTCAGGTGAGCGTCTCAGCTTACGTGCGCCCCTCTCAGGTGACTTTGAGCGACTTGTTCGCGCGCTGTGGGCTACGCGAAGCGAGCAGGAGGCGCTCCTCGAGCGCATCACTTTAGGATCCCGCTCATCTCTATGATATCACTAAGCCGATTCAATGTGACCTAGCACACCTTGGGAGTTTCATATGAGCGACTCACCGATCATTCAGTCTTACACCCCTCTCCCTTCAGGCCCCTCACCGTGGCCAACAGTAGACCCGTTCTTGTTCTGTGTTCACCACAACGATCAATACCCAGCTGGCCAAGAGGACATGTCGCCTAAGGCAAGCCTCGCAGGTCGCGCGATCGGCGCTGATTTCTCAAACCGGGACGGCTGGAGTATGTATCACGGCCGTCAGGCGCCGGGCTTCCCTGAGCACCCACACCGTGGCTTCGAGACGGTCACGCTCGCTCGGCAAGGCTTTATCGATCACTCTGATTCACTCGGCGCGACCGCCCGGTTTGGGCAGGGCGACGCCCAGTGGATGACCGCAGGGGGAGGGGTCGTGCACTGTGAGATGTTCCCGCTGATCAACACCGAGGCGCCCAACCCCACTGAGCTCTTTCAGATCTGGCTGAACCTCCCTAAGGCCGACAAGATGGTCCCGGCTTACTTTACGATGCTCTGGGCTGAGGAGCTACCTACGCTGTGGGTGAGCGGGGGGAAGGTAGAGCGGACGAGCGTGGAGGCGAAGCGCGCCCCGCTCCCTGCTCGCTCAGCGCCGATCGCCGAAGTGACGGTCATCAGTGGCGCGCTCGGAGGTGTGTCGTTACCAAAGCCCCCGCCCAACTCATGGGCCGCTCGGCCTGAGGCTGAGGTCGGGATCTGGTCGCTTCGACTTCAAGAGGGAGCCTCTCTGACGCTCCCGCCTGCCTCAGAGGGAGTGAAGCGTAGCCTGTACCTCTTCAAAGGGGCGCCCGGGGCGACCTTAAGGGTAGGTGACGCTGTGAGCGCGGAGCTCACAGCGCCCGCTCAGTCAACGCCTAAAGAGGTCATCCAACTTGAGCACGCCACCTCGTTGACCCCTAACCGGGCGACGACGCTCAAGGCAGAGGGTGGAGCGCTTGAGGCCTTGGTGTTACAGGGGCGACCGATCGGTGAGCCTGTGGTTCAGCATGGGCCCTTTGTGATGAACAGCCGAGCCGAGATCCGTCAGACCATCTATGATTATCAACGCACGGGCTTTGGAGGCTGGGGGTGGGGGCGGAGCGACCCAACTCACCCGCGTGACGCGGGTCGCTTCGCGATCCACGCTGACGGCCGTGAGGAGCGCCGTGGTTGAGGAGCTCAAGGGCTACACAGGGCGCATCGAGCCAGCGTGGGGGGGGCGTCAAGGCGCGCTAGACAGCGCGCTGTGTCATCGCTCACTTGGCAGCGCTGACCTTGAGCTTGGCAGTCTTGGTGGGTGATACACTCACAGCTCACCCCGAGCTCGCAGACCGCGCAGACCCCCGTTGGGCGACAATAAGCGAGCTCCGCGACCGGGCTGTCGAGGGTCATGAGGGCGCCTTGGCAGCTCAGGTCACCTGCTCCGCCTGGTGTACAGCAGAGGTTGAGGGTCAGCGAAGCCCCTGTGAGTAGCTGCTCTTGACCATCTTGGAAGCAGCTCGGGACAGGCTCAAGCTCGCCGACGCAAGCCCAGTGAAGCGCGGTAGAGAGCGCGATGATCCACCCCTTACTCAAGGGCTCACCTCACGAGCGCCTGAGCTGATGGCGGGCTCCGGCGCAGGAGTGAGCGGGCGAGGTGGAGCGCGGACCTCACCTGCCTGAATCTGAAGCCATGCTGGCTTTTGATACGCCTCCTCACGCCCCTCAGGCTCATCCGCCCACTCAAGGAGCCCAAGCCCCGCGCTGAGGAGTGAGGTGACCCCCACCCCAACGAGGCTGAAGGTGAGCGCCTCGGTGGCGTCTGTGTGCGCCTGACGAAGCGACCAATAGGCGTCACTGCGGCCTGATCTGTGATCGAACTGGTTGACCGCCTGGACACGGTCACGAGCCTCAAGGGTCAGCGCCACGCTCAAGAGCCCCGAGAGCCCAAGCGCGCCGAGGCTCCCCCATCGATAGGGTGTGTACGTGGAGCTGTGGGCTCCTCGATACTGATCAGGGAGCGGGGGGATCGGCACGGCTCCTTGGGCGGGTCTAATGGGGATCAGGTTGGGTGCCCCCTGTCCGCTTTGGACGCTGAGGGTAGGGGTCTGTAGCCCCCCTGTCACCTCACTGACCTGGGCGTGGACCGCCTTATGGAGCTGGGTGAGCGAGAGGAGCTCACCTGAGGCTTGGAGGCTCCTCCGCTGGAGCGCGCTGATCAGCGCGCAGGTGAAGACCCCACCCGCTTGGGCGCCCCAAGCAGGGCAGGTCGTGATCCCCTCGAAGGCGACCTGAGCGCTCGTCGTCGCGGAGAGCACGCTCCAACCTCTCTGTTGAGCGCTGAGGGATGACGTCGCTTGCGCTAATGAAGTAGAGCGAAGCGCGCGACCACCTGCCCGCTGAGCAGGGCGAGGCTCACCGCTGTAGGGCTTAAGCTCAGCGGGCCTCGCGAGGACCCCCCTCGTGCTTGAAAATTGAAGCTCTCCTGCGTGACAAGCGTCGATGATCAGCGTGAGCGACTCCACGTGTCCTGCGCGCCAACGGAGGTAGGTAGGGAGCATCTTGAGTGAGAGGGCGGTCGAGGGGAGCAGGTCGAGGTCACTGTCTGCGGTCAGCAGAAAAACGTCGCTCGGCCGATGGGGCTCTGGGGTCCCATGACCCGCGAAATACAGGAGCGCGCTGTCTTGAGGGCACGCGTGAGCGAGCTGCTGAGAGAGGGTCGCCTCCACCGTCTCACGCGTCGCCTCCTGATTGAGGAGCAGGCGGAGCTGGTCGCGAGGGACCGCTCCGCCCGCAGGGTGAGTGAGGTAGTGGTAGAGGATCCAGGCGTCACTCGTGGCGCTCTTAAGTGGGCTGATGCGCGGGTCTTGATGCTGGCCAACTCCGATGATCACCCCCCATAGGCTTGGGGGGCGCTCACAGGTCGCCTCGCCCGTCCTCGCTCGCGGAGCTCGCTTATGCTGTGTTGCCGTGAGCTCTCCTACGCTTGAGCGTTGGGTGGCACAGGCGAGCGACGACAAGAGCGTCCAGCAGATCAAACCTGACCTGATAAGGTTTCGTGATTGGGCGCTCAGAGGGTGGAGTAGGTTCACAAGGAGTACACAGCTCTCAAGGTCATCTCAGTCAGACGGGCGAGCGATACGCTAGCATGGACTGGGCGTGATGACAGCCCTCAGAGGCTGTGCGGGAACAGAGAGGTGATGGTGAGGCTTGACCTTTGAGGCTCCAACAGCCCATATATCGCCTGCGTGAGCGCAGTCACACCGCGCTCAAGAGGTAACCCTTTGCAAAGGTAAACGACGATGAGCGCCCTGAAACCACTCGACACCCAGGTCCCCTTCCCAAAACTCGAGGAGCGCGTCCTTGAGCGCTGGCGTGAGACGGACGTCTTTAAGCGCTCGGTGAGCCAGCGCCCTGAAGCACGACAGTTTAACTTCTATGACGGTCCCCCCTTTGCGACGGGGTTGCCTCACTATGGGCACCTCGTCGCGTCGACCATCAAGGACATCGTGCCCCGCTATTGGACGATGCGAGGGTGGCGCGTAGAGCGACGCTTCGGGTGGGACACCCACGGCCTCCCGATTGAGATGGAGATGGAGAAAGAGCTGGGGCTGTCAGGCCCTACCAGCATCCGTGAGTATGGGGTCGACCGCTTCAATGAGGCCTGCCGAGCGAACGTCCTTCGCTACACAAAAGAGTGGGAGGAGGTCGTCGGCCGGCTTGGGCGCTGGGTGGACTTTGAGGACGACTACAAGACGATGGACCTCAACTTTATGGAGAGCGTCTGGTGGGTCTTTAAGCAGCTCTGGGAGAAGGGGCTTGTTTACCAAGACTTCCGCGTGATGCCCTTCAGCTGGCGGCTCTCTACCGCGCTGTCTAACTTTGAGGCGAACCTCGACTATCGAGATGTTCAGGACCCAGCGATCACCGTGAAGATGCCTCTGGTTGAGGAGGACGCCTCGCTTTTGATCTGGACCACGACCCCTTGGACCTTGCCCTCTAACCTCGCGGTGGCGGTTGGGCCAGACATCGACTATGTGAAGGCTCGCCGTGGGCCAGAGCATGAGGATCAGGAGCTCTATATCCTCGCAGAGGCTCGCCTTAAGGCCACCCTCGGTGAGGACGCGGTGGTTGAGCAGCGCTTGAAGGGCTCAGCCTTGGTTGGGAAGACCTATGTCCCGCTCTTCGACTTCTTCGCCGAGCGGGCGATGCTCCCCGAGGGTCAGGGGCGCGCCTTTTATGTGATCGCCGCGGAGCACGTCACCACCGACAGCGGGACCGGGCTGGTGCACATGGCGCCCGACTTTGGTGAAGAGGACTTTAACGCCTGCCGTGCGGTGGGGATCCAGCTCGCCCTATCAGTTGATGATGAGGGTCGCTTCAAGCCCTCTGTCACGACCTTCGCGGGCCGGAACATCAAGGAGGCCGACCCTGAGATCATCCAGTACATCAAGCGAATGGGTCGCTTGTATAAGCACAGCACGATCAAGCACAGCTACCCCTTCTGTTGGCGGAGCGGGACCCCGCTGATCTACAAGGCGGTCCCTGCGCGCTTTGTGAAGGTTGAGGCGCTCCGAGATCGGATGGTCGCCTTAAACCAACAGATCCACTGGGTGCCCGAGCAGGTAGGGAGTAAGCGCTTTGGGAACTGGCTTGCAGACGCCCGAGACTGGAACGTCTCACGCAACCGTTTTTGGGGGACCCCGCTGCCCGTTTGGCGCTGTGAGAGCTGTGAAGCGGAGCGCTGTGTAGGCTCGGTAGAGGAGCTGTCTACGCTCACTCAAGCAGAGATCACGGATCTACACCCTCACAAGATCGACCACCTCACGATGCGCTGTGAGGCCTGCTCAGGTGAGATGACGCGCATCGAGGACGTCTTTGACTGTTGGTTTGAGTCCGGGTCGATGCCGTACGCCCAAAACCACTACCCCTTTGAGAACAAAGAGGGCTTCGAGCGTCAGTTCCCCGCGCAGTTCATCGCGGAGGGCCTCGACCAGACCCGAGGGTGGTTCTATACTTTGCTGGTCTTGTCGGCGGGCCTCTTCGATAAGCCTCCCTTTGAGAACGTGATCGTCAACGGCATGGTGCTCGCTGAGGATGGCTCAAAGATGAGCAAGTCTAAGCGCAACTACCCACCTCCTCAGCGGGTGCTCGACGGCTATGGCGCGGACGCGCTCCGCGCGTATTTGATCAACTCCCCGATCGTGAGAGCTGAGCCCCTCCGTTTCTCTGAGGAGGGCGTCAAAGAGGTCGTGCGCGCGGTCTTGCTCCCGCTCCGTAACTCATGGAGTTTCTTCACCCAATACGCGCTCATCGATGAGTGGAGCCCCTCCACGGGCCTCTCAGGGGTCGAGACCCCCGCGCTCAGCGAGCGCTCAGAGCTTGATCGGTGGATCATCTCCACCCTCCAGTCGCTGATCTCCGAGGTGAATGAGCAGATGGAGGGCTACTACCTCTACAAGGTGGTCCCACCGATCGTCGCCTTTATCGATGACCTGACGAACTGGTATATCCGACGTAGCCGACGCCGTTTTTGGCGTAGCGCGGCCGACCTTGAGGGCCGTGTTGATAAGGCCTCCGCGTACGCGACACTCTATGAGGTGCTCGTGACGTTCGCCAAGGTCATGGCGCCAGTGCTCCCCTTTATCAGCGAGGCGATGTACCAGCACCTCGTCGTGGAGCCAGGGGTCGCTGAAGAGGGTCGTGACAGCGTCCACCTCTGTGACTACCCAGCGCTCGAGGCCGAGAAGGTCGACCGTGCGCTAGAGGAGGAGATCTCGCTGGTCCGTCAGGTGGTGCGTATGGGGCGCGCGCTCCGCACGAAGCACAGCCTGAAGACCCGCACCCCGCTCGCGGGTATGACGGTCGTACACACCGACGCGGTCGTCCTCTCGAGCCTGAAGCGTCAAGAGGAGCTGATGCTCGAGGAGCTCAACCTGAAGTCGCTCACCCTCACCGAGGATGAGGCGGGCCTGTCCACCTTGAGCTTTAAGGCCAACTTTAAGACGCTCGGTCGACGCATGGGGCCAAAGATGAAGGCCGCGGCGGCCTCGATTGGCGCGCTTGATGAGGGCGCCTGGGCGACCCTAAAGGCCGGCGATCAAGTAGAGGTAGAGGGAGAGGCGATCAGCGCAGAGGACGTGCTCGTCACGCACCACCCGAAGGAGGGCGTAGTCCTCGAGGTAGAGGGCGCCCTTACGGTCGCGCTCGACACGACCCTCACCGACGCGCTGAGGCGTGAGGGGCTCGCCCGTGAGCTGATCAGCCGTGCACAGAAGCAACGAAAGAACATCGGCCTTGAGATCACCGACTGCATAGAGCTCACGGTCTACACCAGCGACCCTGTCCTCACTGAGGCCTTCAACGAGCACGCCTCGGAGATCCAAAGTGAGCTCCTCGCGAACAGCTTGACCCTCCACGCCCAATCCGCACAAGAGGCGCTCGACGCTACGCTCGCTGGGTTAGATTGGAATGAAGAGGTCAAGACCTCGAACGGAGAAGAGGACGCAGATAGGGCAGGGGGGGCGCTCAAGCCAGAGCTCTGGAGCCTTGAGGGGCTAGACTGCTTCGTGCAGGTGAGGAGGGCAGAGGGATGAGCGCCCGTGTGGTCCTCGCCGCGATCGGCCCCTGGGAGGCCCTCCCTGAGCTGAGCGCTCAGTTTCGCTTGAGCCTTGAGCCGGTCGACGCGGAGTGGAGAGAGGACCTCATTCAGCGAGGATGGGAGACAGAGGCGCTCTCTAAGCCACAGCTGAAGCTGATCCGTGGGCATGGCGCTGTCATCTGGGCTGAGCGTGAGGTGACCGCGCGAGACCTCATAAGAGACGCAGAGGGTGAGGGGGCCCGCTACGCGCTTGAGCTAGACGTCGCTCGTGAGGCGGCGTGGCTCCTCAAGGCGCTCGCGGAGCTAGGCGCCTCCGCGCTCTATTTTGACCCCGCTGAGAAGGTCATCCACCCTGAGGCGCTCAAGGACTTCCCTGTCCAAGACAGCGTCGCGCTCTTACATTTATTTGTGGAGCTCTGGGGTGAGGAGGGCGCTGTGCTCAGTGAGGGGATGTCGATTTTTGGGCTCCCTGACCTCCGCGTTGAGGGGGTCGCGACTCAGGCCGCCGCTCAGGCGACCGCCTTTGGCGCCGCCGCTCATCTCGTCTGTGAGGGGCTCGCTTTACCTGAAGGGGCGAGCTTTCAGGCTTCAGAAAGCTTCCCAAGCTATCGCTCCTTTGGGGTGAGGCCTGCGGAGGGAGAGGGCGCTGAAGAGGCGCACCCGTTTGGCCTGATCACGTTACGAGCTGACTTTACCTAGTTTAATGGGTCGAGGTGCGGGGTAGTGGAGGCTTGACACCATGGGCTTGAGCGTGGTGCTCTTGGCTTTGAGATACTGATAAGGTGACTGAAGTATGAGCACACTTGACGCTGACAACATGATCTGTAACCCCGAGGCGCCCCCGATCTACCTGCATGGCTTTGAGGGGGCGGTGACAGGCACAAAGGGGAGCTTTATCACCGAGCGCTTTGGTGGAGCGGGGCCGAATATGCCAACCTATAAGCACTGTAGTGATGAGGTGGGCGAGACGCCATGGTGCTTCGAGGAGGCCTTTGAGGTGGCGCGAGACTTTGTGCTGTCTACCCCCTGCTCGGTGCTGATAGGGTCATCGTTTGGAGGCGCGATCACCCTCGCCCTCCTCCAGCGAGGCCTGTGGCGTGGGCCCGTCGTGCTCCTCGCGCCGGCGTCCGATCGATATGGTTTTCATCCGTACCTACCAGAGGGCTGTCATGCGCTCGTGATCCATGACCCTGAGGACGACGTCGTAGCCTATCAGGGCTCAGAGCGTTTACAAAATGAGAACCCCGGCCGAGTAGAGCTCTGGTCGAGCGATGGAGGGCACAGGCTTCACTCGATCGTGGAGAGTGGGCTCTTTGAGCGCGCGGTGAGCGAGCAACTGAAGCGCGCGGAGCGCCTCCGAGGCGAGGGGATATGAGCGAGTCGCCTTATCCGCATTTATTTCAAGCGCTTGACCTTGGCTTCACAACCCTAAAGAACAGGGCGATTATGGGCTCGATGCACGTCGGGCTAGAAGAGGAGAAGGGGGGCTTTGAGAAGCTCGCCTCCTACTTTGTAGAGCGGGCAGAGGGGGGCTGTGCGCTGATGGTGACCGGTGGGGTCGCGCCCAACCTGAGAGGTTGGCTGAAGCCCTTTGGGATGCGCTTAACCTCTCGCGCTCAGGCGCGGAAACACAGGGTCGTAACGGACGCGGTCAAGGGCGCGGGAGGCAAGCTGTGTCTTCAGATCCTGCACGCGGGTCGCTACGGCTACCACCCGCTGAACGTCGCCCCGAGCGCGATCAAGGCTCCGATCTCTCCGTTTAAGCCCTCAGCCCTCAGCCATCGACAGGTCTTGACGACCATTAAACACTTCGTGCGCTGCGCTCAGCTCGCTCAGGAGGCGGGCTATGATGGGGTGGAGGTGATGGGCTCTGAGGGCTACCTGATCAATCAGTTCATCGCGCCTCGCACCAACAAGCGCACAGATGCCTGGGGTGGAGACCTCGAGCGTCGGCTCCGCTTCCCGCTTGAGATCGTCCGTCAGACCCGCGAGGCGGTCGGCCCACAGTTCATCATCATCTTTAGGCTCTCGATGCTTGACCTCGTTGAGGGAGGGAGCACCTGGGAGGAGGTCGTTCAGCTCGCCCAGGCGCTTGAGGAGGCTGGGGTGACGATCATCAACACTGGGATTGGGTGGCATGAGGCGAGGGTCCCAACGATCGCGACCCTCGTGCCTCGAGGGGCCTTTAGCGAGGTGACCGCGCGCCTCAAAGCGCACGTGCGTGTCCCGCTCATCACCTCTAACCGCGTCAACACCCCTGAGGTCGCGGAGGGGATCTTGTCCAGTGGCTCAGCGGACCTCGTCTCAATGGCGAGGCCCTTTTTGGCCGACCCTTACTTTATGGAGAAGGCGTCACGGGGGGCTCCTCAAGAGATCAACACGTGTATTGGCTGTAATCAGGCCTGTCTCGATCATGTGTTTGAGCTGAAGCGCGCGAGCTGTTTGGTGAACCCTAGAGCGTGTTATGAAGCTGAGCTCCCTGAGCTCCCTCGGGCCCGCGCCCCTAAGCGCGTCGCGGTCGTAGGGGCAGGCCCTGCTGGGCTCAGCGCCTCGACGAGCGCCGCGGAGCTTGGGCATGAGGTCACCCTGTTTGAGGCGAGCGGGCAGCTCGGTGGGCAGTTCAACCTCGCTAAGCGCGTCCCAGGCAAAGAGGAGTTCTATGAGACGATCCGATACTTTAGCGAGCTCATCAAGTCGCGTGGGGTGACGCTCAAGCTCAACACACGAGTGAGCGGAGCTGAGCTCCACGCAGAGGGCTTTGATGAGGTGATCCTCGCGACGGGGATCCACCCGAGAGCGCTCCACTTTGAGGGGGCGCCAGAAGGGAAGGTGGTCAGCTATATCGAGGTCTTGACGGGGGCGGTAGAGGTCGGGGAGCGCGTAGCGATCATCGGCGCGGGTGGGATCGGTTTTGATGTCGCAGAGTTCTTGCTTAAACCCACCCCTACACTCAGCGAGGAGACCCCTCCACAGGCCTCGCTCGAGTCTTACCTGAGCGAGTGGGGGGTTGACCTACAGTATAAAGAGGGCTCAGGGCTCACGACCCCCGCGCCCCCTACACCCGCTCGCCAGCTCTACGTCCTCCAGCGCTCTGAGGGTAAGGTCGGCGCGAGGCTAGGTAAGACCACCGGCTGGATCCACCGCGCTCAGCTTAAACATGGAGGGGTGGAGCTCTTGAGCGGGGCGCGCTATGAGAAGGTCGACCAAGTTGGCCTACATGTGACGGTCGCGGGGGAGGCTCGGGCGCTTGAGGTCGATCATGTTGTGGTCTGCGCCGGCCAGATCCCGAACCGAGAGCTCTTTGAGGAGCTCAAGGGGCTCGGGGTCTCAGCCCACTTGGTCGGAGGCGCACAAGAGGCCTCTGAGCTCGACGCTAAGCGCGCGATCCGTCAAGGGCTTATGTGCGCTCGGGCGCTCTCGAGCTGATCGAATAAGACCTTGAACCTTCGCTGTCGCTGTGGGCTTTGTGGCCACAGGTGTAAGGGGGTCAGACAGACAACTGCGAGCGGGTGGTCGCGCTCAGCTGGGCGCAGGAGCGTCGCGACGGAGGTCTGATCGCTCACGGGGGAGATCAATAAGGTCTCTCCTCCGCTGTCTTGGTAACTTTTGGTGATCAGGTCACCATCGCGCCAAGGTGGGTCGAGCGCTCGTCCAGGGTTAAGTGGGCCTACAAAGCACAGCCCATTACCGAGCGCAGGCCCACCGAGCTCCGCGATCTGAGGGTACGCTCGCCAGCGCGCCCAGAGGGCCTCTGGCTCCCTCAGCTGACCCCACGCGGTCCACAAACCGAGGCCACTCAAGGTCAACAGCGCTCGCGTGACCCACTGCGCGCGAGATCGCTCTCGGACGAAGGGGCGCGCGAGCCACATCAGCCCGCCGAGCGCGAGCCCGGTGAGGTGAACGAGCTGGTCGATGTCGGCTCCACCTACCCCGAGCGCATAGAACAGACACAGTCCACCCCAAGGCCAAGCGCTACGAAGTCGTGTACGCGCGAGCTCTAAGGCGACAAAGGACATCAGCGCCATGACGCCCCCGCTCAGCCCACCACTCCAGCCCCCAGCGCTCAGGGCGCGGGTGAGGAAGCACAGGAGCGCGCTCACGTAGACCACCGTGGATGACCAAGCGCCGATGTGCAGACCTCGCCAGTTGAGCGAGCGCCACGCGACACACAAGGTGAGGGTGAAGGTGAGGAGATTCACGCTCAAGTGAGCAGGGGTCGCGTGGGCGAGCGGGGCGCTCCACAGACGCCACCACTGACCAGCGTGGCTCAGCTCAGAGATCAGCGCGCCTCGACCCCAGGCGAGCTCAAAGACGCTCTGCCCATCGGGGGTGAGGCCCGCCGACGCGTTGGGGAGCGCCCACATCCACAAGACACACAGGGCGACGAGCGGGGTGGCGCCGATCCACACCCACAGCGCGTCCATGAGCCTAGGCGCTCGCTCATGGTCGGCGCGTTGAGATGGAGAGGGGGGGGGGCTACTGTTCAAGCGAGCTCCATGCGCGGGTAGCGTGAGGCGTAGATAAATAGCCCGCTGATGTACTTCAAACTCTACCTCATTAGGAGGACATATGATAGGAGTGAGTCTCTCATCAGATCTGAGCGAGGAGGTCAGGCGTGTCTACTGAAACAAGCGTCCTTCCTGAGGAGTTAATCATCGACCACGCGCGACGCTGGAGCGAGGAGCGCGTGATGGGGCAACAGCTCTCCGTGAAGGACTGGGTGGTCGCCTCTCGTAAAGCCTCACCCTCGATGAACCGCCTGCTGTCTCCGCTCAACCCCGGCCTCGCGTTGGATGAAGATGAGCTCCCCGAGCTCTCTTCTGAGGTCGCCCCGCTGGTGATGAGCCTCATCTATCTTGGTCGCTATGGCACCCCCGCTGAGGGGATGAGGTCTTGGCTCGCTGAGCGTGTCGCTGGTGACGTGGAGATAGAGGCTCCATGGAGGAGCTTAAGCGAGCAGGTCGCTCGCTTGGTAGATGAAGACCACCTCCTCGACCTGGTCGCTGACGCGGTAGAGGCGTGGGCACAGGAGGAAGGGAAGACCCCACCGGGGGTGATGTGCCAACGCTCGATCGCCATTGGGTTACGCGTGATGGCCTCTCAGCTCTTCCCGCTCCCTGAGCTGAGCGCTGGAGACACGGAGCGCCTCTTGCTGAGGAGGCGGGTCTTTGAGGGGGTGATGACGATCCTCACCGAGTGGGTGAGCGCTCAGCCGACGACTGAGCTCCCCCCCTTCTTGGCAGACAGCCCTTATGGCGCCGTGCTCACAATGATCGGTGAGCTCCTTCAAGAGGAGCGCCTGCAAGCGTATCGCGCCATCTCTGAGGTCACGCCCCCTGAGGGGGATGAGGCGCGCGCGCTCTGGGACTCCCTTGGGGCGAGCCTCTTGCAACGCGAGGGCTTTAACACCCAGCCTCACCAAGAGCGTCGACGCCCATCGGGTGAGCACCCTGTCGAAGAAGAGAAGGCGCCAGAGGGGCCCCCCTTCAACGTTGAACAGCTCATCTATGAGGCCTGCTCAGCTACGGCGCGCTCGATCCCGAGGCCGTACGCGGGGAGCATGTTGGGCCCGTGGTATATCGAGGAGCGCGTCAGTAACCTCAGCTCCTGTGAGACCTGGCGCGTCCGGAGGCGCCTCGGCTCCCTCTATAAAGAGGGCGCGATGCAGTGGCGTCTCCTCAGCAAAGAAGACGAAGGTCAGCAACCTACAGAGCCACCACGTAAAGGTCAGATGGCCCCCCTTGGAGGTGAGGTTGAGGAGCGCTTAAAGCGCTACAGTGGGCTTGGGATCCAGGGCCTCGCGACCCTCCTCGGCTGGGGCTGGGATCAAGAGCGCTCGCTCGCATATGTGATCGAAGAGAAGCTCCCTGGGCCGAGCCTCCTCGAGGCACACCAGAAACGCCCGCTCTCCCCAGCTCAGCTCTTGTCGGTCGTGAAGTCCCTCATGGGGACCTTGGAGCGCCTGCATGATGAGGGCTTCGTGCATGGGAACATCAAGCCGGAGAACATCATCTGGCGTGGTGGTGGCTGGTCGCTCAACACCCCTATGGGGCTCACCTCCGCCTTGCCTGGTGGCGCGACCCCACGCAACCGTGTCCGGAGCGTAATGCTGTCTGCGCCAGAGCTCGCCCAAGGCTGGCAGGCGACCGCGGAGCAAAACGAGGCGCTCCCGAAGCTCACCCCAGAGCAGGACCTTTTCTCGTTAGGGAAGATGATCCAAGACCTCGTCGGAGACAAGGTGGGTGAGCTCCCTCAAGCGACGCGACTCTTCACAGATGACCTGCTCTGGGCGCTCACTCACAGCCAGGCCTCTCTACGCGGGAGCGCCCAGTCTTGGCTTGAGCTCTGGGGTCAGTCGAGTAAGCGCTGGCAGCTGAGGGCGACAGGAGAGGCTGACGGAGGGATCCCGCGTGACCCGATGACCCCCCCACAGCTCCTGCATCTCTTGCATGAGGGGACAAAGCAGGTGAGCGCGCCTTTAAGCTGGCGAGCGGAGGTGAGGCCGATCGAGCGCCTAGAGGATATGGTCACTGACGAGATCCCATGGAGCCGCTGGTGGAGTGAGCCAGAGCTCGCCAAGATCATCAGCCTGTCGCTGATGGACGTCCCCCTCGATGGGGTGGCGCTTAGGGCGCCCCACAAGACCTTCACCCCGCTCAGCACCCTCACCCTCACCTTGCCTGTAGAGCACGAAGAGCTGGGTCCCCAGACGATGACCTTTAAGCTGATCCCGTCAGGGGTCTCGACCTTAAGCGATCAATATGAGAGCAAGCAGGCGGTCTGGGTCAGCGAGACGCCAGTCACTCGAGCCCAATGGCTGAGCGTGATGGGCTGGTATGAGGGGATGTCACATGAGGACAGCATGCCCGCAGACTCGATCACTTGGCGAGACGCGACGATGTTCTGTAACACGCTGAGCGCTCAGCTTGAGCTTGAGTTCGCCTATGACATCAAGGACGTTGAGATCTCAGCCGAGCACACGGAGTCCCCCGCGCCGTTAATCCCTGCAGAGAACACGCTCCAGGCGATTAACAGCGACGAGATCAAGGGGGTTAAGTTAGAGAGTATGGAGCGTGGGGTTCGGCTCCCGACCAGCTCGGAGTGGGTCTACCTCTCGCTCGCCGCTCAACGTGGCGTGTACGCGGGTGAAGATGAGCCTCATGACGGCATCCAGAGCCTCACTCGATCGAACGCAGAGCTCGGTAAAGTGGCCTCTGGACGCTCTAACACATGGGGTCTCTATGACACCTGTGGGCTCGTGTGGGAGTGGCTCCAGCCTCGTGGCTTGCTTGAGGAGATGGACCTCGGGATGCCGATCGCGGGTGGAGGCTGGCTCGATGATGATGAGGCCTGTCGCTCAACCCACATCAAGCGCCGTAACCCTGTCGAGCGCTCAGTTGAGCAGGGCTTTCGGGTTGTGATCCCAGCGGTGAAGTGAGCGCTGGGTCACGCTTGGCTAGAGGCTGACGCTCTGTTGATACTCCCCGAAGACCTCACGCATCACACCACAGATCTCCCCAAGGGTAGCGTAGGCGCGGACCGCGTTGAGGATCGGAGGCATGACGTTATCACTCCCCTCGCAGGCGGAGCGAACCGCGTGTAAGCAAGCTTGAACCTGAGCCTCATCTCGTGAGGCCTTGAGCTCCGTGATCCGAGCGCGCTGGAGCTCACCGACCGCAGGGTCAACCTTAAGGAGCCCTGTGGGAGGGGGCTCGTCAACGATGTACTCGTTCATCCCAACTACGATCCGGCCCTTGGACTCGACGAGCTTCTGGTGCGTGTAGGCGGCCTCCATGATCTCATCCTGTATGAAGCCCATATCGATCGCGTGAGGCGAGCCACCGAGCTCGTCGATCCGACGAATATAATCAAGCGCCTGAGCCTCAAGCTCAGAGGTCTTGGCCTCGATATAATACGAACCCGCGAGCGGGTCTACCGTGTTCGCGACCCCCGACTCATGCGCGACGATCTGCTGGGTTCGTAGCGCGACCTGAACCGCCGACTCGGTCGGGAGCGCGAGCGCCTCGTCCTTCGAGTTGGTGTGGAGGGATTGGGTCCCCCCTAAGACCGCCGCGAGGGTCTGGATCGCGACGCGGACGATGTTGTTGTCGGGCTGTTGAGCGGTGAGCGTTGAGCCCCCTGTCTGGGTGTGAAATTTCAAGGCCATAGACTTAGGGTTCTGCGCGCCGAACCGGTCACGCATCAGCCTCGCCCAGATCCGCCGGGCCGCCCTAAACTTTGCGACCTCCTCTAAGAAGTCGTTGTGAGCGTTAAAGAAGAACGAGAGCCTGGGCGCGAAGTCATCGACCTTGAGCCCCGCCTTCAGCGCCGCCTCAACATACGCGACCCCGTTGGCGAGGGTGAAGCCGAGCTCTTGGCCCGCGGTAGAGCCCGCCTCACGGATATGGTAGCCCGAGATCGAGATCGTGTTCCACTGCGGTACCTCACGAGCGCAATAGGAGAAAATGTCGGTGATGAGCCTCATCGAGGGCCCGGTTGGGAAGATATAGGTCCCACGGGCGATGTACTCTTTGAGGATATCATTTTGGATGGTCCCACGGAGCTGGGTAGCGCTGACGCCCTGCTTCTCACCTACAGCGATATACATCGCGAGCAAAACAGAGGCGGGCGCGTTGATGGTCATCGACGTCGAGACCTTGTCGAGCGGGATCCCATCAAAGAGGACCTCCATATCGGCGAGCGAGTCAATCGCGACCCCCACCTTGCCGACCTCGCCCTCTGCGAGCGGGTGAGTCGAGTCGTAGCCGATCTGGGTTGGGAGGTCGAAGGCTACTGAGAGCCCGCTTGAGCCTTGGGAGACGAGATACTTATAGCGCTCATTGGACTCTTGAGCGGTCCCGAAGCCCGCGTACATCCTCATCGTCCACAGCCGGCCTCGATACATCGTAGGTTGAACACCTCGAGTGTATGGGAAGTGACCTGGCTCACCAAGCGCCTCCTCAGGGCTCATCCCCTCGAGGTCTTCATGACGATAAAGTCGTTTAATCTCGTCGCCCGAGCCTGTTGTGAAGGAGGGGAGACGCTCTTTAAACTTGGGGGTAGGGGAGGCAGGACGGGAGGGTGACTGCTCGCTCATAGGCACCTCTGAGGTGGGTCGGATTTGTGTTCTGTAGACGAATGTGACAGGCTCAGCGCTAAGAGTAAAGGAGCGCGCGCCATGGGGGGCCTGCGCGAGCATATAGGAGGAGTAGGATGAGCCAAGTGGATCTAGCTGATCGCCTCTCTACGCTTCGAGCTACGCTCATCGAGCGCGTAGCCAACTTAAGCGGTGACGACAGAGCTCACGGTGATCACCAAGGGGCATCAGACTGCGTTGATGAGTGCGTACGATGCCTTCGTAGAGCGCTGGCCGGCCTCTCAGATACGGTGACGCTTGAGACGCTCACGGTGATGATGTCCTCTCTTGTTGACACCCTTGAGGCGCTGATCGCTACAGCGCGCGAGGCGCAGAGCCCTATGATCGGCCAGCTCCTCGCGGGCCGACTCTGGCAAGGTGCGCTCTTGAAGCGCGCCCCGTGGTGCCCTCTATCAGAGCGCGAGCTCACATACCTTATAGAGGAGCTACTTCAGACCTTAGGGCAGACAGCGAGTGGCTTGAGCCTCTGGGCTGAGGTGACCCCGAGCTGCGCGCCGTCGCTGTGGGTGGAGCGTGGGCTCAGCGACGCGCTTGAGGCGCTTCTGGACCAATGTGATGAAGCGCCCTCTGTCACCCATGGCTTAATGCTGACTGGGGAGGGGGCGAGCGCGAGCCTCGCCTGGCTACACAGGGCGCTCCTTGAGCAAGGGCTTCAGGTCATCGCTCCGCTCCCTGCGTGCGCGCCGTGGGCGGTGAGTGAGCTCACAAGTCACTTGGATGAGCGCCCAACCAGCGGGCGTAGCTCGCCCGCTGGAGAGGGGGTCGCCCTTTTACTGGATGACCTACAGCACGCCACGCGCCCTCTCATCTGGAGGCTCGCTGAGCTGTTGTCGAGTGACCGTCGCCCATCACTGATTATCTGGAGTGGAGCTCGCTTAGGGTTCGCCTCAGCGCTACAGAGCGCGACCAAGGCAGTGGAGCTCCACTTACCGCCCTGGGGAGAGGCTGAGTGGGGGAGGTGGAGCGCGCAGGCGGGGGGTGAGCGCCCTGCGTGCGTGCGTAGCGAGCGCCTCCGCCTCTCGGACCAGCTCCGCCTCTCAGAGCGCGCGTGGCTGAGCGCAGAGCGAGGCGCGGTGAGCATGATCACGCTCCCTCGTGAGGAGCCGTATGAGCACATAGAGCTTCTGGCCTCTGTGATGGGGCCAACACCAAGCACGCGCTCGCTCGTTGAGGCGTTAGCTTGCCCTGACGTCTCCGCGGAGGGTCAGCTGACCTTCGCGGGCTTCCTGCAACGTGGCCCAAGCAGGGCGTGGGGCTTAATCTGGGAGCACGCGCGAGCGTCTCAGTGGGCTGAGGCGCTCTCTGAGCTCGCTGAGCGTGTCGAGCCTGTGGTGGAGGAGAGCTCAGGAGGCGAAGCGGAGGTCTTACGTCCGTCGCTTCAGAGGCTCTTGAGCTCTATCCAGTCCACTGAGCTACAGACAGAGCGCTGGTTGACTCGGAGCGTAGCGCGTCGCGTGAGTAGCCTGCTCGGTGAGGAGCTGAAGGTCGCCTCGCCTGCCACGCTGACCCTTGACGAGCTGAGAGACGGTCGACGACGCTTGAGCTCGCTGGTCAGCGCTGAGGTGAGCCCTCACCCGCTCTCGTTAGGGGTGGTCTGTGGCCTCGCCTTGGATTGGGCCTCACGAGCTCCTGAAGAGAGCAGTGTCCAAGAGACCTTTGAGGTCCTCCAGCTTGGGGTGAGCGCCGCTGAGCGCTTGGGGGACCCCCTCCGCGCAGGTCAGCTGTCGCTTACGCTCGGTCGCCTGGCCCTGTTCGAGGGCCTACCTGAGCTCGCGAGGCTCTCTTTAGAGACCGCAGCCCAGCTCTTCGCCTCACTTCGGAGGGCTCCAGAGGCTCTTCAGGCCCTCATCGCGTGGGCAGAGGCGGAGGTCTTAGCCGGGGAGCTGAGGCGAGCGAGGGCGCTGTATGCGCGCGCTGAGGAGCTCATGAGACAGCTGTCCTATGATGAAGGGCTGTGGCCTCTTCGCTTTAAGCGAGGCCAGCTCTGTAGACAGATGGGGGACTCGGCGGAGGCCTTAACGCTCTGGGAGGCGCTTGAGCTGAAAGACAGTGGCGCGCACGCTGAGGCGTTGATGGTCGAGCGTGCGCTCGCGGAGCTCTCGCTCCTTCGCCTTGAACCATCTGCGCTTGAGGGGGTGATCTCTTCGCTACCTGACTCAGCGCTGAGGTCCATCCTCCTCATTCGCTGTGAAGCTTTAAAGGGCTCGACTCTAGGCCTTGAGCGTGGACTAGAGCTGATCATTGAGCTCAATCAAAGCCGAGCGCTGGGCGACTGGTTGACGGCCTGTGAGCTCTGGGCGCAGTCTATCCTTGAGGTCGAGGAGGCGAAGGGCGCGCTCGAGGCGGCGTCAAGGATGCTAGAGCAGGCGATCAAGGGCGCCGTGGCGACCCGAGACCGGCTACGTTTAGTGAGCCTCTACGCCTTGCTCACGGTGTGCTATGAGCGTCGCGCGATGTCAGAGGAGGCGAGGGTCGCTCGTGGCTTTATGGAGGCCTGGCGAGGGCAGCTCACAGGTCACGTAGAGGAGATGCCGAGCCTAAAGCTCTGCCTGCTCACCTCAGAGGCCCGCGCGGATGAGGCGCTGATGAGCCAGGTGAACGAGGAGATCTCGGCGGAGCTCTCTAGGTGGCGATCACCCATCAGCTCGCTCGCCCGAAGGTCAGCAGGTGAGACCTGAGCGTCGCTACCCTCCACGTCGGGTGACGAGGAGGGCGACTCGCTTACCTGGGCGTGATCACCTGAGCGCCCCGCTGAAGCGTGGGCCACGTCCGAAGCGACACAGGGTGTGGACGCTGGTGACGCTCCTGTCATGCGCCCTGACCTGGTCTCTCTTCCAAGATACGCCCGAGCGCTCGACTGACACAGCGACACATGGGGCTGGGGCCCAAGAGGCTCAAGAGGCCCAAGAGGCCCAAGGGGCGCTGGCGGTCACCGAGGGCGTAGATGAGGCAGTACGTCAGGTCACAGAGGAGCGCGCGGATCAGTCAGCGCTGAGCGCCCCAGCGCCTGAGGGTGACGAGCCCGCTCAGCGCGCGCTCCGCTGGCGGGTAGAGGGCGCGCGCTTAGGAGAGGCGGGGCTAAGCCCTTGCGCTCCAGTCGGCTGGAGGGGTGAGCGGGTCTCACCCTTAGACCTGCAAGCGGGAGCTGAACCTAGCGGGGTGATCTGGCGTCCCCCCTCCATTAAAGAGGGGGTGGGACTTCAATCACAGGCGATCTTACTTAAGGAGGGCGCGCTGATCCTCTTGAGTCACCTCAGCCCTGAGGAGCTTAAGATGCAAGGGGCGGTAGGTCAGTCTCTCATGCGACATCAGAGGCTCGCCAGCTGTGTGATGGGGCCGGGCGCGGAGCTCCATGACCCTTGGCTGTCTAAGAGCTGGGGAGCGAAGCGTTGGCGATCGGCGAGCCCACTTGAGTCTCTTGATCGTTGGGTTCTGCTGTCTACCGCTGAGGGGGGGTGGCATCACAGCGTCGGGCTCTCACGGCTCGGGCTCCCTGAGCACGCGCTGGATCAGGGGGATCCTCAAGGGCGGGCGCTCCTAAGGACGCTCCTCAGGGCGTGGCTGCTCGGCGTGAGGCCTGAGGCGCTTGGGTTAGGGAGCTGGAGCTTGATCCCTTCAGACGAGCTCAACGACTGGCTAGGGGGCCCTGACATGCTCGTCTGGCGTCCGCAAAACCCGGGGCATAAGGTGAGCGCCTCTAGCGTCAATCGCTCGACACGGCGCTTATCCGCCCAGGCGAGGAGGCTTCGGAGCTCACTTGAGTCAAGACCAGCGCGCGCACAAGGCAAAGGCAAGCGCGACGAGCGCGCGCGCCCTCAATCAGGCCGGCGGAGCCGACAGCGGAGGCGAGCCCCCATAAAGAGCGCGCCCACCCCGGGGCCGGTGAAGCGCTTGAAGCTACAGTATGACTGAGTGAGCTAGAGCGGAGGGGCGAGGCTCAGCTCTCCGCGGAGTCGTCCTCGTCCTCTAGCTCGCTCTCATCATCAAACAACACCTCTTCACTCGCGATCACAGCAGCGCTCGGCTCGGCCTCCTCATCGAGGAGCTCATCAGAGGCCTCGAGGTGACCGACAGAGGTCTGCTCGATAGGGTCGAGCGCGACCTCAGCCTCAACGTCACCCTCAACCTTAAAGTCAGCCTCAGCTTGTACGGGCTCACCATCGTCTAGGGGCGTCGCCTCGTCGAGGGCGTCACCTTGAGCAGGGGAGGGGCTCGGGTTGTTGATCTTCGCGTAGAGCTGTTGAGCGACCTCGATCGCGGAGGGCTGATGATTCTTTGCCGCCTCAAGCGCGAGCTTGAGCGCGTCCTCTGGGGCGTCATATGCCTCGAGATCAGCGAGGGTTAAGAGCGCAGCCCCGCGCATCTCACCGATAGGGGAGCGCTCGATTAAGCTCCTCAGGTGCTCGATCAGGACGCTCCTGCTCTTCACTTGAGGCAGATAGAGGGCGATCAAGTCAGGGGTGAGGGTCTCAGGGCAGGCGCGCTTCGCCTCTTCTAAGAGCTCAGCGCTCAGGCGACCGCTCCCCCCTTGAGGCTCCGCGATCCCTCTCACCTCAAGCGCCCCTTGCGTCCAGAGCGCTTGAGCCTGCTTACGAGGCTCGTCACTGACCCAAGTCTGGCGAGCGAGGAGCGAGCGATACTCACTCCACTGACGCGTCTTTTGTGTCCTCAAGAAGGCGCGCTCCACAAGCGCTACCCACGCAGAGAAGGAGCGAGGGTTGAGCGTCAAGAGGCGCTCCCAATAGCCACGCGCTCGCTCACTGTTGAGGTCTCCCTTAGAGATGCGATGCGCAGCCTCAAGGCCGATGGAGTAGGCGTCCTCTGGGGTCTTGATGCGTTGAGCGAGCTCGAAGAGCGCCGTGGCGACCCCACGCTCATCCCCACGCTCGGTCGCGGTGTAGACCTTCCACCACAGGATCTCGAGGTTCTCTTGCTCATCATAGAGGTCGTCTTTGAGCGCGTGGTGGATCTGGTTGGGCGACAGCTCAAGGAC
>Ga0181594_10000267_pt1 | contig 45630 bp, 40 predicted proteins | sample 071ome_18_FD_145603 | JGI IMG/M metagenome (GOLD analysis project Ga0181594, IMG submission 145603) | Coastal salt marsh microbial communities from the Groves Creek Marsh, Skidaway Island, Georgia - 071413BT metaG (spades assembly) | ecosystem: Environmental > Aquatic > Marine > Intertidal zone...
CAGACTTACAAAGCCGCCCGCTCAGCCGCCTTGGCTGAGTGGCAAAACCTTGTAGCCTAAGTGGCGCTGCGGGCAGGGGCACTTCTGCCGAGTGGAGACGAGTTAGCGTTAGACTGACAGCACCACGGCCTAGATTTGAACGACGAAGCGGCGCTGAATCCCGTCGAAGTTGACTAAGCGAGATCTGTCCAGAGACGACTTAGCTGCAGACTGGTAGCACCGCCACCCACCCCCCTAGTCGCAGCGGTGATCTTTCCAGAACCGCTCCCAACGCAACGCCCATCCGCCTGCAACCATGGAGCAGGAGAGGTTTCCCCCCCGCGGAGAAATGCACCACGCTGCCGTGCGACTTCCAACGCCATCACCATCTGATCTGCAGCGCATGGCGGGACCTTTCACGAGAACGTGACCCTCAGGGCTGCGACCGATAGATTGGCCGACGAGGGCCACAAGGGCGTCACGGGCTTCTATTGCGCCTGCATCAGGGCAAGGTTGGTTCGTACGGCATGTACCATCCATCTCGCGCGCTGCGATGCCGGCAAGCCGTATACGAGGGCCTTCCTCGCACCATATCGGGCCGTCACCATCCCAAACCCGTATGGGCGTGCAAATGAACTCCTCACCTGCTGGTATGATCGCCACTTGCGCTGCTAGAATAAAAGGAAGGATCAAAGGTCAATTTGCCTGACTGCTGGTTGCTTTGATTGACAACCATGAGAGCCATATCGTAGCGTTCTAAGCGATGTCATGGCTTTGAAAAGGCGACATTATAGACATTGACGAAATATGCCTTTTCCGATGCCGAACCTCCGTATTGATAATAGGCGAGCTCGTAACCACCGTCCTTATCAAAATCATCCACCGCAAGGAGGCGACCATTCTCGTTGTTTGGTAGCGACGCGGTCAGCTTACCAAACTTCATCGAACCTTGGTTGAAGAATACAGCAAGTTGCCCATCGTACAGCCCGTGAATGATATCGACCTTACCGTCTCGATCGATATCGCGAAGGAAGAGGTCGGATGTCCATTCGAGGCGGTTAGCGCGGACATATCTATCCTCTTGGACCAAAGCGCTAGGCGTCACATCGGCGAATTGCCCCGCATCATTCCTCAAGACCTGTAGGTAGGTCCCCGCGTAGTAGGGTGAGATCCTTGAGTGGAGGAGCACCAAATCAAGGTCGCCATCGTTGTCCAGATCAACGCTTCTCGTTTCCAAATGCATGTTCGCATCCACCCCGTAGACGGTGGGTGGCAAGCGAACCTGCTGGGCAAAATCGAATGTGCCATTGTTGTTCATGAACAGCAGGCTGTAGGCTGATCCATGCCCAAAACCAGCGATAAGGTCAGAAAAGCCGTCTGCGTTAACGTCCGCCAAGTGGAGATCGAGCAGGAGGTTAAATCCCTCATTGCCGGTCGACCCAGAATTCACCATCGGGAGTTGAAGTAGGCGTTCCAGAAATGTGTCGCTCGAGACCCTGAAATTCCCACCCTCCTGCTGGATAAGGAACAGCGGAGCAAAACCACCACCAGGGTTCCAGTTTCCGATCGCGATATCGTCTAGGCCATCCCCATTGATGTCGCCTGTCGCCATTGAGTGGGCATCTGTGGCGTCATCAGGGCGGTCTGGATTAGTCGTGATACGCGGGATGGCAGTTGAGATGCGGCCAATAACGTTATCTATCTGCCCCAACAGCACGGCTGTTCCGTGAGCTTCCGGCTCGTTATAAACGCCTGAAACATTGTGGGCGACGAAGAAAGCTGAAGGTTGTCCGGCGACCGATAGGATTGCCGATCTGCGTGCTCCGAAAACAGAAGGCAATTGAGCGTTGAGCGGCGCGCTATAGCTCAGGCGTCCGTTGGAGTTTGACAGGAGAACATAAGGCAGCGCTGCGTAAGCCGGAGTTCCATATGCTTTGTTGAGGGGAATGACTAACTCTGGGTAGCCATCCTTTTGAAAGTCGGCTGACAGACTTCCTTGCGGGAAGATGTCTGCGACAGCTGCGGGGTAGGTGACGCCTGCGTAAGTGTACTCTGGGACCCTATCGCTTGTGGCAAAGCGGTGGGCCTCATAATCGAACCTTAGTTCAACGAAAGGCGAAGGAGTGGGCGAGGGGGTTGGTGATGACGTTGGGTTGCCAGAATTGCTCGACGACCCAGAGCCTCCGCCGCAACCGGCGAGGATGGCGGACATTAGTAGGATCGCTGGATATGCCGTCTGGAGAGCTGTCATCTAATGTCCTTTGCCATGGCCTCCATTCTAATGGCCCTCGGATCTGATACGAAGGGCCGGCTTTCAGCTTATACCCGACCTCCATCTATCGCAATGGATAGTGCTGCCTCCGCCAATGGGTATGAGGAACTGGTTCTCAGCTGATCCTTGGCGACAAAGCTGGTCATATTATGGCAATCGATCTCCGGATTGTGCCGATGTTAACGCTAATTTCGATAATCACTTCGACGCCGAACGTCATCTCTTCGAGAGAGGAGCCCACAAGACCCGACGCTCAGCTGCTTTGGTCGAGCAGCTGAATCGCCTTGCATGAACCAATAAGCGCGAAGGACAAGCTCTGCCTAGTGGAGACGGATTAAAGTTAGACTGACAGCACCAAGGCAAGCAAGCATCGGATAAATTGAGGCTTTTATTAATTGCTCTGCCTGCTCGGAGCGGTATGCTATAGATATTATATGGAACGTCATCCGATCGCATCCTTGCGATCAAAGCGTAGCAAAGGGTTGCGATGAAGATTTCCCTGAACTGCCGTCGCAGCCTGCTTACTGGGTCGGCCATTATGGCGCTGGCACTTGCCGCAGCAGCTACCCCGGCCCATGCCGTCGTCCCCGGCGAAAGGACCGATTCCGAAGAGATCGCCGATGACGAAGGTGTGTTTGACGGTGTCGGCATGATCGTCACCAACCGCGTCGGGATCGGAAGCGTCGGCATCTGCACCGGCACGCTGATCAACCCGCGCACCGTGCTGTTTGCCGCGCACTGTGTTAATGGTATTCCTGATACCGATTACGACGGCGAGAACGTCCGTGCCGCGGTCGGTTTCAACGTCGATGCCTTCCCAGGTGTCCTTAACTGGTTCGGCACCAGCCAGAGTAATCCGTTGCTCAAGGTCTTCAACATCAACCGCATCTTCTACGATGAGCGCTCGCTGCAGAACCTAGGGGCACGGGGCTTCATTGAGGCCGATATCGCGTTGGCCAGCCTCGACACTCCGACAGCGGGCATTCCGATATGGGCGATCCTGTTCAGCACCCTGCCCGCTCCGGAAGCCATCGATGCGGTCACCGGCACCGGCTATCACGTTAACATCGCCGGCTATGGCGGCACCGGCAATGCCATTGAGGGCGCGGTCGAGGGGATCGATTTCCGCCGCCGTGCGGCCGAAAACATGCTCGGCGGTTTCATGTCGCTCGACGATCGTAACGCGGTGCTGTTTGGCCCGGCGGCACCGTTTTTCCCCCAGAACCTTTATCAGCTCGACTTCGATTCCCAGGAACGCGATTTCGTCCAAGACATCAACATTTTCCGCGACGATGCGCTGCCCAATGAAGGCACTACTGCCGGCGGGGATTCGGGTGGCCCGCTGATACTTGACGCGGCAAATAACGCGATCACCAATGAAGATCTGATCATCGGCGTCCTATCGGGCGGATCGCGCGTTTTCAACGTGCCGTTCAGCTCGATCGGTACCACTAGCTTCTACCAGCCGCTATCGCTCTACTGGCAGTATATCGTCGAAACCAACCCCTACCGCTATGTCGGGGCGAGAGCCGGTGACGGCAACTGGGAAGACCCGGACCACTGGGAAACGCTCCTCGACCCGATGTACCGTGTGATCAACGCCGATGGCCAGATAGTGAATGGGCTGCCCACCACGCCGGAACTGGGCTTGAATGGCACCGAACTCGATTTCGGCGCGGTTTGCGTCGAGTTCGAAAGCCCGGGCGACTTTTGCACCGACGTCGCCACCGGAATTACCGAAAGCACCTTTGCCCCTCCGACTGTCAGCACCGGAGGAGAAGGCGCTCTTAAGGCGGATTTGCATAACAACCCGGCCGAGCTTGACCTGAAAATGCTCGATGGGGACGAGAATATTGCCATGCCGGCGAGCTTCGATCTTTCGATCCTAAGCGCTGCGGGCAGTTCCTCATCGGCGTTGCTCGAAACCTCGCAGGAGCAGGCGCAGAACGGCGTCGCCACCCTGCCCGCGCCGACGCTTTCCAACGGCCTGCCAGGTGCGACCGGCTTCGTGCCGAACAATATCGATCCGGTCGTAAGCGCGGATCCGGACGTTAATGTCCTGCCACGCTATTTCGACGTGACCCTCGATCAGAACGGGACTACCACGCTTTCCAGCTCGGTGACGATCGACAAACTGACGATCCGCGGCAATGCGGGCCTGACGATTGGCGCCGATGGCGATCTTACTTCGCTGATCGACATCAACCAGTTCGGCGGGATTACCACGGTCAATGGCGCGCTGACCTCGGTCGGCGACTACACGTTGTTAGCGGGCATGCTCGGCGGCACGGGAACGGTGACCGCGCCGTTCCTGACCAGCATAACCGGCATTTTCTCGCCTGGCACGATGGGAACCACCGGGACGTTGAAGATCGACGGTAATGTGGTGATGTCATCGGGCAGCACTTTCCTTGTCGATATCACCGGCAGCGGCGCGTCGGACCTCATCGCGGTGACCGGCATCGCCAATACCGGTGGGGTCGTCGGCCTAGGTACTACCGGGCTAACCCAGCAGGTCAACGGCAATGGCCTGCAGTACACCATCCTCACCGCCGATGGCGGAGTGACGGGTGCTTTCACCGAAACCAGCCTGTCGGCAATACTCAGCCAGTCGTTCATCTATCAGGAAAACGCCGTACTGATGGAAATTGAAGCCGCAAGCTACGCTTCGGTCATCGATCTGAATGATCCGGTGCAGGAGGCCTATGCCCAGTTGTTCGACCAGAACCGGCCTAACAGCGTCCTGGCGGGCCTCTACGGGCTCGACTTTGCCAGCGTGGAGACCATCCGCAGCACCTTTACCTCGCTTGCACCGGTGAACGAACAGGCGGTTCGCTCGATCGCGGGGCAGACCCTCAACCTGCTGCAGAACTTCAATGATGCGCGCATGCGCGAAGCCGATCGCAGCAGGGCCGGCGGCAAGATTGCGGTCACCGGCACGCCGCTCAACGTGGTGCAGGCCGGGCTTTCGTCCTTCGGTCAGCCGATCGGCATGGACGCGATGGCGTTTCAAAGCGGTGCCGAAGAGACGGAGATGAGCGATGCTACGCTGCCCGAAGATGTCGCGATCTTCCTGTCCGGCGGTTTCGTGCGCGGCGATGTCGATTCGCTCCCCGGCTTCGCGCAGGAAACCCAAATCGAAGGCCTGTTCGTGTCGGGTGGAGTCGAATTCTACCCGCGTGAAGAAACCATGCTTGGTCTCGCCGGGTACTTCAATTCGCTAGATGCCGACACCCCCCTTGGCCAGCAGGTCGACAGCGAAACCTACGCCTTCTCGCTCTATGTGCGCCACAAGTTCACCGATGGTCCGGTGGTCGACGGGCAGTTCAGCATGGGCGGCATGGGCTTCGACACCACTCGCACGGTGCAGTTACTCGGCACCTCGCAGACCCTGACCTCGTCCACCGACGATCTGCTGGTCTCTGGAATGTTAGGCTTGTCCCATGATCTCGAAACCGGGATCGGCACGATCTCTCCGGGCATCGAAGGGCGCTATGCCAGCGTCGATCTGGGCGAAGTGCGAGAGGACGGCGGCATCACCGCTCTGGCAATCGAGCGTGACAGCTTCACCAGCGCTCAGGCGCGCTTCGGCTTCGACTATTCAAAGCATTCGAAAATGGTGCAGATCAACGCCAAAACCCAACTGGTGTGGGAATTTCAGGACGGCCCGCAACTGCTGGCGGCAAACTTCGCGTCGGGCATTGGTCCCAACGCCAATTTCGTGCTCGACACTGCGGATCACACTTGGGTAGAAATGGGCATGTCGGCCAATGTCGGTAACGGCCCCTTCCAGATGGGCCTTGGCTTCGAAACCAGCATAGGCCGCGACAGTGCCGAGGCCCGCGTTTTCCGCGCTTCAGCCACCTACCGGTTCTGATCTTCCGGATGCTTTACGAAAATAAAGGAGTAAAACATGTCTAGCGCAGATGTGACCCTTCGGGCAGCGGCTGACCAGATCAAAGGCGCGCAAGCTGAGAAAGCGCTTCGCCCATCGATCGCGGGCTTCTTCGATGAGGCAACATTTACTGTAAGTTATGTTGTTCACGACCCCGAAACGTTGGAGGCCGCCATCATCGATTCGGTCCTCGATTATGAAGCCGCAGCTGGTCGCACGTCCTATGACTCGGTAGATCGCATAATCGAATACGTGAATTCGAATAGTCTGAAAGTGACGTGGCTGATCGAGACGCATGCGCATGCCGATCATATCTCGGCCGCGCCCTATTTACAGGAGAAGCTGGGGGGTAAGCTTGCGATCGGGGCAGAAATCGTCCGAGTCCAGGAAGTGTTCGGCAAGCTGTTCAATGCTGGTACGGACTTCGAGCGCGACGGCTCACAGTTTGACCATCTGTTCAGTGATGGCGAGACGTTCCGCATAGGGAAGATAGAGGGAATTGCGCTCCATGTTCCCGGACACACGCCTGCCGACATGGCATTTATAGTTGGCGATGCCGCTTTTGTTGGCGACACCATTTTTATGCCAGACTTCGGTACGGCGAGGGCTGATTTCCCCGGGGGAGATGCCCGCCAATTATTCCAGTCTATTCGACGCTTGCTGTCATTGCCTGACGAAACCCGGCTGTTCCTGTGTCACGACTATAAGGCGCCGGGGCGTGACGAATATGCATGGGAAACGACCGTTGGTCAGCAGCGCCGGGAGAACGTCCATGTAAAAGACGGCGTCAGCGAAGACGAGTTTGTCGAAATGCGGACGAGCCGAGACGCCACCCTCGCGATGCCTAATCTCATCATGCCATCTGTCCAGGTGAATATCCGGGGTGGACGCTTCCCTGAGCCCGAGGACAACGGCGTCAGTTACATCAAGATCCCGGTCAACGCTGCCTGACGCGCGCCGCGAAGAGAAAACGCTATGACGAGGCAACATGTAATGGAGATCAAGGAAGTAACCGAAGGGTTTTCGGTCGCACCCCAGCCGAGTCCTGCCGAAATAGGCCAGCTCGCCAACCTCGGTTACACAGCCATAATCTGCAATCGACCGGATGGCGAAGAGGACGGACAGCCAAGTGTTGAGGAAATGCGCAACGCAGCGGAGCAGGCTGGCCTCGCTTTCCACCATTTCCCAGTAAACGGCGGCGCCTTTCGTGAAGCGGCTGTTGCGGCTTTTCGTGCGGTTCGCCGTGGCACTATCGGCAACGTTCTGGCCTATTGCCGCACGGGTACTCGTTCGATCACGCTCGAAACACTTGCAAACCCTGGCGGGCAAGCTGTTGCGGACAGGCTCCAAGCTGCACAGGCTGCAGGTTACGATCTGTCAGCGCTCGCCGAGCGACTAAGAGCCGAATAACCGGAGAAGCACAAATGGCACAATCACCTTCTCATCAAGTCATCGTCGTGGGCGGTGGTGCAGCGGGCATTGCCACCGCTGCTTCAATGTTGAAGCGCGATCACTCGCTCGACATTGCGGTTGTCGAACCGTCTGACACGCATGCGTACCAACCGGGCTGGACCATGGTTGGTGGCGGCGTCTTTCAGCCCGAGGTCACAGTCAGGCCAATGGCGAGCGTCATTCCGCAAGCCGTCAAATGGATCAAGGCTGCCGCAGCGACTTTCCAGCCGGACGACAATCAGATCACGCTCGATGATGGAAGTACTCTTCAGTACAATGTCCTTGTCGTCGCACCGGGCATTCGCTTGGCGTGGGAAAAGATTGCAGGACTGGAGGAAACACTGGGCAAGAACGGCGTGACGTCAAACTATCGCTATGATCTCGCGCCCTATACTTGGGAATTGGTACAGGGATTGAAGTCTGGCCGCGCCATATTCACGCAGCCGCCGATGCCGATCAAATGCGCAGGCGCGCCGCAGAAGGCGATGTATCTTTCGTGTGATCATTGGCTGCGCAACCATGTTCTGGGCGATATCGATGTCGAATTCAGTAATGCAGGCGGGGTGCTGTTCGGTGTGCAGGACTATGTTCCAGCATTGATGAAATATGTCGAGAAATATGACGTCGCGCTCAAACTCGGCAGCAACCTTGTCGCAGTTGACGGGCCGGGCCAGATAGCGACTTTCCAGAGCGAGGAGGGGGAGGTGACCCGTGAGTTCGACATGCTGCATGTCGTGCCGCCTCAGGTCGCGCCGCAATTCCTCGCAGAGAGCCCGCTAACGAATGAAGCAGGATGGACCGATGTTGACCAGCACACGCTCCAGCACGTTCGATATCCCAATGTGTTCGGATTGGGAGATGCCGGTTCGATGCCCAATGCAAAGACAGCTGCAGCGGCGCGCAAGCAAGCGCCGGTTGTAGCAGTCAATGCCTTGCGCCAACTTGAAGGCAAGGGCCCGACCGCTGGCTATGACGGCTATGGCTCATGTCCGCTCACAGTCGAGCGCGGCAAGATTGTGCTCGCTGAATTCGGCTATGGCGGCAAGCTGATGCCCAGCTTTCCGACCTGGTTGGTCGATGGCACCAAGCCCGCACGCCTATCATGGATGCTAAAGGCTGACGCGCTGCCATGGATTTACTGGAACGGCATGCTCAAGGGGCGTGAATGGCTTGCCGGACCCGGCGATCTGATCGCGCAGTAAGCGAAGGCTGGAACCATGCCCGCCCGTTATCTCCCGATCCTAGAATGGGCGCGGACCTATAATCGTTCGGTATTGACCAACGATCTGATGGCGGCGGTGATCGTCACCATCATGCTGATCCCTCAGAGTCTTGCCTATGCCCTGCTCGCGGGATTGCCGCCAGTTGTCGGCCTCTATGCCTCGATCCTGCCGCTGATGCTCTATGCGGTTTTCGGCACCAGCCGGACGCTGGCAGTGGGGCCGGTGGCGGTTATTTCTTTGATGACGGCGAGTGCGGCGGGTGCAGTGGCAGCTCAGGGGACTGCGGAATATCTCGAAGCGGCGATAACGCTCGCCATGCTGTCCGGCATAATGTTGGCGGTGCTTGGCCTGCTGCGCGCGGGCTTCCTGGCTAATCTCCTGTCGCATCCGGTGATCAGCGGCTTCATTACTGCCAGTGGCATCCTAATCGCTACCAGCCAACTCAAGCACATTCTGGGCATCGGCGCGGGAGGCGACAATTGGCCCACAATGCTAGGATCGATCGCCAGCGCGATCGGAAACACCAATCCCTGGACTCTGGCGATTGGTGTCACCGCTACGCTGTTTCTGTTCTGGGTACGCAAGGGCGGGAAACCCGCTTTGCAGAAACTCGGTCTCAAGCCACGCGCGGCGGATATGACTGCAAAGGCCGGGCCGGTTGCTGCGGTGGTGCTGACTATTCTCGCGGTGTTGGCGCTCGATCTTGGGGGCAAGGGCGTCAAACTGGTCGGCGCCATTCCACAAGGGCTACCCCCTTTCGCGCTGCCTTCAACTGACATCGCTCTGATCGAGCAGCTTTGGGTGCCTGCGCTCCTGATCTCTATCATCGGCTTTGTCGAGAGCGTGTCTGTGGCGCAGACGCTTGCTGCCAAACGTCGCCAGCGCATCTCACCTGATCAAGAGCTGGTTGGACTAGGCGCGGCCAACATCGCCAGTGCATTTTCCGGTGGCTACCCGGTTACAGGCGGTTTCGCGCGCTCTGCGGTGAATTTTGATGCCGGGGCGGAGACACCCGCGGCCGGCGCCTTCACCGCAGTCGGCATTGCCTTGGCAACCCTGTTCCTCACACCGCTACTTTACAGCTTGCCGATTGCAACCTTAGCCGCGACGATCATCGTAGCAGTTCTTAGCTTGGTCGATCTCAAGACCCCGGGCCAGCTATGGCGCTATTACAAGGCCGATTTTGCCGCACATGTCGCCACGATCGGCATTACCCTGCTCGCGGGAGTAGAGCTGGGAGTCATCACGGGCGTTGCGGTGGGCCTGCTGCTCTACCTGTGGCGCGCCAGCCGCCCTCATGCGGCGATTGTTGGCCGGGTGCCCGAAACCGAGCATTTCCGCAATGTGGAGCGGCACAAGGTTTTCACGGTGCCGCATGTGCTCACGATCCGGATTGACGAAGCGCTGACCTATCTCAACGCGCGCTGGCTGGAAGAATATTTGCTGGAGCGGGTCGCTGAGCGGCCCGAGCTGCGCCACGTCATTCTGATGTGCAGCGCTGTGAACGAAATCGATGCGTCGGGACTGGAGAGCCTCGAAGCGATCAATCACCGGCTGGGTGATGCGAAGATCGGCATGCATCTTTCGGAGGTCAAAGGCCCGGTGATGGACCGCCTGAAGCGCACGCATTTCCTTGAAGAGCTTAATGGCGAAGTATTCCTTTCCCAATCGCGTGCGTTTGAGAAGCTTGCGGCTGATGATGGTACTTCGAGTTCAGCTGAAGATCCTTACCTCGCGCGTGGTCTGATTTGACGCGCCCTGTTCCCGATAAAGACCGGCGAATTCGTGAAATCGCGGCATTGATCAGGAGCGGGAGGGGGAGTCTGCGGAAACTGCCGCGAAGTTGGTGTTTCGGAGAAGACCTTTTATCCTTGACGGAAAGCACAATCCTTGGGGGAGGATCGAAATGCTTAGATCGATTGACGCGCCACTCACGCCTTCAGAGCGATGGTCGCGCATCGCCGAACTGATCTTCCGTGTCTTCACTAGTCTGATCTTCATTATAGGCGGCTTGGGGCATTTCGGCCGTCATCAAATGATGCTCGACCGCATGGCGGGTTCTCCTTGGTGCGATACAGTCAATGCGATTGGCGATCCCTCTCTCCTTTCTTGGCTGAGCAGAGCGGCATTCGTTGCGTTTGGAATCGCGCTAGCTTTGGGGTTCATGACACGACTTTCTGCTATGCCTTAACCCACGAATGGCAGGTGGTTTCGCTAACAGGAAGTCAAGCAAACCTTGTGCTTGTTTTTGGCCCAGAACTTGGCAGCATGAAGACAGGCCCCCTATCTGGAACTTGTAGATTCGCAGGCCTATCGGTCCTTGCCGATGCTCGTCATCCGGATTGTTTGCTGGGCGTTGGAAACAATAAGAAAGGGTCTCATGCCAAAGGCCGCGACGAACAAAGCCCGGCCAACCGATCGACGCGAACAGATACTTCGCGAGACGCTCAAGGCGTTGGGAGAGGATAGCTTCGACCGGTTTTCCTTGCGGGATATTGCCAAGCGACTTTCGATCAGCCTGGGCAATTTGCAGTATTACTTCCCTACGAAAGATGATCTTTTCCTTGCAGCAAGCGAACGGACGCAGACAGACTATGACCGCAGCATAGAGGTCTTGGAGAAGGCACAGGCAGGCGGGATTGAAGGAATACTTCAGGCGTTCGATTGGTATGTCGAGGAATTCAATCGCCCTCATGCCATTGTATGGTCAATTCTAGGCCAGTTCGCGATTTACAACCCCCGTTTCAAGGAACTTCGTGACAAGAGCTATCGCGACAGCCAGGCCACGTGGGAAATGGTTATCAAGCGATCCGAGCTTGAAATTCATGGGGGTGAAGCAGCATCGCTTGCGACGACAATCCTTGCCTTGCTCGACGGTTTTTCACTCCGGAACTTCCCGGCTGACCTGTCCGATCCAGAAGTTCAGTCGCAGCTGGGATCGCTGAAGTCTGACGTGATTGCTCTGGTTGAAAACCGCATCGCATAGTCAGGCGATTGGCAGCGAAGGACACTGATCGCCGCGACGAATCAATAAGCTCCAGAAATCCGGAGACGAGGCCGATGGCTCCGGGCGGTGGCTTCGCAATCCGCCTATTCCCGTCTGAATAACGGCATCTTCGCATACTCCGATCAAGGCCAGGAGACACGTTCGCTTTTCTTATCGGTCCACCCAAACGGGGCAGCAGAGCTTTTAACAAGTGGAGGGCGACTGGCGTTAGCCCATCCAATGTTCAGTCCCGAGCCGCCAGAAAGACACCATGGGAGCCTAATCTGCAAGGCCCGCCAGCAAGTTAGGCCGTGAAACTCAAGAGATTGTGGCTGGACTGCAACACGGTTTGCTGTTGCCCGGGGGAACTGGGCGGGGACATCTTCCCAGCAATGATCGGTTTGCTGCGAATTGGATCGGCGTGCTAGGCAGATTGCGATACTTTTTTGTGAAGAATCCGGCTAATGGCGGTGTGACGAGAATTGGCTGTGCCTCAATAGATGGTAATAAAAACAAGGACATGCCCCGATGGGTAAGCTTTCCGGCATTACAGTTATCGATCTGACGCAGTTCCTGCCGGGACCGATGATGACGGTCATGATGGCGGATCAAGGCGCGGATGTTATCAAGGTCGAGCCGCCGAGCGGGGATCCTGCGCGCGTGCAGGAGCCATTCGATACTTATGACGGGACAGAGCATTCGGTCTGGTTCGCAAACCTCAACCGCGGAAAGAGAAGCGTGGCTCTCGATCTAAAGAGTCAGGATGGCCAATCCGCTCTGCGAGAGCTTATCAGAAGCGCTGACGTATTTGTCGAAGGTTTTCGACCAGGGGTAATGCAGCGGCTGGGCTTTGATTATGAGAGCGTCAAAGCGATCAAGCCCGACATCGTTTATTGTTCGATTTCGGCGTTTGGGCAGCTGGGTTCGTTGGCGCATCACCCCGCGCATGACATGGCAGTTCAGGCGCTTGCAGGTTTTCTGGCGGTCAATGACGGTCCTGATGGCACACCGGTGGTGCCTGGCGCAGCCAGCGCTGATCTCGCAGCCGGTCTGACCGCATTGTCGGCTGTGCTGATGGCGCTGCTGGGACGTGATCGGACTGGCGATGGTGCCTATCTCGATTGCGCTATGTTCGATAGCTTGCTGCCGTGGTGCGTTCACACAGCCGGGAGCGTCATTGCAGGCGGTGCGAGCCCTGTCAGCCGGCGGCAGCGTTCGCTTGGTGGTGCGGGTTTCTATCAGGTCTACAAGACCAGTGATGGCATGCATGTCGTGCTGGGCGGGCGAGAGATCAAATTTGCGCGCAATCTTTTGACCGCGCTTGAACGGGAAGATTTGTTGCCCGTGGCAGAGGCACCGGCGGGCGAACAAGATGAACTGATCGCCTTCTTACGCGAAACATTCGCCACTAAGACCCGGGACGAATGGGTTGCGTGGTTCGCAGACAAGGACGTAGCGTTCGCACCCGTACTGGATTTCCGCGAAGCCCTGGACGAGCCGCATATCGCCGAACGGGGTCTCTGGATCGAAGCAGCAGGTGGTGGACATCACATTGCTCCTTCCATCCGCTTCGCAGGCGAGGACTGGATACCGGGCAAGGTGCCGGGATTGGGCGATAGCTGAACGCTAGCGCCCTCCTTACCTTTGGCGCGGGCATGCATTGCGCCATTTCGTAAGGTTCACTCTCAATTTGCTCGCGCAAGAAGTGGAGACGGTCACCGATATCCATGATTTGCGGATCGGGATGACTAATAGGTTTTAAAACCGTTTCTGCACCAGGCAGCATGAGATCAACAAGATCGACAACAAAACCAAGCACTAGCTTGTGGCAATGCTTTGTGTTGGTCTGACACCATGCGCGGAGATTGATCGTCGGCAGCTATTCCTGATGGCGATTTCACTGGGCGGGGGAATTGGTGGCGTGAGCAATGATCTGGCAAGCGATCGTTTCCGGCCACGCCTTGCGCTGCGGTTCGGGATTACAGGGCATCGGCCACCCCGGCTAAAGTCAGAACATCACCAGCATGTCCGTGATCACTGCGCGCAGTAGAAGATGGCACGACGCAGCCGGGCTGGGTCAGCTGGTACGCCAGAGCGACCGCGCGTGAGCTGGGGCTGGCGGGGCAGATTTTCGATCAAGCCTACCTCGCCAATGTACGTGCATCGATGCTGGAGCTTATCGACGATCAGGCCGCTTATCACGAAGCGAATGCGCATTCGATGCATCACGCAAATCATGCCCTGCACCGTATGGGTGACGCGCTGTTCGTTGGCACGATTCTGGCCTGTCTTGCCTATCTTGGCACAGCGATCTTTGTCGGCAAGCCGGGCAACCTCGGTCCGTTTGGCGTTACCGAGCTAGTCACCTTTGCCACCGCGCTGTTCCCGGCTCACGCTGCAGCGCTCTACGGCATCAGAATGCAAGGCGATTTCGCTGCGACAAGCGAACGCTCAGCGGTCATCGCGCGGCAACTTGCCCAGCTGCGCAGCGCGATCGAGCGCGATCCGCTAAGCTACGAACGGCTGATTGACCGTTCGCGCAGGCTTGGCGAGATCATGCTGGCTGAAATTCATCAATGGCGCCTGCACTATGAGACGCGTCCATTGAGCCTTCCGGGTTGAACCCATGACGGCATTTACGGTGATGGGTCTGCCGCTATTGCGCCGCATCCCTTGCATGCTGCATCCTTAGCGATAGTCAGAGTGCGCATGCCGGGCTTCATCCCGTCCAGAATGTGCAGTTTGCCGAATTGCGGATCGCCAAAGGCGCTGACCCCTTGGAGCAGCGCGCGCACACCCTGCATCGCGCCGAAAGTTCCGGCCCAACCGGCCATTGCGCCCAGCATACCGTCTTCAGCGCAGGTGTCGCAGTCGTCAGCGTCGAATGCGTCACCTACGAAACAGCGATAGCAGGGCTGGCCAGGCAAGTGGCCCGCAAAGGCACCGACTTGACCCTGAAAGCGACCCACTGCTGCGCTGAGGAGCGGAACCGTCGCTGAAACGCACGCGTCGGACACAGCAAGCCGCGTGGCGAAATTGTCAGTCCCGTCCAACACCAGATCGGCGCTGCCAATCAGAGCTCCAGCGTTGTCCGAACCAATTCGGGTGTCGCTGATCTCTACCTGCAAGGTCTCGTCAAAGTTGGCGAGCCAGCGGCGCGCGCTGGTGGCTTTGCCATGGCCGACATCGCGGCTGGTGAAGATCGTCTGGCGCTGCAGATTGCTGGTATCGACCACGTCATCGTCGATCAGGGTGAAGTGCCCGATACCAGCTGCAGCCAGATATTGCAGGGCAGGGGAGCCAATGCCGCCAAGGCCAACAATCACAACATGTTTCTGCGTCAGTGCGACCTGCCCAGCGCCGCCGATTTCCGGCAACACGATATGCCGCGCGAAGCGGTCCAAACGCTGAGGAGAAAGCGGTGCAGAAGTCATGGGACAAGCTGTTTACAGCCTGTGCACAGCCTGTCGACTGCCCTGTGCATAGAGCTGTCGATCAGTCTGGGCATTTTATGTTGAAATTGTGTGCGAATTAACTCTCTAGCTGGCGCAAAAGGCTGCGTACGTCGCCGTCCATATCCGCATCGCGCTTGCGCAGATCTTCGATCAGGCGCACCGCGTGGATAACCGTCGAGTGATCGCGACCGCCAAACTTGCGGCCGATTTCAGGATAGCTGCGCGGCGTGAGAACTTTCGAAAGATACATCGCCACCTGACGCGGGCGAACCACGGCACGCGCGCGTCGCTTGGATGACATCTCGCTGCGGTCGATCCGATAGAACTGACAAACCGTGCGCTGGATTTCATCGATCGTGATCCGGCGGCGATTGGCCGACAGGATATCGGTCAGTTGTTCTTCCGCCAGATTGAGTGAGACTTCCTGTCCCGTCAGCTGCGCATAAGCGATCAACTTGTTGAGGCCGCCCACCAGCTCGCGCACATTGCGCGTAATCGTGCGAGCGAGAAAATCGACCACATCATCCGGCACGTTCAGCGGCGCGAAACGCGACAGTTTGGAGACGAGGATCTTGCGACGCAGTTCGATATCGGCGGGCTGGATATCTGCTACCAAACCCATCGACAGGCGGCTCAAGAGACGCGGCTCAACCCCGTCTAGCGCCTGCGGCGCGCGGTCAGCGGCGAACACCAAACGCTTGCCCTCGGCAAGTAGCGCATCGATCGTGTAGAGCAGCTCTTCCTGAGCGCTGGCCTTACCGATGATGAACTGAATGTCGTCCACCAACAGAAGATCAAAACTGCGCAGGCGCGCCTTGAATTCGATCATCTGGTTGGCTTTGAGTGCTTGCACGAATTCGACCATGAATCGTTCTGCGCTGCAGTAAAAAATGCGCGCACGCGGATGCGCCTGAAGATAGGCGTGGCCGATTGCGTGCAGCAGGTGTGTTTTGCCCTGGCCGGTCGCAGCCTTGAGATAAAGCGGCGAAAATTGTGGCTGTTCGGTTGCGGCCATGCGCTCTGCGGCATTCTTGCCCAGAATGTTGGTTTCGCCGGTCACAAAGGCGGCAAAGGTCAGTGATGGGTCAAGGCCTACGGAACTGGTAAAGCCAGCCTCGCCAATGGTGCCGGCTGCAACTGCGATGGCGCTGGTGTCTGCATCATTTGCGAGACGACGGCCATTGTTGAGCATAAGCTCGGGCAGTTGGCGACGGCCCGGGTGGACAGAGATGCGTACCTTGCGAACTTCGCTGCGCACAATCTTCCAGGCCAGCTGCAAACGTTCATGAAAACGATCGTTGACCCAGTTGGCGCTGAATTCGGTCGGGAGGAAAAGATCGAGTGTGCCCGATTCCTTGCATACACTGCCCAGCTGGATCGGTTTGATCCATTGACTGTGCAGTTGGTGGCCCAAATCCTTGCGCAGACCTTGGCTGATGTCAGCCCAGTCTGCAGCCAAATTCACCGCTTCCGCATCTTCCATCAAGTCTTCATCGATCTTGCGCTTTGTTGAACTGCCATTGTTATTATTTTGCGCCATTCCCCAACCCAATACCCTTTTAACCCCCGGAAGCGATCCGAGGTTGCATTCGTGCCCCAAACTTGGCCAAGCTTCGCAATTGCGCAGAGTCACTTCCTCTGCGCCTTGCCCATGTGCCCAAAAATGTAAATGTCCGAGTTGTCCCGCCTCAGACAGCTATGGTTTATGAAGCTCTAGCGCTTAAGCGCAAGGACGTTTTCGTAAAAAAACGAAATATTTCGGTTGACTCAGCTCTAACCCGCAGGCTTGCGTTGATGTTATTGATATAATGAGATTTTCGAGATTTGAGCGATGCGAATCGTGGAAACTCCTAGGGTTAGCGGTCTCGGAATTGTCAAATTCCGCGCAAAACAAAAGGGCCGAACCCGTTTCGGGCCGGCCCTTGTGAATGTCTCAAGCAAATTCGAAGCGCCGATTGACGCCTCGACGCCGGATCAGAGTGCAGCGACTCGCTTCGAGAGGCGCGACATCTTGCGAGCAACCGTGTTCTTGTGCATCACGCCGCGAGCAACGCCGCGCGCCATTTCCGGCTGAGCAGCTTTCAAAGCTTCGGCTGCCGCTGCCTTGTCGCCTGCTTCACATGCTGTTTCGACCTTCTTGACGAAACCACGGATACGGCTGACGCGCGCAGTGTTTACGTCGGCGCGGCGGTTATTGCGACGAATGCGCTTCTTTGCTTGTGGCGAATTGGCCATGTTTGTCCTTGCTTCTCGATCACCCAACGTGATCGGATCTGAATTATCTATAGTGTTCGAAAACGGCGATTCACTGCCGGAAAGGCGCGCACATAGTCCTGCCCTTGCGAATCGTCAACCTATTCTGGGGGAGTGATAGCTTACTTTTGGCACTTGGCGCAGAACCATGTGCTGCGTCCGCCTTGAGCAAAGCGGCGGATGATGCCGCCATCCTGGCGGCGGCAAGGGTCGCCATCGCGTCCATAAACATCAAAGCGGGTCGCAAAATAGCCCAGCTCTCCGTCAGGCGCGGCATAATCGCGAAGGGTTGAGCCGCCATCCCGGATCGATTGCGTGAGCACTTCCTTGATATGCGGTACAAGCCGGTCAAGCTGGGGCCTGGTCACTTTGCCACCAGCTTTGCGCGGATGGATGCCAGCGCGCCACAGCGCTTCGCACACATATATATTGCCGAGCCCCGCAACGATCCGTTGATCTAGCAGGCAAAGCTTGATGGCTTGCTTGCGGTCCTTGAGTGCGTTCTTGAGGTATGCAGGATCAAGATCCTCGCCCAGCGGTTCTGGCCCCAGGGCGGCAAACGGCGCCCATTCGCTCAGCGCATTGGTCGCGATCAGATCAACCGAACCAAAACGGCGCGGATCGCACAGTGCGAAATGATGGCCGCCTGATTCCATGATCAGGTGGTCATGCTTGTCGGGCTCTGCCGGATCAATCCGCCACCGGCCACTCATGCCAAGATGGAATACCATCGTCTGGTCGCGGTCGGTATGGATCAGGCCATATTTCGCTCGGCGTGACAGGCCGGTTACGGTTGCGCCCGTCATGACCTGAACCAGCGAGTCCGGAAATGGTCGACGCAAGTTTGGCCGATTGAGTACCAGGCGATCAATCCTTGCACCATCTAGGAACCGGGCAAGCCCGCGAACCGTTGTCTCTACTTCTGGAAGTTCAGGCATGTTTGTTTGTGTAACCTATGCGCCTAAAGAGATCAGGCTCTCAAATCAGAAATGCCCAATAACACCCTTTGCCATGCTCGCAATTCATCCTAAGGCGCCCCGCTATGACTGATAAGGTTTCTTTCGGCTACGAAGATGTCGATCCGCAAGAGAAGACGCAGCGTGTTGGCGCGGTCTTTTCCAATGTCGCGCGTAAATATGACATAATGAATGATGCCATGTCGGGCGGCATGCACCGGGTCTGGAAAGACAGGTTCGTTCGCCGGGTAAAACCGCAGCCGGGCGAAGCCATTCTGGACATGGCCGGCGGCACTGGCGACATCGCCTTTCGCATGGCGGCACGCGGTGCCGAGGTTGTGGTGGCTGACATCAATCAGGACATGCTCGATGTTGGTATCGAACGCGCGATGGAGCGTGGAATCGATGGCCTGTCATGGTCGTGCCAGAATGCAGAGACGCTCAGCTATCCATCGGGCCAGTTCGATGCTTACACAATCGTTTTCGGTATCCGGAATGTGACTCACATAGACAAGGCTCTGGCTGAGGCGCACCGCGTGCTGCGGCCCGGCGGCCGTTTTTACTGCATGGAATTCGGCACGACTGATTGGCCGGGCTTCAAAGAGATCTATGATCTGTATTCGCACCAGATTATGCCCAAGCTGGGCAAAGCGATTGCGAATGATGAAGACAGCTATCGCTATCTGGCCGAGTCAATTCGCCGTTTCCCGCTCGCGCATGAGTTCGAAGCGATGATCAAGGATGCAGGTTTCCGCAACACGCGGGTCGAAAAAATACTCGGGGGCGCTGTGAACAACCATTCGGGCTGGAAAGTGTAAGGGTGACAAGACCCTCAACCCACATCTGGCGCCTACTCAAGTGGGGGCGCAAGCTGGCAAAGCATGGCGCTTTGCGCGGGATCGAATCCGATCCGAACGCGCCCGTGCAGGTCAAGCGATTGGTTCGGCTTGCGCGTCTTGGCACATTCCAGCCTGCGACGCCTGACTATGCAACCGCGTTCAAGGCTATCGGGCCTGCGGCGATCAAGCTGGGGCAAACACTGGCGACACGGCCCGATCTGGTGGGCGAAGAAGCCGCACACAATCTACTCGGATTGCAGGACGATTTGCCGCCGGTAGCTTTCAGCGAGATTGAAGCGTCGATCGCGGCAACTTTTGAAAAGCCGCTGAGCGAGCTGTTTCAGGAAATCGACCCCAAGCCCGTCGGTGCCGCGTCCATCGCGCAGGTTCACCGCGCAGTGACAAGCGACGGCCGCAAGGTTGCATTGAAGGTGTTGCGCCCCGGCATTCGCGAACAGTTCGCGCGGGATATCGAGACCTATGAATGGGCCGCAGCGCATTTGGAAGCGTTGGGCAGCGACGAAGCCCGCCGGCTGCGTCCGCAGCTTACCATCGCCAATTTCAAACGCTGGACCAATCGCGAGCTTGATCTGCGGCGTGAAGCTGCGTCCGCTTCCGAGCTTGCGGAGAATATGAAAGGCTTTGCGGGCTACCGTGTCCCGGAAATCGACTGGGATCGCACCAATGGCCGGGTGATGACAGTCGAATGGATCGACGGCACAAAGATCAGCAAAGTCGAGGAACTGAAGGCCAAGGGCCATGACATGGACGAGCTGGCGAACCGGCTGGTTCTGGCGTTCCTTACCCAGGCGATCAGCGGCGGCTATTTCCATGCAGACATGCATCAGGGCAATCTGTTCGTCGAAGATGACGGCACGATTGCCGCGATTGACTTTGGCATCATGGGAAGGATCGATCGGCGTGCGCGGATGTGGCTGGCGGAGATCCTGTACGGGCTGACCACGGGCAATTATCGCCGCGTGGCGGAAATCCATTTCGAAGCGCAATATGTGCCGAGCTATCACTCGGTTGACGAATTCGCGACCGCGCTGCGCGCGGTGGGTGAGCCGATGCGCGGCAAGCCAGTGAAGGAACTGAGCGTCGGGCAAATGCTCGATGGCTTGTTTGCGATCACCCGCGACTTTGACATGCAGACCCAGCCGCATCTGCTGCTGCTGCAAAAGACCATGGTGATGGTTGAGGGGATTGCGACTCAGCTCAATCCCGAAATCAACATGTGGGACACTTCAGCGCCTTATGTACGCAATTGGGTGCGCGATGAGCTAGGGCCGGAAGCGGCCCTGGCCGACGCCGTGAAAGAGAATTTCTCGACCTTGCTCAAGCTGCCCGATTTGCTGCGCCGGGTGGATGAGAAATTCCCCGCCAAGGGCGGTGCGCCAGAAGCGCCCCCGCTCCCGGAAATCGAGCTGATCGTCGGGCCGACTGCGCCCAAGCGGCGCGGCTGGCTGGGCTATGTCGCCGCAGCTGCCGCCGGAGCAGGCGTTTTTTACGGCGCGACGATGCTTGGCTGGATTGCTTAAGCGTCCTCGTCAGGTACCAGAGCCGTGTGCGGCAGCATCCGGCTACCCAACAGGGCCAGGATCACAGTTACCGATTCAACGATGATGGGCAGAAACCAGCCATCATGCGGGCCATCGACTGTCAAAGTGTAGAGCCGCCCGAAGATGGCGATGCCCATAAGAGCAGCCGATACCAGCAATGGATCGCCTTTGCGGGCCCATGCGCCCCAGATCATGCACCCGCCAGCCACAACGAAGAACGCGGTCATATCCGCGCGAACGGAAGCGAATCCCAGCACGCCTTTTGGCGCAATTCCGAAATCCGCGCCTGAGCCAACCGGGTCGAGCAGAAATCCGATCCCCATCAGCACGAAGAACAATCCACCAACAAACAGCAAAGCCCGTAAAACCAACGCCATGTCGTCTCTCCCCAGAAACTGTTTGGCTTTAGTTAGCTGGTTGTTAGGAAAGCGCTAGGCAAAACTTAATCACTCTGCTGCAAGGGTTGGCTGGGCTTTGCTGCGCGGCTAGGCTCGAAACGGCTTATGCGAAACAGGGAGCTTTTGGTCACTATGCGTCTTTCGCTGCTGACTGCAATCAGGGGGAACTCTTGAGCGGCACTGGACCGAAGATTTTGCTCGTGGTGGGCGGCGGTATCGCTGCCTACAAGTCATGCGAGCTTGTTCGTCTGATCCGCAAGGGCGGGGGCGATGTCACTTGCGTGTTGACGCAAGGCGGACAGCAATTCGTGACGCCTATGGCGCTGGCTGCATTGAGCGAGAACGAAGTCCACACCACGCTTTGGGACCTCAAGAACGAAGCCGAGATGGGGCATATCCAGCTCAGCCGCGAAGCTGATCTGGTTGTGGTTTGCCCCGCGACGGCCGATCTGATGGCGAAAATGGCCGCCGGGATCGCGGATGATCTGGCGACAACGCTGATCCTTGCGACTGACAAGCCGGTGATGATCGCACCTGCGATGAATGTCCGCATGTGGGAACACGAAGCGACCCAGCGCAATCTGCAATGGTTGCAGCAGGCGGGCGTCAAAGTGCTGCACCCGGATGAAGGTGCAATGGCTTGCGGCGAATTTGGCTATGGCCGTTTGCCCGAGCCGGAAGTTATCTGGAGCGAGATCGCCGGCCACTTCGGTATTGAAGTCGAAGTGCCAGAGAAAGCCGAACCAGTGGCTCTCGAAGCTGCGGTTGAAGAAGAGATTCTCGAGGAAGAGGCGGAAGCCGAGGTCGAAGCAATCGAGCCTGAAGTTGCCCCGAGAGGCGGCGGATTGGGCGGACTGCTGGCGTCGATTATCCCGCGCTCCACCGCAAAACGCACCGCCGACCAGATCGAAGCTGAATATCTGGAAGAGCAGGAAGCTGCTGCTGCCGAAGAGGAAGCCGTCGGCGAATGTGAAGCTGAGCAAGAGGTTCCGGCTGATCCCGTCGCTGACGCTGGACCATTGCTAGCGTCAAAGGGTGCGGCCAGCTCCGCCCCGCCAACCGATCCGGCTGCAATCAATCATACCGTCAAGACCGGTGCCGGCGATGCCGAACCCGAATCCATCGATGGCGACGAGTTTGACGGCGTACCGGCCATGCCGGCAGATATCGAAGTGGCTGAAGAAGATGCGCTCGGCGGCGGTGCCTTCAAGGTCAAGAAGGGGCATCAGCCGCTCAAGGGCAAGCATATGCTGATCACGGCCGGCCCGACTTGGGAGGCGATCGATCCGGTGCGCTACATCGCGAACCGTTCTTCGGGCAAACAAGGCTTTGCCATCGCGGCTGCCGCAGCGGCGCTGGGCGCGAAGGTAACGTTGGTTGCCGGCCCGGTCTCTCTACGAACGCCTGACGGTGTTGATCGTGTGGATGTCGAAAGCGCAGTCCAGATGTCAGATGCCGTAAAGAAAGCGCTGCCCGCGGACATCGCTGTTATGGTGGCCGCTGTCGCAGACTGGCGTCCCAAAGAATATCGCGGTGAGAAGATGAAGAAGCGCGGCTCTGCACCGCCAGCTCTCGTCCTCGAAGAGAACCCAGATATTCTGACCAATGTCGCGGCAGGCGAAAACCGGCCGAAACTGGTGGTTGGCTTTGCTGCCGAGACCGAAGATGTTCTCGACAATGCGAAGCGCAAACGCAAGCGCAAGGCTGCTGACTGGATTGTCGCTAACGACGTTTCAGGCGATGTGATGGGTGGTGACATGAACCGCGTCCAGATCATCAGCGAAGACGGCGTCGATACGCTGGAAGAAATGCCCAAGATGGACATTGCGATGGCTCTGGTCGAGAAAATGGCCGAAACGCTACAGGGTGAAAAAGAAGATGCCTGATCCCGTCAACGTCCAGGTGAAACGTTTGCCGCATGGCAATGGCTTGGACTTGCCGCGCTACGCCACCGAAGGCGCGGCGGGTATGGATGTAGTTTCGGCAGAGACTGTAACATTGCAGCCCGGTGCACGGCATGCGGTCGCGACAGGCCTTGCGCTGGCCATCCCGCAAGGGTTTGAAATTCAGGTCCGTCCACGGTCAGGGTTGGCGCTCAAACACGGGATAACCGTTCCCAATACTCCGGGCACGATCGACAGCGATTATCGCGGCGAGCTGAAAGTTATCATGATCAATCACGGCACTGAGCCGTTTCCGATCGAGCGTGGCGACCGGATTGCGCAGCTGGTTCTTGCACCGGTGACTCAAGCCGGGTGGGATGAAGTTGCCGAGCTTGACGATACGGCGCGGGGTGCGGGCGGCTTTGGCTCAACCGGCGGCGCTGCCAAACTCTAGTGAAATGAAAAGGGCGGCGCCTTTCGGCACCGCCCCAATCAAACTCCGTCCAAGGGTAATCTAGTTATTGACCTGACGAACCTTGGTTTCTTCCGGCTTGATCGTGATGCGCAAGGTTTCGCCTGAATTTCCGGGGAAGTCAGTGAACATTGCCTCAATCAGATTGGGCACCAGATGCTGCAAGCGGTTCGATGTAGAAACGGCCTGCGCCTTGCCTTCGAACAGACGCTCGCCAGTTTCAGCCCGGTCAATCTTCATGTCGATACCGCTGGTGTAAACGGTGTAGCTGCGTACTTCCGGTCCACCGAACCATGGATCGTAAAAGCCATAACCCCACGCGCCGCGGAATCGACTGCGATAGTAGCGCGAACCATAATAACCCCGATACCACGGGTCCCAAAACGGATCGCGGAACCCAGTGTCGGTAGTCCGCACTTTTTCGCGGCCATTATCGACGCCGTAGTCAAACCGCACCAGCAAGCTGGCGTTGTCTGGTTCGGCTTGCGCATAGCCAAGACGCTCCATCTGTGCCTCGACGAGATCGGCATAGAGCGCGAATTCAAGTCCGCCCGCCAGCGCCGGATCGTCGGCCACAACGGCGAAGGTTTCACCCTGAGGTGCTGGCAATTTGGACTGGAAGCGCGACACATCGGCCTTGAAGCCCGGCGATGCACACGCCGCGAGGCCTGCCAGCAGCAAGGGTATAGCAGCGAGTTTGAAAGTCCGCGAGCGAACTGATTTGAATGCGGTCATGGTTGCACCTCCAAATTATTCACGCGCCCAAAACACGCGGGAGCCGGCACGGTCGCTCAAAATGCAGGCTGTCATTGATAGCGTGTTTTGTAAAGGAGACGGGCTGAACGAGGATTTAACGATCGCCAGCTTTAACTAAGCCTGAGAATCAGCCCCTTACCAGGCCCAGAGCTTTGTAGGTTGCATCCAATGTTGGCGCTCCCAGTGCGCGAGCGCGGGCCGCACCCCGTGCGAGAATCGCATCCAAGGCTTCACGATCGTCCTTCAGTTCAACAAATCGCGCCGAAATTGGACGGAGCGTTTCGACCAGCAATTCGCCCAGAGCTGGCTTGAATACGCCAAAACCCTGCCCGCCGAATTCTGCCAACACGCCATCCGTGCTCTTGCCCGCCAGTGCCCCGTAGATACCGACGAGATTCAATGCCTCGGCGCGTCCTTCCAGCCCTTTGGCCTCAATTGGCAAGGGCTCGGGATCGGTCTTCGCTTTCTTGATCTTCTTCATGATCTCGTCAGCATCGTCGGCCAGATTGATCCGGCTCATCTCAGACGGGTCGGACTTGCTCATTTTTGCCCCGCCATCGCGCAGGCTCATGATCCGCGCGGCTTCGGGCGGAATAATCGGATCTGGCAGAGTAAACACGGGCGCGTCTTCCGAAGCGAAATCATTGTTGAACTTTTGTGCGATGTCGCGCGCCAACTCCAGATGCTGCTTTTGGTCTTCGCCCACCGGTACATGCGTCGCTTGGTACAGTAGTACATCAGCCGCCTGCAGAACGGGGTAAGTAAACAGCGCAATCGATGCGCCTTCGCGGTTCTTGCCCGATTTATCCTTGAATTGCGTCATGCGGTTTAGCCAGCCCATGCGAGCAGTGCCGTTGAGCAGCCATTGCAGCTCTGCGTGTGCGGGTACCTGTGCTTGATTGAACAGGATCGCCTTGTCAGGATCTAAGCCGCAAGCGACCAGTGTTGCCACTAGTTCCAGAGTCGATGCATGCAGCTCTGCAGGGTTATGCGGCATCGACAGAGCATGAAGATCAGCAATAAAGATCAGGCATTCGCCGCCAGCTGCAAGCGCGTCATCCTGAAACTTCACATAATTGCGGATGGCGCCAAGGTAATTGCCTAGGTGAGGCTTGCCTGTGGGTTGAATGCCGGAAACGACGCGCATTTGAGATTCTCTATCGTGTAATTAGGTTTGGCGGCGCATTAGGCGCTGGAGGGTCGCCTTGTCGAGTACGCCGAGCATGATCGCTGCAATCGCATAGGTGAACATGCCTGTGCCAATGATTGCGACAAGTCCAGTTGCTTGCTGGCTGAAAGTGCCGACAAACCATGGCTCGATTTGCGTCATCAGCCACCACAGCGCCGCGCCCATTGCTCCGGCCGCGATGGCAATGCGCAGAATGCGGCCAAAGATCCGGCGCGGCATACGGTAGAAACCGCGAACGTGCAAAATTCCGGCCAGTAGCGCAATGTTGGTCCATGCGCCCACAGCTCCAGATATCGCCAGTCCGACCACGCCGAGGCCGATCACGAAGATAAAGTAGTAATTCAACGCCGCGGTGACAGCCAGGCTGATCGCAGCGGTGAAAACCGGGGTGCGGGTATCCTTGCGGGCAAAGAAATTTGGCGTGAGCACTTTGACCAGCACATAGGCGGGAAGACCGATCACAAGTCCGGATACAACCATGCCGGTGATACCGGCGTCTTCCTGAGTAAACGCCTGACCAGCCATGAATACGCGTACAAAGGCAGTGCCGTTAAAGAACAGGGCAACTGCGCAAGGAAGCGTCAGTAGCATGGATAGCTCGATCGCATTGGACTGTAACCGCGCAGCATCCTCATCCTGCTCGCGACCCAGAAAGCGGGAAAGCGCGGGCAAGATGGCTGTGCCCAGTGCTATGCCGATAATGCCAAGCGGCAACTGGTTCCAGCGGTCCGCCATTTGCAGATGGGTGTAGCTGCCGACCGGCAGGCTGGAGAGGAAGAACAGATCGATTACGCGGCTGATCTGATATACGCCTGCCCCAAAGATCGCGGGCAGCGCCAGAATGCCTAGCTCCTTCACGCCGGATGTCAGCTTCGGCGCAACCAAAGACAGCCTGAAGCCGGCGCGGCACATGAATGCCCACAGCCAGACAACTTGCAACAGACCGGAAAGCGAGACCGCGATTGCCATCCATTGCGCGGTTTCGCGGCGTGCCTCCAGGCCTTCGCCCAATGTCAGGCCATAGGTCAGGGCGGCTATCAGGCAGATATTGAGCAAGATCGGCGCAGCGGCAGCGGCCGCAAAACGGGACAAGGAATTCAGGATAGCCGCGATCAAAGTCGCAATGCTCATGAACAACAGATACGGGAATGTGACGCGCGCCATCAGGACAGCGATCTCGAGATTGCCTTCCTGTTCGGTTAGCCCATCAGTGACGAAGTATTCGACAACCCACGGCATCACGATCAGCGCAATTGCGCCGAAAACGATCAGGATCGGCAGAAGCACAGCGAGCACGCTCTCCGCAAAGGCCCGGGCCTCGCTGATGTCCTCGTCATCTTTCATGCGGCGGTTGAACAGCGGCACGAAAGCGCTCGCGAATGCGCCTTCTGCAAACAATCGCCGGAAGATATTGGGCAGCATAAATGCCAGCTGCCAGGCGTCGCCCATCGCTGTCGCACCCAGAACGCGCGCGATCAGGATATCACGCACAAAGCCGAACACGCGGCTAACCGCTGTTAGCCCGCCGATCGTCCCAACATTTTTGAGCAAGCTCATTGCGCTAAAGCATCCTTCCCGTCGCCCGCCCTTTTGTCGAAGCGGCTGACCAGAAGCAATAGTGCGCGCCGCGTGCTTACGCGTTGCCTTCAGGCGCGGCAGGAGTTGCACCGCCCGCTGCCCCTTCCTGAGCACGCTTGGCTTGCAGCTGCTGGACATAGAGGCCGTTGAAATCGATCGGATCCATCATCAACGGTTGGAAGCCGGCTTCGCGAACCGCATCTGCAATCACTGCGCGCGCAAACGGGAACAACAGCCGCGGAGCTTCCGCAAACATGAAAGCGTGTGCCTGTTCCTCGGGCACATTGCGAATGCCAACCAGGCCGCAATAAACCAGCTCGACAAGGTACGAATTGCCCTGTGATGTCTTGGCTGTGACGTTCACTTTGAGCTCAACTTCGGTCACTTCGTCGCTGACCTTGTTGGCACCAATGTTGAACTGCAGATCGATCTGCGGCTGTTCGGTCCATTGGAAAGATGCAGGTGCGTTCGGGTTCTCGACAGACAGATCCTTCACATATTGCGTGATGATCCCGGCGGTCGGCAGGTTGTCTGCGCCATTGCCGCCAGCAGCTGGATTGGGGTTGTCGAGGTCTGTCAGGATGTCGCCTTCATCGGCCATGTTGAATGCTCTTTCGCGTCAAATTTTTCAAGAATTGGGTCGTATTTGCCGCGCTTTCAGCGGCCTTGCGCGCCGCCTAGCACTCCAATTGCTGGCCCGCAACCGGCCTGACTATCGATGCATGCATGCAATGCCGCGCCAAAAAGGAACGTTCTGCATGCTTCCAGCGTTGTGAATTTCAATGGAAAGCCCTATCTAACGGGTGAGGGGCGTATAAGGTCGAGTTATTCGCTTGCCAAAAGACTGGATAGATCAAGTGATTGTCGAAATTGTCATTCTTGCCATGATTGCCGCCTTCTTGGGGCTGCGGCTCTATTCTGTGTTGGGCGAGCGCGCCGAACACGAGGAAGAATCAGTACCGCATCGCTTTGATGCGAATGACGATGATCGCCCGTCACAGGTTGCTCCCAAGTCCGGATCTCAGCCGGTTTCGCCGATTCGCCCTCAACCCCGTCTGAATGGCATGATTCCCGCGGTTGAACGTGGCATACGCGATATTTCCGCAGCTGACCCAAGCTTTGACATCACCATGTTTCTAAAAGGTGCCAAAGGCGCTTACCGGATGGTGCTTGACGCATTCTGGAAGGGTGATCTCGCAACACTGAAAGAGCTGTGTGATGATGACGTGTACGCCGGGTTCGCCGCTGCGATTGATGCGCGCGAAGCAGCCGGTCACACGCTCGACAACAAGCTGATCCGGATCGAAGAGGACAAGATCCATTCGGCAACGCTTGATGGAAGCATGGCACGTGTCGCAGTACTGTTTGTGGCGGATATCGCAGCTGTCACGCGTGACAAAGACGGCAATGTTATCGCTGGCTCGCTTGATGATGCCGTCGAAAGCCGTGACGTCTGGACATTCTCGCGCAATATTTCCTCGAGCGGACCGGACTGGTTGCTGGATGAGACCGACGAAGGCTGAGCCTTTCGCGCTTTTACAATAGGGGAAACGCAATGAACTGGCGCCGATGGCAATCCGCGTCAGCGATATTGTGTGTGCTCGCGCTGGCGAGCTGTGCACGGATAATGCCTGCACCGCAGCCACCAATCGAAAATGCTGCCGCACTCGGCGTGGCAATCGGCCCTGCCCTTGTGGAGTTGCGACTTGCGCAGGAAGATGCCTCGGCAGCTCTCGCCAGTTTCATCGAATCGTGCCCTAAACTTCTCGCGCGTGATGACCAGAGCGGGCTGACACAGCGCGCCGACTGGCAAGATGCCTGCGATGCCGCGCCCGCATGGTCCGCAACAGACCCGCTTGGCTTTTTCTACTCATATCTCACGCCAGTCCGTGTCGGTGATAGTGCAGCCTTCGCCACCGGCTATTTCGAACCGGCAATCGCAGGATGCCGGGTGCGCCAATCTGGGTGCGAGACACCGGTTTACGCAATGCCTCCGGATTTGGTTCGTGCCTGGCCGGATGAGGTGCCCGAATCCGAGCGCGAGGGGCAGCCGCCACTTGGCAGAATCGCAGCCGATGGCAGATTTGTACCCTATTACGAACGGGCAGAAATCGAAGCGGGAGCATTGGTAGGGCGAGGGTTGGAAATCGCCTATGCGTCCGACCCTATCGAGCTGTTTTTCCTGCAAATCCAGGGCTCTGGTAAAATTATCGCGCCAGATGGAGAGACTATCCGCATCGGTTATGCGGGGCAGAACGGGCGCGAATATGTCAGCATCGGTGGCGTGATGCGCGAGCGTGAGCTTTTCGGAGATGAACCCGGGAAATATGCGCCTTCGATGCAAGGGATCGTCCAGTATCTGCGCGAAAATTCGGAAGATGGCGCCGCGTTGATGCGGCTCAACAAGAGCTGGGTGTTCTTTCGCGAATTGATCGGCGAGGGCCCTTTGGGTGCGTTGGAGGTGCCGGTGCGCCGCGAAAGCTCGGTGGCGGTTGATCCCCGGTTTGTGCCGCTTGGCGCGCCTGTCTGGCTCGATCTGGACCGTAATGAGGCAGACGGGCTGTGGATCGCGCAGGACACAGGCGGCGCGATCAAGGGCGCCAACCGGTTCGACACATTTTGGGGCGCGGGCGAAGACGCCGGCGAAATCGCTGGTGGAATGAGCGGGCGCGGCCAAGCCTTGGTACTGGTGCCGAAAGCTTCGGCCGAACGACTAAATCTAGCGAACGCAGAATGAGCATTCCGCGCGGTCTAAGCGCCGAGGAAGCGGCCGCATGGACTAAACTGGCGTCCAGCGTCACACCCCTGGAGGGGCGCAAATTGCCGCAAGTTCAACCAGGCACTTCGCACAAGGCGGCACAAACCGTGGCGCAGCGAAAGCCGATACCGCTTCCTTCGCGGCGCCCCGCAATACCGGCCAGCAATAGTTCCCGTCCTGTGCGAGCGCACGATCAAGGCGGGCTCGATGGGCATTGGGACCGCAAGCTGAAGGCTGGAGAGATTGCGCCAGATTTCACTCTCGATCTACATGGCCACAATCTCGACAGCGCGCATGCGCGGCTGATGGACGGGATGGCGCAAGCAAGAGCAATGGGGGCGAGAGTCGTGCTTCTAATCGCGGGGCGTGCGCGCCCGGTTGATCCGGCTGATCGCCAGCACCGCAGAGGCGCGATCAGGGCGAAGCTGCTCGATTGGCTCGCGGCGAGCGAGCATGGCGATGCCATTGCGGCGGTCCGCAAAGCGCATATCCGCCACGGTGGAGCGGGTGCAATCTATCTCGTACTCAGACGTGGGCGTTAGGGATAATGTTGCGCAGCCCCAGAAGTACTGCGCCCATCAAGACAAAAAATGCGCTTAAGCCAGTCATATTGATCAGCATCTGCCCCCATCCAAGCGATGGGAGGTCGAGGAAGAAATAGGCGTAGAATCCGGTGTTTGCGCCGTAGATCAGAGCGAAAGCGGAATAGAGGATCGGGAACACCATCACCCATGGCAATGATCGCCAGGTCAGGTGCGCGCGATCTGAAAACACCGTCCACCAAAGAATAAATGCAGCGGGAATGATCGTGTGAAAGTTTAGGTTGGTCCACCAATCAAGCTCAACCGGATGATGGTCTGCGGCGAGAAGTGCGTGATACACCAGCGCGACGATCGTGAGCGCAGTTGCCAGTGCGAAGGTAACACGCTGACTGATCGGCCTGCCTGCGGCAATCCACAACATCACCACGCCGCCCGCGAAATTGCTCCATATGGTGAAGAAACGGAACAGCAGCGCAAAGTTCTCCAAGGGGGAGGTACCCGGCTCGGTGTTGATGGTGGTTTGCAACGCGATGGTGGCAAGTGCGCCAATGCCGATGATGCCCGCACAAATCCGCGAGATCGAAGAAAGCTTTTGGTCCATTGGTGCGCTTTAGCGGCAAGTCTCGGCCTTGCAAGGCACCCAAAAGAAAACCCCCGGCCGAAACGACCGGGGGTTAACTGCGACCCTGAAAGCTTGGGCTCTCCAGAGTTGGTTCTATCCGCGCTTATGCATGGTACTTTGCATGGCTGATGTCGAAGCGATCGGCATCCATGACCTTCGTCCAGGCTGCTACGAAGTCACGCACCAGGCGTTCTTCACCACCGGCTTCGGCATAGGTCTCGCCCACGGCGCGAAGCTGTGAGTTTGAACCGAAGATCAGGTCTGCGCGGGTGGCGCGGAACTTCTCATTGCCGGTTGCACGGTCACTACCGATGTAAAGTTCCTCGTCAGTGTCGGCAGCCGCCCACTTGGTCGACATGTCATACAGATTGACGAAGAAATCATTCGATAGCGTTCCTGCACGGTCTGTCAGGACACCATGTCCGGTGTTGCCGCTAACGGCGCCCAGCGCACGCAAGCCACCAACCAGAGCGGTCATTTCCGGGATCGAAAGCCCCAGAAGGTGAGCCTTGTCGATCAACAGGTCTTCGGTCTTCACGCTGGCCTTGTTGCGCAGATAGTTGCGGAACCCGTCTGCAAACGGCTCCAGCGGGGCGAAGCTTTCAGCGTCGGTTTGTTCGGCCGTAGCATCGCCACGACCGGTCGTGACATCGACCGAAACATCGTGGCCGCCATCCTTGGCTGCTTTCTCGACCGCTGCTGCACCGGCCAGCACGATAGCATCCGCCATCGAAAGATTGCCGCGCAGCTCTTCCAGCTTGGACAGAACCTTGCCGAGTTCATCCGGGTCATTTGCTGCCCAGCCTGCCTGCGGAGCAAGGCGTACACGCGCGCCATTGGCGCCGCCGCGGTGGTCCGAATTGCGATAGGTCGAGGCCGAAGCCCATGCCGCCTTGACCAGCTCGCTGACGGTCAGACCGCTATCCAGAACAGCCGACTTGAACGCCGCAACATCAGCGTCTGAAGGCGTGGTGCCAGCCGGAACCGGATCCTGCCAGATAAGCTCCTCCGACGGCACTTCAGGGCCGAGGTAACGAACCTTTGGACCCATGTCGCGGTGGCACAGCTTGAACCATGCCCGCGCGAATGCATCATCGAGCTGTTCGGGATGCTCAAGGAAACGCTTGGCAATCTTGGCATACTCAGGATCGCGCTTCAGCTGCATGTCAGCTGTTGTCATGATGGTCGGAACCTTCTTCGAAGGATCGCGAGCATCGGGTGCCATGTCTTCCGGATCAGGATTGATCGGCGTCCACTGGTTGGCACCAGCCGGGCTCTGCGTTAGCTCGTAGTCATACTTGAACAGCAGGCGCAGATAATCGTGGCTCCATTTGGTCGGATTGTTGGACCATGCGCCTTCGATGCCTGACGTGGTGATATTGCCCGCATCGATTTCTGCCTGATCGGTCAACCAACCGAATGCCTGTTTCTCAAGCGATTCACCTTCAGGTGCACCGCTGAAAGTGTCAGAGGGCGTGGCACCATGCGCCTTGCCAAAGGCGTGTCCGCCAGCGGTCAGGGCGACCGTTTCCTCGTCGTTCATGGCCATCCGAGCAAAGGTCTCGCGCAGGTCACGCGCGGCACCTGCATCATCGTGCGGGTTGCCACCGGGCCCTTCGGGATTGACGTAAATCAGGCCCATCTGGATAGCAGCCAGCGGGTTCTCCAACGCGCGGCCATCGTCAGGAGTGATACGGGTTTCAGCACCGGTATCGACCCACAGTTCCTCTGTGCCCCAATAGACTGTTTCCGGCTCGAATACGTCCTTACGTCCGCCGCCGAAGCCGAACACAGGGCCACCCATGCTTTCAATTGCGACATTGCCGGCAAGGATGAACAGGTCAGCCCAGCTGATGTTCTTGCCGTATTTTTGCTTGATCGGCCAAAGCAGGCGGCGTGCCTTGTCGAGGTTGCCATTATCTGGCCAGCTGTTGAGCGGTGCAAAGCGCTGCTGCCCGCTGCCACCGCCACCGCGGCCATCACCGGTGCGATAAGTGCCGGCGGCATGCCAGGTCATGCGAATGAAAAACGGGCCATAGTGACCATAATCGGCGGGCCACCAATCCTTGCTGTCTGTCATCAAGGCTGTAAGGTCAGCTTTCAGCGCATCATAATCGATCGCATTGAACGCTTCGCAATAGTCGAAATCCTCGCCCATCGGGTCCGCATTGCGGCCACCCTGCGTCAGAATTTCCGTGTTGGCTGTCTCTGGCCACCAATCCTTGTTGGTACGGCCCAGCAGAGGGCGTGTGCCTTGCTCTGCGTGGAAGGGGCAACCGTTCAATTCACCGGTCTTCGCGTCCATAATGTGCTCTCCTATAGGGGTGTCTGAATTCCTGCGCTGGCGCGAATCGCATCGCAGCCACTGCTTACACAGCGTGTATAGCAAACGGATCGATCCCGGCGAAGCGAGATGATCCGATAAGTTTGAGTGAATAAATCAATCAATAGCGGTTTGATTGACTGAATCGATTACGCGGGAGCCCATGGCAACCCCATCTTAAGAATGACGAGCAACCACCCGTTACAACCCTTCGGCTACGTTTCATGCCGTATTGATCAACAAGCCATTGGGGTTTTCGATGTCGAAAGTTAGTTTGGGCACTTTGCTGGCCGCAGTCGCGCTTGTTGTGCTGGCTGTTGTGTTTGACGTGCCGTTTATGCGCGGCGGCAGCGGGGTGATCCTGCTGGTCGGGCTGATCTATGCATATACTGTCGCCAAGCGCGAGGTAGAGCTGCTGCAATATGCGGTGAATCATCACGATGATGAAGATGCGGACGAAGATGTGCTCGTTCTGGTTGAGCAGGCGTAAACCTCAATAACCTAACCGCATTGCGCATTATGCAGCAGTTTGTGATCGGCCAGCACCAGCGCCATCATCGCTTCCACTACGGGTGTCCCGCGGATGCCCACGCAGGGGTCATGCCGTCCCTTGGTTCGGATCTGCGTTGCTTCGCCATCCGATGTAATCGTATCGACCGGGGTCAGGATCGAGCTGGTTGGCTTGAATGCGACGCGGCATACAACCGGTTGTCCGGTCGAGATACCGCCTGCCGTACCGCCTGAGTGGTTGGCGGCAAATTCAGGGCCATTCTCGCCAGGCCGCATCGCATCGGCATTTTCCTCGCCGGTTAGTCGAGCAGCATCGAAGCCGTCGCCGATCTCTACGCCTTTGGTGGCGTTGATCGTCATCATCGCCGCTGCCAGATCGCTGTCGAGTTTGGCATAGACAGGCGCACCCCATCCGGCGGGCACACCTTCGGCCACGCATTCGACCACCGCGCCCAGTGACGAACCCGCCTTGCGCGCGGCGTCGATTTTCTCTTCCCAGCGTTTTGCGGCCTCTGCATCGGGGCAGAAGAACGGGTTGTTGCCGATTTCGGCAAAGTCGATGTTGTCGCGGTCGATTTTGTCGCCGCCGAGCTCGCACACAAAGCCGGTGATCTTGACTTCCGGAATGATCAGACGCGCGACTGCGCCTGCCGCTACCCGCGCCGCAGTTTCGCGCGCGCTGGATCGACCGCCGCCGCGATAGTCGCGAATGCCGTACTTCGCGTCATAGCTGTAATCCGCATGACCCGGACGGTAACTCTTGGCGATTTCTGAATAGTCCTTGCTGCGTTGATCGGTGTTTTCGATCATCAGCGAAATCGGTGTGCCGGTGGTCTGGCCTTCGAATACGCCGGACAGGATGCGGACAAGATCCGCTTCCTTGCGTTGCGTGGTAAAGCGGTTTTGCCCCGGCTTCCTCGCATCCATGAACGGCTGGACATCTTCTTCAGACAGCGTGATGCGCGGCGGGCAGCCGTCCAGTACCGCGCCCAATGCAGGCCCATGGCTCTCACCCCAGGTGGTAAAGCGCAAAACGCGTCCGAATGTGTTCCAGCTCATGGGGTTCCTAATGTCGCAAGAGTGGGCAAGTGTCCATAATCTCTGGACCAAGCATTTGTTTGCGGGCAAGAACAAAAGGCGACAAACAGCAAAGCGGTAGCGCAGAAGGAAACGCATGATCGCGAAACTGTCAGGCAGGCTGGACGAAATAGGCGATGATTGGGCGATCGTCGATGTCCAAGGCGTCGGCTATCTGGTCCATTGCAGTACCAAGACGCTTGCCGCGCTGGGTGAAGTGGGTGAAGCATGCACCGTCCACACCGATCTGCAGGTTAGCGAGAATGATATGCGCCTGCTCGGCTTTGCCGAAAGTGCAGAGCGCGACTGGTTTAGGCTGCTTACTCAGGTTCAGGGCGTGGGAAGCAAGGTGGCGCTCGCAATCCTTTCTGCGCTGTCGACCGGTGAAGTGCGTGATGCCTGCGCGGGCGGTGACGCTGCGATGGTGGCGCGCGCGAATGGTGTGGGGCCGAAACTGGCCGGCCGCATCGTCAACGAGCTGAAGGACAAGGCTGGCGCGCTTCCGGGCGGAGGCATGGCTGGTGTGGCTGGTGTTGCCGTGCCCAAGGGCGGCGCGAGCGCTGACGCGGTTTCCGCGCTCGAGAACCTTGGCTTCAAACCCGCGATAGCCGCGCAGGCTGTCGCCCGCGCGCAAGCCGAATTAGGCGAAGATGCACCGGAATCCGATCTGATCCGCGTGGCGCTAAAACGGGCGGCGGGATAGGAGAGCGTATGACTTTGAGAACAGGAATTCTGGTTAGTTTGGCGCTGATGACATCGCCACTGTCAGCCCAAGACCTGTCCGCATTCACCACCGGACCGGTGTTTGAGGAATACGGCCCCAATGCGCAGGTCGATGCGGATTTCGATATCCCTGAAGGCGCAGAGTTCAAGGTAGCGTTCGATGTTGCCGCGAGGGCGGAGACGGGCAAACTCAACCGTACGCTGGAGAGCGCCGCGCGCTTCATCAATATGCATGTCCGCGCGGGCGTGCCGCTAGAGAACATCGAGGTTGCGGTTGTCGTGCATGGTAAAGCGTCGGAAGACCTGCTCGGCGCAGAAGAATACGCCAATCGCCGCGAAGGTGCGGAAAATGCCAATGTCGCGCTGATCAAGGCCCTGACTGACACTGGCATGCGCGTAATCCTGTGCGGGCAGTCCGCTGCAGCCTACGGCATTTCGAACGACATGCTCGCGCCAGGCGTGGAAATGGCGCTGTCGGCCATGACTGCGCATGCGCTGCTCCAGCAAGATGGTTACACGATGAACCCGTTCTGAGATGACTGATCCTGTCCCTCTTCACACGCCCGAGCGACAAGTTGACGATCCCGATGCGGCGCTGCGTCCCAAGAGTTTGCGCGAATTCATCGGGCAGGAAGGAGCACGCGAGAATCTGAAAGTCTTCATAGAGTCCGCGAAATCGCGCGGCGAAGCGATGGACCACACGCTGTTCTTCGGCCCGCCCGGGCTGGGCAAGACCACTTTGGCGCAAATCGTCGCAAATGAACTGGGCGTGGGTTTCCGCGCCACGTCAGGCCCGGTGATCGCCAAGGCGGGCGATCTCGCCGCGCTGCTCACCAATCTTGAGTCGCATGACGTGCTTTTCATCGACGAAATCCATCGGCTTAATCCAGTTGTTGAAGAAGTGCTCTATCCTGCGATGGAGGACCGCGCGCTTGACCTCATCATTGGTGAAGGGCCGGCTGCCAGGAGCGTGCGGATCGATCTGCCGCCGTTCACGCTGATCGGCGCAACCACGCGGCAGGGCCTACTGACCACGCCTTTGCGTGACCGCTTCGGCATTCCGGTGCGGCTTAACTTCTACACGCATGATGAGCTGGACCTTGTAGTAAGCCGTGCCGCGCGCCTGCTTGGGCTTGATATCGATCCGCAAGGCGCGCGCGAGATTGCGCGCCGTTCGCGCGGCACGCCTCGTGTGGCCGGGCGCTTGCTCCGCCGGGTACGCGACTTTGCCCATGTTGCGGGGCAGGGGACTGTTACGAAGCCGATTGCCGACGATGCGCTGACCCGGCTGGAGATTGATCGCCTTGGTCTCGATGCGATGGACCGCAAATATCTCGCCATGATCGCGACCACCTATAAGGGCGGCCCAGTAGGGGTGGGCGCGCTGTCAGCGGGGCTGGGCGAGCCGCGCGATACCGTAGAGGATGTGATCGAGCCCTATCTGATCCAGCTGGGTCTGCTCGCGCGCACGGAGCGTGGCCGCGCACTCAATGATGCCGGGTGGCAGCATCTGGAAATGGAACCGCCCGCCACCGGGGGCGGCGGGCAGCCAGGATTTTTTGAAGAGGGTTAGGCCAGCTTAGTTACCAGCCTGCCGGATACCAGCGCCTTTGGCCTGGAATTCAGCAGTCGAAACCCGACCCTTGCGTGCAAGCTCGTCCCATTCTGCCTGCGTTCCACAGATGCGTTTGGAAAACTTCGAACCAATGAGCTGTGTCCGTCGGCAGATGACCGTGTTCTCGTCTGTAGCGGGTTCAGCTTCGGGCTCCGGTGCAGCCTCTTCAATCTGCGTTACCTCAGTTTCCTCAACAGTTTCTTGTTCGGGTTCGCTTGCTGCCTGAGCTTGCAAAGAAAACACCAGAGCTGCGGAAGCTAGAAGAGATGTAAGCACAAGAAATACTCCAGTTGATTTGTTTATAGCGAGGTCGGCTAGCTTATCATGAAATGTTGCGACAGGACCAATCTACGAACTGCATCGCTGGCCGACATGTCGCTTTCGTTAACGATCGGGCGACACGAGTCCCGCCGTGGGACAGCGTATTGCATCCAGCAGCGAATTGACAAGTTTTTCGCCGCAAGTCCTTTCCAAGACTGGTTAATCAGATTGTTTCGAATCACAAAACGGGGCCACAAGGTTCTCAAGCGATGAGGCTCCTGGTCTTATCGTCACGGTGGCTACGGCTCTTGGTTTTGGGGGCTGAGCCGTAGCCACCAGCACCCGATTTGGTGCTGCTGCAAGTATTGCGACCCGTGCAAGTGGCAGTTCCGGATGCGATTGGCGACTTAGTCTCCCGCCGTGCATCGAAAGAGTGAACTTCAAATGTAAAGGGGTAGCGCTTGCAACCAGGGCGCTACCCCTCTTTTTGTGGCCGGCAGAAGCCTAATCGCCTGTTGGCATTTCCAATTCGAGCCCGCCATCCTGCCAAGCAAGTACGCCGCCTTCCAGGTGACGGACCTTTGTTCCCCATTCAGCGGCGAGCATGTCTGCAGCCCGCTTTGACCGGCCGCTAGAGCGGCAATAGAGGATCGTCTCACGCGTTGCGTCCCGCGGAATGGCAGCGGCATCAAAGGTTTGCACTGGCGCATTAAGTGCGCTCGCAATCCGGCCACCTTCGTATTCATCAGGTGTACGAACATCGATCAGCACCACTTGGCCGCTGGCAATCAAAGCTGCGAGCTCGGACGCTGGCAGAGTTTCGACTTGTGCAACTGATCGCCCTGGCGCGCCGGCCACTATGCGATCACCGCTATTGTCGACGATCATGCAGCCTGAAAGAGGCAGCATGGCGGCGGCCACTAGCCCAAGAGGTGTGAACCGCATCTTAGGACGCCAGCTTGCGCAGAACATAATGGAGGATACCGCCGTTCAGGTAGTATTCCATTTCGTTCGCCGTATCGATGCGGCTGCGCGCGGTGAAGCTGAAGCTGGTGCCGTCAGCGCGGGTTACTTCAACTTCGACGTCCTGCTGCGGGGCAAGCCCAGCAAGGCCCTTGATGCTGAATGTGTCATCCGCCGTCAGGCCCAGCGTCTCGCGGGTATCGCCATCCTTGAACTGCAGCGGCAGCACACCCATGCCCACCAGGTTCGAGCGGTGAATACGCTCAAAGCTTTCGACGATCACTGCGCGGACACCCAGCAGGATGGTGCCCTTTGCCGCCCAGTCGCGCGAAGAGCCTGTGCCGTATTCCTTGCCGCCAATCACAACCAGCGGTGTGCCGTCGGCCTTGTGCTTCATTGCGGCGTCATAGATCGCCATCTGTTCGCCGTTGTAAGTAGTGTAGCCACCTTCAACACTCGGAACCATTTCGTTCTTGATGCGGATATTGGCGAAGGTGCCGCGCATCATCACTTCATGGTTGCCGCGGCGCGAGCCGTAGGAGTTGAAGTCCGCCTTCGCGACCTGATTGCTCATCAGATATTCGCCTGCCGGGCTGTCCTGTTTGATCGAGCCAGCGGGCGAAATGTGGTCGGTGGTCACCGAGTCACCCAGGATCGCGAGCGGTTTTGCGTCAGTGATGTCTGTGATCGGGGCAGGCGTCATCTCCATGCTTTCAAAGTAAGGCGGGTTCGCAACATAAGTGCTGCCCGGACGCCACTGGTAAGTGTCGGAAGCTTCCACCTGGATTGCCTGCCAATGCTCATCGCCCTTGTAGACGTCGGCATAGCGGCGCTCGAACATACCACGGTCAATATTTGCCACGCGGTGCTCGTAGACTTCCTTGTTGGACGGCCACAAGTCAGCGAGCATTACGTCATTGCCGTCCTGATCCTGACCGATCGGGGTAGTGGTGATGTCTTCCGTTACAGTGCCCTTCAGCGCGTAGGCCACAACCAGCGGCGGCGATGCGAGGAAGTTGGCGCGCACATCAGGTGACACGCGGCCTTCGAAGTTGCGGTTGCCCGACAGGACTGAAGCCGCAACGATGTCATTGCCGTTGATTGCCTTGCTGATTGGCGGTGCGAGCGGGCCAGAGTTGCCGATGCAGGTGGTGCAGCCATAGCCCACCAGATCGAAACCGATCGCATCGAGATCAGCCTGCAGGCCCGACTTCACGAGATAATCCGTCACGACCTGCGACCCTGGTGCAAGCGAAGTCTTGACCCAAGGCTTTGGCTTCAAACCCTTTTCGACTGCCTTCTTGGCGACCAGACCGGCGGCGATCAGCACGTCCGGGTTGGACGTGTTGGTGCAGCTGGTGATTGCCGCGATCACAACATCGCCGTCGCCGATATCGTGATCTTTCCCCTCTACCGCGACACGCGCAGGCGCAGACTTGCTGTAAACCTTCTGCAAGTCGCCATTGAACAACTCGTCCACTTCGGAAAGGATGACCTTGTCCTGTGGACGCTTCGGCCCTGCCAGCGACGGGACGACCGATGACATGTCGAGCTCTAGCGTGTTCGAGAATACCGGCACATTGTCCGGCTCGAACCACATGCCTTGTTCCTTCGAATAGGCTTCGACTAGCGCAATCTGTTCTTCGCTGCGCCCTGTCAGACGCAGATATTCGAGCGTTTTGTCATCGACGCCAAAAAAGCCGCAGGTCGCGCCATATTCAGGCGCCATGTTTGCGATGGTTGCACGGTCTGCGAGCGACAGGTTCGAAACGCCCGGGCCGTAGAATTCTACGAAACGCCCTACCACGCCAACTTCGCGCAGCATCTGCACACAGGTCAGCACCAGATCGGTTGCAGTAATGCCTTCAGCCATCGCGCCGGTGAGCTTGAAGCCGACAACTTCCGGGATCAGCATGGAAACCGGCTGACCCAGCATGGCTGCTTCGGCTTCGATGCCGCCCACACCCCAGCCCAGCACGCCAAGGCCGTTGATCATGGTGGTGTGGCTGTCAGTGCCGACACAGGTGTCAGGGTATGCGATAGTTGCGCCGTCCTGATCCTGGCTTGACCACACGCCCTTGCCGATGTGTTCTAGATTCACCTGGTGGCAAATGCCCGTTCCGGGAGGAACCGCACTGAAGTTCTGGAAGCTTTTTGAGCCCCATTTCAGAAAGTCATAGCGCTCTGCATTGCGCTGATACTCAAGCTCGACGTTCTTCTCGAAAGCCTTGGGGTGGCCAAATTCGTCCACCATGACCGAGTGGTCGATTACGAGGTTCACGGGAACCTGCGGGTTGATCTTGGCAGTATCACCGCCAAGCTTGGCAATCGCGTCACGCATTGCTGCCAAGTCAACCACGCATGGAACGCCGGTAAAGTCCTGCAACAGCACGCGCGCCGGGCGATACTGGATCTCACTGCCGGTAACCGGGTTCTTCTGCCAGTCAGCGATCGCCTGAATATCGTCCGTGCCAACAGTGAAGCCACCATCTTCAAAGCGCAGCATGTTCTCAAGCAGCACTTTCATCGAAATCGGCAGTTTCGAGACATCGCCAATCGTCTGTGATGCCTTGGCAAACGAGTAATAGGCGTATTCCTTACCGCCGACATTGAGTGTTGAGCGGGTTCCGAGGGTGTCCTTGCCGACCTGGGTCATGGGAGAAGTGCGTCCTTTCGTGATTTCGCGTGCCACCAGCAAGGGTATGCGGGGCACCGCATTTGCTGCGCCACCTGCTCCCTCACGCGCGCGAGGTCAAGAGGGTGAGAGTCAGATCGCCGCCTGTTCGGACGGTAGCGGCTGTTTTTTGCGCCTAGCCACTAACAGGCACCCCGCAACGATCAGAATAGCGCCCGCAACAGTAGTGGCAGTTACCCGTTCAGCAAAGAAGACCCATCCGAACAGTGCTGCCCACAAGAATCCCGAATATTCCATCGGCATCAATACCTGGGCTTCGGCGCGCGCATAGGCCCAGGTCAACGCAAATGCGCCTGCTACGGTCAACCCAGCCGAGATTGCAATGTCGCGCAGTGCGGCTGGTTCTGGCAGCGTAAAAAACCACGGCGCGAATACCAGCAGGACAAGGCAGGCCACGCCGCTATGAAAGGTGGTGGCTTCTGCCGGGCTTGAGACCAGCGCTTGTTTGCGAATGATGATGAAGTTCATTGCATAGAGCATGGCAGAAAAGAATATCGCCCCAAGACCGAGCAGCGTTTCAGTCTGGTATTCCGCTTCTCCCAATCGCCCGCTGACAATCACAACTGTCCCGGCCAGGCCAAGAATCGACGCAAGGATCGATTCCTTGCGTATCACTTCGCCGAGCCAGACAGCGGCAAGATAAAGCGCTATCAAAGGCGCGACGAATGAAATGGCAATGGCTTCTGCAAGCGGCAATTTGGTTATCGCATAGAAGAAGCTTAGCGCCATAAAGCCGGACACTGTGCCCCGCAGAAAATGCAGTTTTAGAACAGGCTGCGAAGGCCAACGCCCTCCGGAACCGAGCCAGATCGGCGCGATAATCGCCGTACCCATGGCCGAGCGAAGAACTGACGCGCTATAGGCGCCTGCGGCAAGGGCCGCCACTTTCATGAAGGCGTCCATCAAGGCGAGAAGCCCGACCCCTAGCAATGCAGCCGCAATTGGAAGCAAGATGCTGTGCCGTCCGCCCATTCGGCGGGCATAGCGGCGACCCGCTAGCGCGTCATCTCAATTAATCAATTCAGCCATGCGAAAGGCGCAATTGATAGTGAGAGACAAGTGAATTATATTGAATCCAAGGCAATGCGTGGCGCGAAGCTGTTACACGGGACTGAACAAAGAATGCGAGCTAAATCAGGTAAATGGTTGGTCAGCGCGGCTATGGTCGCGCTCGCGGTGCATGCGCCAGCGCTTGCGCAGGACGCCGAACTGGATGACCCCCTGACGCAGGCTGAAACGCTTCCTGAAGCCGAAGCGGAACGTGAACCCGCACCGCGCAATATGGAACAGGCATTCCCGCGCATGCTCTCTGACCCGATCGTGCAGGGCGAATACGGCGGTGAAGTTGTCCCACTCACGCAGGAATGGACGCCTGCGCAGGCATCAGCGCTCGCTCTTGTCATTCGTGATATCGGCAGAGAAGGTCTCGACCCGGCCGATTACCGTCTTATAGAACTTATGACCGAGATCGGCCGCGGCGCGTCAGACCGGCTTAGCGAAATTGCAAGCGAAGCCTTCGTCTGGTTGGTTGAAGACCTACGTGATGGGCGCACACCAATGGAGGCGCGCAAGCAATGGTTCGTGATTGACCCTGATCGCGACGTGTATCGCAGCGGAGAATTGATGCGGACGGCGCTGGAAAGCAGCGATATTGCCGGTGCGTTTGAACAGATCAAACCAACGCACCCGGACTACACACGGTTGCGAGATGCCTTGGCGAACACTCCGGAAGAGGATGCGCAAACCCGCAAATTGATCCGCGCCAATATGGATCGCTGGCGCTGGCTCGGGCGCGACTTGGGCAATCAATATCTGATAACCAATGTGCCTGAGTATCAACTTCGGCTGACAGTGCGTGACAAGATCATAAGCAGTTATCGTACCATTGTCGGCAAACCCGGACGCACCGCCACACCGCAACTTGCGGAGACTGTTGAAGGTGTCGTCTTCAACCCGACGTGGACGGTTCCACAATCGATTGTTGTGGGTGAAGGACTAGGCGACAAAGTTCTCAACAATCCTGCGTGGGCTCGTTCGCAAGGCTACACACGTGCGCAATACGATGGCTGGGTCAGCGTGGTCCAGCAGCCAGGACCGACGAATTCGCTGGGACGGATGAAGCTGCACATGCCCAATGAGCATGCGATTTTTCTGCATGACACACCGTCGCGCCATCTGTTCGCAAACGATATGCGGGCCCTAAGTCATGGGTGTATCCGCACTGAGCGCGCGCTGGAACTGGCCATCACAATGGCGATTTTGGGGCGTGGTGTAACAAAAGAAGAGGCGGTCGAAATTGCTACCTCGGGCAAGTATACGTTAGTGCCGATCGAGCGCCGACTACCTGTCTACATCACCTATTTCACCATGGCCACGGATATTAATGGCGAGCTGGAAACCTTTGAGGACATTTATGATCGTGACGGACCTGTTCTCGCGAGCCTAGAGATGCCGCGCAGAGCTGATCGTGCGCGCCACACCGATGAAGAGGTGATTGTAATCGAGGATGACCTGCAGGACGCGCCCTAAGTTCTAGAACGTTCCCGTCGCATATCGCTGCACCAGGGTTGGTCTGTCCGGCCGCAAGGGCTCGATGTTGACTGGATGGCGTGTGCCATCGTCTTCCAGACCTAGGCTGTCCGCGAAGAGCAATCTGCCGCCTGACAAGTTGGTGAGCGCGATCCGGAATTGTTCTTCACCCAAGGCAAAACAACCATTTGAGCGCCCCAGACGGCCCCACTGCTCGATATGCGACGGCTCGGCATATTTGGCGCGGTGCATCACGATATAGCGGCTGAGCGCGGCATCATTGGTCGGATCGAGGCCGCCCAACCGCACCGATGTGCCGAAGCGTCCCTGATACCATTCCCACGTCACATAAGCGCCGCGGCTGGTCGCGTTGGAACCTTCGACATTGGAATAGTTGTTGAGCCAGCCGTCATGTTCCGGATCGGAGCCGGTACCGTGGCTGACGTGAAAGCTTTGCACTTCTTCGCGTTCCAGATTGACGAAGTGGAAGCGGCGCTTGGCCGAGTGCAGGCCAAAGTCCGCGATGCCCACTATGTCGCGTTTCCAGATCGCCTCGCCGGCACGGTCAAGTTCAGCTCTGGCCAGTTCGATCAGAGCTCTGTTACGCACAGAGCCTTTCCGCACCTGCGCAAAAACGCGCGCGGGCGCGGCCAATGCCGCGCTGCTTGCCAATCCGCCAATCAAAAGATCACGCCGTTTCATCGTTGTGGCAGTATACCGCAAAACCGTACCAAAGGTGAAGCCATTTAGTCTGCTTCGTGGATAGCCTTTGCTTGCATCCCTAGCCGGATCAAGTCGGGTATATGCTGCTGAGCTGCTTCGCGAAACTCCTCCAGGATGGAGAGACGGGGGCTATTCTCCGCCATCAACTCTGCGATCACAGGCCCGCCATTGTCGAGCCTTGAACGTGCGAGAAACGCCATGATCTCCGGCTTTTGCGACCATGCGCCCCGATTCATCATGCTGATCATCTGCGCATAAGGGAATGTAGCCGGGGTATCGGTAAGTGGCCCCGGGCTCGCGATCAGATTCTTCTCGTTATCATCCTCGAAATGGGCTTCGATAAAGGCGGCCATAGCTGCGCTGAAAGTGACTACAGGCACGTGCAGCGGCTGCAGAACGATCTCGTCTTCGCGGAACAGCGGCCCGGAGCGCTGCCGCGCTTCGAACGGTACGGCAGAGGCGGTGCAATCGATGAACAGCGAACTCGCTGGCATGCTGACTTCACTGTCTGCAAACACCATCTTGCCTGGCTGCAGTGCGGATACGCGCCCCATTCGGATCACGTCCTTTACCTGGCGCAGAATATCGATTTCGCCCTGGCTGATTGTGGCGTAGTGGAACATTTCCGGCTCTACGCTCTCGTCGATACGCAGGTAATAGCCTTGCTCACCCAGCTTGCGCATCCATTCCGCACCGTCCTGTGCCTCGCCCGCGGTGCGAAGCAGAGCCAATTGCATGCTCATGACCTGCTCGAAGAACTGCTTGCCGGGTTGTGTGTAATCTCGGTTCCACAGCCAGCTTTCGCGCGGGCGGACCCAGCTGATGCTGTCCGGATCGACCCCAGCCTGGATCAGCCATACAACGGTATCCATTGCGGTCTTGCCCGCGCCCAGAACAACATATCGTTCAGGAAGCGTGTCTGGCTCCATCCAGAGAGCGGGCAGATCACCCGGGACGGCTAGATCGACGCCCGCGGCCACTTCGAAGTTCGGGGTGTGGGTAGAAGGAACGCTGGTTTGATAGAATGTCGCATCCACCAGCTTGCGGCGGATCGCGATTGTCGTCTCGCCGCCGTTCAGGATCGATCGGATGGTGGCGACGCCATTGTCATCACGGCCAAGATACTCACTCAAACGATGGT
>Ga0181594_10000282_pt1 | contig 44683 bp, 24 predicted proteins | sample 071ome_18_FD_145603 | JGI IMG/M metagenome (GOLD analysis project Ga0181594, IMG submission 145603) | Coastal salt marsh microbial communities from the Groves Creek Marsh, Skidaway Island, Georgia - 071413BT metaG (spades assembly) | ecosystem: Environmental > Aquatic > Marine > Intertidal zone...
TCCAGCGCCTCCCAGCTCGTCTCGAGCAGAAGTCGCTGCTGGGGGTCTAGTGCGGCACACTCCTTCGGAGACATGGAAAACATGGTGGCATCAAACTGGTCGGCCGGCTGATCGATGAGCCCCGCTTCACACGTGTACATTTTCCCTTTTGCATCTGGGTCGTCTGATAAAAGCGAGGACGTCGGCCAACGGCGGTCATCGATTGTTGAGATCCCGTCGCGCCCAGACTTCAGCAGATCCCAGTAGTCGGCCGGGGTATTTGCGCCAGCGGGAAAACGGCAACTCATTCCGGTTACCGCGATTCTGGCAGGGGTGCGCAGATTCTGGTTCTCTTGAACGAGTTCGGCGATGGTGTCTCGTGCTTTTGTTAGCGCGGCTCGGTATCGATCGAGCTCGGTAGACGAGGCAGATTGGTTAGACATGTTGCACGCCATGCTCACTCATGAAATGGACAAGGTGCGCGAGCAGTTCGTCTCTATGGGTTTTGAGAAAAAAATGACCAGCGCTGAGCGATACATGACGTAGTGCGTATACGGAATGTTCGCTCCAAGGATCCATGTCGGCGGGAGGCACCTCGGGATCATTGATCCCGGAGAAAGCGACGAGTGGACACTCCAAGGGGCCGCTGGACTCATACTGGTAGCCGTCACAGACCTCGAAATCCGCTCTCAGAGTGGGTAACAGGAAATCCAGCAATTCCCGATTGGCCAGGATTTCAGGCTCGAAGCCACCAAAAGCGCTTATGTTTTCGATGAACTCACTATCATGCATTCCGGTGAATGAGGGGCGTCGCTGTGGGAGGTGTGGAGCGCGATGGGCACCAATAAAAGCGGTTAGGGGTAACGCATAGCCTTGCTCCTGAAAACATCTCAGAATCTCGAAAGCAAGGAGTCCACCCATGCTGTGACCGTAAAAAAAGTACGGTTTTGAGGTATGAAGTGCTAACTGATGGGCGACGGTTTCGGCGAGCGGCCGTAACGCGTTTATCGCCGGATCGGAGATGCGATTTTCTCTTCCAGGTAATTGGATAGCGCATACCTCAACGTCCGGTCCTAAACCGCCGGACCAATTCCGATAAATGGATGCGCCGCCCCCGGCAAAAGGCAGGCAAAATAGGCGGAAGCGGGCTTCCGGCCGCGCTTCCGGGCATGTTATCCATTTATTGAATCTCACGACTTCGCGTGGAGGAGTTCTTCGAGATCGTCAAGAACGGCTTTGGCGGCAGCAGCACTATCAGGAATCTGCATTGCATGATCGATTGTCTCCGACGCCGTCCCTGTGAGTTCGCTTTCAATGTAAGCGGCGAGTTCCGCAAGCGTGGGATAGTTGAAGGCTAGCGCCACAGGTAAGCTCAAGCCCGTTGCCTCTCCGAGACGGTTGCGGAGTTGAACCGAGAGGAGCGAGTCCAACCCGAGGTCGCTCAGAACGCTATTTTCCGAGAGAGAAGATTCATCGGCGATACCCAGCAACGAGGCCAGGGTCTTGCTGACCAGCTCGTAAAGCGTCTTCCGACGCTCCTGTAAATCAAGTCCAATAAAGTCGACTTTAGGCGTGATTCTGCCTGCTGTGGAACTCGCTGCAGCGTTCCCGATCAGAGAGGAGAGGAGGCTGGCATTGCTTGGATTGACCTGGCCATAGGTAGGCCAGTCGCAATCGACAACCATGATTTGAGTATGTTGGGAGGCGACGCTGGCCGCCAGCCAGTCACCCATACCACCCGGATCAAGGGGTCGGAAACCTTGTTGCTTGAGCTGCTTTGCGGCGGTCTCATCCGTCGCCATGCCGGTTCCGGAAAATGGGCCCCAATTAATGCAGGTCGACGGTAAGCCCCGAGCGGCTCGCTGATGAGCTACGCCATCGAGAAAGGCGTTAGCAGCTGCGTAGGCCGTTTGACCCTCATTCCCCAATATCGAGGCCGCCGACGAAAACAGCACGAAATGATCAAGCGCCTCTGAGTGGAAGTAGTTATCCAAAAGTTGAGCGCCCATCGCCTTCCCCGACAGCACGGCTCGGAAAGACTCCGACTCTGAGTTGACGACAAGCTCGTCCTTGAGGAGCCCGGCGCAATGAAAAAGTCCGGCAGGGGAGGGCATCCCGGCGAGACTCGATGTGAGGGCGGTCTCCAAGCGATTACGATCACTCACGTCGCAATTTATTCGCCGGATAACTACATCATCATGGGAGGGGATTGCCGTCGCGCTCTTGGGCCATTCGCGGGATAAAAGCAGCAAGTGCTTCGCACCAAGATCAACGAGCCACTCGACAACCCGACGGCCCAGTGCTCCTCTTGCGCCTGAAACAATATACGTTTTGTCCGGATGTATAGCAGGCCTGGGATGCGCCAAGTTCGTAAGCGCCTCTATACGCTCAACGAATGCCTTGTCCCCGCGGACAGCGATGCACGCATCCGACGCATTGCTCAGCATGACGTTCACTGCAAAGCGATGGTCATCGGCAGTGCCTAGGTCCAGATGACGGATACCGAGTTCAGGTTGTTCGCGTCGAGCGCTTACACATAATCCTCGCACTGCGGTTTGAAGAGGTTCCGCGATCTCATCGGTGCGCACCTGATAAGCGGACTTGCTCAAGAGCCAGAGCCCGGCGGGCAGCGTACGGCTGCCCGCGGCTAGCGATTTCAGGAGCTCACGATTTTGTTCAAGCGGCTCGTAAAGCGGTTGATCAGGTGAAAAGCTCAAAAGACTTATGACTCCATCGCAGTCGACATCAAGGACTCGGATCGGATCTACTACGGTCACCGTACAACCCGCGTCCTTAAGGTCGCGCTGTAGCGATTCAGAGAACGGCGAGTCTCCGACGATCGTCCAGCGCAACCCCGACTTGACGTTTCGCGGTATGTCGGTCGATTGCCATTCCGTTCGGTGATAGAGCGACCGCGCCGCTTGCTCTGATCTGTTGTCAAGCAGTGCGGAAAAATCCAGGCGCCGCGCGTGTAAGCCGCGGATGCTTACAAGGACATTTCCTGCGTCATCAATAATTTGCCCATCCCCAACCACAACGGAATCTGATGAGCTCTCGGACAAAGTAAACAATGCGAACTTGGCATTGACGAGAGATTCCATCGCACAATGGATTTCATCGATGCCGAAGGGAAGCCACGTCTCATCCGCTGGGAGCTTGGCGGTTGCTAGCAACAGGCCAAAACAGGTGTCGATTAAGCCGGGGTGCACTGTATCGGCCTGGGCATTCATACCCAAACGTGCCGGCCACTGAAGTTCGGCGAGAGCCGTGTGGCTGGTGACATAAAGAGACTTAGTCCATCGATAGCTCTGACCCAGTTCAATGCCGCGCCGGCGGACCCCTTCAATAAAAGCGTTTACTGAGGTCGATTCTTTGCGAAGTTCCTCGAGGTTTTCCATGTTCAGGGTATTCAGCGGCTTATGTCGTACCTGAATATCGGCGACGCTGTGTAGCAAGTCACTGTCGTCATCGCGGAGGCGACTCCATAGTTTCGCCTTTGCATCCCCGGGATGAATAATCGTTTGCACGGTTGGAGGGTCATTAGAATCAACTAGGAGCGCTTTTTCGAAGGTGACCCCCGTCAGGCTCACATCACGTCCAAGAAATTCGGGTGTCTTTCGTGCTGCAGAAAGCATCATAGCCACCATCGCGGCCGCTGAGACAACAGGCACGCCGTTGACGACATGGTCGCGAAGGACAGGCAAGCTAACAGGATCCAGACGGTTCTGATAAATCGTGATCGGAATGTTAGCGACCCCAAGTCGCTGGCCGAGTAGCGTGTCACTTCCCCTTTGTACCGACGTGTTTTGGAGGTTCGCAGGCTCCATCCAGAATGAAGTTTTCGCAAATGGGTAGGCCGGTAGACGAAGTCGTCTACGGCTGTAGTCGCCGTCGAACTTTTTTAAGTCGATTAAATTCAATTGCGCCAGCGTGGCTACCGAACGTGCGATTGATTCCCAGTTGCCGAGCCGGCGATTTAAAGACGATATCCACCGCGCCGATTCTGACGTGCACATCATTCCCGCAGAAGACAGAGTCGGTGTCGCGCCGACCTCAAGATAAGTTAACACGCCGGCCTCCTCGAGGAAGGCAATCGATTGCCTGAAAAGAACCGGTCGACAAATATGTTCTGCCCAGTATTCCGACGAGAGCATTTCTTCCAGCCCTAACTCTCCCGTCAGATTCGAAATAATCGGGATTGAGGGCGACTCATATCTGATCTCCGACAGCTGCTCTTCGAATTGCGCTTTAACCGTCTGCATGAGCGGACTGTGGAATGCATGGGACGTGTCTAATTTCTTAACCCCTATCCCCTGATCTTTAAATGCGTTGATAACGCTACCGAGGGCGGTAGCATCTCCGGAAATCACACAGCTTTGCGGCCCATTCTCCGCCGCCACGGCGAGAAGGCCTTCCCGGCCGGCAAGCGCTTTGCGGGCAGCACGTGCATCAAGTTCGACAGCCCACATTTCGCCAACAGCGTCGCTGCGCTGCATCAAGGACGCCCTTAGGGAGACCATCTCAATTGCGGCTTCTAACGGGAATATCCCGGCAACACACGCAGCAATGTATTCGCCAAGGCTATGCCCCATTACATATGACGGTTTTACTCCCCAAGAGAGCCATAATTGGGCCAATGCGTACCCCACTGAGAAGATTACCGGCTGGGCAATCTGAGTGGGGAGCAGATCAGCATCTTTAACCGAAGGGTCGGTCGCATGATGGATCACATCGACATCGGAGAAAGTGGTAAATAGTTTTGCGCATTCGTCCAAGGCAAGCTTGAATGTTGGTTGGCTCGCATACAGTTCACTAGCGATATTGGCGTATTGACTCCCTTGACCGGTGAACACGAAGGCTAAGAGCCCGTCATCTTCCCCGACTGCCACCGCCGGTGTTAAATCTGTTGCGCTAACCCAGGCATCGAGTTGCTGACATAGTTCTTGTGCGCTGCGACCGATGACAGAGAGGCTGTGTTTGAATTCTTTTCGCCCGGTGTTCGCGGTGAAACAGTAATCCGCGATTCTCGGTGGTGGCTTTTTCGCGAGTTCGGCGATATGTCGACCGGCAAGCTGTTGGAGCGCGTTGGGTGTTCTCGCGCTTAGGTATAACACATGCCATGAACGGTCGTTGGTGTCGCTGGGCGATTCCAGCGCAGGTGGCTCTTCCAATATGATGTGGGCGTTTGTGCCACCGATACCCAGCGAATTGACGCCCGCTCGCCTTGGCCCGGGAATAGGCCAATCGATAGCACTGGTGTTTATAAAAAACGGCGAGGCATCGATGTCGAGAGCAGGGTTTGCCGACTCAAAATTGAGCAGTGGAGGTATCTTTCCATGCTGGACTGCAAGGGCTGCTTTGATGAATCCAGCCGTACCCGAGGTGATCTGCAGATGACCGACATTTGTTTTTACCGAGCCCAGCGCGCAGAACCCTACCGCGCCATTGTCCACGTGATAGGCCTGACGCAGACCGTCGAATTCAATCGGGTCCCCAACGACCGTGCCTGTGCCGTGTGCTTCTACCAAGCCAATGGTGTTTGCCGGGACATCGGCCATGGCTAGCGCTGCGGCCACGGCGACTGCTTGACCGTCACTAGAGGGTGCAGCGTAGCCTACTTTTGCACCGGCATCATTATTGATCGCGGTCCCCTTGATCACGGCATGAATGTGGTCCCGATCGCGGATCGCGTCTTTACAGCGTTTCAAAATCACTGCGCCAACGCCACTTCCAAAAATGGTGCCCCCGGCCTTCGCGTCAAAGGAGCGAACGTGCCCATCTGGACTGACGATCATTCCTGGTTGATATAGATGACCGGCGTGTTCCGGTGACTGGATCGAAGAACATCCAGCGACGAAAAGATCGGCCTCGCCGGATCGAAGGGCTTGGCTGGCCATATGGATACAGACCAGGCCGGTCGAACAGGCCGTTTGCACATTTACACTGGGGCCTCCAAGATTCAACTTATAGGATGTTCGCGTCGTGATGTAGTCTTTATCGTTGCCGACCATAGCCATAAATCCACCCAAAGAATCGAGGGTGGCGACCGCTAAGTCATCATTAGGATCCAACTGCGCCCGGTTCGGTAATACGTTATTGAAAAGATAGGTATTCATGGCAGCACCTGCATAGACACCGACGACACCCGGGTAGTTCGTAGGATCGTAACCGGCATCCTCGAAGGCCTCCCATGCCACTTCCAAAAACTGTCGCTGTTGGGGATCCATCAGTTCAGCGTCTACCGTGGAGTAGCCGAAAAACTCAGCATCGAACCGCCGCGCGTCCTTCAGCATCGGAGAGGCTTTTACATATTCGGGACGGTCGTATACGCCGCGACTAAATCCGCTTTCCTGAAGCTCGTTGTCGGAAAATCGGGAGATCGACTCAACTCCGTTGATCAAGTTTTCCCAGAATTCGTCAATAGAGTCTGCGCCAGGAAATCGAGCCGCCATTCCAATCACTGCGATGTCATCACTCTCGCCGCCTGAAAGGTTTCGGACAAACGCGCGCCGCGCCTTTGCCTGTTCGAGCACATTCCCGGTGACACCATCAGTCAGTACGTCGACCAAACTGCGGATGGTGGGGTGCTTAAAAAGGTCGACGAGCGAAACGCGGCCGGGTATCTCCTCCTGAATCTGTCCTACCGCCTGCATCAGAATCAGGGAATCTGCGCCGAGTTCAAAGAAATTGTCATCAACCCCGACGTTCGTGCCGGGCAGCAACTCAGACCAGATCTCAAGTAATTTTGACTGAGCGCTTCCATCCCGCGTATTGATGTGGATTGGAATCTGCTGCTCTCGTATTTTCTCCTCAAACTCTCCAGCCTGAAATTGGGTGATGAGCCGTTTATGCTGGATCTTCCCAATCTCGGTTTTCGGGATGGCTTCTTGCGGGAGCGCGATCAAATAGTCTGCTTTGATGCCAAGGCGCTGACTGAGTTGAGCCTGAATCTTCTTTTTGATGTCAGCGGTAGCGATTTCATCAGCACTATTTTTTGGATGAAAGAACACCACTAACTTAAGAGTGCTTTCTCCCGGTGGAAAAGCAGCACATGCGGCGGTGTAGGAAGGCTCAAGACTGTCGATCTCTTCGATTACATTCTCAACGTCGTGATTCGAAAGGTTCACGCCGTTAATCACGATCCCGAGGGCGGTCCTGCCCAAGAGAAAGAGGTTCTCATTTTTTATGAAGGCTGCGTCGCCGGTGTCGAACCAGCCATCGTCGGTGAATGCTTCATTCGCCTGGGGATTGTTATGGTAGCCAGGCATCAGGGCTGGCCCCTTCAATTGGAAGGTTCCCACTTCTCCTTCATGCTTGATGTTGCCTGCTTCGTCCACGATCCTCATTGCCATGCCGGGAATGATGGGCCCGAGGTTGGCAAATGCGATGCTCTGGGGATCTTCAGACGGCACTTCCTCGATCTTGCCGTCTAGCGAATTGCGGTCCAGATGTGCAAATTCGATAGCCGAACCCTTGGGAGGAAGATGGTAGTTAACGCCGGAACAAACCTCTGCCATACCGAATGCAGATATCACCGCCTCACTCCTGAGTCCGTATCGGTGCGTTGCCGCAAGGAAGGATTTAACCGTGTTTTCTGCGATGAGTTCGCCAGCCGAAAGAAGGCCTCTGACGCAGCTTAGATCCCACACTTGGGCATCATCGTCACCATTTCGTGCGAGCTGTTTAGCAATCAGCCCAAACGCAAAGTTTGGCGCCCAGGTGTGGGTTGCGCGAAATTTGTGCAGCAGATCCAACCAGCGGGTCGGGCGCGCAAGCACGTATTCTTTGGGGACGTAGACGAGATCGCTGCTGCAGAGGATCGGACTGACGTGGTAGGCCGAGATATTGCCGATATGGTCGAAGGGAAGCCAGCTTAAGATCAGATCTTCGGAACTATTGCCGCAGAGCGCATTGGCGCCCCGACAGCGTGCGATCATGTTTTCATGCGTCAGGGTTACTGCTTTCGGTAGGCCTGTACTTCCCGAGGAGAGTGTGTAAAAGGCTGTGTCGCGGAAGTCCGCGATATGCATTAAGCCGTCGTCTTCGGTCTGACGTAAATCTTCGATGGCGAAGAAATGCGCTGCGTGAAGGTCGCTCAATCGAGGAGACCGCTGAATACCCGATAGCGTCTCAAAGTTCCCGAGAATTTTAGGGTGGTCCATCAGCTCGAACAGATGTCGAATCTGCTCGACCGGTCGGCTTTCAGCATCAAAGCTCGCCGGTACAGGGAGGATAACCGGCCTCAACCCCGCGAATAGACATCCCCAGAAGCCTTTTATGATTTCTTCGCTGGAGGTAAGTTGGATGAGAACCGGGCAGTCGGGCTTCACGTCCTCCTTACGCCAACCTGAGGCAATCTGTCGAGCGTGGGCGATCAGCGTCGCGTAGTTTTCATGCTGCTCATGCCCCTGCTGGTCCATAAATACGATGCGGGCGTTGCCATTGGCCTGGAGAAGCGCAGCAGTCAGGGTGTCCGGGAGCAAGGACCACTCTTCCGGGGAGGCTTTCGCGCAATAGGCTGGGAGAGGAGGGCTTGAGTTCATGATTCCCGTGGTCAGGTCCATTCCACAGCTCTATTTACCGACGCTATCACGAGATTGCGGGCCGATATTTTTTTAGCGATTTTTCGGCGAACTATGGGTATCCATTATCCCACAATCAAACGGAGCGATTGAGAGCGGTTTTATAAACTAAGGTTTGTTACTGCCGGGTACTAGTTGAAACCCTAGGCCTGACTTAATGTCCAAAGTTATCGTCAGTGATACAGCTTGAAATTACATTAGCCAGGGCTTCGGCGTGTTTTTTGGAAACCATAGTAAGATGATGCCCTGGTGCTTTCACGGACCGGATCGGACCGGTCGCGAATGCGCTCCATCCCCAACTCGGATCTTGGGCGATTTCCTCGGGAATGCCCTTTATAAACTCTGAGAGCGTCTCCTCGGCCTGCACAAATGAAATCGAGGTAATTGGCTCCTTTGTGGGCGCGTAGACCATCTGCGCCTGCGCTTTGAATACGTTGATGATCCCAGCGACGAAGTCCACGTCACTCTCAGAGGGGACAAGGCCGGCCGTAACCATTTTGCCGTGTAGTAGGCTTAACATGGCGTCCCAGTCCATTCCGACAAGCTCGGCTTTCCTGATCGGGACAGAAGCTCCGAAAGCCATGAAAATGTTCTCACCGGCAGATTCGATCCAGTCAGCATCGGTCCACGATTGCAGTTCATCGGTTTCCCTTCTTGCCGGAGCCGCACTATCGACCGCAATCAGGTGAGCCGCCGGTCGGCCGATGTTACCTGCCTGCTTGATCATCTCGAGACCGATCCAGCTTCCGAGCGAATGACCTATGAGCGTGATAGGTTTATCCAGATTCAGCAATTCGAGGTTATCGGCAGCAATCTCCTCTATCGTGGACCGCGGAGCGACCCGAGCGTCTAGTCCACGTGCCTGCAATCCGATACATTGATAGCCAAGCTCCGAGAGGCACCGGGCGAGCTCTACGAGATACATAACACTCCCACCGGTGCCCGGCAGCAAAACCACTTGGGGATTAGCGGCTGCTCCACCCATCATAATTCGTAAGGAGTCGTTTGGTTTGTCACTGTTCTCGAGGGCATCTGCGAGACGACGAATGGTTGTGTGCTGAATGAGAAGGGTCATAGGTACGGGGCGTTTTAACCGCTTTCTCAAGGCCTCGACAATCCTCACGGCCTGAAGGGAATCACCGCCGAGGTCAAAGTAATCATCGTCAAGACCGAGGGCAGCATGGCCAAGTAACTGTTCCCACGTCACCGCTATGATCGTTTCGATCTCCGTCATTCCGGGCCGTATACCGATTAGCTCTTTGGGCGTTTCACTAGCTTGGGACTCTCTAAAAGCGTGTACTTTCTTCTCGATGGGCGTTGTGGAAACATACAGCGGGACCAGCGCCTCCATATTCAATATTCGGTCCATCACCTCTTGAACCTCGTTTGCAGCGATCCATTCTTGGGGTTGGGCTGGATCAAATGCGATGGCATCGAAGTTAATCGCGACCCATGGCTTCTGATACTTGTTTTGAATCTCAAGTGCGACGGCATCCAGTCCTGCATTTGAGGTCGCATACTCCGAATAGCCGAGTCCACCAAGCTGTGAGGCCAGCGAGGAAATCATCAATCCCCACCTACTTTCTTCAGCAAAGAATTTCGCGAGATGCCACGCGCCGTCCACTTTCGTCTTGACCGAGGACCAAGGCCAGTCTGAAGGCGTGTCGTCAATTGCGGAAACAAGATGCGGGTTTCCCGCAGCGTGGATTACACCGCGTACGCGCACCCCGATTTTCTTAAGCTCGCTGGCAACGCGGGCGACTTCCTCTTCCTGACCGACGTCTGCATAGAGTACTTGACAGTATGTCGCCATCTCGGGGGGCGGTTTATGCTGCTGATTCCGCGCTATTAGGACCGAACGCCATGCGGCCCGCTCATAAAGATATCGCGCAAGAAGGAGTCCGAGGCGTCCTGTGCCGCCACTGATCAGGCACGTGCCGGCAGGGATCAGCAGGGGTGATGCGGCAGATGCTGCAGGCAGCTGCACTGGGCTAAACCGAGGAACGTAGCGAACACCGCTCCGATAAGCAACGAACATATCAGGACAGTGCTCGGCTAATTCTGCAGCTAAGATCGTTTCTGATCGCTCTGGACTCTCGTCCCAGTCGATGACCCGGATATCAAACGACGGGAACTCTTGGGCTGCTACTGTTATTAGGCCCCTCAGCATTGCAACAGCTAACTCAGGCTGATCATCCTCCTCCACGCGATGCATCAACGGGGAGACGAATCGAATCGGTATGCTGGACCCGGGAAAAGTTCTGGAAAGATCCACGAGAAGATCGCGCGCCTGAATTACCGGTGGAACATTCTCAGTCTCGGCAATGAACACAAGAAGACCGCTTGATGATAGGCTTTCAGTGAAGGCTGTAGTGCTGTACGGAAGAGCGTTCAGTTCTTTTATGAGGTGTAATTGCGCATCAGTTGGGTCACCTAGAAAGAGCCAATTCTGGACCTGCACCGAAACGCCGGTTTCCGTTGGCCGCTGAGGTTTCCATTCCAGTCGGCTGAACCATTCCGTAATCGGGAGGCGTTCTTGCTTTTGGCGGGCTTTGTCAATCCAGTGCCTCGTCTTCTCGAACGGATACGGGGGCAGTGCGGCGCGTTTGAACGGCTGCCTTATTCTTCGCTCCAGTGATCGACTGATATCAACTGTACAGCCCTCGCACCACATTTGCGCCAGCGTGTTCAGGAGGGACTCTTCCTCTGATGTGCTCGATAGACAAGCAGCTGAGCCCAGGTCTGGGTGCTCCGCTGCTAGGGTGCTCAGGGTACGACCTGGCCCAATCTCGAGAAGTATCATTGTGCTATCGGAGCTAAGGGCTTGCACTGCGCTGTTGAACTGCACGCATGCCGTCAGTTGATTTGCCCAATAGCTTGGGTCCGTGGCATCGGTCGCCGATAATATTTCACCGCTAAATCCGGAGACAATGTCTACGCGGGGACTTTGAAGTGACTTCCTACTCAGGAAGTCGGCGAGTTTCGCAATGCCCGGCGCCATCCATCTCGAATGGAAGGGGTGCGATACCGGGAGATATTTGTATCGAATCTCTTTGTCGGAAAGTTGATCGGCGAGTCTATCGATGTCTTCCCTCAGGCCGGAGACCACAGTCGAAACAGGAGAATTAACTGCTGCTATGTCAATTTGTGAGTTGTCGCCGATGTTGTACTGCACTTCGGCTTCCGATGCGCGAATTGAGAGCATGGCACCTGGGCGCTGCTCCCAAAATATTCGACCCCGCTCGCACGCAAATTCCAGGGCAGTTTCGATATCAAAGACTTCGCCTATGCACGCAGCGGTTATTTCACCAAGGCTATGGCCGAGTAGGCGATCTGGCTGGAGGCCCCAGGATTGCCAAAGGCGAGTGAGAGCGTGCTCGACGGCGACTAAGATAGGCTGGGTGAGCCATGTCTCGTTGATCTGCCGTCTAATTTCCTCAGAATCGCCAAGGCAGCATATATCGATTAAATCAATACCCAAAATCTGACGGAGGATTTCTGCACTTGCGTCGAATTCCTGACGGAAGGATTCAAATCGTTCGTATAGAGTCCTGGCCATTCGCAGATACTGTGCCCCTTGTCCAGGGAATAGAAAGGCCACGCGAGGGGAGGTGTCAGGCGCTACTCCGCGGTGAGTAAGAACGGGATCCTTAATAGCGCTCGCTCCAGCGGTGTCCGTGGTGACAACTGCCGCCCGACAACGGGATTGGGTCTTCCCGTGTATCAGCGTCCAGGCTGTATCTGCCACCGCATCACTGGATTGGCTCCAGTGATGCGCCGCCGAAACGCAAAGTCGATCAAGCGCCTCGCTGCTGGAGGCCGACAATGTGAAGATAAAAGGTTCCTCATCAACATTGGTGCCTGAGTCCCCCTGTGGCGCGGGAGCCTCTCCCAGAATGATGTGAGCATTGGTTCCGCCCATGCCAAAAGAGCTAACGGCACCAATGCGACCCAATGGATTCAAAGGCCAGGGCGCTGCGAGCGCGGGCATCATGAAGAGGTCAGAAAATTGGGCTAGTTGCGGATTTGGCGTATTGAAATAAGGCGTTGGCGGAATCGTTTTATTTTGGAGCGCGAGAATCATCTTCAGCAGGCCAGCAGCCCCCGCCGCATGGTTTAAGTGCCCAATCTGCGCTTTCACAGCACCCAGGTGGCGAGCGAGTCCGTCGTCCTGAAATATTTCGCGCAAAGCGGAAAATTCGATCATGTCGCCGAGAGCGGTGGCGGTCCCGTGTGTTTCAATAAACTGAATATCAGAGGGATTGAGCTGGGCGTCTGAGAGTGCCGCCCGAATCAGTGCCGACTGGCCATTCACGCTCGGTGCGGTGAAACCCACTTTGGCAGAGCCGTCATTGTTGACTGCACTTCCTTTAATCGTCGCGAGAATTCGATCTCCCTCGCCTCGAGCCTGTTCGAGAGGTTTCAACACAAAGGCGACGACGCCGCTCCCCCAGACAACGCCATTCGCTCCTTGTTCAAAGGGGCGACAGTGTCCATCGGGCGAGACGATCATATGCTCCTGATAGAGGTGACCATTCTCCTGGGGAACCCGAAGTGCGACTGCGCCTGCCAACGCCATCTCGCACTCCCCTGTACGCAGTGCGCGACAGGCGGTATGTACCGCGACCAAGCCGGTGGAGCAGGCTGTCTGAATATTAAGGCTCGGGCCAGTTAGATTTAGAAGGTATGAAATACGGGTCGAAAGGTAATCCTTCTCTGATCCGATGATTACCTGGTAGGGATCGAGGGTAGGGTCTTCGCTTAAGGCTGGAAGAATGTTTTCGATCAAGTAGTCATTTTGACCGGCGCCCACGTATACACCAATATTTTGAGCATTATCAAAGCGGCCATATCCTGCATGCTCAAGCGCATGCACCGCGCCCTGAAGCAATAGACGATGCTGCGGGTCCATAAGCATAGCTTCGGATGGCGCGATTCCGAAAAAAGCGGCATCGAATTGCTCTATGTCATTGATTGCGCCGTGGCGCGGTACGAAAGCGGGACTCGAGATGACCGACTCGTCAAGCCCGGCCGCTCGTAATTGTTCGAGCGAATATGACTGAATTCCGCTACTTCCGTTGGCGAGCAAGTCCCAGAATTGTTCCGCGGTCGGCGCACCGGGTAGGATCGCAGAGACCCCAATAATCGCGATCTCGGAGGATACAAGCCCTCGCTGGCTGATTCGAGTAGCGCTCCGCGCCGGTCGGCCATCCAGAAATGCAGCAAGAGTCCGAATGCTGGGATACCGAAAGAGGTCGATCAGCTCAACGGGCCGATCGAGTCGGTCCTGTATATCCTGTCGAACCTCGGTCAGCATCAGGGAATGGGCGCCAAGTTCAAAAACGTTGGTATCAATATCTGGAGATGAACCGGAGAGAAATTTGGCCCAAATATCGGCTAGCTCTTTTTCAGTATCTGTGACTGGCGCAACGGTCTCCGCGGGTTTATCCGATAGCCCCTGGAGGGCTTTCAGTGCTCGTCTGTCGACCTTCCCGTTCGGCGTGAGCGGGAACTGATCCAGAGAAATGATTTGCGAAGGCTGCATATACATGGGCAGACGCTCACGCAACCATGGCCGCAAGTCCTCATCGGGACTCGTGGTTTGAATAAAGGCGATTAGTCGATCAGCCGTGTCGTTCGATCCGACGGCAATCACCACAGCGACCGACACGGATGAATTGCTAAGGAGAGCCGCTTCGATCTCGCCAAGCTCAATACGGAATCCTCGTAACTTGATCTGATTGTCAAGGCGGCCCAGAAAGTCAAGATGCCCGTCAGGCCGTATCCGCACGAGATCCCCCGTCCCGTACATTCTTGACCCCAAAGCCTGCGAAAAAGGATCGGGCCGGTAACGCTCGGCCGTGAGTCCGGGCCGCGCCCAATAACCGCGGGCGAGACCTAAGCCGCCGATCCACAACTCCCCAAGCCCCCCAGGATTGACCAGATTTAACGAATCGTCGAGCACATAAAGCGAGGTGTTGAGAATTCCCCGGCCCACCGGCGAATTGCCCGACGCGGTTGGCGGTGGCTTGGCTTCTACGCAGCTAATCGCTGACCATATTGTCGTCTCGGTAGGTCCATACATATTCCATAAGGTGGCGCCGGCTCCAATAATCCTTGCAGCTAAGTCGAGAGGCAGCGCTTCGCCGCCGCACAAGGCCCTAAATTTATTGTCGCTGCGCCAGCCAGCCTCCAGCAGCAAACGCCAAGTGCTTGGGGTTGCCTGGAGGATGGAGATATTCTCCTGCGCAATTAAGTTACGCAACGCGCCTCCATCCACGACGTCGAGGCGGGAGGCAATTACGACACACGCGCCAACCGTCAAAGGTAAGAAAAGTTCCAGTACGGCGATATCAAATGAGATTGTCGTAACAGCAAGGAGACGATCATCGCTCGTGAGCCCGGGTTCCGTCTGCATACTCTCAAGGAAATTCGAGAGCGCTTGATGTTCGACGGTTACCCCTTTCGGTCGACCGGTAGAGCCCGATGTAAAGATCGTGTAGGCAGCAAGGTTTGGGGCCGGTAGGGGGAGTACGGAATCGCTTTCTAGGGCTGCCAACTCTTCTACAATCTGAACAGGGAGCGACTGAAGCACCGGAAGGGATGCGGATTGTTGATCCGTCAGAGTGAGATCGGGTTGGGCATCCTCGAGAACCCATTTGAGTCTCTGCTCCGGATATGCCGGATCAAGAGGGATATAACTGGCTCCTGCGTAATGCACCGCGATCAGGCTGACCAGCAAGTCAGTGTCTCGCTCCTTCAGCACAACGACCCGATCGCCTGGCCTTATCCCCAGGGCCACTAGATTTCCTGCGATTCTTAGCGCGCGCTGCCTTAATTCTGAGTATGAAAGACTGCTGTCGCGAAACCTTACCGCGATCTTGTCGGGATGCTGATTAGCACATCGATCAAAGGCGGAAAGCCAGTGACCCATCTCTAATGGCCGGCTGTTTCTCTGTTGTCGCTGGATCCAGTCGAATTCCAGTTCCGCATCAACAGTCGTTAGTTGATCAATTGCGCGCGTGTTGCTTTTTGTAACCTCGGAGAGGGTATGGGTAAAGCTCTTTGCCCACGACGAAACGGTCTCGCGATCAAGAATTGCGGGATTCCACACCCATTGAACGTTACTGTTTTCTCGGTCTGTATTTACGGTGACGGATAGATCGAACTTAGAATGCACGACCTCAGGAGTTATCGGCGTGAGAGTGCACGCCCCCAGCGATAGTTCCCCATCCGGTTGATTTTGTACATCGAAAGTGATCTGAAAGAGGGGTGAGTGATTCAGTGCTCGCGGAGGGTTAACCGCTTCAACAATTTTCTCAAAAGCCACCTCGCGATTTTGATGCGCCTCAAGAAAGACCGCCTTAGTGGATCGAATCAGGCCTTCCACGGTCTCGCTTGCAGATGGGGCAAGTCGCAAAGGAAGCATATTAATGAACAAGCCGACCAGCGGCTCGAGTTCGGGTAGATCGCGATTTGCAATTGTCGTTCCGAGCACCAGCTCTTCGTCGGGAGGGCTGCCGAGGATTCGATTGATCAATAGTGAGAAAGCAGCCAGAAGTACGATATAGGGTGTGCTTTCGGTCTCTTGCGCTAGCCGCTCAGTTGCCTCTAAGAGCGCCGGTGGCAAAGGGGCGATGAGCTCCTCTCCTGCATAGCCCGTCGTTATCGGACGAGGATGATCTAAGGGCAGCGGGGTGTAATCCGGAGCTCCACGAAGGTGCTTTATCCACCACTCCACCTGCCGGTGTCGCAATGCCGTGCGATCGTCAAGCCAAGCAACGTAATCCGCATACTGCACCGGTAGCGTCGGAAGCGCAGCGGCGGAATCCTCGTAAAGAATCGACAACTCGTTGATGATGTTTGCCAGCGACCAGCCGTCGGCGATGATGTGGTGGAGTGTAAGCATGAGGAGGTGGTGCTTCTCTCCAAGTGGCCGTAACGCGGCGAATAGGCCGTGTTCCGACTCAAGATCGAAGAGATTCTGACTTGCCCGACGTACGCTCAGTCGGATCTGTTCTCCTAGATCGTCGTTTTCCTCGACAGCAGGCCAGATGCTTAAATGGAAATCCGGGGAGGCGTCGACGACCGCCTCGACGCTTCCGTTCGCGGATCGGAAGCGAGTGCGCAATGTTTCATGCCGTAATGCAATGGTTCGAAGTGCGTCCTCGAGCCTCGGAATGTCTATGTCGCCCTGAATGCGTACAGCCAGCGGCATGTTATACACCGCAGAAGAGCCTTCAAGCTGACTAAGAAACCAGAGTCGTCTCTGGGCTTCGGATAAAGCGCCTCGAGCGTGCTCCGCGGAGGGTAGAATTCGAGTCCGTTGCGCCGAGCGCGCTGTTTGCGCTTTGTTCAAGAAGGAAACCAACTCGTCCTTCTGTGCTTTTATTGCATCCGCAAGGGCCGCTGTAATGGCGCCTTTTGGCGCGTTAACCACTAGCTTGCCGGCCTCGACTCGAACAGAGATCTTCCGCTCTCTCAGTTTCTGGATGAGGAGTTCGAGCTCAGTCAAAAGATCATTTCCTCTTCATCATGGGCCGCCGGCCGGTCCTCGCCCAGTGCCCAATATTGCGCATCTATCAGGTCAGAGAGTTGCTTAATTGTTGGCTTCTTAAAGATTTCGCCGACCGCAATCTCGAATCCGAAGTCCCCGCTCAATCGGCCGGCCAGACGGGCGGCTAGGAGAGAGTGCCCACCCAGCGCAAAGAAGTCGTCGTGCCGACTGGGTGATTCAATCTGCAAGACGGCGCTAAGGTGAGATGCGACTTTTTGCTCAGTATCGGTCGCAGGATGCTCGAAAGGTAATTCGATAGTCGACGAAAGGCTTAATGGCTCTAAATCCGGCCGACCCGGTCTGAGTTGCTCGATTGCGTCATCGAGGGAGGGCAGGGCGCGCGCCACCCATTCATCAACCTCGAGGTCGATGCTGTCATTCAGTTGAATCAGAAGCGCTTTGAGTGACCCGAGGAAAATCGAGGAAAAGGTCTCCTCGAAGAAATGTGTGGACGTAGCTAACTGAAACATGATCGCTCGCTCGGGCTGGATCGTGAGCGTTGCCGGAATGTCGGTTTGTTCGAAAACCTCAACACTTTCCATACGGATCTGGTGCGCGTCCTGTTGAAGAGCGTCGGCGACAGGGTAATTTTCAAATACACAGAGGCAATCGAAGGGTCGAACTCGCTGTGGCAGATCACACAGGCTCACCGATTCCGTTAATGCTATCTGCTCGTGAGAGAAACGTGCGATTTGGTGCGTTCGGTGTGCTTCTAAAAGGTCCGACAGACGCGTTTTCGCATCCCAGCGGATACGGGTTGGGACGGTATTAATAAACATTCCCACCATCGACTCTATTCCCGGTACGTCAGCGGGTCGGCCAGAGACAGTCGTCCCGAAGATTGCCTGATTTCGATGTGTCCAGCGTGCTATCAACACGCCGAGGGTCGTCTCAACCAGTGCATTTAGTGTGGTCTTGAGGCGGCCCGCACAACTACGAAGCGAATCGCTGACTTCTTCTGATAGGAAGAGTCGTTCCGAAAAAAACTGTTCGGTAGTATCGGTAGTGCGGAATTGCCCGATGTAGGACGGCTCGGCAACTGAACTCAAATACTCTGACCAGAAAGCCCTGGTTGTGGCCTGGTCCTGGGCGCTGAGCCATCGCAGGTATTGTTCGTAATCCGCTGGCGTTAGCTTGAGATCGGGGCCATCGTTGGTCAATAGTCGGTCATATCGCTCGAGCGCTCGGTCCACAATTAAGGGCAGGGACCAACCGTCACTGATCGTATGGTGTTGTGACCAAACGAATCGCCATTTTTGTTCACTGAGTTGAATAACATGCCACCGCATCAGAGGTGGATTGTCCGTGCTAAAGGCTTTTTCACGATCCAGTCGGATGAGTTCAGAATATCGGGTTAGCTGCTCGGATTTTGGAAATGCGCGCCAGTCTGTTTCGGTCCAATCCAGAGTGACCTCATCCATGACCATCAACACCATATGCCCATTTTCTGTATTTCGAACCGCACCACGAAGCAAATCAAAATCATTGATCGTCTCTTGCCAGGCGCTTTTAAACACAGCGCTGTCAAACGTTCCATGGATCTCACAGGCAAGCTGGACTACATAGCTTCCTCCGGAGGGATCTTTCTGGCTCTGTATCAGCATGCCTTGTTGCATGGCTGAGAGAGGATAAATCTTAGGGTTTGCTTCTGAGTTTTTGTCTACCAGGTCATCCAGGTCTTTCCAGCTAAGGTCAACAAAAGGAAAATCACTAGGGCAAACCACTCGGATTGGGTTCTCCAATTCAGCAAGATCGCATACGCGATTGAGATCCGCCTCCATCAGGCAGGCTAATTTTTCGATTTGACGTGGCGTATGAATTTCGGGGCAGAAGGTCCAAGAGAAATGGAAAGACCGGTCGCTGATGTAGCAGTTGATGTCTATCAGGTGCGGCCGTCCACCCTCCAGAGCCTGGTCTCGGCCTACAGACTCTGATGCCTCTCCAAGCAAAGGCCCCGTCTCGGAGGTAATGTTGAAATGCCCCAGATAATTAAAGCTGACGCTTTGATGTTCCGAGGTCGCTAATTGGGCGCGAATTACTGGATCATCCGATTGGTAACGCAGAATGCCGAAATCAGCGCCGCTATTGGGAACTCGTTTTAAGGTTTCGCGATGCCGCCTTAGCCGGTCCCCGGGCGCCGTATTCGGGTCCGCCGACAGTACAACGGGATAGGGGGCGGTGAACCATCCTAGGGTCTCAGATATGTCGGGACCCTCATCCGACAGGTTGCGACCATGACCCTCGAGCGTGAAGCCAATAGTCTCCTGCGAACTTAACTCGGCAAATGCAAAATGCACAGCTGTAAGGACCACTTCGTTGAGGGTAACGGCTAGCGCGGAGGCACTGGTTCGTAGGAGTCGCTCAGTCAGGGCCTCATCCAGGATATGTCGGAATGAGATCTCTTCGCCCCATAGATTTGGCGTTTGCTCACTAGATTCCGGCTTCATCAGAACATTTTGAGCCGATGGCACGGAAAGCCAATGTTCAATCGTTTTGGGCGATGGTGGGGGTCGGGTCCTGAGGTGTCGTGACCAGGCCCCATAACCGGTCGTTCTTTGGGGAAGTGGAGCATCAGGCGTTTGCAAGAGCCGATTCAAGTGGTCAATGAGTATTCGCCATGAAACGCCGTCAATTGCCATGTGGTGAATAACCAGAAGCAAGCGATCATGTTTCGATGGAGTGACGAAGCGACAGACGCGGCAGATAGGTCCCTCCACGAGGTCCAAGCTGCTCTGCAGATCCTCCGCGTGCACCGGGATTGCCTCGAGAGTCTCGACATGAATCGTCTTTAGGGGTATCGACTGATGCTCCGCATAGCGAGCGGGCGACGAAGGCGTGAGGCTGTCAAGTCGCATACTCAGGATGGAATGGTGGATCGCCATCTTCTCAAGCGCGCTTCTTAAGGACTCGTCGTCCAAGTCCTTTGACAACCTCAGCAAAAGCGACTGATTGAAATGATTCGGTTTGTCGTGATGCCTTTCCATGAACCATTGTTGGATCGGCGTCAATTTAAATGTGACCGGTTCTGAAAGATACTCAGACGCCTGGCGGACAGTCCTTACGCCCGCATTACAGAGGTCGCGAATGTTCTGGTACTGATAGAGGTCTCGTGCCGAGATTTCGAGACCCTCGCGACGGGCAGCACTAACAACCTGAATCGTTAGAATGGAGTCTCCACCGAGTGCGAAAAAATTATCTCGGCAGCCCAGCTCCTCTAACCCGAGCACCGTTTTCCAAACTTTTTGCATCTTTACTTCTGACGCGGTTTGGGGCTGATGTTCAGCGTCCTGTGGACTCCTCGTCTTTGGAAGTTTTCCTACATCCAGCTTGCCCGTTGCCGTAAGCGGTAACCCGGGGAGGTCAATGACTTCCGACGGAATCATATAATCGGGGAGTCGGTCACCAAGCTTTTGCTTAATCTCCTCGGCGGTTAGTGATCCTCCGGATTGAAGGACAACGTACGCCACTAATCGGACAGTGTTGCCGATGGCTTGTGGACGTATAGCGACTTCTCGGACTCCAGAAAGGCGTGAGATAGCGGCCGAAATTTCCCCTAACTCGATGCGGTTGCCTCTGATTTTTACCTGGTTATCTTTTCGCCCAAGTAACTCGATCGATCCTTCCTGATTGAATGTGCCGAAGTCACCCGTACGGTAAAGGCGTGCTCCGGGGATACCAGAAAATGGATCCGGAATGAAAGCGGATGCCGTATCGGCAGCCCGGTTCAGATAACCTTGTGTTACTTGGGGTCCGCTTATATAAAGTTCGCCTGCTACTCCGGGTTGTACAAGATTTAGATTGTCATCCAGAACATAAACCCGGTTGTAACCAGTCCCACGGCCGATAGGGTGCCTCCCGCTCTGCCGGGTGGTGTCTACAGTCCACGCCGCGCACATCACCGTCGCTTCCGTTGGCCCATACTCATTTACGATTTCCACCCCGGGTAATAATTCGCCGTGGCGAAGGGCGAGTGTCGCGGACATCTCCTCACCACCGAGGATAACGCTCTCTAAAGACCGTAATTGACTGTTCTCGGCCAATGAGAGTACAGGCTCATAGAGAAGCGGCAACAACACAAGGTGAGTGATCTCCTCCTGCTCAATCCTCTGGACCATTAGGTGTGGATCTTGTGCTACGGAGCGAGGGGCGAGGCATAGGCATCCACCTGCGCTAAGTGTCCAAAAGATATTTCCCGTCGCTACATCGAAATTAAACGGCTGAAGAAGTAGGAGCCGTTTTGGCATTCCCGAATAAAAGCTAAGGCGGGATGCGATGAATGCGCCAAGATTTTCGCGACTCACAACAACGGGCTTCGGTTCTCCCGTGGAACCAGAGGTGAAAATGACATAGGCCGGAATCTGGCTTGAGTAAGAACGCGTGGTATCGCTTGCCTGAATAGACTTGCATTCCGCTGTCGGTGGGATGGATTTCGGGTTTATCAGCGGAAAGTTCCCCATGCAGTCGATTACGAGGGTGCACTCCGTAGTCTCGAGCATGTACTCCATCCGTTCCTTCGGAAGATCGGGCAAAAGAGGAAGAAACGTTGCGCCCGTACGCAGGACGGCAAGGACAGAAGCCACCATCGTCGGTGAGGGTTCCGTGAAGATCGCGACCACATCCCCCGGTCTGATGCCATGGGCAAGCAGTTGATGGGTAATCTGGCCCACCCGTTGATCAACCTGTGTGTAGGAGATCGTCTCTCCGTCATACCGGATGCACGGTTGGGTACCATTGTTCAAGACCTGTTCATTCCACCACGTCAGGGGGTCTTTTGGAGGTAATTCAGACTCATCGACTTTGTAAGAATTAATAAAATCGTCAATAGTCTCCGCCCTCATTCGAGGGACGTCATCGATTGCAACCGAGAGGTCGTTTGCTATCTGCTCGAGATACATTTCAAATTCATCTTTGATTGCTCTGACCGTGTGCTCCGATAACAGATCTCTCCGGTATTCAAACAGACAGTAAATATCGTCCTCTCGCTCTTCGACAGACAGCGTCAAGTCGAATTTCGCGACACCGGGGTCGTTCTCCAGCACTTCGAGATCCAATCCACCAAACCCTAGCGGCGCCTTCGGCGCGTTCTGCATCACAAAAACGGATTGGTAGAGCGGCGTCGTGGAAAGGCTGCGTTCGGGTTGTACAAGTTCAACAATGCGCTCAAAAGATACGGATCGATGCTTGATGGCATCAAGCGACGCGCGACGAACACGCTGCAAGAGTTGTTCAATGGAGGGATTGCCCTCCAGACTGATACGGATGGGGAGTGTGTTGACAAAAAAGCCGACCGAAGCCTCCAGACCCGCCTCACTGCGGTCGCTGATGGGCACCCCCAAGACCAGGTCCCGACTTCCCGAGCGTCGCGATAACGTGAGCGACCAGGCGGTCAGTAGCATCATGAACAATGTCGTTGAGGTCGTCAGGCTGAGACGACTCAAATGGGCGAGTAATCCCTTGCCTACAGTCGTGTGAAGGATCGCTCCGGGCTCAGTGGGATCAATTGGTCTCGACGTTTCGGTAGACAGTTCCAGCGACGGCGGGGCGTCGGCCAGCGCGTTGACCCAAAATACTTCGCTTTCTTTATAGCCTTCGGAACGCTTTACCTCTTCGAGCCAAATCGAATAGTCGGTGTACTGGTATGACGCGGGCTGGACGTTCAATGTCTTACCCGTTGCAAGCTGCGGGTAATACTCAGCGAGCTCGTTCTGCATTACACCTATCGACCATTCGTCACAAATAATGTGGTGCGCGACAAGAACGAGAATATGCTGGGCGTCGCCCAATTCAAAAAGGTGAGCCCGCAATAGCGGATCGGAACTGAGGTCAAACGGTTTGCGAATCACCAGGTCTACGGTTGTTTTTGAGTCAAACGAACCTTTCAGCGTCTTGTGTGCCCAGTCGAATGTTGGGATATCGCGAATGGTTCGAGTTACACCTGACGCGCTCTCGACGAAATTACTGCGCAGTGAGTCGTGCCTTGCGACGATAAGACCCAGGCTGTTACGCAGTGCGTCAGCGTTCAGTTGTCCAACTATTTTTACAACGCTGGACACATGGTAAGCAGAGCGACGTTCACTGATTTGCTCCAGGAACCACAGCTGCCTCTGCTGTGAGGTAACAGGAGCGACGCCCCGTTCATACTCTGAACGAGACGTGAGTAGCGGCCTGGTAGTGGTCCGATCGGGTCGGGTATCGATGTGTTTCGCAAGTTCACTGAGTTGGGGTAAATCGAAAAGGGTCTGGAGTTCAATGTTGATTCCAGTCTTTTCGCGTAGGCGCGCGATGACCTGAACCGCGAGAAGGGAGTGCCCGCCTAGCTCAAAAAAACGATCACTGCTGCTGATCGACGGAACCCCAAGCAGGTCCTTCCAGACTTCGGCGATCAACTGTTCAGAGGGGGTCTCAGGTACTATGAAAGTATCTCGTGAAACGGTTGAGGAGGGCTCGGGCAGCGCCAACCGGTCTAATTTGCCGTTCGGAGTCATCGGAAACTGATCCAAAACAACGATTGCTGTTGGGATCATGTAGTCAGGGAGTTTCTGACGCAGCACGTCGTCAAGAGTTCTCCTAAGGGCAGCTTGTTCGGACTTTAAGCCGGGGCGATTGCTCGACAGTTGCTGCGAGGAGGTTTCCTGAATCGGGTAAGGATTCAATCGAAACCCTTGAGTGGATTTTTCGAAGATGGCGCTGAGGCGGCCGTCGTCGGTGCTATCCCAGTGGAGCGCCACCTCCAGATCCTGGTCCTTCGCCCAATCCATGTACATTTGCATCGAATCGGACTCAGGTTTTTGATGCAAGGAGCCGAGCAGGTCCGAGAGAGAGGCGTCGTGCCTGGCCTCTGCAAGCCCCACCAGAAAGCGCTGCGTAGCGGCCAGACGACTGTTTGGAAGCTGGCTGACACGAAATCCTTTCGGATGCTCGTGCAGGGCTGATTCGAGTACGTCGATCGCCAAAGAGGAATCTCGGAAACGTACTTCGGGGAGCGCGCTGCTCGGCCAACAGTCCGGCTTCTCTTCATCAAATCTCAGGACTAAGTCATAACGAAAGTCCCTTAATTCTTCATCAATCCCCTCCGGCTTTAACAGCGTCGAAATGCTGAACGTTCGCCCTGTGCTGGTTTCAAGCGGAGCCAAGGCATCAGGAGTCAGCAGTAACTCTTGCTCGCTGATACGGAGGTCTGTGAGTCGGCGTTTGAACTCCTCAACAGACTGGATGCTGTCTTCTTTAGAAATCAGGATTCGGCTATTGAGATGATCGAGAAACCGAAGATAGCGAAGATCGCCAAGAAACACTACGCCGCCGGGCTTTAGTTTCCCGCTTAATCGACTTATGGTTCGCAGTAAAAACTCGATCGATGGAAAGTACTGGGCGACGGAGTTGATGATAATGAGTTCGACCTCGGTGAGGTCATCAACAGGAATTTGATCGGCACCGCTTTCTAAAAGAGTAAAGCGCTTATGGCCGGCGGCCGTCAGACGGGTATCCGTTTTCTTAATGGCGGCAGGTGAGAAATCAACACCCGTGTAATGCACGAGCGAGCCGATAATCCTAGAGGCTATAAGGCCTGTTCCGCAGCCTACTTCCAGCACGTTCTCAGGTGAAAGCGCCAACACCCGGTCCGCGGTGACGTCGGCCCAGCGACGCATTTTTTCGGCATCCATTGCCTGTCCACTGATGCTGCTTATCCACCCGCTAAAGTCATCGGCATCAGGTTCTCCTTCCGGTGTGAGATAGCTCTCTTGCCACACCGCTTGCCACTGGTCTGATGGAGGATGACCCACATCAGAGATGAGGTTGTAGCCCGGCTGGGGTTGTATGTAGGCAACTAATTGGGGCCCAGCCTTCGTGTTCTTTGCTAATGCGACTGCATGTTGGACAGCTGGGTGCCCGCCCAGAATCGATTCGATTTCACCAAGTTCAATGCGATACCCGCGGATCTTGACCTGGAAATCGGCTCGGCCGATGTAGTCGAGTCGACCGTCATGACGGCGGACTACTAGGTCGCCGGTTCGATACATGCGTTGACCCGCTGAACGGGGAGTGAGTTCAGGGAGGAATCTCTCTGCGGTAAGAGCGGGCTGGCCTGTGTAGCCGCGGCTCACGCCGATGCCGCCGATGAACAGCTCGCCGGGAACTCCAATTCCGCATGGATTGAGCTCCTCATCCAGGACGTATAGGGAGGTGCCGTAGATCGGCTCCCCCAGCGAAGCATAGGCGCTTGATACGGGGGAAATGATATCGCAGGCGGTTGACCAGATCGTCGTCTCAGTAGGACCGTACAGATTTATAACGGCAAGGCCCGCTGCCCGCATTTGTCCGGCGAGCTTTGCGTCTAGGGCTTCTCCGCCACAGAGGGCTCGCCGGATGGGCAGGGTCTTCGGCTGCCCGTCCAAAAGCATGCGCCATGTGGCAGGGGTTGCTTGGAGCACCGTTGAGGATGAGTCAGTGAGTCGTCTGGCCAGAGCAACCCCATCCATTGCTGTTTCTCGATCCACAAGCTCAATGGATGCGCCAGCGATGAGGGGTAGAAATATCTCCAATGCAGCGATATCGAAAGAGATTGTTGTTACTGCCGCGAGACGATCCTCCTTCGTTAGCGAGATCAACGCCTGCATTCCCTCAAGGAAGTTCGACAGTGCGCGATGTGAGATCGCCACGCCTTTGGGTTGCCCCGTCGATCCTGAAGTAAAAATGACATAAGCGAGCTGGTCGGGATGGATTTCGGGATATGCCGCCGGCGCCTCAATCGGTTCTGTGCTGACATCCAGATTGAAGACGGTCAGCTCGCTCTCCGGCAGTCGATCTGCGGAAAGATCATCGGTGAGAAACGCGGAAATCCGACCTCCCCGAATCATGCTGAAGATGCGTTCCCGGGGGAGATTCGGGTCGATGGGCACATAAGCGAGACCGGCCCGCATGATTCCCATAATAGCGGAGATCAAGTTCGGCGTACGCTGAAGACATACTCCCACACGAGACTCTGGGCTGAGTGCAAGGGTCATCAGGCGAGAAGCAATCTCGTTTACTTTTTCAAGGAGATCTCCATAAGTACTCTTATGGTGAATCGTAGATACCGCAACCCTTTCTGGTGAATACGCCGCCTGCTCAACGAACTGATCAACCACCGTACTCTTAAAGTCCGTATGGTGCGGATGCTGGGAGATCGTTGCCACATGTTCATCAGACTTAGTGCCAGCCAAGCTAATTTCTGAAAGCAGGCAGTCGGGTGAGCGGGCCAGCTGCACGATGACATCTTTAAAGTAAGTCGTAACTAGCGCTGCGGTTGGCGGATCAAATAGATCAAGGTTAAATTCCAGCTCGCCCAACAGTTCGCCAGCCTGCTCTTCCAGTTTGAGTGTTAAATCAAACATCGCCGTGCCGGAATCGATCGGCAGACTGGTCAAGTCAACGCCGCCGGTTTTAAGATCTTGGCGATTGATATTCTGATTTTGCAGAATCAACATCGTCTGAAAAATTGGGGAAAAGCTGGTGTCACGCTCAGGTTGAATCTGATCGACCAGTAACTCAAAAGGCATGTCTTGATGCTTGAAGCCGTCAAGACAGGTCTGTCTGACCTTGGCGATGAACTCGGACACGGTCAGTTCTGGCTCCGGCATGACGCGCATCGCGAGCGAGTTAACAAATAATCCGATAAGCGCGTCTGTTCCCCGAACGTCTCGTCCAGCAGTAGGGGTCCCAATCGTCAGATCACTCTGTCGAGCAAGTCGGCCGAGCACGATGCCGAACGCTGCCAGAGCTACCATGAACAGTGTCGCTCTCTGGTTTTTCGCAAACTCAGTAATAGCACTCAGACCGTTCGCATCAAAGGAAAAATGATGGACTGCGCCGCGATGAGTTTGAAGTGGAGGGCGTGGCCGGTCGGTGGGAAGATCTAACAGCGGGGGTGATCCTTTTAACTGGTTCAGCCAATAATCCTCGAGGGATTCGCGATACGCTCCTTGGATGACTTGCTCCTGCCAATGAGCGAAGTCCATATATTGAATCTTCAGGGGCGGAAGGTCTGGAGCGGTGCCGCTCGAAAAGGCATCATATGCGTGGACAAATTCCTTAAGGAAGACGTTACCAATCGACCATCCGTCGGCCACGATGTGGTGGATGGTTACGAGCAGAACAAAGCGCTCTTCAGCCGCTTTAATAAGTTGCGCGCGGATTAGGGGATCCCTGTCTATGTCGAAAGGAAGCTGAGCTTCGGCTCGAATGACCCGTTCGATAACATCGGGACTCTCTTGCGAAAGATCCTGTACGGGCAGGTTGATCGAGAGGCGCTCTCGTACGCGTTGTGAGGGTTTTCCGGCTTCATCGAAAACAGCGATACGAAGAGATTCGTGTCGATCGATAATAAACTGCAGCGTGTTCTGGAGCGCAAGTGGGGCCACCGGCCCGCGCAACTCGACCGCGATCGGCATGTTGTAGGTAGCGGCGCCTGGTTCCAGCTGGTCCAAAAACCAAAGGCGCTGTTGGGCGTACGTCAGTCGGGTTGGGCTCTCGGGCGAAGATCGAGGTTCCGGAGGGGCCGGTCTGTAAGGGTCGGGCGCCTTCTTCTTCTTGGCAAGCGCTTTGGCTAAAAGTGCCCGCTTTTCAGGCGACAGGGCTGTCAGCCGTGAGGCAACCGGATCCCCCATATGTTGACCTCTTCGACCCTAGGAAACTCGAAGGCTACCGGCTTAATTGGGGGAGAACCCACTCACCGTTCTCACTGAAAAATGCGGCGCTAAAGGCTTCACCTAATCGGGAAACGTTTGAAGCGAACTCCTTTACAGGCTCATTTCCACCCTCTGGATGTGGGAAGTCGCTGCTATAGCAATAACACTCTGCCATTCCGTAACGATCAACGTAGTCCGCCACGTTTTCAACACGGTATGGGGTTACGCGAATATTTTGGCGAATGTATTCAGACGGCAACATGGAAAGCACGCCTTGGAAGCGACGGGAAAAAATCTTGTAGACGTTATCTAAATGTAGGGCGGTTGGTGCCAACCAGTGGGCGCCCAGTTCGATCGCGGCAAATCGAAGCCCAGGGAACCGTTCAAATACGCCCCCCAAGACCATGAGCGTGACAAAGTTCTGGGGTGCCAGCGACATCGTGGAGAACAGGTAGGGGCTGATTTGTTCCCCCTCAGCGCTATAGTCGATGGTGTCGAACTTCAAATGTTCAACACCGTCGTCCCATTCCTGGCTGGCGAGGAATCCTTCCTCCCCACCTGCGTGGAGGCAAACCGTTGCGTCAGCCTCCTCAAGTAACCCCCACAGCGAATCCATTTCTTTTCGCGCTGGTGATGCATGGCCGGGGGGGATACTGCTGGGCAAAACAAACGCCCGCCCGCCATTCCCGAGCACTCGCTTGGCTTCGTTGAGCGCCAGCTCGTGGTCCACAGTATTTAAAATTGCGACTCCGCGCAGGCGATCCGGATCAAGAGAACTGAACTCAGTGATAAAGTCGTTCCAATGACGCATGGTCGGCAGAGCTAATGGCCCCGCGCCCATCGCGGTAGCCTGAACGCCCGGATCAGAAAAAATAAGTGATCGAGACACGCCCATATGATCCAGGGTGCGTAGTCGGCCTTCGGCGGTCACCGCACCAGGCGCGCTTGAACCCTTGCGGGTCCAGACTGTGGAATCGTTCCACTCTTGGATTTCCGGTGCGGCGAATTTCTTTACGCGCTCGGCGCGATCCTCAGGCAGCGATTTCAGCAGATCGTTGAACATCTGACGGTACTGCGCGCCAATTTCGCCAGCAACAAGTTCATACGTCTCAGGACATGGCTGAATATGAGAATCAAGATCAAGCATTGCAGCGCGGGGGCTGCCAGACGTAGAAATAGTTGTCATTAAAAAAACCAGGAGGGGAGAGAGTTATACGTCTTCGCGATCATGCACGATGAAGTCACAGGAAAAGCCGCCTCGTGAGAATATGAAGTAGCCCCCAGCGATAAATCGTGTCTCCGATTCAGACATCGTTTTTGGGTTCGGCGGAATCACAATCGTTAATTGCGACGGCCCGTTTTCGAGCGCCTTAATCTCGGATACTCCGACAGGGATAGGCAGTCCGGCCTCAGCAATTACCTCAGCCGGGTTCTCAAGAAGTCTTTTTTTAAATTCTTCGTCGTCCCAACAGCGCCTGATCAAGGCTTCATAGGGCTTTTGCGGTGTTGATGCGTTAGCCATCGTGTCAGTCGACTTCGCCGAGCGCTTTTCGAAGGCTGAGGGGACGCATGTCAGTCCAGTGTTTTTCGATGTACTCAAGGCATGCGTCTTTTTCACCTTCCATGCCAGCGGACCTCCAACCTTCCGGAATCGGTTTGCTTGAGGGCCAGATAGAGTACTGTTCTTCGTGATTCATCACCACGACATGAGGCTTATTGGATGAAGATGTCACATTGTTTCTCCTGGAGAGCTTCCTAGGGCCTGTGATCCGCGCGATGAGTGGTTTCTTGGTGCTTAATGCGCGTTTTCGAAAGGAGTCGTCACTATTATAGAAAGAAGTGGTGAGAGTTTCAGACTCCACCCGTGTTCGACATTTGTTAACTGTCAAATCTACGATCTGTGGGAATCGATCCGTTCTTAGCGTTAAAATAAAATATTTTAGGCTAATGCTGAGGAATTGTTAGATGAATATTCAGATGCCCCTGGAGCCGGCTGACTTCTCGTTCGATCACATGAAGAGTGTTTTTGCGCCGGATGGTTTTTCTCGGGCCTCCCACCATACGGAGCTTAAGAACGTGGGGATCATCGGCGGTGGTACGGCTGGGTTCATAACCGCCCTCTGCTTGAAGACCGCCTTCCCCAAATTGGATGTTACCGTAGTAGCCTCCAGCAAGATCCCCGTCATCGGCGTTGGGGAGGCAACTACTCCGTTGCTTCCTAAATTACTCCATCGCTTCCTTGGTCTTGATGTTGTGGAGTTTTATGAAAAGGTCCGCCCAACGTGGAAACTCGGTATACGTTTTGAGTGGGGGAAGCCAGGGGATTATTACTTTAACTATCCCTTCGAGCCCGGTGATCTAGTCGAATCGCTGGCCTACGAATCCGATATAAACGGGGCTAACCACCAAAGCCGTCTTATGAGTCGGGATCGCACCCCATTCTTCAAGAGGCCGGACGGGGGGATTCATGCGGGACTCCATTACGCGCCGTTTGCATACCACCTAGAAAATCGACGATTCGTGGCATACCTGCAAGAGCAACTGGAGGGCAAGGGTGTGAGGTTGCTTGACCGGATGGTCGTTGATGCGGAGGTTACTGAGGATCAACGCATTAAGTCAGTTACTACAGAAGAAGGAGATAACCTTGCTTTCGACATGTTTGTGGATTGCAGTGGGTTTCGTTCCATCCTCCTGACCAAGCTAGGTGCAAAGTTTGTTCCCTTTAAAAGCAGTCTCCCGACGAACGTCGCGCTGACCGCAAAAGTGCCAAATAATGGTTTCATAAAGCCGTACACCACTGCACGCACTATGGATAGCGGTTGGTGCTGGGTCATACCGCATGATGATATCGATCATATAGGTTATGTCCATTGTGCGGACTTCTGCGATATTGAGTCGGCAGAGCGGGAACTTCGCATGAAGTTTCCGGGCATTGAGCCCGAGACAAAGCCGGTTCATTTCCGATCAGGACGTCATGATCGGTTTTGGCAGGGTAATGTGGTCGCTATCGGTAACGCCTACGCGTTCGTTGAGCCGCTAGAGTCAACGGCGATCCATGTCGTTATTGAAGAAGCCAATATGTTAGTGAATAACTTTCCCGTAACGCTGGATCAGGTTCATATTCCTAGGAAGGTGAACGAACGGGTAAATAAGCGGTGGGATCAGTTGCGCGGATTCCTTGCCATTCACTATAAATTCAATAAAAAGTTAGACACGCCGTTTTGGAAATTTGCCCGTGAAGAGATCGACATAGCCGATGGTGAGCAATATCTCGAGGCCTATCGGGAGTATGCGCCGCTCGGGGGTCGACGCCATCGACTCTGGGAGGCGCCGGAGTGTTTCGACGACGCAGGGTATGACACACTGCTTATGGGGCAAGATATTGCTGCAACCCTGATGAAGCCCCGCTGCTCTGAGGAGCAGTGGCGCGAGCGGTACGACAGCGGCGAGCGGATTCTGAATACGGCCCTTACGCACGCTGAAGCGCTTAAGTTTCTCTCGGAGAATCCTGACGAACTGCGACGAACCGTCGACGGTCAGAGCGCGACGGGCGGGTCATTTGGTGGGGTGCTCGAGCCGATTTATTGATCAGCACCCTGCGCTTTAGCGTTTTGAGCGTTAGAGGAGGACTTCAGTCAACCGTAGTTGCCATCCCCTCAGATTGGGTAGTTTCGATTGCGGCGACCTGGCGTTTGACGCGCTGAACCATAGCGTAAACCCCAACGTGACGGCTCGGGCTCAGGTGCTCAAAAAGCCCTAGCTTTTCAAACTCGGCATCGGTGTCGAGGGCCTCGATTTCCATTGCGGTTTTGCCGTGAAACATCGCCATCAATATGCCTACAACGCCCTTAACGGTGGAGGTGTCGCAATCCCCGCGGAAGGTAAAGCGCCCATCGGCTTGGCGTATCGCGCGGATATAAACCGTGCTCATACACTCGGGCACAAGATAGACATCCAAGCGCTCGTCATCCGGATAAGGCGGTAACGTCTCTCCCAACTCCGTAATGAATTGATAACGCGCGTCCCAGTCCTGGAGGAAGTCAAAGGCCTCCACGACGCGCGAGTAGTCAATTGGGAAATCGGCTTCCATAAAGGCGGACTGCAAACAGTCGATATTGGTTAAAATCTGGGGCGAATTATATCGGGCCTGATGTATCGGCGTCGCTCACGAATCACAGTTAACTTAATCAAGCCAATCTGATCAGAGGGTAAGGCAAGCAATGCAATCCAGTGACTTTCGCATGACCTCCAAGGCTTGGCAAAGGCCGTGGGTAGTCATCCTGGGAGGATGCCTCATCTCGTTAATAGGGTTTGGCGCGCGCTCGAGTTACGGCCTTTACCTGGGGCCGATCACCCAAGAACTCGGTTGGACCCGCGAGACCTTTGCCTTCGCGATGGCGCTTCAAAATCTCTTTTGGGGAGTGATGTTGCCGCTGTCCGGTATGCTCGCCGATCGTATCGGACCTATCTGGGTGATCGGTGCGGGCGCGCTGGTTTATGCGCTGGGCACCCTCGGTATCACGGTTGCGGATACCGCCTGGGGGTTGCATCTCACCGGGGGTGTGCTCGTCGGCACCGGTGTCGCGTTTACCGCCTTTTCGCTCGCCACGGCCGCTATGGTAAGGGTGGTTGGTGCTGAGCGACGCTCTTTTATTATGGGTCTCGGTACCGCGGCCGGCTCGGTCGGACAGGTGCTTTACTCTCCGATCACCCAGGGCGTTATCCAATCTTATGGCTGGTCTTTTGCGCTGGTTCTTTCGGCGATCTCGGTGGTGGTTATCTTACCGCTCGCCTTTTTGTTGCCGGGTGATCCCCGAGTGCAAAAAGAGAATGTCGTACATACGAGCAGCATGGGCGCGATTCGCGAAGCGTTCGCTCATCGTGGATTTCTGTTGCTTACGGCGGGATTCTTTGTTTGTGGCTTTCACGTGGCATTCATTACGGTTCATTTGCCGATTTATGTCACGGATCTGAACATGGCGCCCATGGTGGGCGCCATCGCTATTTCCCTGATTGGGGTTTTCAATATCGTGGGCTCGTTCTTGTCGGGGGTTATCGGGCAACGATTCAGCAAGAAGTTTGGCCTCAGCTGGATTTATGGGCTCAGGGCCGCTGTCCTGTTGGTCTTCCTGTTGGCTCCCAAGACCGCGCCGGTCATCTATGTGTTTGCGGCCACGATGGGACTTTTGTGGCTCTCTACCGTGCCGCTGACGGTGGGTATCGTTGCCCAGGTATTCGGTATTCGGTACATGGCTACATTGTTTGGCTTTGTATTTTTAAGTCATCAGATCGGAAGCTTTATTGGCGTTTGGTTAGGCGGCTATCTACACGATGTCACAGGGTCTTATGATTTAATGTGGCAGGCTGGGGTGCTAATGGGCGTGTTGGCCGCGGTAGTGCATTTGCCGATTGATGAAAACCCGGTCGGACGCCTCCAGAAGGCGTGACGCGAACCCACGGCTATTGAACTGTAGGCGAAATTAGCGCACAGTATCGCGAGTCCTTTTACGGAGGCGCGATGGTTGATCAGAGTCTGAGGGTTCTGCGAACCGATGTCGGCGGCATGCCCCTGGAATGGGTAGGTTTTGAGGAGGCCGTCCGGCTGCATTGCCTGGAACAGGTCCTCTATCCGATGGGGTCGGTGCTCTACACCGTCCACGGAGGTGTCAACGCCAGATCCGGCCATCAAAGCAGTCTCGAGATTCATTCCATCATTTGCACGGCAGGGCAGTCCCGAGCTCACCTCAAGCGTTTGCCGCACTATGCGCCTCCCTTGAACAACGCCACACTTTTTCGACGAGACGCCAACCTGTGTCTTTACTGCGGCCAGTCGTTCAAATACGAGGATCTGTCACGTGACCATGTTTCACCGTTGAGCCGCGGTGGGCGGGATGTATGGCAAAACGTGGTGACCGCCTGTAAGCGATGCAATCACCACAAGGGAAACCGCACTCCGGAGGAGGCAAGCATGCAGTTGCTTGCCGTGCCCTTTGTGCCCACTCACGCAGAGTACATCTATCTGTCGGGCCGCAGGATCCTGGCGGATCAGATGGAATTTTTATTGGCGCATTTTCCGCGCAACAGTCCACTCCACGAGCGGGTCAGCGTTGGTTCTGCGGGGTACGAACCACGGGCCGGGGGATCCTGAATCCGGCCGGAAAAGACTAGTGATGCAGGATCTGGCTCAGGAAGAGCTTGGTTCGATCATGTTGCGGATTCTCGAAGAACGCCTGCGGGGGCTGCTCTTCGATGATTTCCCCGCCATCCATGAAGATCACGCGATGCGCAACGGCCGTTGCAAAACCCATTTCATGAGTCACCACCAGCATGGTCATGCCGCTCTCGGCGAGTTCAATCATCACGTCAAGCACCTCCTTAATCATTTCCGGATCAAGTGCAGAGGTGGGCTCATCGAATAACATGATTCGGGGATTCATGCAAAGCGATCGGGCAATTGCCACTCGTTGCTGCTGACCGCCGGATAGCTGACCGGGATATTTCGCGGCCTGTTCCGGTATCTTTACGCGCTCCAGCAGGCTCATCGCCTGCTCCTCGGCCTCGGCTCGGGGCATCTTTCGCACCCAGATGGGCGCCAGCGTGATGTTATCCAGTACAGTGAGATGCGGGAAAAGGTTGAACTGCTGAAATACCATACCGACCTCTGATCGGATGATGTCGATGTTTTTAAGATCCTCGGTGAGTTCAGTACCGTCAACGACAATGCGGCCCTGTTGATGTTCCTCAAGGCGATTAATGCAGCGAATGAGCGTGCTTTTTCCGGACCCGGAGGGTCCACAGATCACGATTCGCTCGCCGCGAGCCACACTCAAATTAATATTTTTGAGGACATGGAAGTCGCCGAACCATTTATGCATGCCATCGATTGAGATGATGACATCTTCTCCTGGGGAATCCACGCCCGCTGGCAAAGTTTGTGTGTCTTGATTCATAGCAGCATCCTTGTAACCGCGGTCACGATTTATGACCGGTCTCGAGTTTTCGTTCTAGGCTTAGCGAGTATCGCGACATCGCAAAGCAGCTAATGAAGAAAAAGAGGGAAATAAAAATATAAAGCTCGGGCGCAAGGCCAAGCCATTCAGGGTCATTGAGGCGCGCCCGACCGAGCCCCAGAATATCCATCATGCCAATGATGAGGACCAGCACGGAGTCTTTGTACGATCCGATAAATGTATTCACGATACCGGGTATCGATATCTTCAGCGCCTGAGGCAGGATAACCAGCCGGTGAGCTTGCCAATACGTGAGTCCAAGCGAGTCAGCAGCTTCATATTGGCCAGATGAGAGGCCTTGAAGGCCTCCGCGAACCACCTCAGCGATGTAGGCGGCTGCAAATAGCGTGACCATGATGAGCACGCGAATCAACAGATCAAAGGTGGAGCCGGGCGGGAGGAAATATGTCAGCATCGTCGATGCGACAAACAGCAGGGTAATGAGAGGGACGCCCCTGATGAATTCGATGAAAATCACACAGAGCGCTCTGAGCACCGGCAGCCGGGACCGCCTGCCGAGGGCGAGGGCAACGCCGATGGGCAGGGAAAAGGAGATCCCCGTGACGGCCACGACTAGCGTGAGCAGGATACCGCCCAGCTTGTTAGTGGGAATGGCCTCAAGTCCAAACCCGCCAAACAGTAGCCACGCGGCAATAAATGGAAAAGCCGCCGCAAAGATCAGCCAGTACTTCTTGCCCGGGATATTCTCTCGTAGCGCGCCAAAGACGGCCGCCGCGAAGAGTACAAACGTTAGGTCTACCCGCCATCGTTCCGGCTCTGGGTACCAGCCGTAAAGGAAGAGTTCGAGACTGCCGCGTATGAATGCCCAGCAGGCGCCATCTCGTGGTGCTTCCATCAACGCCCAGCACTCTTTTCGGTCGGCCGCCGCCCAAACCGCGCCTGAGAACAGCCAGTGGATTGACGGTGGCAGGATCTGCCAGAGAAACCAGAGCGCGAGCAGGGTCAGGGCAATATTGAGTGGCGATGAAAACAGATTCGCTTTGGCCCAGCCCACCACACCGGTGCTGTTGGGAGGTGGAGGCAGGTCCGGGTGGGTCCCCGGCTCGTACTGGTCTGGATTAAAACCTTGTGCCATGGCGGCTCGTTACCTCTCGGTAAGCTTGATGCGGCTGTTGAACCAGTTCATGAAACTGGAGATGAGCAGGGAGATGATCAGATAGACCCCCATCACGATGAGCATGGTCTCCATCTCTTTGCCTGTTTGCATCAAGCTGATTCCGCCCAGAGTTGCTGTGATGTCCATGTAGCCGATCGCGATGGCGAGCGAGGAATTTTTGGTCAGGTTTAGATATTGGCTGCACAGGGGCGGCACGATGATTCGCAGTGCCTGCGGCACGATAATCAACTGTAGTGTTCTATTGGGACGAAGCCCCAAGGCGTGGGCCGCCTCGGTTTGCCCGTGACTGACGGCCATGATGCCGGCGCGCACAATTTCGGCGATGAAAGCAGCGGTGTAATAAGAAAGCCCTAGCCATAAGGCAAGAAACTCGGGTTTGATGGCCATACCGCCCTGGAAGTTAAACCCCTTAAGCTCCGGTATATCCCAGGAGATAGGAAACCCCGTGCCAATCAGGGCGATCCCGGGGAGACCAATAAGCAGCGCCAGGGAGATCCAAAATACCGGATAGATCTTGCCGGTCTGGTCCTGGACTCGCCTCGCCCAGCGTTTAAATCCAATGGCCAAAGCGATGCTGATGAGCAGGACGATGCCCACCCAGCCGGCACCGGTTTCGTATATGGGTGCAGGAATATAAAAGCCACGGTTGGAAAGAAAGAACGTGTCGCCGCCAAGGCTCAGCGCCTGCCGCGTAGCGGGGAGGATCGTGACCACAATCGCGTAGATCGCCAGAATGTGGATGAGCACGGGGACGTTGCGGACAAATTCAACAAATACGTACGAGATGCGGCTTACAAGCCAGTTGCTCGACAGGCGCATGATGCCGAGTAAGAAACCTAAAAGCGTCGCGAGAATACATCCCCAGAACGCAATGAGCAGCGTGTTCAGAAGACCCACCACGCCTGCCATCAGGTGGGTGGACTTGTTGGTGTATTCAATAAAGGGCGAAAAGCCAATGTCGTAGGCGGCAGGCCACGACAGAAAGTCAAAGCTGAAGTCTTTGCCTACGGCTTCAAGGTTAACCACGACGTTGCGACCGATCGCCGCAAGCAAAGCGAACACAATCGCCATGGTGATGATCTGAATGATGACGCCGCGGGATTCCTTGTTGCGCCAAAGACGCGACAGTCCCTTCGGAGTTTGATTCGTGAGTGTGGTCATCTATTCAGAGAGGGATCAGGGTTGGGACCGCAGCAGGGGCACTGCGGTACGCCGGGAGCCCTTCGGCTCCCGGCGGACTTACAGCAGTTGTTTTACAGCAATCGACCTATCGGAACGGCGGGGAGTACATCAGACCGCCTTTGGTCCAAAGGGCGTTCAGGCCACGCTCGATCCCAAGCGGGGTGTTCACGCCGATGTTGCGCTCGAAGATCTCGCCGTAGTTACCGATCTGTTTGATGATCTGGTAAGCCCAGTCCTGGGACAGACCCAGTTCCTGACCCTGGTTACCGTCTACGCCGAGAAGGCGAAGCACTTCAGGGTTTTTGGAGCTTTTCATCTGATCGACATTGGCCATGGTGACACCCAGCTCTTCTGCCGTGATGGTTGCGTTCAGCACCCAGGTCACGATGTCAGACCATTGGTCGTCGCCGTGGCGAGTCGCAGGGCCCAAAGGCTCTTTTGAGATGATTTCCGGCAGCACAATATGATCACCCGGATTTGGCAGTGCAGAACGGGTCGAGGAAAGACCGGACGCGTCCGTGGTGTACACGTCGCAGCGACCGCTTTCGTAGTTCTGACGGGCCTCGTCGTTGGTTTCGATGGTTACCGGCTCGTACTTCATGTTGTTTGCGGCGAAGTAATCGGCCAGGTTGAGCTCGGTGGTGGTGCCGGTCTGAATGCACACGGAGGCACCGTCAAGCTGTTTTGCGCTGGTTACGCCAAGGCTCTTTTTCACCATGAAGCCCTGACCATCATAGTAGTTCACGCCATGAAAGCGCAGTTTGACGCCCACATCGCGAGAAAACGTGATGGTGGTGTTGCGCCAAAGGACGTCGCCTTCGCCGGCGTTCAGTTTGGTGAAGCGGGTCTTACCGGTCGAGGTAACGGCTTCCATCTTGCTCGCGTCACCCAGCACGGCGGCGGCGGTGGCACGACAGAAGTCGACATCAAAACCTCGCCAAACGCCATTGGCGTCCGGCTGGGCAAAACCAGCGATACCGGTGCTGACCACGCAGCGGAGCACGCCTCGGCTCTGGACATCTTCCAGAGTGCCTGCCTGAGCCGTACCGGCAGCGCCGAAAAGCAGCGCAGCGGCCGACAGAACAGCAGTCGCTTTTTGTTTCATTAGGATTCCTCCCTCACTAGGGTGAGTGTCGGTTGTTGGTCACCTGCGCTTTCCTATCTGTAACCGGCATACACCGAAGATCGAAAACCCAAACCGCAAGTGCTACTTCAGATTTAACCCCAAAGCGCTTGGTTTTTCAATTTTTTGTACTTTTTGAGAGGAAATCGAGAGAACGCCGTCACGCGGGCGCAATGACGCCCGACTCACTACGATTTGGCTTTTTTCGCCTGCTCGTCTGCATGATAAGACGATCGAACCATGGGTCCAGACGCCACGTGGGAGAAGCCCATTTCTGAGCCGATCGCAGCGAGCTCGTCAAACTCAGCCGGCGTGGCGAAACGCTCAACGGGGAGATGATGCTTGGTGGGCTGCAAATATTGCCCAAGCGTCAGAAGCTGAACACCATGCGCCCTTAGATCTGTCATGACCTCAGTCACTTCATCTAAGGTTTCGCCAAGGCCGAGCATTAATCCGGATTTGGTCGGAACCTGCGGGCAGGCCCCGGAAAAGTCCTGAAGCAGTTCCAGAGAGTGCCGGTAGTCGGCACCGGGACGGACCCGCTTATACAGCCGCGGTACCGTCTCCAGGTTGTGGTTGAAAACGTCAGGGGGCGCTCCCGCCAGAATGGTGATGGCTTTCTCGGCGCGACCGCGAAAATCTGGCGTCAGGATTTCGATTTCAGTTGTTGGGCATTTTTGACGCAAAGCGCTGATGCAGTCAGCGAAGTGCTGGGCGCCCCCGTCACGCAGGTCATCCCGGTCAACCGAGGTGACGACCACATAGCGAAGCGCCATCGTTTGAACGGTTTCGGCAAGCCGCGCAGGCTCGGCGACGTCGATGCCGCCCGGTCGACCATGGGCGACATCGCAAAACGGGCAGCGGCGAGTGCAGACGTCGCCAAGGATCATGAACGTTGCGGTGCCGTTCCCAAAGCACTCGCCCAAGTTGGGACAGCTGGCCTCCTCGCAGACGGTGTTAAGTCCTTTATCGCGAAGAATCTGCTTGAGTCGCAGAACCTCAGGCGTACCCGGGAACTTCGCCCGGATCCAATTGGGCTTCTTAAGACGTTCGCTGCGCTCGGTTGGCGCAAACTTGACCGGAACGCGAGCCACTTTCTGCTCCGCGTTTTGAGCGCCGTATTTGCTCATGGCGTGTCTTTTTATCTACGTCGTGATGAGGGCACGGTAGGCGTCTTCATTCAGAAGGGCGCCCGACGCGTCGTCCCCGGCCACTTTTAAGCGGTAGAACCAGCCCTCGCCGGTAGGGTCGTCGTTAATTCGCTCCGGCGCGTCCAGCAGCGCGGTATTTACCTCAACGACCACCCCCGACAGGGGGGATTTGATCTCACCGGCGGCTTTGACCGATTCAATGACGGCGGCTTCCTGTCCGACCGACATCACGGCGCCTTCCTCCGGCAGTTGGACGAAGACCACGTCGCCCAGTTGATCCTGTGCAAAGTCCGTAATGCCAATGGTAACGACATCCCCGTCCATTCGGACCCAGGCATGGTCTTCAGTGAATTTAAGATCGCTCATGGTCGAGGGTCATACGTCTTTTGTTTGATCGGGCATTAGTATATCGTTGCGCGCGTGATCGGGAAGCCGGTCTTTAGAAACCGCAAGAAAGGAATGGTCTAGTGAAAGAAAACCCGGTATTGGTTGAAGTGACCCGGGGTGGGATGGTGGAGAGCCGCCACCGCGGTTCGCTAGCGGTGATGCGAAGCGACGGACAGCCGATTGCGTTGATGGGTGATGTTGAGCGACTGATTTATCCCCGCTCCGCAATCAAACCATTGCAGGCGCTTTTTCTGATCGAAAGCGGTGCAGCCGATGCGTTTAATCTTGGGCACCGGCACCTGGCTCTGGCTTGCGCTTCGCATAACGGCGAGGCTGATCACGTGGATACCGTACTTCAGTGGCTCAATCACATCGGACTTGCCGAGGCAGATTTGGAGTGCGGCGCTCATCCGCCACGGCGCGGAAAAGACCGAAAGCGGTTGATTCTTGACGGACGTGATGCCGGAGCTGCGCATAACAACTGCTCCGGCAAACATACGGGATTTTTAAGCTCGGCCAAGCACCTGGGTCTGTCGACACGCGGGTACATCGAAAGAGCTCACCCTGTGCAAACGGCGGTGCTCGACATCCTGGCGTCCCTTGGCGATACCGGCTTTGATGATGTCCCGGAGGGGTTTGACGGCTGCGGCATCCCCGTGGTGGGCATTAGCCTTCATTCGCTGGCGCTGGCTTTTGCGCGGTTTGCGGACCACGAAATGCTGTCTCAAAAAAGAGCGCAGGCGGCCCAGAGAGTCTTTGAAGCGATGGTAGATGAACCTTTTATGGTGGCCGGTACCGATCGGTGGTGCACTCGCGCCTTGCGAGCGGGTAGCGGGGCGTTCATCGTCAAAACCGGCGCAGAGGGTGTGTTTTGCGCAGCGGTCCCGCGCGCCAAAATCGGCATCGCCATAAAAATTGACGACGGCGCACACCGCGCGTCTGAATCGGCAATGGGCGCCGTGCTCGCAAGTATTCCCGGCCTGGAGCAATGTTTTGCCGGCGAGCATTCGAACCTCGTGACCACTTCGGTCCTGAACGTGGCAGGGCGGCAGGTGGGTGAAATCCGACCGCAGGCGCAGAGTCGGGACGAATGGACGGAGGCTTTAAAAGGGGTCAGAGGCGCCCGAGACGCTAGCCTGAGCCACTCTTGAGCGGGAGCCGCCGCTGGGTGTCGGAAAACTCGATCGACCCGCTTCCTCTCGTCTCCCCTTGTTGACGGTAACCCTGTTTCATCCGCTCGCCGGCGCTCTCCAGCTGCTGATGGAGCGCTTGGGAATACGTCACGCTGTAGGCGCGAGGCATATCGGAATCGCCCGTCTGGATCCATAAATCTATTCGCCCGGCGGTCTCGGCGCTTGGGTCGGGTTCAGTGATGGCCCAGGCTTTGAGCACAAATTGCCTAGGCAGGGCAGTAGTGGTCGGCCATCCCCGAAGCGCATCCAGTGCAAAAAAGTGAGTGACATAAACGCCGGCCGCCAGAGCGATCACGGCAAAACGTAATCCCAGTGGATATCGCGAGCGTGTCAATATCAGGAGCATTACGAACAGCACGAAGGCGTACGTAATACTCAGCAAGATAAGGCTGTCGGTCACAGAAGGGGGTCCAGCAGGTAGGGCGTGAGGCGGAGCTGGCGGTTATTGATGTTCACTATTCGCCCGTCCCGGGTCGGCGTGAAGCGCACGACCGTGATTTCCTCGTCAACCCGAGACATGCTCACTTTTTTGACAAACACCGTCTCTACGGATGGATTGATGCGCTCTATTTTCACCAGAATCTCAATTGGTTCGGGGTCTCGTTTTTCGTAGTAATAAAGATTTACCGTGTATTCGCCATCAATCAAACCGCGAAGCGTTACCAACTCCTGATTGATGGGGTAGATGACTTCCTGTCCTTCGATCAAAACCGTATCGTTTACGGAGCCTTGATCATCCCGATCCAAATGGAGCCAACCGGCATCCTTTTCGATATAAGAGACAACCTTGCCTAATGGGTCGCGAACCCACAGGTCAATATCATCTGTTCGATTCTCCGGCCAGGTAACTGAAATGATGTACTCCGCCTTGAGATTGACTTTGCCCGTGCGCGCCTCGGGGTTGAAGTAAACCAGCGTGACAAAAAACAGCAGGGTAAAGCCCAACAGCGCATTAAATAACAGGTCGACGAACGGGTCGGTTCGGTAACCGCCACCGGGGTAACGCATCAGGCCTGACCCGATGGCTCGTTTTCAGGTGCTGAACCGGTGTCGAAGAGACGGATGATCTGACGAAACAGTCGATCTGCCGATCGGTCTAATAGCTGATACTGGGCTCCCAGGATAAGCCCACTCGAAAGACCGGCCAGTGTGGTGAATAAAGCGATGCGCATTCCTGAGCTCATCTGGGTCAGCATGAGTTTGGCAGCATTCAGATCAGTGGTTTCCATCTGCGCGACAGAATTCAACATGAAGATGAACCCGACCACCGTACCCAAAAGTCCGAGCTTGATCATCAGATCAGCCACAAACCAGCCGCTCGCATGACCGGCATGGACCCGCTGCTCGAGGTACGCGCCAAGGTTGGATGATTCTGAGTGTCGATCCTTGTTTCTCTCAACTGCCCGCACGAGATCCCGATAATCCAACGCGATGGACTCTGTAGCGAGTGACTCTGGCGAGCGTCCGGCGGCGAGAGCCGAAGCGGCGGCCGACTCTCGGTCGAGCCGATAGGCGCAATAACCGGCGTGGGCAGTCGCCAGCGCAAGACCTGTCAGAATGACAAGCGAAAGCCGGCTCGAGTCTTGCTCGATGAATACGGTCAACACCCCGAGCTGAACAAAGACCACGCCGCCCAGCGCGAAGAGGCCGGCAAAAGCCAGCCACGTGAGAAAGGTACGTCCTGATGATTGCGACGCGTGCATATACCCTCTGGCTATAACTCGTTCGGACTGAACGCTTGAATACTGAGGGCGTGAATCTCTTTTTTCATAAGGTCCGACACCGCGTCATAAACCAATCGATGACGGGCCAGGGTATTGAGCCCCTCAAACGCGCTCGCTACCACCACCACATCATAGTGGCCACCGCCCGAGGCGGCGCCGGCGTGGCCGGCATGCAGATGACTCTGATCCTCGATCTCGACTGATTCGGCAGACAGCGTGATGCGTAAACGCTCGGCGATAGTCTCTTTGCTGATCACTTGGCACCTTCGTCTGTGGTGATGTGTTTGGCGACCATCAACATCTGGACAATGCTGAACGCAAAGGTGAGACCAAGAAGGCCGAAGACCTTGAAGTTCACCCAGAAATCCGTTCGAAGCTGCTCGTCAAGTTCGGGTCGGAAATAAAACGCCACGTACATATTAAGTAATCCGCTCACGAGAAAAAACACGCCCCAGGAGAAGTTGACCTTGCTCCATATTGCTCTCGGCATGCGCATCTGACCGCCGAGTAATCGTTCGATGACAGTTTTCTCACCAATAAAATGACTCCCGAGCACGATCGCGGCGAAAATCCAGTTGACGATGCTGGGCTTCCATTTGATAAAGGTGTCGTCACGAAAGAGCAGCGTCATGCCGCCAAAAATAACGATGACGCCAAGCGTAACGAGGTGCGTGGTCTCAAATTTTCGGGTACGTATCCACACCCATAGCACCTGAGCCCCGGAGGCGGCAATGGCAACCAGGGTCGCGAGGTAGATGTCGTAAAGCTTGTACGCTCCGAAGAAGAGCACGAGCGGGAAAAAGTCAAAAAGCAGTTTCATCGACGTCGATTAATGAACCAAAAGTGTCTCTATTATAGGTTTGTCGCGGCGGGCCGCATTGACAAAGCCTGGGCTTGATGCGGGGAGGGTGAAACGTGCGAGAGTGGTGGGCCGCGAGCGCTTTCGGCATAATGCGACACCCAACGAAGCGATCGTTTCAATAGCGCCATGGAAAGAAAAAAACCCGTCACCATCACGGAACTCGCGCGCATGAAACGCGGGGCAGAGCCGATCAGTTGTCTGACGGTTTATGACTACAGTTTCGCAAGCATGATGGACGCCGCCGGCGTCGAGGTGTTGCTGGTGGGCGATAGTCTTGGCATGGTTATCCAGGGTAACAGCACCACACTTCCGGTTACTGTTGATGATGTGATTTATCACACGCGTTGCGTTGCCAAGGGTGCCCCTTCTGCGCTGATCATGGCGGATATGCCGTTTGGCTCCTTTCAAAAAAGTCCTGAGGACGCGTTCGAAAATGCCTCGCGCTTGCTTGGCGAAGGTGGGGCTCATATGGTCAAAATTGAGGGCGGCTCATTAATGGCTGAGACAGTTGAGTTTTTGGTTGCTCGCGGTATTCCCGTTTGCGGTCATATTGGTCTCACCCCGCAATCGGTGAACCAGTTGGGGGGATTCAAGGCGCAAGGGCGTGATGCCGATGAGGCGCAGGCGTTACAGCAAGATGCGATACACCTTTGCGAGGCCGGGGCATCGCTGCTGATTCTGGAAGCCATGCCCAGAGCGCTTGGTCGTTCGATTACAGAATCGGTATCGGCACCAACGCTGGGGATCGGCGCAGGCCCCGACACCGACGGGCAGGTGCTTGTGCTTTATGACGCGCTAGGGCTTTATCCTCGAAAGAGCCCTAAGTTCAGCAAAAACTTCTTGGACGGCAGCGTCTCTGCGTCTCAAGCCATCAAGAACTTTGTCAGCGCGGTTCGCAATCGGGAGTTTCCAGCGCCCGAACATTACTTCTAGGTTCGCACTTTTTAGTTGGTACCGAGGGTCGGACTCGAACCGACACGGTGTTGCCACCACCAGATTTTGAGTCTGGCGCGTCTACCAGTTTCGCCACCCCGGCATGGGATTCCAGATTCTAGTGGGATTAGATTGGATTGCCCAGTTAAGCGTCGGGTCTTAAACCGGACTCGCGTGGATCCTTGAGGAAATGGCATC
>Ga0181594_10000286_pt1 | contig 44552 bp, 38 predicted proteins | sample 071ome_18_FD_145603 | JGI IMG/M metagenome (GOLD analysis project Ga0181594, IMG submission 145603) | Coastal salt marsh microbial communities from the Groves Creek Marsh, Skidaway Island, Georgia - 071413BT metaG (spades assembly) | ecosystem: Environmental > Aquatic > Marine > Intertidal zone...
ATTCGTTCAGACGAGCATTTGGCAAGGATGGGGAGCGATCAATTCGCTGTCTTCGCACACTTGGACAACAGCGACGAGCTCCGGCCGTTAACCAACCGACTGCGCGCCGCAGTCGAATCGACCCCTTTTTTGCCGACAACCACTCAGGCAGTCATCGAACTCAACCTACTGTTAGATGTCGGTAGCGCGGTGGTGCGGGCGGGTCAATCTACCCCCGCAAGTTTGCTCAGAGCCGCAGAGCTGGCTCTTGAAAGCGCACAAGACGGCCCGTCCGAAGCGGAGCAACTCGTCTCGGAAGCAGGAGATAGCATCTTGCAAGCCGAGCTGGCGGTCAGTGGCGCAGTGCACCACTGTCTTCAGCACAATCTCATTCCTATCGCCCTGCAACCGATGGTAGATCTGGAGGCAGGCGCAACCTATGGTTACGAGGCACTGGCCCGACCGCTCACCGCCGAAGGCGAGCCCATTCCTGTTCATCGGTTTATGGCGCTCAGTGAAAAGCTGGGGCTGATGAGGGCAGTGGGCGAGCTACTCATTCGCTCTACATTCGATACGTTTCGCCAGGCTCGCCTCGCTGAGCAGCACATGCGGCTTTCACTGAACCTGAGCCCCAGCCAATTTGCCGTGGCGGGTCTGCCTGACCGTCTGATCAGCATTGCGAAGCAGTTCACCATACCGCCCTCGCTCCTGACCGTTGAGATTACAGAAACGGCATTGGTAACGGATGATGACTTGCTGAGGGAGGAGATTACCAAGCTGCGCGACCACGGCGTCACTGTGCTTCTCGACGACTTTGGCACCGGCTACTCGAGCCTCAATTGGATCTTTAACGTGCCGACCGACGGCATCAAGATCGACCGTTCCTACACCGCCGCCATTGACGATCCCTATCGCCGCTTGGTGATGGGCAGCATCGCGTCTATGTGCCGCGATTTAGGTCTCGATGTCGTGGTTGAGGGGATTGAAACAGAAGCACAGCGAATACAACTCAAAGATCTTGGCTTCACGAAGGGTCAGGGCTACCTGTTCGGCAAACCCACCCCTCTGTCAGAGTTTCTTCATTCGACCAGAATCGGGTGAGAGAATCACCAGCGCGCGACGGTTTTTAGCCGCTCAGTCGCATCAGATAAAACGCGTAACAGTTTGCGCCGTTCTCAAGTAGAGAAACGATGACAAAACAGATGAAGGTCGAGTGGAGTCGCCGTTCAAAGATGTTCAGGGACCGTCGCCTTAAGCAGCAACGGCGAGCTTTATATCGTCACTAACCGGCGGTCGTCGATACTGCTAGCTTGCGAGCCTTGTCTAGGATCACGGAGGTACCGGCAACATTAGCGACTCTTTAACCTGCTCCATCACAACGTAACTGGTGGACTCCAGCACTCCGGGTAAGGTCAATAACGTCTCACCTAAAAGAATCCTGTAAGCGTTCATATCAGCAACGCGCGCCTTGAGCAGGTAGTCGAAATTGCCCGACACCAGATAACACTCCTGCACCTCCGGCAAATCCAGCGCGCTGGCGGTGAATTCCTCAAAGATATCTTGCGATGTGCGGTTCAACCGAATCTGCACGAACACAACCAGACCCCGGTCGAGCGCCCGCGGATCAAGCACCGCTTGATAGTGCTGTATCACCCCGTCTCGCTCCAGCCGCCGGACGCGCTCTTTACAGGGCGTGGTACTGAGCCCAACCTGCTTGGCTAATGCGGTAAAAGACGTGCGCGCGTCGCGCTGCAAAATGCGCACGATATTGCGGTCAATTTTATCCAGTTGATGTGACTGACCGGGCACAGCTTCTGACTCCTCTAACCGCGCCGCAGAAACGCAGCACCGTCGACATTATCGTCTGAATTTATCTTCTAATACAGTGTTATCAGCTAATTTATATGTGTTATGTGCGGTAATTAGCTTTTATAGCTTTATTAAATGGCTGTTTCGGCCTTTTTTTTGCAGCGATTCGCATCAGACAATGCCCCAAAACCCGGGGAGGTAACACGATGCTGATTGGCGTACCGAGAGAGATTAAAGCGCAGGAATACAGAGTGGGCATGACCCCTGCCGGTGTGCGGGAGCTGGTTTCGTCGGGCGCCCGCGTATTGGTTGAAGCAGGCGCCGGTCACGCCATAGGGCTCTCCGATGATCTTTACCGACAGGCAGGTGCGGTGCTGGCCGAGACTGCCGAGCAGGTGTTTGCCGAGTGCGACATGATCGTCAAGGTCAAGGAGCCTCAACCGCAGGAATGCCGACAGCTCCGTCCGGAACAGCTGCTGTTCACCTACCTGCATCTGGCTGCAGACCCGCAACAGGGCGAACTCCTGATGGCTTCAGGTGCGACCTGCATTGCTTACGAGACAATCACCTCACCACAGGGTGGCCTACCCCTTTTAGCACCCATGAGCCTGGTCGCCGGCAGATTGTCGGTGCAGGCAGGCGCCCACCACATGGAGATCCATCAAGGCGGAACCGGCATGTTAATGGGTGGTGTGCCCGGTGTGGCACCGGCGAAAGTACTTGTCCTGGGCGGCGGCGTCGTGGGCAGCAGCGCGATCCGGGTCGCGATCGGCATGGGAGCCGACGTGACGGTGCTGGATCGATCTGTCAACCGACTCGGGGAATTAGACGAGCAATATCGTGGCCAACTGCGCACGGTGTACTCCACCGCTGAGGCGGTGGAAGAGCATGCCCGCGAAGCCGATCTGATTATTGGCGCAGTACTCATACCCGGCGCGTCGGCGCCAAAGCTGATCAGCCGAGAAATGCTGCGCGATCTCAAGCCCGGTGCAGTCATGGTCGACGTGGCCATCGACCAAGGCGGGTGTTTTGAGACATCCAAGCCGACCACACACGCTGACCCCACTTTCGTGGTTGATGATGTGTTGCACTACTGTGTGGCCAATATGCCGGGCGCAGTCGCCAAGACCTCGACCATGGCGCTGACTAACGCGACCCTGCCCTATGTGCAGAAACTGGCGCAATCTGACCTGACAGACCTGCTACGGACCGACAGTCACATAGCCGCCGGCGTGAACGTATTGCGCGGCGAACTGACGCACCCTGCCGTAGCAGACGCACTGCAAAAACCTTGGCAACGGCCCGCAGACCTGCTGTCCGGGGAGCGCCACTTGAGGACCGCCTGATGGACTCGCGATCGCATTGGAAGCGGTTGGATGCGATGACTTCTGACCCGACGCAAATTCCTGCAAACTATCCATTAGTTTTGATTTGTGGTGTGCCGACATGCATCAAGTAAGCCCCGACATCGAAGCACTGGCCGATTCGATACTGACCTATGCTATGGATCGGCTGCGGATGGACCCCCCGTCCATTGATCACCCGCTACCGCAACACACACTCGAAGGCCTGGCGGGCCAGACGATTACCGAAGAAGGATTGGGTGGCGATAAAGCGCTCAAGCTTTTCATCGACACGCTGGCCCCTGCCTGTATCTCAGAAGATCATCCCCGTTACCTAGCATTTGTGCCAACGGCTCCCTCAGAGGTCTCCACACTCTTTGACCTGGTAGTAGGGGCCTCCAATATCTGCGCTAGCAGCTGGCTGGAGGGTGCTGGCGCCATCTATGCAGAAAACCAAGCTCTTCGCTGGATCTCAGACATCGCCGGGTTCCCGGCAGACGCGGGGGGTGTTTTTGTCAGTGGCGGCACTGCGGGGAATCTCTCGGCCTTGGTGGCGGCGCGGCACGATTGGCGCCAAAAACATCCTGAGTTCAGCAACCAACGGGGACTGATTATCTCGTCCCGAGGTGCGCACGCGTCAGTTGAGCAAGCGGCTCATGTGATGGATGCTGACCTAATCCAGTCCGGTGGGCACCAGCTCACCGGCGCTGATGTCGCGGACACCATTGCCGGCCTGAGTAGCGATGACCGAGCCCGAGTATTTGCTGTCGCCTGCACGGCAGGAACGACTAACCTGGGCATCATTGACGACATGAAGGGTATCGGCGAAGTCTGCAAGCGCGAGTCTGTATGGCTTCACGTCGACGGCGCCTATGGTGGTGCGGCGCTAGCAGCGCCCTCGACCCGGCCACTATTTGACGGCATTGAGCAGGCAGACAGTTTCATTGTTGACCCACACAAGTGGCTATTTGCACCCTTTGATTGCTGTGCTCTCATTTACGCGGACCCTGCTAAAGCACGACAAGCGCATCGGCAGCATGGCGATTATCTTGAGGTGTTTTACGACGGCACCTGGAATCCCAGTGACTATGCGCATCATTTATCTCGCCGCGCGCGTGGCTTGCCGTTCTGGTTCAGTCTAGCTGTTCACGGGACTAAGGCCTACGCCGAGGCGGTCGAGACAACGCTGGATTGTGCGCGTGATGCGGCGGAGATGATTGCTGCTCATCCTCATTTAGAACTGGTGACCGAGCAGCGTTTATCCATCTGCGTGTTCCGCCGGATTGGCTGGTCACCGGACGATTACAAGCGTTGGAGTGACGCGCTTTTGGAGCGTGGAGACGGCTTAGTCACGCCCACAAAGCACGAGGGTGAGACGGTGCTAAGGTTCTGCATTGTGAATCCGCGCACGACTCAGGACGATGTTCGCCTGATTCTCGATACGCTCTAACACGTGGCCGCAGGCTGCCACTAACTGCCTCATCTCATTAAGCCAGGCGCAATAGAGAGTGATGGCAGTGATCGGAGTGCTCGCCATTGCGCTGTCGAAGTTGATCGCACACCCGCGCGGATTCGACACTTCTTGTCACCTATGGCGTATCGCCAACGCACAACCCCCGCTATGCTTACTTTTAGCGAATACTCTTGCTCAGATGACTGACCCTAGCGATCGCCCGACTTTCGCGATCAAGAGCGGGACACCAAAACAAGAGGGTTGAACATGGCAGGCACCTTCATCTGCGCCTACAGGTTAAACGGCGATGGTTCTGGCACAGCAATCGACGAGGGCACGCTGCAGTCAGTTAGCCCCCCTTCTGCCCCTATTTGGGTCCATCTCAGTGCCCGGTCGGAGGGGGCTCGCAGCTGGCTTGAAACACAAGCTCAGCTTCCGGACGAGACCCTCTTAGAGGCACTGCTGGCAGAAGACACCCGGCCTCGTATGCAGGTGCGTGCTGACGGCATCCTGCTGATTCTCAGAGGCGTTAATCTCAACGAAAACGCCGAGCCCGAAGACATGGTGTCGATCCGCATCTGGATAGAAAGCGGTCGATTTATCTCGGTGCAGTTGCGCAATCTGCGGGGCGTAGAGGATATGCGTCAGCGTCTCGAATCTGGCGCAGGCCCGGTCGATATCGGTGACCTTGTGACCAGCTTCATCGAAGGGTCCATTGTGCGAATGTCACCCGTGATGGGGGATCTGACCGACGGCATCGATGATCTAGAAGACCGTATTCTACAAATGGATTTAGAGGGTATTCGCGAGCAGATTATCTCTACGCGGCGCAAAGCCATCATCTTCAATCGATTCCTCACGCCCCAAAAAGACATTGTCCAAAAGCTCACTGAAGTGCAGGTGGCCTGGCTGGACCGCAAGAATATTCTGCGTCTGCAAGAGGCTCAAAACGACATCACGCGATTTGTAGAGGATCTTCAGGCGCTAAGAGAACGAGCGCACTCGGTGCAGGAGGAGGTCGCCAACATTCTGACCGAGCGACTGAACCGGAACACTTATGTGTTCTCAATGATCGCCGCCATTTTTCTACCGCTGAGCTTCTTAACCGGCCTGCTGGGTATCAACGTGCCGGGCATCCCGGGCGCAGACGATCCCGAAGCGTTTCTTGTTTTCTGTGGCATTCTGGTGGCTGTGGTAGTGGCACAAGTCGCCCTCTTCAAGAGGCTAAAATGGTTTTGAGTTTGCCGGCCTCACTGCTTTGCCCGTTTGCTGACTCATCAACCCACTGATCCGGGAAGATTCCACCATGAAAAGAATCGCATTCGCTGCCGTCATCGCGCTGACGGGTATCGCCTTATTTACCCCTTGGCTGTTTGGTGAAGTCCGGGGCACGCAGACAGCCTCAAGACTCGAGGCTCCCTACCCACTTCAATTTCCCGAGAATTTTGCCTGGGGTGTGGCGGTGGCTGCTCAACATGTTGAGCACCAGCAGCCCAGCGACTGGACCGCCTTTGAGCGTCGCGTCATTCGGGAAGGTAAGACCGGCACGGGCGATCAGCCGGGACAAGCAAAGCCCGGACATATTCGCGATCTCGATCAGTACTCTGCAGAGGTGCGCCGGAAAAAAGTCGACTTCGACGCTCGCTATGCAGATGACTTCCAACAGCTGGCTGCTCTCGGACTCAACAGTTATCGCTTCAGTCTCTCATGGGCGCGCCTCTTCCCTCGCGCAGATATGACCGAGCCGGACCCAGAGGGCATTGCGTTTTATCGGGAGGTGATTGCAGCCGCTAAAGCCAACGGCCTGACGCCTCACGTGTCGCTTTTCCACTTCTCAACTCCCGAGTGGTTTTGGCAGGAGCAAGAGGGATTTCGCGGCTGGGAGCGACCGGACGCGCTGCAACATTGGAATCGCTATGTAAAAGCGGTCTCCACGCAGCTGGGACCGGAAATCAGTCACTGGTGTACCCTGAACGAGCCCATGGTCTATGTTTTGTGGGGCTATATCGAGGGCATTTTTCCGCCGCTGGAACAGCGCGCGGGGCCACCTGATGTGGCGCCGGTCGTGGCGCAGCTGCTCCGAGCTCATGCCGATGCCTACCGGACACTGCATGCCGATGCGGCATCGCGAGACCAAACCATCACCGTGGGCCTGACCCAACATACCCGGGCCTTCGAACCCTGGCGCAACTGGCACCCGCTCGACCGGCTGACGGCTGAGTTCGTGCAGCAAGCCTTTATTTGGGATGTCTTCGATGCGATAGAAAGCGGCCATTACGCCATGACCAATACTGAATTCGCCGCCGACATCGAGGGGCTGGCAGGCACTCAGGATTATGTCGGCATCAATTACTACGGACGGTTTTATGTGCAAATGGATCTCGACGCCATGGCCGCGGGTCCAGTGACCCACACTCACGATCCGAATGATCCGAGAGAACTGACCAGTGACCTCGGGTGGGCGCTCTACCCCATCGGATTCAGCGCAATCCTCAATGAGGCTTGGGAGCGCTACGGCAAGCCCATCCAAATTTTGGAAAACGGCATTGCAGACGCCGCTCAACCTGACTCACTCCGACAGACCTTTATGGTCAGTCACCTCAGAGAAGTCTGGTACGCAATGAACGTGCTGGGTGTCGACATCGACGGGTACTTTCACTGGTCACATTTAGACAACTTCGAATGGGCCGAGGGCTTCGGCCCCAGGTTTGGCGTGTTTGCCGTGGATTATGACAATGACTTTGCGCGGTCACCCCGCGCCAGTGCCGGCACCTACGCCGAAATCATCCGCACGGGGATCAGCGAAGAAATGTGGGCGCAACATCGGGGACCCTTTTAGCCACGATCGCTCATCACATGCAGCGTAGAGTAGACAAAGCCTCGTGCTAATGCGCAGACTTCACGCCGTCATGATTAGGAGCCGCTGCATCGACTGCCTCGCGGCTCCAGAGTATTAGACCGGATCCGGCATAAGGCGCCTCGCCGTACAGCCTCTGTCTGAAACCCCCTCCCGGTGACTCCGACTCACCCCGGCAACATGGCGTCGAACCACCCGCACCGAGACCAGAAAAAAAACACTGTTGACTGTTTTTGAGGTCAGGGTTAACTTGCCCGAGCGCTTGGGGGCGGCAGATGTCGACAAGCACATTGCATCCAGAGGGTAATCTGTTGCAATGTCACCTCCACTGGGAAAACCATCAAAATCAAAACATCCAAGGAGACCCAACGTGTCCATTGCAAAGGAAACCCTCCTGCACGCGTATCGCACCATGAAGACGATTCGCGAATTCGAAGAGCGGGTCAACGCAGAAATCATGAACGGCCAGATCCCCGGGTTTACGCACCTCTACACGGGTCAGGAAGCCAATGCGGTGGGCGTGTGTGCCCACCTCGACGAGAGCGACACCATCATTTCGACACATCGCGGCCATGGGCATTGCATCGCCAAGGGCGCAGACGTATCAGGCATGATGAAGGAGCTGTTTGGCTCCTCTGAGGGCCTCTGCAAGGGTAAAGGCGGGTCCATGCACGTTGCCGATATCGATAAAGGTATTCTGGGTGCGAATGGCATTGTCGCAGGGGGCCCACCCATCTCAGTGGGCTCAGCATTGGCGGCAAAGATTCGCAAAAACGGTAAGGTCGCTGTGTCGTTCTCGGGCGATGGCTCGGTCAATCAGGGCACCTGCTTTGAAGCGATGAATATGGCTGTCGTTTTGCAGGCACCCGCTGTTTTTGTGATCGAGAACAACTACTACTCAGAGCATACCCACATCAGCTACGCGGTGGGCTGTAACGATCTAAAGGCTCGTACCGAGGCCTTTGGCTTCCCGGTTTTCGTCGCGGACGGTGCCGACTTCTTTGCTGTTTATGAAGCTGCGGGTAAAGCCATTGCCCACGCGCGAGCCGGTAACGGTCCCGCAGGGGTCTTCGCAGAGCAGGGTCGATACCATGGACATTTTGTCGGTGACCCTCAGGCCTACCGTGCCGAGGGCGAGCTTGAGGGCCTGAGAGAGAATCACTGCCCGCTGAAAAACTTCCGTGCGCGCATGGCCGAAACCGGTGAGCTCAGCGACGCCGAACTCGACGCGATTGATGCTGAGGTGATGGCAGAGATCGAGCAATCTGTGACAGACGCCAAGGCCGCAGCGCGACCCACGGCGGAACAGGTCACAGAAGACGTCTACATTCAATACACCGCCACGGCCTAAGGGGAGAAGATCATGCCTGAGAAAACCATGCGCGATGCCATCAACGAGGCCCTGCACCAGGCAATGGAGCAGGACGAATCCGTATTTGTCATTGGCGAAGACGTCGCCGGCTGCAGCGGCAGTGCGGGAGACGTGGGTGCGGTCGGTGGCGTCTTCGGCGTGACCGCAGGAATCTATCACCGCTGGCCCGACCGCTGTATTGATACGCCCATCTCGGAATCTGCCATCGTCGGCGCCGCAGCCGGTGCCGCGCTGGTCGGCATGCGGCCGGTGGCCGAAATCATGTTTGCCGACTTCATTGGCGTCTGTATGGACCAGATCGTTAACCAAATGGCGAAATTCCGGTACATGTTTGGCGGTAAAAGTCGCTGCCCAGCCGTCATCCGCTTCTCATCCGGCGGTGGGTTCAGCGCTGCAGGTCAGCACAGTCAGGCGATGTATCAAGTGATGACATCGTTCCCCGGCTTGAAAGTCGTGGTCCCGTCGAACGCCTATGACGCCAAAGGACTGATGTTGTCGGCGATTCAAGACGACGATCCGGTCTTATTTTTTGAACCGAAAATTCTTTACCAAGAGACGGCTGAGGTGCCGGACGAGATGTACACCATTCCATTCGGACAGGCCAACTTTGTCCGGGAGGGCGATGACGTCACGGTGGTCGCATTCGGCCAAATGGTCCCCAAAGCGGCCGCCGTCATCGACGCCCTCGCTGAAGAAGGCATCAGTTGCGATCTGATCGATCCGCGAACGACCTCACCGCTCGACGAGAATGCGATTCTTGAATCGGTGGAAGCCACCGGCCGATTGGTGATTGTGGACGAGGCGCCACCCCGTTGCGGTCTGACTGCAGACATCGCGGGACTGGCCGCAGACAAGGCCTTCAGTAGTCTCAAGGCGCCGATCAAGCAGGTTTGTGCGCCCCACAGCCCCACTCCGTTCTCCCCCGAATTGGAAGCGGCTTATTTGCCAGACGCGGACAAGATCACAGCAGCGATTAAAGCCACCTTGGCGTAATCAGGGTGATAGCAGGAGCACATTTGTGAGCGATATTTATCCCATCGCGGTACCCAAATGGGGGATCGAAATGGTCGAGGGCACCATCACCAACTGGAACAAATCAGAGGGTGATGCCATCAGCAAAGGCGACGAAGTCTTCGAGATGGAATCCGACAAGATTGTGAATGTCTGGGACTCACCGGTTGATGGCATTCTCCGTCGCGTACTGGTGCCCGCGGGTGACGCTCATCCGGTCGGCGCCCTACTCGGAGTCATTGCCGATGCCAGTGTCACAGACAGTGATATCGATGCCTTTATCGCCGCGCACAGCACCGCGCCCGCGGAAGCCACCGCCGCACCCGCTGCCGACAACACCGCCGCACAGCAAACCGTGCAGACGGGAGACGCTTACAAGCGTTCCTCACCCAGCGTGCGCCGACTGGCAGACGAATTGGGTGTCGACCTAGGCACCGTCACCGGTACCGGGCGTCGGGGGCGCATTACGGACGAGGATGTCAAAGCTGCCGCAGGTGGCAGCGGTGGCGCACCGGAGGGCGTGGAGATCATCCCGCTCACTCCGACCCGCAAGACCATTGCGAGGCGGCTGACCGAGGCCAAGCAGACCATTCCCCACTTTTATCTGACTGCCGAATACGAACTCGACGGACTGCTGACACATCGCGCGCAGTTGAATGAATCCTCCGATACCAAGGTATCGGTCAATGATCTGATCGTATGGTGCGTTGCGCGGGCGCTGATGAAAGAACCGCGGGTCAATGTGAATCTGGTGGGCGACGATATTCACCAGTTTCATGCGGCAAACGTGTCAGTTGCCATCGCCACAGAAGACGGCCTTTACCCTGCTACCGTGTATGGTGCGGATGCCAAAACCCCCGCAGAGATTGCGGCAGTCACCGCTGAGCTGGCCGAGAAAGCACAGACTGGCAAGCTGACCAAAGAGGATATCTCAGGGGGGTCTTTTACCGTCTCTAATCTCGGCATGTATGGCATTACCCAATTCACAGCCATCGTTAATCCGCCGATGGGCGCGATCCTTGCCTTGGGCAAGGCCTCACAGAAAGTCTTAGTCGAGAAGGGTGAGCAGCGGATTGCCACCGTGCTCAACGCCACCCTGTCCTGTGATCATCGCGTGATCGACGGCGCAGTCGGCGCGCAGTACCTCGCAGTGCTCGGAGATGTGATCGCCGCGCTCTAGCCTCTCGGCACGCGGGCGGCAACACCCAGCCCAGTAAATGTGCTGCGCTCGCGGTCGATCACCACGATCAAACCATCACCGCCGCCCAGACGATAGGTTACCGCTCCACTAGCCGGATGTTCGGCACTAGCACCTGAAGTAGCAGAGCCGATATCAGGTGCAAGCTGGCAATCATGAGAAAAACGCTCTCGTACCCGGCTTGCTGGATCATGAGCCCCGCCAGCAAACCCAGCAAACTGCCTCCGAGACTACCCACTGCGCCAAATACCCCCCATACCGTCGCTACTCGGTCAGCGGGAAAGAGATCAGTTGGCAGTGTAAAGAACACTGACCCTTTAATCTGAATCGCGAACAGACCGAAACAAATGAGCGCCAGCGCCAGCGCACTGGACTCGGTGTAGTAAGCAGGAATCACCGCCATAGCGACCAGCACAGCGCCCAGCCAAATCACGGTTTTACGTGCTCGGTTGATCGTCTGTCCACGCGTCACCAAAGCAGAGCTCAACGAACCGCCCGTCAATGCTCCCAGATCTGCGGCCACCCACGGTAACCAAGCGAATAAGGCAATGGCCCGAAGATCAAACCCTCGGACATCAATCAGATACTGTGGCAGCCAGAAGAGAAAGAAATAAAACGGGAAATCACTGACCACTCGGGCAATCAAGATCCCCCAGAATTCCCGATATGCCAGCAGCGACGACAAACCGCCCTGACTCTGCTGACTCGAGCGGTTGTCCAGTATCAGCGCCTTTTCGATTGGGTCGATGGTGGGATGCGTCTCGGGTAAGTGGTACCAACGTTGCCACAAAATGACCCATACCAAGCCAAGGGCGCCCGGGATGATGAATGCCCACTGCCATCCGAGCGTTTGCATGGTCCACACGGTCAGCGGCGGCGTGATAATAGCCCCGAGTCCGGCACCAAGCATAAAAATAGCGACCGCTGTAGAGCGCTCGTTGGCCGGGAACCATTGCGCAACCGCCTTGCTGGCAGCGGGGAAGTTCGCGGCTTCGGCGACACCCAGCACCACTCGTAGCATGAAAAAGCTCCATAGCCCTCTGCCCAGCGCATGCAGTATGGTCGCAAGGCTCCAAAACACTGCGGCAAGGCTAAACGCACGCTTGGTACCCAGCCGGTCGATGAGGGGTCCGGAGATCAGTTGACCAATACCATAGGCCAACAGGAAGCCGCTGGTGATGAGGCCGTAGTCAGCGTCGCCGATATCAAATTCGCCGCGCACAACCGGTGCCACAACGCCGAAGACGGACCGATCGATATAGTTAATAGTGGTAATGACCGCCAACAAAATCGCGATACGCCAGCGCACTGCCATGACCACCTCCTACTTCTTATTGGCTTATTCTGCAGTCGGCTATTCCGCGTTCTGGTTGCCCGTTCCCGCGCCTCGCGCTCCCGTTACCCGGGCACCATGACTGACCAGACGACGACCGCGGCTATCGCGATGAGTATTGCGCCAAACACCTTGTTCAACAAGTTGAGCTGTGGCCGCCAGCTCCGCCGCGCGCCGAATCGCGACAGCGATACCGCGACTAGCGCGTACCACAAGGCGTCGATGCCCGCCGCGGTCGTGGCGATCAGCAGTTGCTCGCTCAGTGCGGCCCCGGGCCGGATAAACTGACTGAACAAGGCTGCAAAAAAAATGGCGATTTTGGGGTTACTGAGTGCGATCAGGAGCCCTTCCCCAGCCGCACGGTGCCCAACCTTCGGGCCGCCTGACACTTCTGTCGACGGCGCCTCATCCGGAGGCGCTATAAGAGCGCGCGCGCCGATGTAGAGAAGAAACAGTGCACCCGCGATCCGCAGGGCATCGAACCATGCGGGCTGCGTGACCAGCAGGGCCCCGAGGCCACTGATCATCAGCATTGCCCACACGAAAATGCCAACGCCGTGAGCCAGTGCGCACAGCACACCCGCCGGCGCGCCACCGGCGACCGAATGACGCAGGACAACTGCGAGGCTGGGCCCCGGGGACATCGCCCCAAGCAGACACACCAATGTCAATGGCAACCACTGGGCCAAACTCATAACGCGTTACCTCCGCTTCACGCCCTCGATTGTCCGGCTCGCGCCACCCTCGCGCCACCCTACAACAACGGGTTGACTGGTTGCTCAGACCCCTTAACTGCTATATCGTCAGAAGGGTACTAGAAGAAAAAAGCCGTGTTCGGGCGCCCAATGGCGTGCGTGCGCGCAATATTTAACTTCCGCGGGGAGCGGAGATGGAGGAGCCAACCGTGTCAACCCAATCGAAAACACGTCCCAACACCTTTCATCAGAAGACGATCGTAGCGGGTGTCGCTGCGGCCATCGGTGCCGGTAGCGCCGGTCTGTCATGGAGTGCCGAGCTTGAAGAGGTTGTCGTCACCGCACGACAGCGCGCTGAGTCATCGCAGGATATTCCGATGATGGTGCAGTCGATTTCGGGTGAAGACCTGCAGAAGCAAGGCATTACAACGCTGGAAGACTTTTCCAGACAGGTGGCCGGCTTGAACGTGCAGACCAGCGTGCCGGGTCAAAACACCATTGTCTTCCGGGGTGTGAGTGACGGCGGCGGCTTCCTCGTGGATCCGACCGCGGCGATCTATCTCGATGAACAGCCCATGTCGCTGACGTCAGCGGCACCCGACATCTACCCGGTTGACCTGGCACGAATCGAAGCGCTTGCCGGGCCTCAGTCAACGCTGTACGGCGCGTCCTCACAAAGCGGTGCGGTGCGTGTCATTACCAATAAGCCGGACCCAAGCGGTTTCGAAGCGAATATTGGGGCGGGCCTGTCCAGCACCGATGACGGCGGCACCGGCTATGAGGTCGACGGTACAGTCAACATTCCCCTGAGCGATAACGTCGCGATCAGACTGTCGGGTTTCAGTGCGCGCGATGCTGGCTTTGTCGATAACGTTCTGGGCACAACCGTTGATGCCAGTTTTGGCTTCCCCTCGCTGGCGGGTTTGGGAGGCCAGCAAACCAACGCCAGCGCCGTATCCGACGACATCAATGAAGTCGACTGGATGGGGGCGCGAGCGTCCATCCGCTGGCTGGTAAATGACAACTGGACTGTCACTGCCAGTGCCAATTATCAAGACTTAGAAGCTGACGGCTATAACGATTACGACCCCGGCGTCGGTGACCTGCAGACGGTCAAGTTCAATCAAGAAGTCCGCACCGACGAATGGTTACAAACCAGTCTGGTCATCGAGGGCGACTTGGGCTTTGCGCAGCTCATATCAGCGACCTCGTACTACGATCGCGATATGTTCTACTCCCACGATACGCAGTCGTATGCGGCCTATTTCCATTACTCGTTTGGCGTTTATTACGGCTACGCAACTTATGACTTTGGTCTGGATCCGACGGGATATCTCACCAATGAACAAAACAACGAAAGTTTGACTCAGGAATTTCGTCTGAGCGGCAGTACCGACAGAGTCGATTGGACGTTAGGCGCTTTCTGGCAGGAATCAGAAGAGTTCTGGGACTTCTACACTTACGAAGATGGGTACCGTAACTCGCCGGCCTTTGAAGCGTGGAGTTACTACTACCCGGGGATTGCGCCCACTGACGTGTGGTGGAACTCTTATCAGGGCACCGATCGGACAGACAAAGCCGTCTTTGGTGAAGTGGACATCGAAATCTTAGAGGACAGAATAACCGCGCTCTTGGGTGGCCGCTGGTATGAGGTGGAGCGCGAGCTGAGCTATACCGTGGAGCGACCAGACGCACGGATTGACAGAGCGTTAGACGATCGAGAAGCCAATGACGACGGTTTCATTCCTAAATATGGTCTTGAGCTGCAACTGAGTGAAAATATGATGGCCTATGGCATCTACTCAGAGGGCTATAGGGTTGGCGGTACTAACCGCGGCCGTGGTTTAGATATCGGTGGAAATGGCAAGTTTGGCCCAACACTCCCTGTCGCCTACGAGTCAGACATACTTGAGAATACCGAGTTTGGCTTCAAATCCACCTTCCTCGACGGCAGGATTCTGCTGAATGCGGTTTACTACACCATGAAGTGGAAGGATATGCAGATCGAGGTGACTGACCCCAGTAACCAATTGGGTATCCTGAGTGGCGGCGCCTATCAGAATGTCCCCTTCCAGATCGTGGTGGGTAACGTGGGTGATGCCACCGTGAAGGGCTACGACGTAGAGATGAAAGCGTTGCTCGGCGAGAACTTTGAGGTCGGATTTAATTTAACCGATATTTCCAAGGCGACTGTCTCAGCCCTTCAGGAATACGAGGACCCTCGTGTGATCGGTGGCACTGTGTCGTCAGGTCTGGATCCATCAGCGGCTCTGCCATTGTTTGCCGACACCAGTTACTACCTCTACGCGGAATATTCAGGGCTCAACCTGTTCGGTGGTACCGGTGGCATCCGCTTGCAACATAGTTACGTCGGCGAGTCTCTGAACCAGCTGACAGATGGCTATACCTCGCCTCAAATGATGCAGGGTGACTACGATATCACCGACCTCGTGCTGACCTGGGAGAGCGGAAAGTGGAATGCCCAGTTCCGGGCCAACAACCTGTCTGACGAGCGGGGCATCACCTACGAGGACACGACAGACTTTGACCCATTCTGGGGTCGAAACAGCTCCATTGTGATCCGACCCCGCAACTTTGCTTTCTCGTTACGACGCTATTTCTAAACGCTGAGAAAGCACACTCAACAAAAAGGGCGCCATTGGCGCCCTTTTTTATTGCACGTTACACCGCCTAATTTGAGCGACCCAAGCAGCTCAGGCCCAGCGTTCAGGCCAGCACTCGAGGCCGTGGATAGCGTTACGAATATCCATGGTCAGGTTGACCGCGGTGAGACGTTTTCCTTCCTGAAGATCGATAATAGAAATAGTAGAGGGTGAGGAACCCGCGGCAATCAGCCGATCATTGATCACGCACAGACCCCGACCAAATCCCTGCCTCGCGATACGCGAATCGTCTACGCCACGATACTCCAACTCCTCAGCCGGGAAGGTAGGGACCGGGACAGCGACGCCACCGGAAGAACGAGGCACATAGCGTACTACGTCCCCTGCTGTGTCGTTAAAGACAATCCCGTCTCGGAAAGGCATAGCGTTGTGACAGCCCTTCGGCAGATTGCAGATCTCAGACACCGTAAGATCAGAAGACAAAGCCAGTAACGCCTGCGTATTAAGGCCGCTGAAAGAGACGCCATCCTGATCCACTCGCACCATATTAAGGTGATAAGAGTTCACGAAGGCCGGCCCACCCCGCGCTCTGGGATCAAAGGCCTGGCCCACCCACTCTTGGCCATTTTTAGAGAGATACAGGCCCCACACAAATAAGCGCTGAGACAGATCAAAGGCCAGAATTGAATCAAAACCGGTCGAGGTCAGAAACAGCAGATTGTCCCGGCGACAAATCTCATGGCAGTGCCTGAGATACTCATTACGGTAACTGGCAATGAGCTCAAAATCAGGTGAGTAGCAGAACAACTCGTCACTGGCTGCAATCCATATCGCATCATCGGTGAACTCAATACCGCGCAGTCCTCGATCCCAACCTCGACCAGCGAAATCGATATCCCCAGTATTCCAGTCAATCTTTTGCTCAACCCGCTGAGAGGTAAAGTCGATGACATACACACCGCCGTGGCTTTGGCCCTTCTCGGAACCACGCACCACCGACGTGGCAATCAACTTTGGCAGTACCGGCGCTGTCATTGGGTCGATGCAGGTAATGCAGGGAACACGGGCTCGAGAATCTCTTTTAACGAGTCAAGGTGCGACCCGTATCGAGTCCAGGTCTGCACTGACCCCGAGTAAATCGGCTGGCGTACCTGCTCAGAGCTGGCCGTTCTGACAGCCCGCTCTGTTTCGTGGAAATTCACGCAGGCCTCTTCGAACGGCAGCTCGCAGAATTCGAGAATTCTGCGCACCTGGGTCTCGAGATCAGCCACCACTTCCTCGTATTGCACATGCAGAACCGCCCCTGGCAATGCATTGTCCCAGTGCTCCATCAACTCACAGTACTCAAGGTAAAACTCGCCAAGCTCGAAGAGGTCATAGGTAAAGGTTTGGCCCTTGGCAAAGTGTTGTTTGAAACAGCCAAAACAGCTGTCCATAGGATGACGCCGCGCATCAATAATCTTGGCGTTCGGCAAGATCGTTTTGATAAAGCCAACATAGGCGAAATTATTGGGCATCTTGTCCGTAAAAAACGGGGCGCCGCCGCGGTGCCTGCGCGTCTGTGCCAAGTACCGCTCTCCCAAGTCCCTGACTGCCGACTCGGACAGATCGGGCATGCATTGCGGAAAAGATTGACCCGAACGCGGCTGGGTCAGTCCCTGAGCAATCATAGAAATATCGGGCAGCTCACTCGTGCCATCAACTTGAGAGTGGCTCGCAAGAATTTGTTCAAGCAACGTGGAGCCTGATCTGGGCAGACCCACAATAAAAATAGGGTCGCGCTGCTGGCAGCCTGATTCAGGGCCACGGCTTTGGAAAAAAGGCGCGTTGAAAACTTCGCGCATGCGCTGGTGGGCCACGCCGGTCTGCACGGGATCGTAGGCAATCGTGTCTCTATGCAATCGATTGGCCAGCGCATAGTGCTCGAAGGCGCTGTCAAAGTCCTTCTGATCCTCATAAGCCTTGCCCAGCGAGAAGGCAAAATGCACCCGGCATTCTACTGGCAACGATTCGTTTGCCAGCCGCTGGCTCATATCCGTCAGGTCTTGCTCGGTGAAGCGAAACGTCTTGAGATTCGCGAGGCTGTAATAGGTCTCGCCGAAATTGGGTCGCAGCTCAATGGCACGTCGATACGCCGCGATACCACCCTCTTGATCTCCCACTGTTTTAAGCACATGGCCCAGGCCGATGTGCGCGCCAGGCAGTTCCGGGTCGAGGCTTACTGCCTGTTGATAGGAGCTCACGGCTTCAGCCGGCCTCGCCGCCATCGCCAGCGCGGCGCCATGGTAGTAATAGGTCAGGGCATTGTTCGGATCCAACTGCAGCGCTCGCTCCAGCGTTGCTACGGCCTCTTCGTAATGGTGCAGCTCTTTCAGCACGGTACCCAGGTCATGCCAGGCAGCGATAAAGCGGGGCTGTTTTTCAACAATCCGCTCAAGAATTTCACGGGCGTCGTCATAGCAATTGGCCATCATGGCCAAACGCGCCAGTAGAAGCGCCGCATTCACATCATGAGGGTTTTCTCGAACCAACTCCTGAGCCAGTTTCTCCGACTCACGAAACTGTCCTTTGATAAATAGCCGCGTCGCTTCATCCAGCTTGGCCTGTGTGGGGGAGAGCGATGCGGCTTCTTGCCGGAATCGATCGGCATCCCCGGCTCGTCCAAGTCGCTGATAGGCCGCGCTCAGCTTACTCATGAGCGCCGCGCTGGGGGGGCGTAATTCCTGTGCGCGTTCGAGGTGGGGTAAGGCGTCGTCTGCCCTGTCGAGATTCAGCAAGAGAGTGCCGAGATCCTCACGCGCCTTGGCATGGCCCGGCGCCGCCTTTACGGCACGACTCAGTAAGTCCACCGCCTCTTCATGAGCGCCTCGCGTGGCAAGGATGGTGCCCAACAGCGATACAAAATTAATATCTCCCGGGTCACGTTCCAGCATGTCGCGGCAGAGAGCCTCTGCCTCTTGTCGCTCTCCACCCTTTAGCAGCGACACAACACGCTCGAACACCAATTTCGGACTTTGTTGGTTCATCAGCAAGATCTCAGGAGTATCGCACCGCACACGCCGCGCTCTGCAAGTGTGCCAGATTCTCCCGCGGTCAACATCTCCGGCCGTTGCTATTACCCCTAACGGGTGCGAGAGTAGTGCGCTTCCGTAATCGACGGAGAGGCTTTGGAGCACATCGTGACTGACCCCGCCGTATCGACATCCGCACCCGTCAATCCCTTTGACGCCAGAGGCCCCTTTCTACTGAGCCTGTTCATGACGCTGGTCGGCTACAGCGTGCTGGTGGCGTTACCGGCCATTAATGGCGCATGGGTAGACCAACTGGGATTTACTGATGTTCAGGTGAATCGTGTCGCGTCTGCCGACCTGCTGGGGCTGTTCATTGGAGCCGTGCTTACCAGCGTGCTGATACGCACTTGGGATCGGCAAAAGCTGACCTATCTCGGTATCGCACTGGCCATTATCGCTAACGCTCTCTGCACACAATATGTGGACTACGAAACGACTCTAATCCTTCGATTGTTGGCGGGATTGGGTTCGGGCTTCTATACGGCGGTCGCAGTGGCGGGTTTGGGTGCACACTCGCGACCGCGTGAGGCGTTTAACTGGATGTTATTGGCGTTTGCGATCTCTCAATTTTTGGAGCTACAGCTGATACCCCACCTAACGATGAACGGCATCTACGTGTTCTTCATTGGGACTTATGTGGTGACCCTGCCATTTGTCAGAGTGATTCCGAAGACCAGTCCGCCGCCCTCGCCCGCTGACGCACCAAGCGACGCGCAGAAGCCCACACTGCTGGCCTGGATTGGTATCGGCGCCATTGTGATTGCCTACATCAACATTGGTGCTTATTGGTCAAACATTGAGCTCGCGGCGGAGGCTGCAGGAATCGACGGCGATTGGGCTGCTCAGGTGATTGCGTGGTGCGTGTTGCTGTCGTTCGTGGGCTGCTTCGCGGCGATGTGGGTACTCAAAATTTTTGATTACGATCGCCCCCTGCTCTTCACCTTTGTCTTGATGGTGATGGCAGTCGGTCTGCTTGCCATTAATTTCACGGCCGCAGTATTTGTCTTGAGCGTCGCGATGTTCAACTTTCTCTGGATTTTTATCGATGTCTACCAAATGGGCGGCGTGTCGGTAGCAGACCGATCGGGCAGCGCGGCTGCGTTCATACCGGGCGCGCAGGGACTTGGGCAGACCGTTGGCCCCTTCGCGGCTTCTGTCATGCTGGATCTGGGATGGGGCTTCGACGGCGTCTTTGTGCTGTGTGCCGCGGCTTCGGCGGGCGCTTTGCTGATTTATACGTTGATCTATCTCAGGTTTCGTCATCACCCCGGTTAAGGCTTGCACTGCGTGACAGTCACCATCATCAAACAGCTCGTCATCGCCTGCGGCGGCACGTTTCTGCTCTTGGTCGGCGGCTGCCAGGATAGTGGTGACTTAAGGGAGAATTCCGCGCAGCAAGGGAATGTCGACACGGAAATTCTCTGCGGCCGCCTTATCGATGGCCTGTCTGATCAGCCTCTAACCAACCATCGCGTCTCTATCCGATCTGGACGCATCGTGGCCGTGGAGGATGCCAGCCTGCCATCGCAGGTCGACAACGCCGCCGACGTGGTGGATTTATCGGACATGACGTGCTTACCGGGGCTCATTAATACCCACGTGCATTTCGACGGCAACCCGGAGGATTCGGTGGATTACAGCGTGTATGCCCGCCGAACGTCACAGCAAACCCTACAACTCATTTTGGATAACGCCCGGACCACGCTCCTGACGGGCTTCACCACGGTGCGCCACGTTGGCGCGTGGTTTCCCGACGCGGTCTATCGTGCGCGGGAACTGATCACGCAAGGGCAAGCAATGGGGCCTCGCATTCACACTGCCGGGCCCTACCTAACTATTCCCGGCGGCGGTGGCGATCTGACCTTTCCTGAGATACCAACCGAGCAAATACCTGTTGAGTCACAGCAGGGCATTGCCGCATCACCAGAGGCTTTTGCCGAACGGGCCGAGGCCGCGATTCAAAATGGCGCGGATTTTTTGAAGGTGATTGCCTCCGGCGCTGTCTTCTCGGTTGGCACGGAGCCCGGCGCACCCGAGATGACCCAAGCCGATATTGAGGCGGTGGTCGCCGTCGCTAAGGCGCATGGCAAAAAAGTCACTGCACATGTTCACAGTGACCAGTCTGGCCAAGACGCCATTCTGGCCGGTGTTGACTCACTCGAGCATGCCTCACTGCTGAGTGACAGCACCATTGATCTGGCCGCCGAGCGCGGTGTGGCGCTGTCGATGGACGTTTATAACGGCACGTATACCGATACGGTTGGGCGAGAGCAGGGCTACCCCGAGGTATTTTTACAACGCAACGCCGATACCACCGAAGCGCAACGGAAGGTCTTTGAAAAAGCGTATGAAAAGGGTGTCACCCTGCTGTACGGCACCGATGCGGCCGTACTGCCTCACCATATGGGTGGTTGGCAGTTCGCGATCATGGTGGAACACGGTATGACGCCCATGGACGCCCTTCAATCGGCCACATCTGTGGCCGCTGACCATATGGGGCTCAGCCACGACGTCGGCGCCATCGCAGCGGGCAGAATCGCCGATTTGATCGCGGTAAAAGGCAATCCGTTGGACAACCTCGACCTTCTCCGCGACGTGCCTCTGGTGATGCAGCACGGCAAGATCATCAAATCCGAGTCTGGGTTGAACCACTGAAGTGTCTTGGTCATTATCGAGCAAACCCACCAGAGTGGCTGACTGACAGCATGGATATTGGCGTACCGATCAAAGATCTCGGCCCTTACGACATTGAGCCGCTCAAAGAAAAGATCTTGGGCTTACCGGAGGAGGCATGGTGGGGTAATCAGTTCAGACAACTCGAGTACGAGGTGCATCAGCATACCCAATCGGTTGTTATGGTTTTCACCGATGGCGAAGGCTGGCCCAATATCGAGGTATCGAAGGATCAGGGTTGGGATTTACTGGCGGATGAAGCGGTCCCGCTGATGCACAAGATTCTCGAGGATCATTACCCACCGGGCGGGACCATCATCAGGGCCATGGCGGCCCGCCTGGAGGCAGGCGGGATCATAAAGCCCCACACAGACAAGCACCCCTCCTTCCACTTCGGGCACCGTATTCATATCCCGATTTATACCAACCCGCGCGTGCGCTTCATGATCGACGGGCGGCCCCAGCAGATGCCGATCGGCCACGTCTATGAGATCAATAACCAAAAGCAACACAGCGTCATGAATAGTGGTAACGAGGGTCGCATCAACTTTATCTTCGACTACATACCGCCGACCAAAATCCAACGCTGATCGGAGCTACAGCCTTTAGCAGTCACCGGACTGCGGCGGAAACCACGCTGTTCTGAAGCGGTGTCCAGCAACCCGTCGTAGCGACATCGGCGCCAAAAACATCGCCCGACCCGCGAGAGCCTGCGGCTTATCGGAGAATGTGCTGTGGAAATGCGCGATGCAGAAAATCGCGCGCCACCAATCGAGCACGGCGTTTGCTGAGCTCTCTGGGCGTAACTAGCAGCGCCAGGTGCAAACCGTCAATCAGCGCAGAATAGCCCGTCGCCAACTCGCGTGCGTCGACATCTTCATATCCGCCCTGCTCGATGATTGTGGCAAACAGCGCCTCGAGCTTTTGTGCGGCCAGTCGGTCAGTGGTCGACACGATTTTCTGGTAGACCGGGCGCGCCCCTGCTTCGCCGTAATAAGCGAACCACACCGACATTTTTTGCCGTTGGGTGACGCCTCGGCCCAACTGAAAATCTAACAAGGCATCCAGCCGATCGCCTAAATCGGCAATATCGCTGCCCTCCATGATGTCAATCTGGCCGCCGTGATACTCCTCTGCGACACATCTCAGCGTTTCTCTGAGTAAATTGTCCTTACTCTGAAAGTGCAGATTGGCGATACCTCCGCTGAGGCCTGCTTCTCGGGTCACCATCTGCATGGTGACGGCAGACAGCCCATGCTGAGCGATGCAGCGGATAGTCGCATCAATCAACTGCTGCCGCCGCTCCGCTTTCGGGCGGATTTGGCGGCGCTTGCTACCGGTATCCGGCAAAACGTCTGTCACTGCGCCTGATGCATCAGTCATGTTGGTTCTCAGCACTCTGCTGCTCTCGAGTCTAAGGATTTCATCTCGAACTCTCAATGACGAATGAACATTCATTCATTCTGGGTAGACGCTGTCAGTCGGGCATGGCACTATTTCAGTCCAGATTGACTCTCCGGAGAGTGCAGTGAACCAATACGACGCGATCGTCATTGGTGCAGGCCATAACGGCCTCACCAACGGGGCCTACCTCGCCAAAGCGGGGCTCAAGGTCGCCGTGCTGGAGCGTAATCCTTACATCGGCGGGGCCACCGTGAGCCGGGAGCTCCATAAAGGCTGGTGGTACTCCAACTGTTCTTACGTATCCAGCCTACTGCGTCCCGAAATCACACGGGACCTCGAATTGCCCCGCCACGGTCTACAGGTCGTGTCGTTCGGTGGTGGCGCCACCTTCATGCGCAACGGCGATTACTTCGGCAACTACAGTGACCATGACCGGCATTATCGAGAGATGGCGCGACACTCACAGCGTGATGCCAACGCCTACGACCGCTACGCGGCAGATACCAGTTTGCAGACCAAGCTGATCCGTCCCTATTTGATGCGCACGCCGCCTGATCCTACCTCTATGAAGCCAAAGGATCTTCGGGACCTACTTGAATTCGCTCGCGCCTTCATGGATCTGGGCGAGGAGAAATTGCTCGACACGATCAAGTTCTGGACGGCGAGTGTTGGCGACTATCTGAACGAGTATTTCGAAACGGATGTGATCAAGGCCCATATGGCGGGTAGCGGCATTATCGGCACCGCCTTGGGTGTCTATTCTCCCGGCACAGCCTACGTACTCCTGCACCACTATATGGGTGACGTCGACGGCAACGTGGGTGCCTGGGGCTTTGCTCGCGGCGGCATGGGCGCCATTGCCGACGCCTTGTCGAAAGCGTTCCAGTCCTATGGCGGCGAGATCATCTGCGACGCCAATGTCGACGAGATCATCGTCAAAAACGGTCGGGCAGCAGGCGTCGCGCTCAAAGACGGTACAGAGTACAAAGCGCCAATCGTTGTCTCGAACCTGGACCCCAAGCGGACCTTCCTCGACATCACCAACCCGTCCGATTTGCCCAAAGATGTGCTCAAGAAAGCCCGCAACTTCAAGATTCGCGGCTCGTCAGGAAAGCTCAATATTGCCCTTGATGGGTTGCCAGTGTTCAACGGTCTCGACCCACGGAATAGACTGATGGCGGGCGATCTGCACTTCAGCGATTCACTGGAGCGACAGGAGCGCGCCTACGACGACTGGAAGGCGGGCACCTGGTCGAAGGACCCGTACCTCGACATGATGATCCCATCGCTGACGGACCCCACGATGGCACCGCCCGGCAAGCACATGATGTCGGTCTTCGTGCAGTACGCGCCGCCCAAAGTTGAGGGTCGCGAGTGGACCGACGAGGACAAAGACGGCTTCGAGAAATCGGTCATTGACCAGATTTCCAATTACAGCCCGAACTTCCGCGATCTGATTCTTCATTGCGAAACCCGCACACCGAGAGAAATCGAGGCAGAAGTCGGACTGACCGAAGGCAATATCTTCATGGGCGAGCTGACTTTTGACCAGCTGCTGTTCAACCGGCCCTTCCCCGGCTATGCCCAATACCGATCGCCGATCCAGGGCATGTACATGTGTAGTTCAGGAACCCACCCCGGAGGGGGCGTGATGGCTGCGCCTGGCGCCAACGCCGCGCGAGAAATTCTGGCGGATCTCAAAAAGCCCAACACCGTTCCGGGAGGTTACGCTGATGACTGATTACGACGCGGTGATTATCGGCGCCGGACACAATGGTTTGACCTGTGCTGGCTATCTCGCCAAAGCGGGAAAAAAGGTCTTGGTGGTGGACGGACGCAGCGAGCCCGGTGGTTGCGCCAGCACGCGTGAATTCACGCCAGGCTTTAACGTCTCGGATTGCGCTCAGTGGCTGTCTCAGCTAGATCAGAGCATCGTTAAAGATCTTGATCTCAGAGGGGCCGGTCTTTCAACCGGCAAAACCAAAGCCACCATTTCGCTGCAGCCCGACGGTGATCATCTCATCTTGGACGGAGACCAGATCAGCGGCGCCGGCGTGGATGCAGTCGATCAAGCGGCCTACCGGGACTTCCGGGGGATGGTTCGTAGCTTCGCCAAGCTCATGACAACGCTGTATCGGGGCCGGCCACCTAAACTGGTCGAGCAAAATTGGACTGATCGGCTGACGCTGATGAAGCTGGGCCTGGGTCTTAAGTTGCTCGGACGGGAGCGCCTGCGCGATTTGATGCGCATCGTAATGATCAATATCTATGACGTCATGAATGAACACTTCGCTCATGGCCCGCTAAAAAGCACCATCGCGCTGGATGCGGTCACCGGCACCAATATGGGGCCGCGCTCACCCAATACGGTGTATAGCTATCTGCACCGGGCTACGGGCGAGTTCCTGGCGCAGAGCGGCACCACACAGGTGATTGGTGGCATGGGCGCGCTAGGGGCAGCGTTTGCCAAGGCGGCAGAGAAGCAAGGCGCCACAATCAGGCTCGGCACAGCAGTTGCCGCCATCGACAAAACGGCTGACCAGGTGTCAGGGATCACACTGGCCTCGGGCGAGAAGATATCGGCCAGCATCGTGATTTCGAGTGCCGATCCCACTACCACCTTCCGCGATCTGCTGGGCTATCACCAAATGGAAGCGGGCATGGCAAAACGAGTCGAGCACTATCGGTCGCGGAGCGGCACGGCCAAGCTCCACCTCGCACTCAGCGCGCTGCCCTCTTTTACTGGGCTCTCAGACGGGCAACTGACCGAGAGAATCGTGATCACGCCCGACATGGATGGCATGGAGGCCGCGCTGAATCCTATGAAATACAGGGAGCTCAGCGATCGACACACATTTGATATCAGCATTCCCACGATCGAGGACCCTACCCTGGCTCCCGCGGGACAGCACGTGCTAACAGCGATTGTGCACTACGTGCCTTTCGCGCCCGACATCGGATGGGAAGCCGGTAGACCGCAACTGTTACAACAGTTGCTTGCAGAGTTGGAGGCCTACGCGCCCAACATCGGCTCACTGGTCACTGCCAGCGAGCTGGTGGTGCCATCGGACTTCGAAACAACACACGGCGTGACCGGAGGCAGCTGGCACCACGGTGAACTGTCCATTGACCAAGCGCTGATGATGCGACCCTTCCCGGGCTCTACCCAATATGCGACTGCAGTCGCGGGGTTATATCTCTGTGGCGCAGGCGCCCACCCCGGGGGCGGGCTACAGGGTCTCCCCGGTCGTAATGCGGCCAAAGAAATTCTCAAGCGAGGGGCACTGTGATGAGCGACGTCAGCCGAGACACCATGCTACTCACCACACCCTTCCACTCTCGGGTGGAAGCCATGTGTGACTTGAACGACTGGGGCAACTGGATGGGGTACACCACCCCCAACGCCTACTTCGATATCGAACTGGAGTACTTTGCTATCCGCAGCACAACCGGCGTCTTTGACCTGTCACCCATGAACAAGTACCGCGTGACCGGACCTGACGCCGAGCGTTATCTGGACCGCCTGATCACGCGCGACGTCAGCAAAATTGGCGTCAACCGGGTGGGCTATGCGATCTGGTGCGACGACAACGGGCAGGTCATGGATGACGGCACAATTTTCCGGCTTGGAGAGCAGGACTACCGCATCTGTTCCTACCAGCGCGCTGATGACTGGCTAGCGTGGAACACCCTGGGTTTTGACGTCACCATCGAGAATGAATCCGACGCCGTCGCCGGTTTGGCTGTTCAAGGCCCTACTTCGTGTACCGTTCTAACCCTTCTAGGTTGCACTGACCTAAATCAGTTAAAGCCTTTCGGGATCGCGCATTATAGCTTCGAGGGACGACCGATGATGGTAAGCCGCACCGGCTTCACCGGTGATCTCGGCTACGAGGTATGGATTCCACCGGAATCAGCCGAAGCGTTGTGGGACCAACTCTTTGAGCTGGGCCGCGACTACCTCATTAAACCCATTGGCTCTCACGCACTGGAACTTGCGCGGATTGAGGCGGGCTTCCTGCAGGCCAATGTCGATTTCATGCCCGCCGAAGAGGTCGTCCGTGTCGGGCGCACCCGCAGTCCCTTTGAGCTGGGGCTCGGCTGGCTGGTCGACTTCAAGAAACCGCTTTTCAATGGTCGCTCGGCGCTACTCAAAGAGCAGGAAAAGGGCTCTCGATACCGCTTTGCCATGCTGGATGTCGAAGGCAACAAGCCTGCTGAACACTCCTTCATTCTCAAAGGCGATAAGCAGGTGGGCACTGTGACGTCCGCTGCCTGGTGCCCGACGGCCAAGGCCAATATTGCCTATGCACAGATCGAGATGCCCCACGGCGCCGTAGGAGATGAACTGGTTGCGGAAATCTACTATCAGCGCGAGCTGCACTGGACCCGTTTACTGGCGCCCTGCAAGGTGATTGACGCACCGATCTTTAAATCACCCAAGCGTTGGCAGACGCCCGCACCACCCCACTGATCGAACGATTCCTCCGAGAGACGCTATGAACGCCATCGCGACTTCTGTAGATGATTCCTTTCAACGCATGCGCGACAAGCTGGAAGCTGAAAAGCTGCGCCCGCATCATGCCATGGACCCCTACTTCTACCGCTCCCATCTAGTGCATGAGCAAGAACTCGAGCACTTAATTTTCAAGAGCTGGATTTACGCGCTGCACGCAAGCGAAATCCCCTCAACCGGTGACTACCAGCTCGTGGAAATCGGTGAGGACTCGATCATCGTCGCGCGCACTGAGACCGGTGATATCCAGGCCATGCACAACATTTGTCGCCATCGCGGCGCGCGGGTTTGTGAAGAGCTGAGCGGCAACCGGAAAACCTACGTCTGCCCCTACCACGGGTGGGTCTATAACGTGGATGGATCACTCAAAGCCGCCCGCGAAACCCACGTCATGCCCGACTTTGACGCTGCCGCACACGGCCTGAAGCCGGTTAATTGCGTGACCTATATGGGTCTGGTGTTTATTAATTGTGATCCCGATGCCGGCGATCTGGTGGCGTCGCTTGAGAATATTCGCGAGCCACTCGGCGCCTATGATCTCGAGCACGCCAAGGTCGCGCACCGCAAAACCTACCGCGTCGAGGCGAACTGGAAATTGGCGATCGAAAATTATCTCGAGTGTTATCACTGCGCCACGTCCCACCGCGCCTACGCGAAAATGCATACCTTGAAGGATCTCGAGGAGAAATCGGCGCCGGTTGTCGCAAAGATGCTGGAGAACGCCGACGCCATCACCGGCATTCCTGGAATCTCAAAAGAACATACCGAGATTTATCTGGACGCGCCGAGCTTTGGTGCCTGCGCGCATACTATGCGGTACGGGTTATTCGAGGGGTATGTCACCGGCAGTCAGGACGGCCAGCCCGTCGCGCCGCTCATGGGCGACTTCAAAGATTACGACGGTGGCGCGGGAGACTTTCAGATGGGCCCCGTCACCTTCATGCTCAACTACCCGGACCACTGCGTGCTGTACCGCTTTATTCCCCGGTCACTCACCGAAACCGACATGGAACTGGTGTGGTTTGTGCGCGAAGACGCGCAAGAGGGTGTCGACTATGATGTCGATAAGGTCACGTGGCTTTGGCATCACACCACCTTAGAAGACGAATACATCATCACCCGTAATGCTGCGGGCGTGAATTCCAGATTCTTCGAACCCGGCCCCTATCACCCGGAATTTGAGTTCACCCTGCAGCAGTTTGTGCACTGGTATTTGCATTCACTGGAAGCGAGCCTTCACTAACGGCCGAGACTGTCTTTAAGGACCGACCGCCCGGCACCACCCAGTGCCGAGCGGCCGGTCTATACTGGGAACCGCATCGCATCCTGACCGGCGGCGCCTTCTCTGCTCTGGTTGCGCTTATCGTCACTGATCACAACGGGAGCAGATATTGCTGAACCGCAACGTTTATATCGGCCCCATGCGAGCATGAAACGCACCCGCGTACCGCTCTTCAGCGCCTTCTTCATGATTTACATCTTCGTGTCGGGCGGCTCGTTTGGCATCGAGGAGATGGTGGCGTCCTCAGGGCCCGGCCTCACCTTATTGCTGTTGCTGGTACTCCCCATCATTTGGGCGCTTCCCATGGCGCTCATTGCCAGCGAATTGGGCTCTGCACTACCTGACAACGGTGGGTTCTATGTGTGGACACGCCGAGGATTGGGCCAATTCTGGGGGTTTCAAGCGGGCTGGTGGTGGTCGCTCGCTTTACTCGTCGATACGTCTCTCTACATCGTTCTCAGCGCCACCTACCTGCAGAACCAAATCGGCTTTAGCGATGAGATTTATTACGCGATCTGCTGGGCCGTCATCGCCGTGTGTACTATCTTCAATGTGCTGGGCATCAAGATCGTGGCGATCGGATCGAGTCTGTTTGCGATTCTGATCATTTCGCCGATTCTCGTGCTCGGGGTCATTGGACTTGCCAACTGGCAGTTCAACCCGTTCACGCCGATGACGCCGCCTGACACTGATCTATTTGGCACTGACGGGGCACTCATCGTGGGACTGAGCATCGGTATGTGGTTCTACTCGGGCTACGAGTCCATGTCGACGCTGGCGGGCGAAATCGAGGAGCCCCAGCGCATCATCCCCAGAGCCCTGATGCTGGCCCTCCCCTTCGTAGCCTTGATGTATCTCCTGCCCACCCTGGCCAGTCTTGCCGCCTTTGGGCACTGGGAGCGCTTCTCGGTCGATGGCACAGACGGCACCGTGTCTTTCGTCGATATCGGCCGCGCGTTAGGTGGCACGGCGCTCGGCCACGCCCTGCTGGCTTCAGTGGTGTTGGGTAACCTCGCGCTGTATCTGGATTACATGGCCTCGGGCGCGCGCCCGCTGCAAAGACTTGCGGCAGACGGCCTGCTGCCAAAACCCCTCGCCTTCATCAATCAACGTTTCGGTACACCGGTGGTAGCGCTTCTCCTGATTGCGGGCGTCAACGCGGTGCTGGTGATCGGCCCCTTTCAGAGCCTAGTCATCATCGATGTACTGCTAATGGTAGCCTCGTACGCCCTGATCTTTGTTGCGGCCGTGCGGCTAAGGGTGCAGGAGCCCGGCCTAGTGCGGCCCTTCAGAATACCGGGGAGCACCTACACGTTGGCCATCCTGATCGTTCCGCCGCTATGCCTAATCGCCTTCATGATGAGCATCACCATCACGGATCACAGTGTGAGTCTCTGGGGGCTGGACCGTTTCAACTTGCTGGGCTTGGAGATCGGTTGGTACGGGATCGCGGGTCTTATGGCGCTTCTGTCCGGCCCACTGCTTTACCCACTGCTGGCACGAAACCTCCGCTCAGCTGGGTAAGCGGCGACTCGTGTTTCGCCGCTAAAACTTGGACCTAGCGATAATGTGACAGCCTCTCAGGTCTCGTACCAGAGCCCGTCGGGATCCTGTGGCCACACCCCTAAATAAGGGCCATGAGCCTGAAAACCGAGCATCCGTCGCATTTCATCTGACTGAGCCGCCACCTCTTCCTTAGTCAGGGTCAAGTACTGGTTTTCTTCTTGCCGCAACCAACCCAGACAGTAGGTGTTGACCACTGCCTTTCTGGGCGCGTCACTCCGATTGGCGCCACCGCCATGAATCGTGGATCCGAGATAAATCACCACGGATCCTTTGCGCATGACAGCCTGCACCACATGCTCCTCGCGGGCGTCTTCCGGCTTCTCCACGCCCATCTCTCTTGGGACCACACGCGTCGCACCGTTCTCCAAGGTGAAGTCATCCAGTGCCCACAATGCAGAAATCTGCGCCTCAAACGGCAGCAAATGACTGGGGTAACAGGCGTCATCAGCATGTAGCACCTGCGGGTCTTCGCCGGGCAGTATCTCAATCGCGGTTGTGCTACCCACCTGATAGACCTCGCAGTGTGGCTTAAGGATGGCATCTGCGATCGCCAATACGGTGGGGTGCAGGAGAAGCGTGGAAAAGTGCGCGGAGTACTTGGTCACACCACCGACGCGCAAGGTGCGATGACCGTTAAAGGCGTTTTGGTAGAGGTGGCCCTCGCGATCAAACTCGGGGCGCAAGTCAGCACATAATCCGTCCGAAACAGCTTCCGGTAACACAGCATCGATCACCACCGCCCCGCTTTGCTCAAGGGCGGCCACCATGTGCTGAATGTCATCCGAAGCCGCAAACGTCTGCAATGTCATGCCAGTGCCTCCAACGGGTGTCCCCAGAGCGGCATTGAGTATAACGCGCCGAAACCCCGATCATGCACCGGTCATGTTGTCAGCAACAGTTCGCCGACTTTCGGGGCGAGCTGTTTCTCCACACTGCACAGCCACAAATCAGGCTTGTGGTGGTATCGTTAGGAGATCCTGTCTTGGACCCCGCACTATGCAAAGCGCTCGATCGACATCACCCATGGCCATTGCATCAGCCTCCCATCATCAAGAACGAGCGGACCTCGCCGCGGCGTTTCGCTGGGCCGCTCGGCTCAACTTTCACGAGGGGGTGGCCAATCACTTCTCGGTAGCTGTCAATGAGGACGGCACGCAATTTCTGATGAATCCCAATCAATCGCATTTCTCACGCATCAAGGCCTCTGACCTGATTCTGGTCGATGCCAACGATCCGGAAACGATGAACCGGCCCGACGCGCCCGACCCCACTGCCTGGGGTCTTCATGGCGCCCTGCACCGTCAGTGCCAACATGCCCGCGTGGCGCTCCATGTGCACTCGATTCACGCGACCATCCTGTCCACGTTGCAAGATCCGCGGCTGCCTCCTATCGATCAGAACTGCGCCATGTTTTTTAATCGCTACGCCATAGATATCGAGTACGGAGGATTGGCGTTTGAAGAAGAGGCTGAACGTTGCTGCCAGCAATTGTCAGATACGAATAAAAAGGTGCTCATCATGTGCCATCACGGGGTGATGGTGATTGGAGAAGACGTGGCAGACGCTTTCAATCGACTCTTTTATTTTGAGCGCGCGGCAGAGACTTACATTAAAGCGCTGTGGACCGGGCAGCCCTTGAGAGTGCTGTCGGACGAGGTTGCCGAAAAAGCCGCAAGAGAGTTGGAAGACTACCCGGGGCAAGCAGAGCGTCACTTTGCTGAGCTCAAGGCAATACTGGACCGCGAGGAGCCGGATTACGCGCAATAAAAAACCACCCGAAGGTGGTTTAATAAATGGTGGGCCGTGCTGGGTTCGAACCAGCGACCAATTGGTTAAAAGCCAACTGCTCTACCGACTGAGCTAACGGCCCGAAAAGGGAAGCCGCGTATGCTAACGCTACCGGGTGAAAAAACAAGCCCTATTGCGCTGTAAACGGCCAGTGCTGATAGACAATCGTACCCCACACCACCGTCCACAAAATCAGCGAGAAGGTCACCGCAAGTGATCCCAGGTCCTTAGCGAGCCCCGACAGTTCGTGCCGATCTAGGCCGACTCGATCAGTCAGCACTTCAATTGACGTGTTCAGCACCTCAACAATCAATACGGTGAAGACCGCGCCGATGAGTAAAAGGCGTTCAACCGGCGAAACAGGGAGTAGCGCAGCGATGGGTATTAGCACGCAGGCCAATAGCGCTTCTAGCTGAAAGGCTTCTTCTTTCCGCAGTAAAAAGCGCAGCCCTTTGCCCGAATTCACCAGCGTAAAGAGCAACCGGTTGAGCCCAGTCCGGCGGACGACCTCACCAGTGTCGTGATGTTGGTCTGCGGTCACCGCGTCACCTCAGTCACTGACTTCAGAAATTCTCGAGTAAAAACTGTCGCGCCAACTGGGCGGCGGCGTGAGAGGGATATTCCCTGATCACCTCATCCAGATACTCTTGTGACCGTTGCCGGTTACCTTTGATGAATTGCACTCGGCCCAACTTATAAAGGGCGTCAGGCACCTTGGGATCAGCAGGATATTGATCCAGCAACAATTTGAAATTCTGTCTCGCTAGCTCGGGGTCGGGCGGCTCTACAACAAGATATAGCTCCCCTAACCAATAGTGGGCATTGGGGGCATATCGCCCAAACGGGTAATCAGACAAAAACTCATTAAAAGCGGCTACTGCGTCGTCAAATTCGCGACCTTTGACTAACTCATAAGCTGCGCGATAGGCGGCCTCTTCTCCCTCCTGAGCCTCTACCGACCTTGGCGGCGCCACCGCATTGTTGCTGGCACTCTGAGGGGGCGCGCCAGTATCGACGCTTGAACCCGCTCCGTTCTCGCCATCAGGCTGCGCCAGTGGAGCACCGGCAGCCATTCGGCGATCCAGGTCAACATAGCGCTCCAGACTTTGCGCTTCGAGTTCTCGAAGCGCCTGCATCGCCTCTTCCAACAGCCCATTTAACTGCCGGACATCGGATTCCAGCTGCTGAACCCGAAGAATCAGACTGCCCGAGTCGGTGCCCGTGACCGGCGCACTCACCGGCTCAACCAACGGTTGCGCCACCGTGGTAGAACCGGAGTAGGGCTTGATGCCCGTATAGGAAGTCTCTGGCGCAACGTCGCCAGCCGATTCCGCATCGGAAGCTGGCGCGATCTGTTCGGCCGCTGCGCGTCGCTCGGCCTCGACATCCACATAGTCCTGCCCGATCGCCGAGATCGATGCCGCCAACAAAAAGCCGGCAAATAACGCCGGCTTGATGGATAACCCTGTCACGGTGTGACCCTCAATTATTTGAGCTCAACGCGACGATTCTGTTGCCAATTGGATTCTCCCGAACCGTACGCGACCGGGTTCTCCTCACCATAACTAATCGTTTCAATGCGGTAACTCGGTACGCCATTCGCCACCATGTAGTCTCGAACCGCATTCGCTCGACGCTCTCCCAACGCGAGGTTGTACTCGCGAGTACCACGCTCGTCGGTATGGCCCTCGAGACGCACACTGTCGTTGTTACCCAGCAGGGCAGCAATATGCGCATCCACCTGCCCACGTGCCTCCTCGGTCAAAGCAGAGCTGTCGAAGCCAAAGTAGAAAACGGTCCCGACGTCGGCGGCCGCGGCCTCTCGGGCCTGCTGCACCTCTGCCTGAGCCTGCTGTTCGGCTTCGCGAGCCGCAGCTTCTTGCGCTGCCTGTTCAGCAGCCGCAGCGGCTTCAGCGGCTTCAGCCTCGGCTTCTTTGGTCTCGTTGCTGGAACACGCCGCCAGAAACAGCGCCGCAAATACCAGAGCCAACCACTTCGCATTCAGCGATACATTTTTCATCGTCTTCATCCTTCCCCAGTCGCTGGTTTACTTTCCGCGCTTAATGTAGCGCATAACCGACACATTTTCTCCAGTCTATCCCAGAAATATTGCATGTCGTGGGCATAGTGCTTTACTCCACTGCCAGCTCCCCCAGATTAAACGCCGCTGACGCGCTTCTGCCCTGTCTGTCATGAAAACGGCCAAATATTATCTTGGACGGATGGGATATGCGTCACAGCCGTAATCGATTGTCAGGCGCATTACATTGCACAGGCCCGCTACGGCGTGACGTAAGGCGACCAGGCCGGCTCCTGCACACTGCCTTCGCGGGCGGGCAGGCTAAACCGCACTCCCCCGTCCACTGCCACCGCACCGAGAATGCTGTCCTCGCCCCGTTTCGTGGCGTAGAGCACGATCGAGCCATTGGGCGCAATACTGGGACTTTCATCGAGGCTAGTCTCTGTCAGAACCGTGAGCCGTTCTGTCACCAGATCGAAAACAGCAATGTGGTAACGGCCTTCGCGCTGATGCACCAGCGCCACATTGCGACCATCCTGGGCGACGCGTGCTCTGGCGTTGTAAGGCCCTTGAAAGGTCACACGATCAATTTTTTGCGTGCGCAAATCGTAACGGTAAATTTGCGGTCGCCCCCCCCGGTCAGAGGTGAACAACAGCGACTTGCCATCGGGCATCCAAGTCGGCTCGGTATCAATAGCAAAGTGGCGCGTCAGCCGGGTGAGTGCCCTGCTCTTCAGATCAAGGAGATAAATATCAGGGTTGCCGTCTTTAGAGAGTACGAGCGCCATACTGTTACCGTCGGGAGACCAGGCTGGCGAATTGTTCAGGCCTTTAAAGTTGGTGAGCTGCTCGCGCTCTCCGGTGCGCAGGTTCTGGCGATAAATGGCCGGGCGAGACGTTTCAAAGGATACGTACGCCACCTCCATGCCATCAGGAGACCACGCGGGTGCTAGAATCGGGTCGCGCCCCTCCAACAGGACAATAGGCCGACGCCCATCCGAATCGGCGAGCGTCAAACGATAAAAGTCTTTTCCGTCCGGATTACGCGTCACCGAGACATAGAGCAACCGCGTAGCAAACGCGCCGGTAATCCCGGTCAGCGTCTCATAGACCGAATCGGCGACACGGTGAGCAAGCATGCGCAATTCTGCGACCGCACCCGTGACCGTACCTCCGCCGACTGCTTCCTGACGGGTGGTATCAAACAATTGGAAATCGATGCGGGCCTGTGAGCCAACATTGACGCGACCTATCAAGACGTACTCAGCGGAGATCGCTCGCCAGTCGCGGAAAAACAGCTCCGACTCGCGAGTGGGGTAACTCAACATGTCGCGGCGACTGACCGGCGAGAACTGCCCGCTTCGCGCCAAATCCGCATCGACGATCTGCGCCACATCCTCGGATGCCGAGCTGACTCCCTGCCAGGCGAAGGGCACTACCGCAATCGGGGTTGGGTTCTCAACGCCTTGGTTGATTTCAATTTGCAGCTCGGCGCGCACCTGCGACGCAAAAAACAAGAAAAACAGCAGGCTCAATCGTTTTGCACGCACCATCAGTATCTCAAATCCTCTGGTTTGAATATCAGCTGAAAACGCCGAAAGTTACTCTCAAAAGTTCGGTTATCCAATGTAGCGACCTCTGGAAATCGGCCGACCCGATCCACCGCCGACATGGCACTCCGATCAAATGCGGTATTGCCACTTGATTGCAGCACGCTGACCCCGACCACTTCGCCGGTGGGCACCAATTGTATCGACAGCACCGACACCATACCGTTTCTCGCGCTGGGTGGTCGGGTCCAGCGATTAATCACCGCGGCTTGAATTGTCGCAGCCACAGCATCCCTCAGGCTGGGCTCACCCTCGCCAGAGGTTGCGATCTCGGCGTCGACCAAGGTATCGAGCTCCTCTCGAGTCAGAGCAGCCAGTTGCTCTGTATCCATTTTTGTTTGTGGCGCCGGCGCTTCAACCGCAGTCGGCTCTGGCTCCGGCGACACTGAGGGCTGCGGCGCCGGAGCGCTCGGCGCAGTCGTCTTTTGGGGCTTGGGCTTCGGTTTGGGTTTGGGTTTGGGTTTGGGTTTGGCCTTGGGTTTTGGCGCTGGCGCGAGATCTACCGCACGCACCACCGTTGCCTGAATCGGTTGTATCGCCGGCGCGGCGGCAACCACTTGCGCCGGCGCTGTCCAGCGCACCAGCAACATGGCGATCAGCCCCCCGTGGAGCAACAGGGTCAGCGCCGCGGGCATTCCCGCAAACAACAAGCGGTCGCCCGACATCATTGGGCGCCGGGGCTCTCGGTCACCAAACCGACTGACGGCGCTCCCGCTTCCTGCAGGGCTGTCATCACGGTCACAACATGGCCGTACTGAACCTGCTCATCTCCCCAGACCAGCACCGGCTTGTCTGGGGAGCGGCGCAGGACTGCCGCCACGCGTTGACGGACGGTCGCTAACTCCAATGCTTGTTTTTCGTTCGCACCTAAATTAAGAAATAATTCACCACGATCATTGATCGATACGATCAGCGGCTCCGCATCTTGATCCTTGACCGGTGCGGCCGCGGCATCCGGCAAATCCACCTCTACCCCCTGCATGAGCATGGGGGCGGTCACCATAAAGATCACGAGCAGCACCAGCATCACGTCGATGTAGGGCACCACGTTGATCTCTGCCAGCATCCGACGCCTGCGCATGGTCAGGCTCTCGACGACTGATTCGCTTTCAGCGCATAGGTCTGACGCTGGAGAATCCCCGAAAACTCATCCAGAAACGTCTCATAGCGATTCAACAGTGCATCACTGCGCGCCGCCAGACGGTTATATGCCAAGACGGCCGGTATGGCCGCAAACAACCCCATCGCGGTGGCGATCAGCGCCTCGGAAATTCCGGGTGCCACCGTCGCCAGTGTCGCCTGAGTCGCGTTGGCCAACCCCCGAAACGAGTGCATGATCCCCCAGACCGTCCCCAACAGACCTATATACGGGCTGGTGGAACCCACCGACGCCAAAAACGGCAGATGCTGCTCAATGCGATCGGTCTCCCGCATGAGCGCCACCCGCATGGCTCTTCTGGAGCCTTCGAGGATGGCATCTGCGTCCATATCCGCTTGCTGCGAAAGCCGAGAGAATTCTTTAAACCCGGCCCGAAACAAACTTTCAACGCCGGTAGGGAGCTGACCTTCTGAGACCGCCTCACTGCCCTCCCGATAAAGCTGCGCTAAATCAATGCCGGACCAGAACCGTTCCTCGAACACCAACAACTCATCGTCGGCACGACGCATCAACATGACACGCTGGATAATCAGAAACCATGAGGACAGCGATGCCAGCACCAGTATCAGCATGACCGCTTGCACCAAAGCGCTGGCGCCGAGCATGAGCTCAATGAGACCCAGTTCCTGCGTCATGATGCCGCCTCCTCTGACGTTGATCCCACGACCAGTCGTGCCCGCAGTGCGGGGTCTATTCGCCGGGGCCGCCCTCGCTCTTCGTCAATGCAAGCGATTTGAATGTTGCCTTCAACCAAGACTGTGTCACCTCGTCTAACCGATTGAAAAAAGTCGATGGTGGCGCCTCCCACCCGCTGTATCAAAGCGGTAGCGTCGAGCTGCTCGTCCAACCTTGCAGGTTGACGGTATGTCACAGCGAGATCTGAGACGACAAACATCCATCCTTGATCAGAGATTGCCGCGCGCTCCCACCCAAGAGCGCGCATTAGCTCGGTACGGGCGCGCTCCAAATATTTGAGATAGTTGACGTAATAAACAATGCCTCCGGCATCCGTATCTTCAATATAGACACGAATCGGTAGCGAAAATTCCTCGCTCACGTTGAACTATCCAGATCCAGGCTCAATGTCTCGGCCGCTGACCCCTGAAAGCTGATGCCAAAGTGGGCGTAGGCATGGCGCGTTGCGATGCGGCCGCGAGGGGTTCTCAGAATAAATCCCTGCTGTATCAGAAACGGCTCAAGCACATCTTCGATCGTGCCCCGCTCCTCCGACAAAGCGGCAGCCAAACTGTCGACACCAACGGGGCCACCGTCGAATTTCTCGATCAGCATCAGCAGCAACCTGCGATCCAGATGATCAAAACCCTGCGCATCAACATTTAGCAAATCCAGTGCCGCCTCCGCCGTATCACCAGTCACCGTGCCGTCTGCCTTCACCTGAGCGTAATCCCGCACCCGACGCAACAGGCGATTGGCAATGCGGGGTGTGCCCCGAGAACGCTTAGCAATGGCGATGGCCCCCTCGTCATCACAGGGGATTTCCAGAATACCCGCTGACCGGCGCACAATTTCTGTTAACTCAGCTGCATCGTAGAACTCAAGGCGCTGCACAATACCGAAGCGGTCTCGTAGCGGCGACGTGAGCAGACCCGCTCGCGTGGTGGCGCCCACCAGCGTGAAGGGCGGCAAGTCGAGCTTGATAGAGCGCGCCGCCGGACCCTCACCGATCATGATATCGAGCTGGTAATCCTCCATCGCGGGATAGAGCACCTCCTCGACGTAGGGGCTCAAACGATGAATCTCGTCGATGAATAACACATCCCCAGGCTCGAGATTAGTCATCAGCGCAGCAATGTCGCCCGCTTTTTCCAAAACCGGCCCACTGGTCGTCTTGAGCTGGACTGCCATTTCTTCAGCAATGATGCTGGCTAAGGTCGTTTTACCCAGGCCGGGAGGGCCAAATATCAGCGTATGGTCGAGCGGCTCGCCCCGACCTCGGGCAGCGGAGAGAAAGATCTCCATCTGCTCCCGGACCGCACGCTGACCAATATACTCATCAAGACGGCGCGGCCGGATAGCCCGATCTGCAGCGGCGTCGGGTTGCTCGCTTCGATCTGCCGCCACCAGTCGATCGGTTTCAATCACGCTTTACTCTCCGAAGCTCACCGCTCATCCTTTGGCGCCGCCCGCAATGCGCAATGCCAGTCGAATCAATTCCTCGCTACTCGCATCGGCCGCCGCATCGGTGCTGGCAATCAGCTTGGCGGCCTCTGTCAATTTGTAACCCAGAGCAACGAGCGCCTGCTCGGCCTCAGCCCGCTGATCGACAGTGGACGTTTTCACCCCACTGGCCGATGACACAGCGTCTGCACCGGGTGACAGTTCATCCAGCCAGGCCCCCGCTTTGTCCCGCATCTCGACTAACAAGCGCTCGGCGGTCTTGCGCCCAACGCCAGGCAACGCGACCAGCGCTGCGACGTCGTCTCGCTGTAAACAACGCGCGAAATCAGCGGCGTCCATACCTGAGAGCAAGGTCAAGGCCAGTCGGGGCCCGACTCCACTGACCTTGATCAGCTCTCGGAACAACCGCCGATCAGCCGCCTCGGCGAAGCCGAAAAGCTGTTGAGCATCCTCGCGGACCACGAAATGGGTCAGTAAGGTCACGGGCTGGCCCAGCTCGGGCAACTGATAAACCGTGGTCATGGGCACTTGAATTTCGTAGCCGATACCACCCACATCAACCAGTATGTCGGGGGCCTGCCGTCCGATTAAAGTGCCGCGAATTTGTCCAATCATGGCGCCACTTTACCTTAAACGCCCTGCTCGAAATCCGCGAGCTGCCAGGGTGGCAGCGAGGCCTTGTGTATGGCAGTGACAGAGCGCCGCGGCCAGCCCGTCTGCCGCATCCTCAGCTGGCTCCGCCGATAATCCAAGCAAGACTGTCACCATGTGTTGAATCTGTTGCTTGGTGGCTGCGCCAGTGCCCACGACCGACTGTTTAATCTGGCGCGCCGCATATTCATACACCTCAAGGTCGTTCATCACACAGGCGACCATGGCAGCTCCCCGAGCGTGCCCCAGCTTCAACGCCGAATCGGCGCTTTTTGCCATAAAGACGCTCTCTATCGCAGCCACTGTAGGCTGGTGGGTTGCAATGATCTCGGAGAGAGACTCAAACAAAACCTTCAGTCGCGCGCCGAGCGGTTCTTTCACCGGGAGCTGGATGGTGCCGCTGGTGACATAGCTCGGCTGATTTCGGTCAATCCGAATGATGCCGAAACCTGTCTTTCTGGAGCCCGGATCGATACCGAGTAGAACTGTCATAGCGGCGACCAGCGCAAACCAGTGGTTAGTGTGACTGATTGCGGCGCAAAGATCATGGCTGCTCCAACCGGCCGCGGGCCATTAGAGCGTGGCCAATACTTCCTCGGGAATGTCTGCGTTGGAGTAGACGTTTTGAACGTCGTCGAGATCCTCGAGCATATCGATCAATCCCATCACGCTCGGCGCCGTGTCCGCATCCACCTGTACCTCAATGCTCGGCAGCATGGTGACTTCAGCCTGTTCGGGCTGGAGCCCTGCGGCGATCAAGGCGTCGCGGACCTCTGTCATCGTCTCCCAAGGCGTTGTGACGTCGACGCTACCATCTTCGGCGGCCACAATATCCTCGGCACCCGCCTCCAGCGCGACCTCAATCAACGCCTCTTCATCCACGCCTGGCGCAAATTGGATCAGCCCGGTTCGTGAAAACAGGTACGCAACCGAACCGTCAGTGCCGAGGTTTCCGCCGCGCTTGCTGAACGCGTGTCGCACCTCAGCGACAGTGCGATTGCGATTATCGGTCATGACCTCCACCAACACCGCGACACCGCCGGAGGCATACCCCTCGTAGGTGAGCTCCTCCATATTGTCGGCTTCGCCCGTGCCCGCGCCGCGTGCAATGGCGTTGTCTATGGTGTCGCGCTTCATATTGGCGCCCAGCGCCTTATCAACCGCTGCTCGCAGCCGGGGATTGTCCTCTACAACCGGACCACCCGCTCTGGCCGAAACAACCAACTCGCGGATGAGCTTGGTAAATAACTTGCCCCGCTTAGCATCCTGAGCGGCCTTGCGGTGCTTGATATTCGCCCATTTACTGTGGCCAGCCATCGCGACTCAGCCCGGAGCAGGGGTATCGGGCCGCCGTGGGCGCAGAGAGAGCTCGCGGAGCTGTTGCTCGGAGACAGAGCCGGGCGCCTCGGTCATGACACACTGGGCACTCTGGGTTTTCGGGAACGCAATCACATCGCGAATCGACTGCCCGCCGACCATTAGCATCACCAGCCGGTCCAATCCGAAGGCGAGGCCCGCGTGGGGCGGAGCACCATGCCGTAACGCGCTGAGCAAGAATCCAAACTTCGATTCGGCTTCGGCTTCGTCAATACCCAGTAATTCAAACACGGTCTGCTGCATCGCCTGATCATGGATACGAACAGAGCCGCCGCCAATTTCACTGCCATTCAATACCATGTCATAGGCCTGAGACAGCGCCGACTCAGGATCAGCTTGCAAAGCCTCTACTGAACAGGCGGGCGAGGTAAAAGGATGATGCAGTGCCGTCATCCCGCCACGATCATCGCGCTCAAACATCGGAAAGTCGATGACCCATAGTGGCGCCCAGCCCTCGGCGATCTGATCCAAATCAGTGGCAACCTTCAGACGCAACGCACCCAAGGATTCGTTCACTACCGCTCGCTTGTCGGCGCCAAAAAACAGAATATCGCCATCGGCGGCATCGAGCCTGTCGAGCATCTCAAGCACGGTATCGTCCGGCATAAATTTAATAATCGGGGACTGCAACCCCTCAATGCCCATGGCGCGATCGTTGACCTTGATCCATGCCAGACCCTTTGCGCCATAGACGCCGACAAAATCGGTGTAATGATCGATTTCCTTGCGCGACAGCGAAGCGCCACCGGGGATTTTCAGCGCCGCCACTCGGCTATTCGGGTCCTGTGCCGGACCGCTGAAGACCTTGAAGTCCACGCCCGCCATCAGATCGTCGATCGATACCAGCTCCCAGCTAATGCGCAGGTCAGGCTTGTCAGAGCCGTATCGCTCCATCGCCTCAGCCCAGGTCATGCGCGGAAACTCACCCAAGTCCATATCGAGCTGCTCTCTGAACAGACTGCACACCATGCCCTCGGTGATCGACATGACCTCTTCCCCGGTCAGAAAAGCGGTTTCGATATCGATCTGGGTAAACTCGGGTTGTCGGTCGGCTCTTAAATCCTCATCGCGGAAACAGCGCGCAATCTGATAGTAGCGATCGAAGCCCGAGACCATCAGTAGCTGCTTGAACAACTGCGGAGACTGCGGCAGTGCGAAAAACGCGCCGGGCTGGGTACGGCTGGGAACAAGATAATCGCGCGCACCCTCGGGTGTTGCGCGCGTCAGGATGGGCGTCTCAATGTCGAGAAAGCCCTGGTCATCCAAATAACGACGGATGCTGGAGGTGATACGAGCCCGTGCAATCAGATTCTGCTGCATCTCCGGGCGACGTAAATCCATGTATCGGTAACGCAATCGCACATCTTCACCGACGGAGTGGTGGGCGTCGAGCGGAAACGGCGGCGTTTGGGCGACATTCAAAATCTCGAGTGTCTTGCCCAGCACTTCAATGCGGCCCGAGGCCATGCTGGCATTGACGGTCTCAGCGGTTCGCGCACGCACGCGTCCGGTGATTTGCAATACGTACTCACTACGCACGCTGTCAGCCCGCTGAAAGTGCTCTTCCGTGTCGGGGTCGAAAACCACCTGTACGACCCCTTCTCGGTCGCGCATGTCGAGGAAAATCACGCCTCCATGGTCGCGCCGGCGATCGACCCACCCACATAGCGTGACCGTCTGATCGATCAATCCCTCATCAATCAAACCGCAGTAGTGTGTTCGCATCGCTGTTTCCATGGGTCGCTGTCCTATCCTCAGCCGGCTGTTGAAGAAGTGTCGCTTTTTGGCGCGCTTTTGGGCTGAGCTTCGGCCGACTTCTTGGCGTCACCCGCCTTGCTGGCGGTCTCTGATTTGCCGTCAGCTTTGCCACCAGAATCACTGCGCTCGCCGGCGATATTTTTCTTGTCGCCCGTTTTAAAATCCGTCTCGTACCAACCCCCGCCGGAGAGCCTAAACGCCGGCGCACTGACCTGTTTTTTCAGAGCCGGCGCAGAACACTCAGGGCAGTCGGTCAATGGCGAGTCGGCGATTTTTTGAATGGCCTCAAGACGATGGCCACATTGCTGACAGCAGTATTCGTATATCGGCATGAATTTCTCCTCTGGCAAACCCCGCTCGGCCGGCCGCCTACAAGAGTGTCAGGGCATGTAATACAAGGGCGCGGAGCGTACCGTAAACGCTGAAACAGTGGAAGATACGCAGAGCGTGAGGATTTAGCTCGGCGTTAACTGGCAGCTCAATTCGCGTACCGCTTCAGCTTTTTTAACGGGCGAATACGAACACTGATGCTGGCCGGTTTAGCCTTGAACCACACCTCCTCCTTGGTAAAGGGATTAATACCGCGTCGCGCCTTGATAGCAGGTCTCTGCACCGTGCTCATACGCAGGAGTCCGGGCAGGGTAAATTGCCCCGCGCCACGGGGCCCTAAGCTTGCCTCCATCAAACGCTCCAGAGAAGTCATCACACGACTGACCTCTTTGTTTGACAGCCCGCTGTCAGCCGCGAGCCACGACATCAGCTCTGGCTTAGACAGTTTTTCAGTGACGGGGTCCGGCGGCGACGCCTCTGTTGGAGATTTTTTAGCCGCTGGCTTGTCTTTTTGCTTACCCATAATTTTCTGCCTACCCTGATTTCTTGTCTAACCGACACCTTATCAACGGCCTCTGCGATACCCGCAGCTAAGACCTTAGCTATGAGAGGCGCCAAGCGTTGACATAGGCGGATGGGCGAGATAACCCGCACTCCCACTATCGCCGCATTCAACAACAGCCGCCCGGGTCCAACAAGTCCTGTTCTGTTACGTTCCGCTCACTCTGCTTTGCAAAACCGAGGCTCATGAGCTGTCGCTGTACGGCCCCTGCCCTGCGCCATTAGAATGGCGCCCGTCAATGCGGAGTCTGTTATGCGTGCCAGTGAATTCCTGATCTCCACTCTCAAGGAGACCCCCTCAGATGCTGAGGTCGTCAGCCATCAATTGATGCTGCGGGCAGGCTTGATCCGACGCGTTGCCGCCGGCATCTACAATTGGATGCCTCTGGGCCTGCGAGTGTTACGCAAAGTAGAGCAAGTAGTTCGTGAGGAGATGGAGCGCGCCGGCGCGCTGGAGCTCGCAATGCCGGTCGTACAACCGGGCGAACTATGGGAGGAGTCGGGACGCTGGGAGCAATATGGGCCAGAGCTCTGCCGTCTGGAGGATCGACATCAGCGCCCTTTTTGCCTCGGACCAACGCACGAGGAGGTGATTACGCAAATTGCCCGAAGCGAAATCAAAAGTTACAAGCAGCTACCGGTCAACCTGTTTCAGATTCAGACCAAATTCCGCGATGAAATCAGGCCGCGATTTGGCGTCATGCGATCTCGGGAATTCATTATGAAAGACGCCTACTCCTTTCACATTGATCAGGATTGTCAGGAGCGAACCTATTGGCGGATGCATGAGGCATATACCGCTATATTCACCCGTCTGGGCCTAGATTTCCGCGCTGTCGAGGCCGACACCGGCTCGATTGGCGGTAACCATTCCCATGAATTTCACGTGCTTGCCGAGTCGGGCGAGGACGCTATCGCCTTCTCGACGCACAGTGACTATGCAGCCAACGTCGAGCTTGCGCCTGCCGTGGCG
>Ga0181594_10000287_pt1 | contig 44500 bp, 50 predicted proteins | sample 071ome_18_FD_145603 | JGI IMG/M metagenome (GOLD analysis project Ga0181594, IMG submission 145603) | Coastal salt marsh microbial communities from the Groves Creek Marsh, Skidaway Island, Georgia - 071413BT metaG (spades assembly) | ecosystem: Environmental > Aquatic > Marine > Intertidal zone...
CGCGCCCTTGCCCACGTCCTCCGCGCAATCGACGCGGGCCCGTGGCTGGCGGACCTTCCCGAGCCGCTCGACTGCGACGACGCGACCGAGCCGCCGCCGTCCTATCTCGCTGCCTGCCGCGCCGTCGTCGACGGGCCCGCAGACGGAGACGCCGCGCCGGTCTGGGCCTCGTAGCCACCGCCCCCCCCAACCCACAGGAGCACCCCTTGAACCTCGCACTAGCCGAATCGCTCGCAGCCGACGCGCGCGATCTGTACCGACTCCCGAGCCACGGGAAGCGCATCCCGACGGCCCAGCGGTGCCACCGCTTGGATCGACTCTTCAGCGACGCCGAAAACCTCACTGGACGAGACCACCCCGACGCATGGCGCGCCATCGTCGCAGCGCACGACGGAGACCCCGCCGCCGCTGCTAACACCGTCGCCGCCGCGCTGGCCGACGTGGCCCCGTCCGAGCCTGCTAGCGAGTGGTTCGCCGCTCGCGTGGCCGCCGCGCTGGCCGACGTGGCCCGCGCCGACAACGACTAGACCCCCCAACAACCTCAGGAGCACACACCATGACGACCACGACCACGACCACGACCACGACGACCACGACGATCGACGACGGGGCCCGTCACTTCACGCTGGAGATGCACCACCCCGCGGCGGACCAGCGCGGCCACGACGGGTTGTCGTCCCCGACCTACGCCCGCAAGCCGCGCGCGCGCCTTGACTGCCGGTGGTCCCACTCGCCCGACGACGCCGACCCGTGGCGCGTTCACATCGGTGGCATCCTTTACACCGACGCCGGACGGCCCGCGATGCTCATCGGTCGCGACCCGTACGGGGTGAACGTCGCCGTCGCCAGCGGTACCGCCGCCGTCCGCTGCGACAGCAAGGACACGCGCAAAGCCTTCGCCGCCGCTCGCGACGCGTGGCGCTTCCTCGCGGCGGAGCATCGCGCCGCCGTCGCCGACATCCCCGCCGGGCACCTCGACGACGACGCCCGCCGCCGACACCTTGTCGGAATGGTCGCCGCGGGAACGGTCGCGCACGCCGTCGCCGCCGCCGTCGACCCCGCCCGCGCAACGTCGCTCCTCCGAGACCTTGAACGGCTCACCAGCGCCGCCGCCGCCGCCGACACGCCCGCCGCCGTGCCCGCGTACCCCTACGGATCCGCGTACTGCCCCGACTGCGACGCCATCGACGAGACCGCCGGAATCGAACCCGACGCCCGCACCGCCTGCCCCGACTGCGGCGCGGAGTCTATGGGCCTCGAAGACGCTGTGATCGCCGGACACATCGCCGCCCGCTACGCGTAACCCACCCCCACCGCCAACCTGGCAACAACCACAAGGAGCAATCGACATGGCGCAGCACTACATCGCACACCGAGCCGCGGAAGGATTCACGGTCATCGTGTCCGGCCCCGGCAACAACGCCAAAACCCGCGGATTCGCCCGCCTAACCATCGTCCCCACCCGGTGGCTGGAGACCGGAGTCCCCGACGCTATCGGCGACGACCCCGACGCCGAGTACGCGACCGGGTGCGACACGTGCCCCCTCTCCCTCCGCGCCGCCCGCGCGACCGACCCCTCCGCGCGTGTCGGAGACTGCTACGTTCACACCGTGACCCACGGGTGGCGAGAGGTCCGCGGCGTCGTCGCTGGTGCCAGCGACGCCCTACTGCGACACGCCGGAGCGAGCGGGCAGGCACCCGCAACCGTGGCGACGGCAGCGGTCACGGGTGGCGGAGCGATCCCCCTGCGCTCCGCAGTCTACGGAGAGCCGGCCCGCCTGCCTCGCGCGGTATGGGAACGCATCGCCGCCGGTGCCACGCCGCCCGGACGTGGCCAGCGGCCCAACGTCGTAGGTTACACCCACGGGTGGCGGTACGCGCCGCACCTCCGAGACACGCACCGCGCTTCCGTGCACTCCGCCGGAGCCGCCGCCGCTGCGACCGCCGCAGGGTGGCGCGTCTACCTGTCAAGCAAGGCCCCGCGCCTGATGGAGACCGAGCGGGCCCTAGACGCTCGCGCGGTCCCGTGGTCCGCCTGCCCACTCGACGCCCGCGCCGCTGCGACCGCCGACAACGACCCGCAGCGCCCTAGCACGTGCAACACTTGCAGGGCATGCCACGCGAACAGCGACGGGCCCGCGGTCCTCACCATAGCCGACCACGGCCCGCGCCGCACACGGATAGCCGCATCGCTGCTAACCGCCCGCATCCATGGCGGCGCCCGTGGGTAGGCCTGAGACGCTGGCCGTCCTCGTGGTCCTCGTGGCGCTGGCCCGCCGCATCCGCGCAGGCACTCGGAGCCGACGGAGCCGCGCGCCTCGCTCGCGCCGGCGTGCCAACGCGCGCAGGTAGGGCACAGGGCGAGAGTCAGCCCCCCACAACCCACAACCGCAAGCGCCTCGGATGGTCCGCCGTCCGAGGCGCTGGCATTTTTGGCCCATGCCAGCCCGCCCGGTGTTAGAGCTGGTCAGCCTGGCCGATGTCCGCCGACCTCGAGTGAACCCAAGACACCAAGACCTCGAGCACCCAAACGCCGAACGACCGAGCCGCGGGAAGACCTCGAGCAGAAGACAGGACAACCAAGCCGCAGCACAGACCCAGGAAAAGGTGCACCAGAAGGCCGAAACACGGGCCCCGCTCGCTAACGCTCGCTACAAACCGCAGCAATCACGAGGGCTGGGGGGGTGTTCGATAACTCCGGGTCACTCCATGTACTATCGCCCCTCAGACCTCGGAGGTGTATTTTGACCAACTCATGTGCATATGACATTGACCTGAGCGAACCAGAGCGAGTGCTGCTACAGGGCGCTCTCAAAGACACAGACCGGTACGTCAGGGAGCGCGCACGGATCGTGCTGCTCGTGGCTGACGACAAGCTGACAGTCCACAAGGCTGCCGAAGAGGTAGGCGTCAGCAGAGCCTCGGCGAGTGCGACGATGAAGCGGTGGCTGCGCTACAGGAGCCGGGCAGCCTTGGTTCAGCACTGGCGGCTCGAGGATGCAGACATCAGCGAGTGGAGCGACACAACGACAGCCCTGGCGATGATGGACCCGGCTGCCGCGACGCCACGCGACATTCTCAGGCTGCAGATGACGCTGCTTGCCCAGGCGCAGACCGAGATCGACAACCCCAAGCAGCGCATCGCCATGGGGCTCGACATCACCAAGGCGATGACGCAGGTGCTCAAGTCAGAGGGCGACCAACTGTCGAAGCGAGACATCGACGCGGTGCTCGAGAAGACCGGCGGCCAAGGCAAGGGCAGAGACTGGCGACCTCGAGACCCGGGGCCAAGAACGCTGCCCGACCTTGGCAAGGGTGACGTTATCGACACGCAAGTCTCGGCCAGAGAGCCACAGGTGGCCCGAGACACCGGGCTGCCCATCATCTCAGCGGGCTCACAGTCGAGCTTCGGCGAGTAGCCTTGGGCTCACAGTCGAAGCATCCCAACGCCCAGCGCCCGCGCGTGGGCCCGGCGCTGCGGCCTGGCCCTGCTGGGCCGGCCTCGCTTGAGCTCGCCCCGAGAAAGTTCGCCAAGACCCCTCTTAGAAACTTTTCTCACCCCTCAAGAGCGACACTTCTATATGACATTCTGTCTACAAGGGCAAGAACAGATGTCCTAAAGGGCATGAATGGGGCATGAACGTGCAAGAAAAAACGTGTATCATTACAATGACATGCACACATTAGGGCATAAAGGGCATGAAACCCCTACGCGCGCAAGATATCCCAAGCAAAGTTTGAGAACACGCTCACAGCGAGTAGCTCGGAGAACGCGCCCTTCATGCCCTCTGCGACCTGAACACTGAGATTTCGGTCAGTTGGGCGCAGTCAGAACGTGCCCTGTTCGTGCCCCATGGGGCATGAACGGTCGCGAGCTCTGCTATGGCTCGATGTTCCGCCGTCGCCGCAGGTGAAGACGAACGGAGGCGAGGGGCGTAGTCTTCGCGGTTGCGTTGGTGGTGGGGGTTGGGGTATCTGCGAAGCAGCGGGGCCGGGGTCTCGCGCTCAGAACGCGGCCTTGGGCCAGAGGGAGACGAAGATGAAGTACGTTCGGAAGCTGACGCTGGTCGGCGCAGAGCAGGAAGTGAGCCTCACGGACCTCCGCAACGAGCGGGGGCGCGGCGTTGGTGCCGTGCTGATCGAGAACCAGGACACGAGCAACACGTTCACGGTGACGGGGCTGTTCGGTGGCGACTCGAGCTACGAGCTCGGCCCGGGCAAGCGGGTGCTGCTGCGCGACTCAAAGGAGTCGCTGTCGGTGGTGAAGGTCAACGGCACGGGCATCTGCCAGCTCATCATCTCCGACACGCCCGACGAGCTGCGTGTCGAGGACGTGGCCGTCACCCTCGACGCCACGCAGGGCAAGCTCAAGGTGGTCTCCAAGACCATCAACTACAGCGACTTCACCGCCGCGGCAGGCTCCGAGGTCATCGACGGCCCCGTCGTCCCCGCCGACAAGGTGTTCATCGGCTGCGCGATCGATGTCGTGACCCTGTTCGACGACTTCGGCGCCGTGACCAGCTCGAAGATCGACGTGGGCGACGGCTCCGACGCCGACTGCTTCGTCCACGACATCGAGGTGCTTGCCGGTGTCGGGACCACGGGCAAGAAGGCGTCCTTCCCCGACGCCCACTCGGCCCTGCTGGGCTACTCGCCGTCGGCGCGGGCCACGAAGGTCACGCTGACCAACACCGGCGCCAACGTCGACCTGCACTCGGCGGGCCAGGTCCGGGTCCACGCGTTCTACTTCGACAGCCTCATCTAGGCTGACGAGGGCCCGTGAACTACGAGCACGAAGCCCTGCGGTGCCAGAGAGACTTCTGGTACTGCGCGACCAAGTACCTGAAGATCCAAGACAAGCGGGCGCGGTTGGTGAAACTCCAGCCGCGCCCGCCTCAGGTTGAGGTCATCAACAAGCTCGTCAACGAGGGCGGCAACCTCTACCTGCTCAAGTCGCGGCAGATCGGCGGCACGACCATCGTGTCGGCGTTCTACTTCTGGAAGTGGATCTTCACCAAGGGCTACCGCATCGCGGTCATCGCTCACCACGAGAAGGCGGTGAAGAAGCTCTTCCGCATCTACGCCACCTTCTGGGCGCACTTCCCAAAGTGGATGCGGCCCGCCGAGCTGGGCCTGAGCCAGGTCCACCTGCACGCCGCCAACGACCGCCGCATCGACGTGGGCACCGCGGGATCCGAGCTCTGGCGCGGCTTCCCGTACCAGGCGTACCACCTCTCCGAGTTCGCGTTCTACGAGAAGGGGCAGTTGATGGTGAAGTCGGCGCTCGCCGGCGCGCCCGACGACGCATACATCGTCAAGGAGACGACGGCGAACGGGTTCAACCACGCCTACCGCTCGTGGAACGCGAAGGACGCCTACTTCAAACTCTTCATCCCTTGGTCGGACGACCCGACCTACGTCCGGCGCAAGCCGTTCGACGAGACGACGCCGGCGCTCGAGGACTACCTCGCCCGGCACAAAGACCTGACGCCCGAGCAGTTCAACTGGGTCCGGCACCGGTTCAGCTCAAAGCTCGAGCAAGACCTCAAGTCGCTGCTGCAGGAGTTCCCGTTGACGGCGGACGAGGCGTTCGTCGCGCACGGCGGGCGCGTGTTCCCGTTCTTCTTCCAAGACGTGGTCGACCCGGAGGACGGGCTGGTCGAGTACCTCGAGCCCGAGCGGGACGTGCCGCATGTGATGGGCATCGACGTGGCCACGGGCGACAACGAGAGCGACGACAGCGACTACCAAGCGTACACCGTCTTGTCGGTGCGCGACCGTCGGCGCCCGGAGACAGCCGCGGTCCAGCGGTGCCGGGTGCCGCTCGAGCAGTTCTGCCAAGACTGCCTCGCGACGGCGAAGCGGTACAACGCGCTGGTGGTCATCGAGGCGAACCACTTGGGCGCCGCGGTGCTCGACTACTTCGTCCAGCGGCACTACCCGCACATCTACAAGCGCAAGGACCACGACAAGACCGGCGACAAGATGGTCGAGCGGATGGGCTGGTACACGTCGGTCAAGACGCGCCCTCTGCTGCAGAGCAAGCTCATCAGCACGCTGCGACCGGCCCAGCCGCCGCCTCCCAAGGAAGAGACCGACTGCAAGATGTTCGTTGTCGACGACCGCATGCGCTCGGACATCAACACTTGGGAGTGGGCGAGCAAGACCCGGGCTGACCACATGGCTGGCGAGCACGACGACGTGCTCATCAGTTGTGGTCTGGCGCTGATGGGCATCGAGCAACTTGGCGACTGGACTCCGATGGAGGATGATGAAGACGTGCCGCGGACAGCCGAGGAAGTTCTTCGGTGGGAAGCGAAGCACGGCATGAGCTGGGAAGAGGCTCACGGCGACGAGACGAACGAGACGCTGTTGAGCATCCCGTACTGAGGACACCATGGCTGGCACCACGAACCCCGAGACGAACACGGCCCCGCAGACCCCGGACACCCCGGAGACCCCGGACATCGACCACCTGAGCGACGAAGAGGTCATGCGCGCGACGAGCGAAGCCTTCGCGAAGGTGGGGGACGACTCTGCCCCCGCCGAGGCCGAGCCCGAGCAGCCCGAGGCCAAGGCCGACGGCGAAGAGCTCGACGGCGACGACGAGCCGCCTGAGGACAAGGTTGAGGACGAGGCGGAGGACAAGGCGGACGGCGAGGACAAGGCCGACGGCGAGGACAAGGCGGCGGCGCCAGAGGGCGTCGACCCCGAGGTCGCCAAGCAGAAGCAGGAGATCGAGGACGCGATCGAGAAGACGACGGACCCGGAAGCTCTCAAGCAGCTCGAGAAGATGCGCCTGCAAATCGGCGCCCTCGCCCTGCGGCAGGAGATCCGCTCCGCGCGGGAGAAGTACCCGGACGTGCCCGAGGCGGTTCTCATCAACGCGGCCTACGACCCCAACGACAGCCGGTCGATGGTCGAGATCGCCAAGCATTGGGACAACGTCTTGACCCAGGCCATGGAGCGCAAGTACAAGCGGAGCCAGGGTGCTGGGGAGAAGGTCCAGACGGACCTCGAGCCGTCGCGGAACGAGCCGGAACCAGCCAAAGACCCCGGAGACCTCTCCTGGGACGACCTCTGGGATGAAACGCGAAACGCCTTCACAGGCGGTTGATGACGGGAGAGAGCGATGGCGGCAACCAAGGCAACAGCCGAGAGTCTTCTCAAAGAAAAGTACCTGCCCAAGATTCAGCGGACGCTGAACAACGAGGCGCTGGTGCAGAACCTGCTCCGCAAGGGCACCAGGCGTGTCATGTGGACGGGTTCGGAGTGGAAGAAGGTCTTCCACGTCGGTCGCAACGACGGCATCGCCTACGCGGACAACTCCGGCGGCGGCCTCCCGTCCCTGCCCGCCGCGGGCGCGCAGACCTACCTCGAGGTCAAGGGCGACACGGCGCGCATGCTGTTCCGCTTCCAGCTCGACGGGCGCATCTTCGACGAGACGGAGAAGGGCACCCCCGACGAGAAGTTCGCGAGCGTGTTCTTTGAGGAGATGAAGGGCCTCGAGCGCGACGTGAAGAAGAAGTTCAACCGCGACGCGGTGGTCGCCGGTGACATCGCCGGCATCATCAACGAGAAGGCCACGTCGACCGCGACGACCGCGGCCACCGACGTGACGGCGCCCGCGGAGGGCACGCTGACCGTCCAGTACAGCGGCGACTTCGCGCGCTTCTCGACGGTGGTCACCGCCACCCCGGCGACGTGGATTCGTGTCAACCTCATTGCGATGGACACCTACGCGACCATCGCGACCTCGCCGTCGGGCGGCGCGGTCTACATCAAGGGCTACGACGAGGCGGCTGGCACCATCACGCTGGCAGTCATCGACGCCACGGGCGCGGGCAGGACCATCAGCACGGACCTCGCGGACGACGCCTACGGCATCGCCGTGCAGTTCGCCGACGCGCTGTACGACGACAAGGACGGCGACGCCTTCGGCGCGCTGTACAACTACAGCCTCCAGCCCCACGGCCTGCTGCACAACATTTGCAGCAACACCCTGCACTCGGGCATCACGAGCCAAGGCTCGACCATCACCCGCGACGCGGCGGCGGCGGCGACCATCCGGTCGACCGTCATGACGATGGGCAAGCAGGCCGGCGCCGGCTCGCTCCGTCAGCCGCTGACGGTGACCCGCTTCCACGAGGTGCTCGACGAGGTCTACGACAAGCTCGGCGAAGAGCCCGACCTGATCTTGGTCAACAGCAAGTTCTTCTCGCTGTACAACGACCTGGTTCAGACGGTCACCTTCGGCGGTGAGTACAAGATCGAGGGCAAGAAGGGCACGGCGGACCCGAGCATCGGTCGCGACGGCATGCGCTTCGCGGGCATCAAGTTCATGCGCTCGCAGGAAGTGCCCAACGGCATGGCCTTCATCCTGACGAAGAAGGACTGGATGACGCTCGAGAAGACGCCGTTCGGCTTCCGCAACAACGTCACCAACACCGGCGTGCTCGAGCCCCGTCCCGACCACGACGGCTACCAGGGCGTCGGTCGCTGGATGCTGGACTTCTTCTGCGACCAGCCGGCCAACCAGGCCATCCTGACGGGCTTCGCCTACTAAGGCCGCCCGTGCTGCTGGCTTTCCAGATCCTGGGCCTCGCAGCCGCCACCGCTTTGGTGGTGGCTGCTTGGCTTTTGGTCTACTGGCTATGGGTGCGGGTCAACGACAAGCACATCGTCCGGGTGCCTGTTGATATAGTGCGCCCGGACAACGGTTCCCCACCGCCATCCGACTTGCCGGGCGACCCCGACGAGTGGCAGCCTCTCAGCGGCCTTGGGGACATTCCCGCGGGGGGCGCAGATGGCAGGCCGATCCGACTACGCTCGTGAGCTTGCGATGCTCGAGCAGGAGCGCAAGCAGGAGGCCCGTGGCCGCGGCGGGGCGTTGGGCGGCATCCTTGGCGCTCTGGCCGGCGGGGTCATCGGCACCTTCGCGGCCCCGGGCCTTGGCACAGCCACTGGCGCCTCGCTCGGCGCGAGCCTTGGCGGTCAGGCAGGCGGCGCCATCGCGGGGAACCGCGTCTCTAGGAGCGATGTCGAGGACGAGCTTGAAGACCGCCTTGAAGCCGAGCGGATTGAGCGCATCGCCCGCAGCCGAGGTGTGATGTGAGCAAGATCCGCAACAAGGGCGAGCTCAAGAACATCGCCGACCAAGTCTCAAAGGGCCGTCGCGACAACGAGGCTGCGCGCATCGTGTGGCACCTGTGCTCGTGCTTCCTCGAGGGCAAGCACGAGGTTCGCTACAACAGCAGCTCAAACGAGTTGTGGGCCGGCTTCCCGACCGACCGCGAGAAGTCGCCGGTGGTCAACAAGACCCTGGCCAAGTTCAGGACGGCGAAGGCGGCCCTGCAGGTCGGCATGCCCGGCATCGGGGTCCAGCCGACGCTCGGCGTCTTCGACGACATGACGAAGGCCATGGCCTGCCAGCACTACCTGCAGGCGCAGTGGTCGGCGCAGAAGATGCACATGGTCGTCGGCGAGCTTATCGACCGACTGCTGGCGCACGGCAACGCCGCGCTCTACAGCTACTGGAGCAAGGAGAAGGGCCGCCCCTGCACGGAGATCATCCCGGCCAAGCAGTTGGTCTTTGAGGAAGCGGTCGAGAGCCCGGAAGAGAGCCGGTGGGTCGGCATCATCCGGTACATCCACAAGCGCGAGGCGTACAAGAAGTGGCCTGAGCTCAAAGAAGAGCACCAGCGCCAGTACGAGGACATGGCGGACCCTAGCCTGAGCGGCCTGCGTCAGCTTCCGCCCGACCGTCTGGAGACCTGCTACGTCTTCTGGCGCAACGGCGACTATGCGGTCATCGTCGACGGCATGGTGGTGTCGAGCGGCAACATGGGCTTCAAGGGCGTGCCGCTGTCCTTCATCCGGTTCACCAAGATCCCCGACCGGCTGTGGGGCAAGGGCATCGTCGAGCCGATGATGAACCTGAACCTGCAGTACAACCGGCGTCGCAGCCAGCAGATGGTCAACGGCGACCTGATGGCGAACCCGTTCTGGGCGAACCCCCGGGGCAACGGGCTCAAGAAGAAGGACTTCACGTCGCGGGTTGGCGGGGTGCTTGAGTACAGCATGCACGTCGGCGCGCCCAAGCAGCTCCAGCCGTTGCCCCTGCCGCCACAGGTCGCTGAGGACATCGACCGGCTAGACGCGGAGATGCAGGACGTGGCGGGCATCCACCGGGCGTCGATGGGTGGCCGTGTGCCGGGCGTGAGCTCTGGCCGCGCCTTGCTTGCCCAGGCAGAGCAGGACTCGACGAACCTGTCGCCGGCGATGGAGAACATCGCGGACGGGCTGTCGGATTGGGGCAAGGTCCAGTTGCAACTGGCCAAGCAGAACCTCAAGGAGCAGCGGGCCATCCGTGCGTATGGTTCGACGGGGCGCATCATCCACCGCAAGGTGAGCAGCACCGATTTCTTTGACGACCCGGAGGTTGAGATCGAGGCTTCGACCCTCTTCCGGCGCACAGCCGAGGCGAAGGAGGCGCGGGCCATGGGCCTGCTGCAGGCCGGCCTCGCGGACCCCAAGGAGGTCCGTGCGTCGCTGAGGCTGGACGTGGACCCTCTGCGTCGCACCGAGGCCATGCTGGACTACGTCCACGCCGAGGACATGCTCGAGGCAGCGAAGCTGGTTGGTCCCAAGAGGGTGGAGAACCCGGATGGCTCAGTCACACTGGAACCATCGGACATCGAGACCGTGGAGGTCTTTGCGAACGACAACCTCGAGGCAATCGTCGAGGTCTTCGGTCAGTTCATCAAGACGCCCGAGTACTACGAGCTCGACGCCGAGGCCCAGGACTACATCCGAGACGTGGTCGTCGAGGTCTCGGCCTTCATGGCGAACCCGGCGCCGACGGGCATGCCCTACGGGCAGATTTATCCCAAGCAGGGTGCGTCCGTGGCACCTCAACAGACATCCCCGATGATGCCCAACGCGGGCCCGCGCATGCAGGAGGCCGCGGTCGGCCAGCAGCAGGCCGCCGCGAACATCAGCCGCGACGCTGGCGAGGCAGCCGGCCAGAACATGGGTGGTGGCTATGTGGGTTGATGAGATCGGCGCGCTGTTCCGCGACTACATCGACGAGCCCGACGAGAGCTACATCGACGACGGCTACGTCGCTCGTGCTCTCAAGATCGCGTACCGCGAGTTCCGGCGCCGCGTGGCGTCGCAAGACCCAAACGCCTACGTCACGCGCGCGAGCCTGGGTACGCTGACCGACCGGACCTACGACCTGTCGGACGTGGCGAACCCGGTGGTCATCCTGGGCAGCGGCGCGCTGACGCACCCTCGTCTTGAGCAACTGCTCTCGGTCTACAACACGGCGACCGACGCGACGCATCAGATCGTGCAGGAGCAGGAGGCGCTGTCGCAGGCGCGGTACAACTCCGCCCGGATCGAGTGGTCGTCGGGCAACCCGGTCTTCTTCGACGGGGCGGTCCTGTATTGGGCGTCGGTTCCTGGTGCGGTCTCGATCCGCTACCGCGGGGCTCCCGCTGTAGACTGGTCGAGGTTGACGAGCGGGGACAACGAGTTCGTCGACGACTTCGACGAGTTCCACGACATCATCGCGTTGCTGGCGTGCAAGCAGTACATGGTTCGTGACGGGACACGGAACTTCTCGCTCGACGAGTTGTTCGACAGGCGCATGAAGGACTTTGAGACGGCCATGAGTGGCATGCGGACGGCTGGGCCCATGACGGTGAGCATGGACAGGAACTGGTGACCTGTGGACCTTGAGATCATCAAGTGGCTGGCTGAGGGCGTCTTCCTCATCATCTCGATGGTGGTGGGCTACACCCGGGTCATCACCAGCATGGAGTCTGGCCAGGCGGCCCTCACCAACGAGGTGAAGGCCAGTCGCGAGTTTTTCACGGCTGAGGTCGCCTCGCTCAAGAAGGTGCTCCAGCAGGACATCAACTTCCTCAAGAACAACGCGCAGGAGCGTCACGACGCGATCACCAACGAACTTGCGATCAGCCGCGATTCGCGCGAGAAGTTGTATAACCGCATCCGACAACTGGATGGGGAGCTGCGCGAGCGGCTTGTCCGGCTTGAGACCAAAGCGAGTATCACATGGCATGGCGTAAAAAAGAGCGACTGAGCCCCCACTTCCGAGTCAAGGAGCTCGACCCCGAGCTCTACGCCGCTGAGGACGAAGACCTGCAGCGGTCACTCGTCTTCCTGTGCGAGAACTACCTCGAGCCGCTGCGCGAGCGCATCGCCCGGCACTTCGGCGAGCGTCCAATCTCCATCACGCCGAGTGGCGGTCTCCAGCCGCCCGACGAGTGGCTTGAGGCCCACGACCGCCGTCGGTGGCCGCGGCGCAGGTCGACGAGCCAGCATCGTGGGCAGAAACGGAGCGCGGGCGCTCCGTACTCGCTGGCCGCGGACATTCAGGTTCGCGGGCTGCGGCCCTTCCTGGTCGGCAACCTGATGCTGGACCTGCGCTCGGAGAAGGTGTTCCCCGAGGGTAAGGGCGGCATCGGCTGCTACGAGGACGCGGCTGGCCACGGCTTCTGCCACATCGACAGCCGGCGCCGCGTCTCGACGTGGGACGGCGAAGACGACGAATGGGTCGTCGAGTACGACAAGAAGGCCAAGCGGTTCGTGCGGCGGTCCAGCGATGCCTGAGTGGGCGGTCTGGCTCGGCGCCTCGCTGATTCCCCTGCTTATCGCTGGCGGGGCGTTCTCGGCGTTCTTGGCTGGCTATCCTCTTCTCGACACAGCGTATGGTTGGAGCAAGAAGGCAGACGCCCTGCACCGGGTGCTGGCCGCTCTGGTCATCGTTGCCGTCTGCTGCGCGGTCGGGGCCATCTACGGCTGGCGCAGCGACACCATGGGCAACGACCCTTGGGTCGGGGTCATCCACGGGCTTCTCGGCGCTTGCTTGGCGGTGCCGCTTTGGCCCAAGCTGCGAGCGCGTCTCGACAAGGAGATTGAGACGCGCAACATCGCCCGGTAGGCACCCCGGGCACAGGAGCACACCGTGGTCACCAACAAGCTCGTCGCTACCCCAGCGACTCCGAATGACCTGATGAGCAGGTTTGACATCCCCGAGACCGCGCTCGTGTTGGAGCCGCGCGAGGTCTACGACGCCTGCATCGTCGATGTCACCGCGTCGCCGGAAGACTTGTGGGCCGATCACCGCGACGGCACCACGCCGGTGGTGGTGTACTCGTCCAGCAAGCTGGTCGACGCGTTGATGAAGCACGACGAGGCGTCTCGCGAAGATGTGCTTGAGCACGTTGTCGCGAACATCGAGGGCTCGTGGAACGGGCCGGCGACGTGGGCGGTGAGGTGGGATGATGGGGCCGACTGACCTGACAGCCTGGCTGGCCATCGCCGCCGCGGCCCTGCTCGCGGTGTTCGGTGTCGAGCTCAAGCGTCGGATCAAGACCAAGAAGGCCGACAAGGACTTCGACGCCGCCGTCGAGGCGCAGAGCGAGCCCAGCCGGGTCGAGGCGGAGTTGGCCGCCATCGAGCGCGAGGCGGCCCGCGACCGCGCGGAGGCCGACGCCCGCCACGAGGCCCGGGTCGACAAGGCCGCGGCGAACCTCGCGAAGGCGAGGACCAAGCCCGCGACCGTCGACGAGGCTCTAAACATCATGGAGAGCGAGGGGTGGTGAGGTTTGTTGCCGTAGTCCTGCTGCTGTTGGTGTCGCCGGCGCTCGCCCTGACGCCCGCCGAGCGGCTGGCTCAAGGCGTCGTCCGGTGTAAGGCCGCGCTCGACGCCGAGCGCGCAGAGGCCGAGTCGCTGCGCCTCAAGCTCCGCGACGTTGACGACATCCACGAAGCCTACGTCGACCGGCTCCTTGAGACGCACACTGCTGCGCTCAACGCCGAGCGCCACAAGACGCAGGCGTGGAGGAAGGCGGCGCAGTCGTGCCAAGCTGTGGCCCGGGAGCCGGACCCGCTCTGGCGCAACCCATGGGTGGTTGGCGGCGCCGCCCTGATCGGCGGTTTTGTCTTGGGTTTGAAGGCTCAACAGTGGACCCGGGCCCTTCGCGGCGAGTAGGGTAACGCCGCGGAGGGCCGACGTGGCGATCAAGGACACCGAGATCGAACTCATCCCCGGAGGGATGAACTCCAACCGCCCCAGCAAGGGCGGTTACGCGCTCAACATGCGCGTGAACGATCGTCAGTGGCAGGTCCGCTCTGGCTTCGGCCTGCTCATGCAGGCGGATAGCCGGCTGGCCGCGGGCACGGGTGACGCGGACGGCTACGGCTACGACGAGCTCGTCGCGTCGCACCTGATCAAGACGAAGTGGGGCCGCCTGCAGGCCCTGATGCTGTTCAAGCACCGCGGGTACACGACCGACAGCGGCTACAAGGCAACCGTGGCGTCGCAGCACGTCCTCGTCGTCTGCGACCTGCACGACGGTGCCCGGTGGGAGCAGCCCTTGTTCCGGCATACGTCGGAGTTCGACTACCGCTCCCTCTCCACCATCGACATGGAGCCCCACTACCTGGGCGAGGGCGACTCCATGCTCATCGCGCCGTCGGGCTCGGACTGGTGGTTCGACGACTTCGCGGACACCGTGGTCTTTGGGTCGCGCTCGATGGGGACGTGGTGCTATCGCCCGGCGTCGTTCTCCCTCGACCCTGACCCGCAGGTCGACACATCGCTGCCGTCGCAGGTCCGCCCTCGTCGCGGCGAGCACGCCCCCGTCGCTGCGGTGACCGCGACCATCGGCGCGACCCCGCTGGGCGCCGCCTACCTGCCGTCGGCGTTCTTCCCGCGGGCTCAGGCTGGCGGGCAGTACGCGGGGCGCATGGCCTATGCGTCTGGCCGGGACGTGTTCTTCTCAGAAGAGGGGCTGCCCGGCGCCGTCCGCGCGACGGACTTCATCACCATCGACGCCCCCGACAACATCGTCGCTCTTGCCAACAACGGCTCTGCGTTGGTCATCTGGACGCAGACGCAGACGTGGATGTTCCAAGCAAGCGCGGGCCTGACCTTCTCAAGCGGCACCCTGATCCGTGCCAGCGACCAGGTCGGCTGCTTTGGCCCGCAGGCGTGGGCGAGGACGGACCAAGGGCTGGTGTGGGCCGACCGCAACGGTGTGTGGGGCAGCGACGGCGGGCTCGCTATCAGCGACCTGTCCGACGGCATCGACGTAGCGTTCGACTCACCGGGTCTGTCAAACCCGTGGTCTGTCTACCAGCAGGCCAGCGGCCACGAGACCGCTGCGGAAGCGTCGCCTCGCTCGTACCTGCGGGTCGGTGACGAGACGGCGCCTGTTGTGGCCACCTACGAATCCGACAGCGAGTACTGGTTCTTGTCGCTGCGCGAGCAGCGCGCAGCCCTCGCTCTACACGTTCCTTCCGGCTCGTGGTCGGTGTGGACGCTGGAAACATCCGCCGGTGGTGCTGGCCGGCCCAACCGGGATAGCGCGCTCGAGGCGCCGATGCTCGCCGGCCTCGACGGGCGCCTGTTCGCCTTGGGCGGGATCGAGAACATCGACTACACCGACGCGCCGGTGACCGTCTCGGCCAAGACTTGGAGCGTTCTTGAGTACGGTCGTGGTGGTGGGACCGACCGGTCGAGCGTGCCCGCAGAGACCTCGTTGGCGATGGTGCGCGATTGGTTCTCTGTCGGGTCCGGCAACGACTACTTCGTGTTTGGCAAGCCGGTGCGCGTGCCCGCCGGGTTCAAGACGCCGCAGGCGGGCGCCGCGTCCGGCGAGCTCTTCGTCGTCCCGGTCTACTTCGTCCCCGCTGCGGCCCCGAGCTTGGGCATCGACCGCATCGAGCTCCGGGTGAACATCGACAACAGCGCATGGCTGCCGGTGCTCTACAACGGGACCGAGGTCGACCTGATGCTGCCCCCTGAGCGTTGGCCATCTTACGGCGGCTGGGGCGGCGGCTCTCCGACCGCTGGTGTGTCTGAGGCGCAACTCTACGACAGCGGGTCTGGCGCACCTTCGGCGACGGGAGACCAGCTCCGCCTGTATTGGGATGCTTCTGCAGCCACGACGGCGCACGCGTTCAGCTTCAACTACATGAACCTGCGGCGAGACAACCTCAACCCGATCTGCTTCATCCCCATGGCCCAGCAGGGCTCGTGGGGCCGGCGAGGCATGTTCACTACGGTGAGCGTTGCGCGCACCCGCGACGCGACTTCGTTCACCGATGCGAAGACGTACCTGTGGCGACAGGCAGAGCCGACGCCGCGGGAGGAGAACGAGCGCGAGCAGGCGGTCGATTGGCTGCTGGCCTCTGACGAGACCACGCCGGACGACGCGAACCAAGAGACCGTGAAGGCTCGCACCCTGTGGGTGACCCTCCGCAACCGGGGCAAGGGCACGCCGCTGACCTCGACGTACTACGCGCTGCTCAACGCCGCGGTGTTCAGCGACCGGGCGGGTTGGTCGGCGCAGGTCATGGACCACGGGGCCCGCATCGTCGAGAGCGTCGACAAGCAGTCCTTGCGCGCTCGCGTGAAAGACTCGTCGGGCAACCTGCTTCGCCGCGTGCTCGGCTCAAACTCTGGCCTGCAGTGGGGGTCGACGGCATCAGCGGCCCAAGGCAACTACCTGGTCGACGACGAGCAGCGCGACACGGTCGCCATCAGCTCCGGCGTCAAAGGGCAGCACTTCGTCTGGATGCTGTTCGGGCACATCCGAGAGAAGGCCGAGGGGCTGCGCGTCGAAAGCATGCGCGGCGCCTTCCGGCGCTCTGGCGGTCGTCGCCGCAGGGGGCGCTGATGGCGAACCGCCAGCCATTGTTCAGCGGCGAGCCTTTGCACGCCGCGCGGCCCGCCGACCTCGCTCAGGGCCGCATCGCTCGCCGCTCTGACTTCATCGTCCAGAGGCTGGCGCCTCACATCGTTGGGCCGGGCGACCTTCTGTCGCCCAGGCTCAACAGCGGCGACTCGTGGCTACTGGTCGGCGGGGACTACGGCGAGCAGATGCACCTGCTTCACCCGGACGGGCGGGTCAAGGCGGCGCTCGGCGCCGAGGTGAAGGGGTTGCGGGTGTCGTCGAGAACGAGCGTGTCAGGGCTCAAGGTCAACGGCGACCTGGTCGTCGCCGGCGCTGTGGTGACCCTTGGCGACTGCGTCTTGGGCGGCCCGGTAACCGTCGAGGCCGACGCGACGCTGATCTTGCACGGCGGGACGGTACGCGCTGAGGTGTCGATCGCGAGCGGAGGCAAGGTCCACGCCATCGGCGTGCTGTTTGAGGACGGCGGGTTCATCGACAACGCCGGCCTCGCGGCGAACGCGCACATCATCGGCTGCTCGCGCAAGAGCGGCATCAGCCACGTCAATGTGACCGTGACCGCGGAGACGACCTGATGACCAGCGCATCCCGCCTCGTGACCTCCGTGCAGTTCAGCGATGGCACCACCATCGACGGCGACCGCATCGACACGGCCATGGCCGCTGTGCGTCGGCGCTTCAACGCCCTGCCGCCGGAAGACCTGCAGCGGCGGATGGTGCAGACGCAGTTCGTGGGCGGCTTCATGCCCCAAGACCCGGGCACGGCTTCGTCGTCGCTGCCTTGGATGCGCGTGTTCAACAGCGACCAGCCGGCAGACGTTGTCGGCAACGTGCCGGCTGAGGGTGTGCAGAACCAGTGGCGGCACAAGGCTGCTCGAGCCGAGGGCATCCGGCCCGAGGACTTGGTGTCGCTGGGCAGCGGGACGCAGTACGCGCTGTCGAACGCCCTGCACTTCTCGTCGCCGTCGGTCGTTGTCGGCCTGACAGTATTCCTGACGACCGACAACCTGTTCTTGAACGACTGGCTCATTAGCGGCTCGTCGCTCGAGGACTTCGCGGCGCAGATATACATCGACGACCCGTATCAGGGCGCTGAACGGCACCTCGCGAACCTGCTCGTGACTAGGGCGAAGTTCAGGCTGCTCGGTGAACTTTGGACCGAGCTCTCCGCCGGCACGGGCATCCTAGACTTCGTGCCCAACTTCCCCACCGCGTTGGCGTCGCCCTCCGGCTCAAAGCTGCCCGAGGGGGTGGCGCTCAACATGCAGAACCTGTACCTGCCCATCCCGGCGGGGGCGAACCTGCGCGTCGAGTTGATCATCCCCGAGCATGGCAACTCGAGCTATGGGTGGGAGAAGAACTCCCACGAGGCGTGGCAGAACCAATACTACTCGTGGGCGCTGACCGTGCTCGAGGAGCCGTGGCATGGCTAAGGTCGACCGTCGCCTGCTCTCTCGCGGCATCAAGCTGCTGCGCGAGCACATCACCGACCTGCTCGTCGACGGCGTGAAGGCCGAAATCGACGCGGGGACGGTGGGGCAGGAGAACCTTGAAGAGCCGACGCTGCCCTTCCGGGTGAACTTCTACATCCCGCTGATCGACTCAGCGTTCTTTGAGGCTGCGGACCCGACGTTCTACACCGGCACCCTGCCGTGGTCGGTGGCTAAGGATGAGGTGGCGTGGTTCATGCCCTTCATGCTGCCGCCGCCGCAGTCGCTGTTCTCGTCGACAGGCGTCATCGACAAGGACGACCCGGTCTTCGTGCTCGACGAGGTGCAGTTCTCCTGCGACACCCGGGGCGAGCCCGGGGTCATCGTTGACCAGGTCGGCGGCGCCGCCGGTGCGGGCAAGGTCAACTACGAGGACTTGACGCCATACGACCTGGTCGTGCAACTGCTGCAGAAGCGGCCAATCGTTCTCGATGGGGGGCGCGTGCCGACGCGCGACGTGTTCACCGCGCAGATCAACGGCGCGTCGCTGACGACCCGGCTGGGCCGGCAGAACCCAGCGGTGTTTGGCGGCCTGTCGCGAACGCTGTCTCCGTACTCGACGTACATCCTGGCGATCAAGGCGCCCAACCTCTACAACAGCTCCGGCCCAGTCAGGCGCGGGCTTGTCAACGTGTGCGTGTCGCTCAAGATGCGCTCGACCCGGCAGGGCGCGTTTGAGTCGGGCTCGCAGAACTTCCCGACCAACCACAGCATCACGTCCGACAGCCTGTCGCTGCCGTCGATCTTCGGCGGCACCAACATCGAAGAGTCGGGCCTGCAGGGAGCGATTCACGCGTTCGACGAGTGGGTCCGCGGCAAGATCGGCGGCGGCATGTCGAAGGACGGGCAGACCGACGCACCAGCGCCGCTGGCGGACACGTCTGGCTACCACGTCATCGCGGTTCCGATGTGGAACGGCATGCAGGGCTACGTCGACGCGACTGCTCACGGCTCCGGTGGGCGCAGCAACAGGCTCCCCGTGTGGTCGTCGGGGCCACGCGAAGAGCAGCCGACCTGCGACCGTCGCTTCATCCCCATCGACCGCCCGCTCATCGTCGAGCACGTCCTTGCCGCGGTGTCGATGGTTGCGCCGGCGACCCCGAGTGGAGGGCGCACAGACGGCGGGGCGCACCCAACATCTGCGACGCTGGCCCACGACATCGGCGTGGGCATTGGCACGGGGCTCCGCAGCGACCTCGTCTCGTATGAGCAGGTCGCTCGTCGGCAGTTCACGACCAAGCCCAACGGGTCGATGGTCGTCGACGAGATCAAGTGGCGCGATGGTTCGACCACCATGTGCCAAGACGATGTTGACTGCTACCTGATTGACGTGCCCATCCAGACGGGGGCGGCGTCGGGGACGGGCTGGAACGCTCAGGGCACGCCCTACTACATCGGCAAGGCGGCCTCGACGATGCAGGCCCGGGACAACGTCAACGATGGGTTTGGCGGCAGCCGCTCGCCACGGACGAAGGGCTGCGAGCAGTGGATCGAGGTCCGCTGGAAGATTCAGGACACGGGCGGGTTTGAGACCGCCGCGGGCGCCGCTGACGAAGTCCTCGTCCCAAGCACGGGGCACTTCGTCTACTTGCTCTGCCGTGCTCCTGTTGTTGGCTCTGGCGGCGACCTGCCGCTATAGTCGGCCAAGGAGGCTGGCGTGGTCGAGAAGCTCACCCCATGGGAAGACAAGCAGCGGCTCATCGAAGAGTCGCAGAAGACGCGTACTGGCCTGCAGAACGCTGCTGGCTTGGCGCGCCAAGACCTCATGCAGGCCCGCAACGAGCAGCAGCAGTTGTTCTCCGAGTCCGCGCGTCTCGGTCGCCAGACTCTGCAGTCGCAGGGCTCGCAGGTGCTGGGCCAAGCAGTCGCCTCCGCCCCGCGGACGGGCGCCGGCGCGAAGCTCGGCGCGGGCCTCGAGGCTGGCCGGTCCGTGGCGCAGAACGTCACGAGCCTTGAGTCGTCGCTCGCTGGCCAGCGGGCCGCGGCGGCGATGGGCTACGGCGACGCGATGGCAAAAACCCGGATGCAAGGCGCCGAGCAGCAAGTTGCGGCCCTCCAGCTCATGAAGGAAACCGAGCCACTGTCCGAGGCACATCGGGTGGAACTCACCACGGTCATGCCGGTTGCAACGGAGCACGCCCTCGAGTCGTCTGCGCTTGGTGGTGAGCGAGAGCTTCGCAACTTGGCTGCGTCGACCGCGTCCCCGGCGATCAAGCAGTGGCTGAACACGCTCGCCGACTTCAAGGGGGCTGTGGACCCGGCTCAGTTCGAGGCTCTGCTGCAGCAGAACGGGATGAAGATTGTGCCTCACCCGGATGGGGGCGCGGTTGTTATTGGCCCTGACGGTGCGCCGCTGACCCCCCGTCACGGCTCAGACATCGAGCTTCGCCGGGCCCTGCTGAACACGCTCGTCTCTCAGGCGCCGGCGGGGTACTGATGGCTCGCATCCGCATCCGCCGCGGCCCCGCCCGCAAGCGCGTCGTCCGCGACCCGGTCACGGGCGCGTACACGTTGCGGGTCGAGGACGGCCCGGTCACCGGGCAGGACTCTCCGCCGGACTGGCGCGACCCGCGCACATGGGAGAGCGCCTTCCGCACAGGGCTGTACGGGGCGCAGCTTCTTGGTGAAGTGGGCAGCATCCCGCTGGGCGATGGCCAGATGTCGGCGGAGGACGCCGCTGCTGCTGGGCTCGGTAACAAGGTCTTTGAAGGCAGGAAACCGGGCCCGGAGGCGTTCGCGCCGACCGCCCCTGGCCGCCCCATCATGGCGACGCAGACGACCGCCGCAGAGCGCGAGGCGGCCCGGCAAGCCGCTGTCGCTGCGGACACCGAAATGAAGGCGCGCATCGACGCCGACCGCTACCGGGCGATCATGAGCGCGACCCCACTCATGGCCGGCGCCGATCCTCAACAGCAGATGATGGACGCGCCCCCGCGCTCGGTCGAAGGCGCGCCTCCCCAAACTTCCCCGTCGGTGCCCGCAGCCGCTGTTGCTGAGGTGCCAGCCAGACAGACAACACCGGCGGCACAGGCCGACGCTCCGGGCCCGGTGCTCGCGGGCCCGGCGGGGAAGCCCTCGTTGATCGACCGCGGCATGGAGCTGACCGGGATGGCCGCTCCCGAAGAGAAGCTGCGGGGCATCCAGTCGCGCATCCCTGAGCGCCAGGCTCCGGTTCAGCGGACCCTCGCGACCGGGGCCGCGACGTTCTCGACGCTGCAGCAGCGCATGGCCTACGCGGTCAAGAACGGCGACCCGGAGGCTGCGGCCCAGGTCATGCGCGACTTTGAAATGGGCACCGACGTTCGCCCGATGACGGTCAAGGAGCTCTTCACGGGCGCCCACATCGAGCGGGCCCGCAACAAGCTCCTGTCCATGGTGGGCCGGCAGCCGTCGCTCGCGCAGCAGCAGGCGCAGGAACTGTCCATGCTCAAGGCGGAGGCGGACATCGCCAACGTCGGGGCGAGCACCCGGGCAGCCGGGGCCTTGGCTGCGGGCCGTGCCATTGGCGCTGCGACGGACGAGGCTCGAGCGCCCTCGCTCATCGCTCAGGACAAGGCGCAGGCGCGCCGTTACAAGGCCGACGCCGAATCGGCAGAGCTCGACCGCGACGTGCGGCGCGAGACCAAGGGCGCGAACATCGAGCGGGCAGGCTTTGAGCGAGACCTCGCGCGCGAGCGGGTCATCACAGAGAAGGACCGCCGCAAGACCGAGGCTGCCCAGCGGTCGGCGGCCTACGCGCTCGCCCGCCAGCGTGCCGCGCAGGCTAAGACCATCGACGCCCTTCGCCCGGAGCAGGTCGCTGCCGCGAAGGCCGATGTCAAGAAGCTCGAGGCGTACACCAACAAGCTCATCGACGACGCCAAGACGGGTGCTGCTCGTCGCAAGAAGATGGCAGCCGAGATCAAGAAGATCGGGCGTGGTGGCGGCAAAGAGAAGATCGAGAACAAGCTCGCGGACATGACTCGCGAAGCTGCGCGGGCGCGTCAGGAGGCAAAGGAGGCGCAAGGCATCCTGCTGTCCTCGAACATCAGCAGGGAGGCTGCCGAGACCGTCATCGACGATGCGAACATCAAGGGGCTCTCCCTTGACGACCTGTTCGTGCCCTTGTCTGACCTGGGTCTGGAGACGAACGAGAACGGAGAGTTCATCCTGCCAGAAGGGGTCGAGCCGCAGATCCACGACGGGCAACTCGGCATCTACTCTGGACTCCGCACCTCCGCGACCACCAAGAGCGGGCGCAAGACCACCTACCCGTTCGACGCGGCTCGCATCCGCTCTTTGCAGGGTGGCATCAAGGCCCTTGCCGAGCAGGCGCAGGAGCTTGATGCTGCGGTCATCCAAGCCCGCGCCCGTGTCGGGGCGGGCGGCGGCGGGGCTGACCCGTTCGCTGAACTGCCGCAAGAGACGCCGGAAGAGACGCCGGAAGGCGTGACGCCGCAAGAGTAGCAGCCAGGAGGGCTGGCCATGGCTGAACTCTGGCTGGAATACATCGAGCGCAAAAAGCAAGAGGGCTTCACGGGCGACCAACTCGCCGCCGGGTTTGAGCGGCGGTTTGGCGTTCCTATGTCCTCTATCCCGATGAACACGCCTCTCGACGAGGTCAGTCGCGTGGCTCGAGCAGCCGCCGCGGCCCCGCCCGTGCCTGAGGCGGAGGTCGACCGGCTCCCGCCAATGTCCGAGCCGGTCGGCATGCCTTCGCCGCTGGTCGAGACGGACCCTCGCGAAGACGCCATCGCCACGAGCACCCGGCTGGGCCCGGTCTCCGACGCGATGCTGTACCCCATCGACGTTGCCTCTGCCGTCGCGGGCACCGCATTTGGTGTTGCTCGCGTGGCCCCCGAGATCGTGTTTGGCGTCGGGGGTGATGAAGAGGTGCCGCCGTCGACGCGGATGTTCGTCAACATCATGGACGAGACGCGCGACCTCTACCTCAAGCGTTCCGCCGAGAACCCGGTGCTGGAGAACGCCCGCTTGGGCGCGAAGGACTGGATCGAAGGCGCGGTGACGCTGGGCAGCACGCTGGCCGCCCTGGAGCCCGGCGACCCGTTTGAGAACGGGTCGAATCTCGGCATGGCCTTGGTCACAGGCACGATGGCCCTCCCCGCAATCGGCGCAAGAGCCGTCGGTCAGGGCGAGAGCATGGACGTGCTCAAGGGGCTGCCGTTCGATGTGGCCTCCGTCCTGCTGCCCAAGCTCAAGTCGCCGCGCTTCAAGGGGGCACCCAAGTGGCTCAAGGCAGCGGTCATCGACGCCGACGGCGTCCGCAAGATCGTGCCCGACAAGCAGGCGTGGCAGATCGCCCGCAAGAACTTCATGGACGGGGCCGGCGACGGGTTCGGCTCCAAGCAGAGCCGCGTCATGCGGGACGGCATCATGCGGTCGCGTGAGATGGCGGCCTCCGCGGTGGCCTCCGCGCTGAACTGGTCCGAGCGCAACGCGAACACCATCAAGGCGGTCGGCAACACGGCGGAGTTCGCGGCCATCGCCGCCGGCTTCGACGCCCCCGCCCTGCTGGGCGCGGTACTTGGCTCTGGCTACGGGCTGACCAGCCCGCGCATCAAGCGGGCCCTGCACCTGGCCGACAAAGACCCCATCCTGTTCATGGAGGGCATGCGCGAGCTCGCCGACCGGATGCCTGAGCCGGTCAGACGGCGCGTCGACGACTTCACCATCGAGCAGACGACCCGCTCTGTTCAGGCCCTCTCCCGCCTGCCGACCCGCGTTCGTGGCGCGCTCATCGAGCGGTTTGCCGCGGACAGTCCGTGGGTCACCGCTGCCCTACGAGAGACGATTGACCAGGGCGAGGCGGCGAAGGCCGGCATTGACGTGACCGGCGACCGCATCAGCGGGCTGGGCGACGACCTCTCCGTTGAGGAGAAGTTGGGTGGGCCCTTCGCCACAGCGCGGGATGCCTACGAGTACGCCAAGGCCGACGCGAAGGCGCGCATGCGCTCGGAGAAGGCAATCGAGAGGGCCAGGCGCGAGGCGTTCGCTCGAGCGGACGCTGAGGCAGTCAAGCGGGCCACTGAGGCCGTCGAAAAGCTCGACGAGTCGATGGATATGGGGACGCGCCACGAGCGCATCGCCGCCCTCGCTGACGAGCTCATGCCCGGGCTGCTTGAAGCGGAGATGGCCAAGGTCAAGACTCAGACCGGCGACACCGCCCTGAGCCGGGCGCAGGAGGCGGCCACCGGCGACACCCGGATGACGCGGCAGGCGCGCATCGCCGAGCTGGAGTCGTTCGTCGATATGGCGGAGGGCGCGGCCAAGACCGGGGTGGTCGACCCTGCCGTCTACGCCGCGGCCAAGCGCGAGCTCTCCGACCTCAAGACCAAGCTCAAGGCCAAGGACGACCTCGTCCTCGACTTTGAGCAGCTCATCAACGACCCGGTCGCCGCGGCGGAGATGCAGTCGGCTCTCCACGAGGGGGCCCTCAAGGTCGAACTCGACCTGGTCGACTCCATCCGGCGGGCGGAAATGCTGTCGGGGCGCGTCAACGGCAAGCCCGTCACCGAGCGGTTCAAGATCCGCGAGGCGAAGAAGCCCTTCGACGACGGACGCGAGCGGATGACGATGTCCTTGGCCAAGACCGAGAACGGCTACGCCACGCTCGACGGCGGGTTTGAGATCGCCCGCGTGCCTAACCCGGAGGGCGGCAAGAACAACTGGGCCGTGCGCCGCATCGCCCCCGGGGCGGAGGGCGAGGTCATCTTCACTACCCTGAGCGAGGCCCGGCACGAGCTCGCGAACCTGTTCACGGATCGCGACAGTGCGCTCGCCGGCGTGATGGAGAACCCGTACCCGATCCCCGCCGCAGATGCCGTCGCCGCCGCTGCAGAGGTGGCCCGCTTCTTTGAGCAGCGGCAGAAGATCACCCGCACGGCGGAGTTCCTGAGAGCGTCACGGAAGACGATCTTGGACGCCGCGGAAGAGGGCACCTTGGAGAAGGCGGCGGAGACCAGCGCGGTCGCCGCCAAGTTTCTCGAGTCGGAAGCTGGTCGGCGGTTCCAGACGATGCTCGACGAGGAGGCGGCGAAGCTGCTGCCGGAGAAGTTCTTGGACGCACCGTATGATGTTCAGGAGTTCATCGTTCGGGTGGCTGAACGCGAGGGCGTCCCGTTCGCCCAGAAGTACGCGGAGCACCGGGCGACCACCGCCAAGCGGCGCAGGACGCCACAACAGGTGCTCGACGACCTCTACCGCGAGCTCCGCAGCGAGCGCACCCAAATCTCCCGTCAGATGCGGATGCGGTCGGGGCTGAACAACTTTGAGTGGAGCAAGCTGCTCTACGACCACGAGGCTCTTAGCGAGGGGCTTCGGGCCATCGAGAGCATGGGAGACTTGGGCCTCGAGGCGCTAGATGTACATGTTCGCTCAGCGCGTCGCACGGAGTCGGCGCCGGCGCTGCTCAAGGCCATCAGCGACTTCGAGAGCGCGGTCGGCGAGCGGCCAGAGCTCTCCGACTTCGTGACGGTGGGCGGCGGCCCGCTCGAGCACATCATGCTCGACGCCGAGAACGGCGACATGTCCGTGCTGACGCTCAAGGAGCAGGCAGCGCCCACGGTGCGGCTGATCTCCAAGGCAGCGCCGGAGGTCATGGCCGAGCTTCGCCGGCTGTACGACCTGGCCCCCGGCGAGCGCGGCTTCCACCGCATGGCGTCGGTGGTCCTCGACTCGATGCACCGCGACGGTATGTCGTTGATGCTCTCTGGCGAGGCCCGCACGTCCTTCCTTGGGCATCTGGCCAAGCGCCTGTTCGACCAGGACATGGACAACCTGTCGCTGGGCGAACAGAAGATCATCAACCGCCTGAGCGACAAGATCGCCGAGTACGCTCGCGACATCGCCTACTCCGACCAGCCGTCGAACGCAGAGATCACCATCGCGACGAAGCAGGGCGGGCGGCAGACATTCCAGTTGGCCGACGAGCTTGTGGCCTGGGCGTCGAAGGAGCGCCCGGAGATGAAGGAGTGGCGAGGCCGGGCCATGGGCAAGATCGTCCACGGCATGGCCATCAACGCGCAGTACATCATGAGCGTCCGCTCGGTGCGCGACCACTACCTGCGGGCGATGCGCGGCGCGCTCGTCGAGAGCACGTCTGTGTGGGGCGAGGGCGGACGCTTCACGGGGCCGATGGACATCGACCCCAACAACGTCATCCTCGTGCGAGACGCGGACCTTGCGGCCATCCCTGAGGGCTTCGACAAGCCCATCGTGACCGACAGCCACATCCTGCTCGGCGTCGCTGCGCGCATCGCCCGTGGCGAGCCGGCCCCGCCGCTGCTGCCGCGCGCCGCCCACAACTTCGTCGACGGGCGCCTCGTCGCTGCCCCGCCACGCCCCGTGTCGGAACTGGTCAGCTCGGCGAAGATCGCCATCCGCGAGAACATCGAGTACGCGGAGGCTGCTGTGCGGCGCGACATCGCCGTCGGCGAACTCCCGCCCGACGTGGACTTCGCAACGGCTGTGCAGGACAAGCAGCGCCTGCTGCTCGGTGCGCTCGACCAGATCGAGCGCAAGTACGAGCTCGACCTCAACCGCGAGTTCTCCGACAAGAAGATCCAAGCTGGGCAGAGCCCGGAGGCAGACCTGCAGGAGCTCGTCACGCGGGCCAAGGTCAAGTCCCGTCGGATGGACGAGAACGGCAACCTTGAGCTCGGCAACCAGGGCGGCGCCATGGACGCTCCGCCAGAAGGGATGCTCAAGGCCGCGCAGCACGTCGACTACGCGCGCGTCATGCGCGGGCAGATCGACACCCTGCAGGCGATGACCATGGCGGACAACCTCGTCACGGGCATCGGGCGGCTGGCGCGCGAGAACCAGACCTCGCAGTCGTTCCGTTCGCAGCTCCGCAACCACATTGGTGCGCTGGGCTGGATGTGGATGGCGCGCGGGCAGAACCCGATTCAGGCTGAAGCGCAGTTCGTGACCACCGCCGTCGACCTGTGGAACTGGCGACAGGGAAAGACCATCGACAAGGCCAAGGCCGACATGTTCGACGCCTTGGCCCGGCAGAAGGTGTACGGCTCGAGCCAGCAGACCATCGAGAACCAGAACCGCGTCCTCAAGCTGCTCAAGAAGAACCGCACGGACGATGGCGTGGGCGCTCAGGTCTCCGTGCGGGACCGCGCAGCCGATGTCTACATGGGCTACCGGGAGGCGCTGAACACCGGCTACGTTATGAACGACGAGGTCTTCAAGACCATGGTCGGCATGCAGGCGCTTGAAGAGCTCGTGGGCGATATGGGGCAGATGGAGGTCGGCACCCGTTCGACCTACAAGGCCCGTGGCCGCGACAAGATGGAGGTCCGCAGGCTCGGCATCGACGAGTGGGAGATCCGACAGGGCGACCGGGTGACCAAGGTCGACCGCCCCTCCCACCCCGACGCACTCAACGAGTTGGCCGCCGTCGCCTCAAGGCCGGCCATGGACGCCTTCTTCGACTACTCGGACCTGCCCGGCTTCGCGCAGTACATCCGCCAGCAGACCGCGGCGGGCACGGCGGCGGGCATTATCTCGCCGTTCTTCTCGTGGACGTACCTGGCCATGGCGGGTAACGAGGGGCGCGGCCTGCTCGGCACCTTCTTCGCGCAGACGGGCAGCCTCGAGGGCACCACCACGTCGGCGTCGGTTTTGAAGTCGCGCCGAGACAGGGCCGTCGAACTCGCTGACCGCCGGGCGGCCATCGCCACCATAATGAACACGCAGCGGCGGGCGGAGGACGAGCACCTCGACGAGGCGTACTCGCCGCGCTTCGTCGGCGCGCCTGGCCGCATCGTCCCGACGGCCTTCCAGCCGGTCATCGTCGACGGCAAGCCGCACAAGTCGGTCATCCAGCAGCAGCCCTTCTATGGGGTCGACCTCTTTGAGCCGGCCTTCACCGTCGTCCGCATCGGGCTGGTCAACGCCGCCCGCCTGTTTGGCCCCGACGAGGGAGAGCTCAACCCGGACGATCCGCGGGCCAAGTGGCACTTGCGCGTCAAGTCGGGCGACGTGTCGTCCTTCGACGACCTGCTCGGCCTCGTCTCGGCCAAGGGTGAAATGGTGGCGCAGACCGTCTACCGGTTCAGCGAGAAGATCGCCCGCGGCGAAGACCCCGGGGTAGTCGCGCGAGACATGGGGCGCCAGCTCGTCGGCATGGTGGTGGGCAAGTCGCTTGTCGACGAGGCCAACATCATCATCGGCACCGTCGACCCGCTCAACCCGCTGTCGACCCGGGCCCGCTCCGTGTCGCCAGAGCACGGCGTCGCCGAGAGCTGGCTGACGTGGTCGCTCGGCGAGCTCACCGGCATGCACTGGCGCTACGTCGACACCGTCGAGCAGGGCGAGCGGGTCGTGAACCGCATCGAGCGAGCCATCGAGGCTCAGGTCCGAGACCTTGAGAAGCAGGGCGAGAAGGCGATGAACGCTCAGGACATCGTCGTGCCTGGCAGCCCCAGCGAGACGGAAGCCCTCAGGGAGCAGGGGCGCGTCAAGGAAGAGGCCGCGTTCAAGACGGCAGACGCGATGCAGAAGGGTCTCGACCGCTGGCGCGAGGTCATGGACGAGATCCTTGAAGACTGGGACAAGGCGCGCCCCGCCCCGCCGCCCGGTCAGTGATAGACCGACCCTGCCCCGCCGACTCCAAAGTCGTAGTACCGCTCGCCACCGCTCTTCTTGATGAAGATGCCGCGGTTGGCGAGGGTCTTGTTGACCCGGCGCATCGACCACTTGGCGTTGCCCTCGCGCTTGCACCAGTCATCCCACTCTTCCGACAGCTTGTCCGTCGCCACCCGCGGCGAGGGGTTGGGGAAGCACTGCTCAAGGAACATGCCGACGAGGTCTTCTGAGCGTCGATACTCGTCGGTCGCCTCGCGGACGGACGTGGGTACGACCAGCCCGTCTTCAAACCAGAGCCGGGCGCCGTCCGCGATCCAGCGCAAGATCCCGTCCGCCTCAGCGCGCAACCGCTCCTTGAGTTGCCGGTCGGGCTGCGCGGGCTTGTGGGTGAACGGGATGAGCAGCAGCCGACGCCAGATGCCGCCGCTGTCGTCGGCGATGAGCGGGCGGTGGTTGCCCGACAGGGCCATCTTGGCCTGCATGGTAAACTCAAAGAAGTCCTTGCCCATGTAGCGGGCGCGGATGTTCTCGCCGCCGGTCATGGACTTCAGCTTCACGTCGGGCAGGGCCGCGCCTTGCTTCGTCTCGCCGCACACCGCCAGCCGCACGCCGTAAAACTGCGCGAGCTCGGTCTTGTGCTCTTGGCCTTTCTCGTCGAAGAAGTCAGGCGCGAGGGTGATCGCATAGTCGCCCATGACGTAGCGCAGGGTGTTGAGGAACGTGCCCTTGCCCGCGCCGCCGTCGCCGTGGAAGAAGGCCAGCACCTCTTCGCTGATGTCCGCGGTCGCACAGTAGCCGGCAAACCTCTGCAGGAAGTCCAGCATGTCGAGGTCGCCGCGCATCGCGAAGTTCAGGAACTTGTTCCACGCGGGGCACTCGGCGTCGGCGTCGTAGGACGCCGCGGCGATGGAACTGTGGCGCCCGTGCTTGCTTGGGTGGTGAGGCAGAAGCTCTCCCGTTCGCAGGTTGAGCGTGCCGTTCTGGACGTTGAGTAGGTGGTCCTGCGTGTTGAAGGCGTCAGCCCGCTCGCTCATGTTAGGCTCAGAGGCTGCCAGCCGGAGCATGGCGTTGCGCTTGCCCGCCCCCTCCGACGTGCGCGCCCACTTGCGGGCGGCCTTCTGCGCGTCCTCGCGCTCGTGGATCTTGGCCTCGCCGTGGATGCGTCGCGCGACCTGCTTGGTCATCAGCATGGCCTCGCCCAAGTCGTCGCGCCGCCACACGCCGCTCTTGTAGGCCATCCACCCGATGGTGTTGACGTGGAGGAACAGCCCTTGGGCCGCCTCGGCGAACCGCTCGGCGTTGGCCGAGTCCGTGAAGCCACGCGTCCTAGTCGCCTCAGGGATGCCGTCGTCGGTGTCGAGAAGGGCGCGGCGTACCGCGACAGCCGCGATCTGCGACGGAAGCTCGAGGACGTTCTCCGGCTCGAGCCGGAAGCCGACGTAGTCCTCGTTCTGCCGGGTCGACGGGGGGACGACCAGGTAGCCGCCGGTGCTGGACACCAGCGTCACGCCGGGTGCGAGCTTGACCTCCTTGACCTCCACCGTCGGCAGGCCGACCTGACGCGCGAGCGCCCGCGACCGCCAGTTGAACAGCAGGCTCGAGCAGCCGCTCGGGTCCACGATGCAGGCCGGGTCGCCCGGGTTGTGCTCCGCCCGGAACTCCTGCCACCACTGGTCGCCCCGCCCCTTCTCGATCTGAATGGCGACCACGTCGGGCGGCAGAGCCATGCCCCAGTTGTGATCAGCGCCCGTGTCCACGTCGATGTCATCGCTCTTCCAGTCGACGCTCCGCCGGGTTGCGATGCCGTTCTTCCTCAGGGGGAAGAACCGGTAGCCCTCGTCCTGCCATGCTTTGTGATCCATCTTCTCTTGCTCCGTTGTCTCACCCTCGGCATGCTTCGCGCAGAACCGGAGGGTCATATGGATGTCAACACCCGACTACGAGCCAGCAACCCCGTCTACACGGGTGAGTCGGACATCGTTGAACTCGCACCAAACTCGGTGCCGGGGACGGCTGAGGATCTGCTCGCTGAGGTTTCGGCCAATGGCGCGAGCATCAGCGACCTGGTCGGTCTTGAGATCCACAACACAGCCTTGGTCACCATGTACCTCCGCACCGCGACTTTGGGAGCGGCCACGTCCGGGGCGGGCATCCCCATCCCCCCGGGCATGAGTTACTACGTCCCGCTCCACTCCGGGGGCATCAACCACCCACTGCTCTACGAACTCGGCGGCGCGGTCGACGCCCACGTCACCACCTTCTACGGGCGCTAGGGCACGAACCACGAGCCGCGAATGGCCTGCAGGGCCGCAGTGACTGCAGCCACACCAGCAACGCCGATGTCCTGCGGTGAGACGATGGCGCGGGCAATCTTCCCGTCGATGCCATCCGCACCAGCAGTGTCTTGGGCGCCAAGTCGCAGCCGCAGCGTGCTCTGGAACGTGTTGCCGATGTTGCTCGTCTCGCTGTTCCCTGTGCCCGACTCCTCAACACCCTCAACCCACAAGCGCACCTGATCCTGCGTCGGGGTTCCCGCGCTGATGTCGAACAACCCGACGCCGATCATGTTGGCCGGGTCGGTGTCGTTGTCTCGCTCAAAGTAGAACACTGATGCGCCTGCCGTGTAGACAAGGCCGGTTACCTTGTTGTCGACACGGTACACCCCAAGCCCGCGGCCAGCGGTGTCGCCGATAGAGCCTGTGCCGGCAGCGAGGGAGAACCCTCTGGCAACACCGGAAACCACCGCGCTGCTGCTTGAGGCGATCATCGTCGCGACATCGTATGTGGACCAGTCGATCATCGCGGGCGTCTCGAGCAGTTCTCCGCTCGCCGCGAAGTAGACCGCAGGCTCGGGCATGTCGCTCGTCGGCACACGGAACTCGGGCGTGCCGGTGGCGGTCGCCGTCAGTCCGCCGCGGCGGGCGACCCACGAGCTCACCGTGTCGCCGTTGGCGTGGGCAAACCGCAGGTCGGCGGCGTCGAAGTCGATGGCGCGGCTGTGGTCGACGACCTCGTCGATGAGGGCGTTGCAGTATGCGCGCAGCCGCTCGGGGTTACCGGAGGGGAAGCGTGGTCGAAGGTGGGTCAGGCGGGTCATCGTCGGCGTCCTCCAAACAGGTCGAGGTTCAGATCGGGCTCGTCGCTTCGAGGTTGCACCACCCGCTTGCGCTTGGGAAACGACTGGCGCTCCGCCTTGGGAGTCGAGAAGTTGACCCACCCGTTGCGGTACATGCACCAGCGCAGGCTGTAGTCCCAAGGCGGGTGCTCCATCTGCCACGGCTCGATGTTCAGGTGGTCCCGGGGGTCTTGAATGGTGAACCCGTCGGGGTGGACGGGCAGTTGGTCGTGCGGCGGAGTGAACTTGCGCTTCATCGCAGCCACTCCGGGGTGGGCTCGACGAGCGTGGCCTGCATGTCGCGGAACTGCTCAGTGTTGAGGGGGACGCCGCTCATGCGGGCCTTGAACTCTTTGGGGGTCATGTTGTCCCCTCTCAGGTAGCGCGCACGACCACAGTCGGTCGGCGCAGGTTTTCGGCCAGCGTTTCGGCCAGTTTCGGCCAGTTTCGGCCACCCCAACACACAAAGCACGTCGTGATCATGCCTGATCCGTGCTGCTGACCGTCGCTGCCGACAAAGCGCAGGCGTCCGAGCGTCTGCACCACCTCGGCAGCGGGCCAGACGTGGCGGTGCCACGCTCGCGTCTCGGGGCGCATCGGCACCAGGGCGATCACGCTACGCCCGCGCCGGTGCTCGGCGGCGCATCGGGCAAGCCATGCGCTCGTGTCGCTGTACGGCGGATTGACAAACGCGGGCCAGTCGTGCGGATCGCCCCACGAGTCGCGCAGCCCATCGCCGCCCTGGCGCGTGTCGAGCTTCCGGTCAGCAGTCACGGGCGAGCCGGGCGCGTGGCACGGGTCAATGATTCGGGCGCCGAGAGTCGCGCGCACCGCGTCCCACACGTCAGGCGGTGTGTACCACTCGTCGCCGCTGCCGTCGTGGCTGTCGCCGCTCGGCGCGGCGGGCGCGAGGCCGGGCAGGTAGCTCATGGCCGACCCCGTCGAGCGATGGCGTCGCGCCGGTCGGTCGCCGCGCGGATCGCGTCGGTCAGATCCCACCGCAGCACCCGGCACCACGCGATCATCGCGTCGATCCGGGGGTATCGGTGGCCCGTCTCCCACGCCAGGATGGCGGCGGGCGTCTCGTGGCCCATGTACTTCGCCACGCGCTCGCGGGTCAGCGACATGTCGCGCCGTCGCTGGGTCAGCACGCGGATCAGATCCTCCGCTAGCAAGCTGTCCCGCGCGTCGGTCGGTCTATTTAGGATCGCTGTGATCATCGTCTCCCCCTCGTGTAGTAGCGCCCGCCCGGGGCCGTGTCAGGTGTCAGCCGGCGACGCGGACACCGGGCGGGCTGCACCTACCCAGCGCCCGCGCTCGACGGGTTGGGTGTGGTGGTCTGGTGGTCATCGCATCCTCGCGAGCACAGCGAGCGCGTAAGGCCGCCCGTGTTGCGGGTCGCGCAGCGCCCGATTGCCTGTCGCGTAAGCTCTCAGCGCGCAGGTCAGGTCGCCCCGGCACCGTCGCCGCCAGCGCCGCAGGATGCGGACGCCCTCGAGCCTGTTGACGGCGGGGATGTGCAGCGCCCACGCGGGGAACCGCGAGTAGCGCCGGGCGACTTGCATCAGCCCCGAGCAGCAGGCGTTGCGCGCCATTGTGCTACCCCGGCTCTCGACGTGGACGATGGCCGGCACGAGACCGCGCGGCAGGTCCGGGGTCGGCGGCGTCCAGTGCCAGGCGAGGGCGAGCAGGAGGAGGGTGGTGGTCATCGCTCACCCCCGATGGCGACGAGGGCTTGGGCGAGGGCTTCACCGAACGTCCCGGCCATCTGCGGCCAGATGCCGCGACCGTTCACGGCCACGAAGTCGACCTTATGCGTCACGACCACGCCCTCCGCGCGCTCCCGCAGCAACGCCAGCAGGCACCCCACGGTCGCGGGGTCGTTGAGGTCGAGCAGTGGCGGCGTCTCGTCCCAGTTCGCGCGCTCGAAGGTGAAGGCGCGGGGATGCGCGCTCTCGTACCGATCGACCGCGGCGGTGACGAGACTGCGCCGCACGCTCACGAGACGCATCCACACCACGACCTCGCCCTCGTCGTTCTGCATCCCGGCCAGCATCCCCGGCATCCACCGAAACGCGGGCGACCTCACCAGTTCCTTGCTCAGTTCCGTGTTCATCGTCCTGCCCTCCGCCACTCCCGCAGGGTCTGCTCGGCGCGCTCCTCAGCCTTGAGCTGGGACTGCTCGGTGCCGCCATCGTCGACGCCGAGCTTCTTGTCGACGACCTGCCAACCCCACCACCCGGGGGAGTCGTCTCGCCGGCGGACCTCTGCCTCAAACCGGCTGCCGGGGTAGACCGACAGACCGTCAATGCGTCGCCACTTCATGCCACCCTCCCGTTGGCCATCTGCTGCAGAACCATCGTGTGACGACCAGGCAGGAGCCAGCGACCATCGCCGGCCCACAGAACCTCGACGCCGCACCGCTCACAGGGCGCAGCCGCCTTGCCGACCACGAGTTCGTCGGCGTCGAACGACGCCACCGCTTCCTCGCAGGGCATGTGCTCGCAGTCGAGCACGAACTGTGCGGCCAGCCGCTTCTGCCGGTTCTCTTCCTCCGCCGCTCGCTTCGCCATGATGGCCGCGCGGCTGCGCTTCTTACGCTTGCCCATGCCAGTGCTCCTTCCATGTGTGCTCGGCCACTTCCAAGCACTCGTTGACATCCATGTAGACCAGCTCGGCCCTCGACCTGCCGCAGAGCAGAATGGCGAGTTCGTTGGCGGGCAGGCCCGCCTGCCTCAGGGCGTGGAGATACCAGCCCGTCTGCCCCTTCCACTTCTCGTTGATGCGACTTCTGGAGTCCTGGCCAAAGAACCCCATGTCGGTCTTCACGTCGACGAGCAGCCCCTCGTCGGGCAGGAACAGGTCGGCCAGCCCCTTGCCCCAGCCGCCCCACGCCTCCGCAACGAGCGCAAGCTCGGCGTGCCAAAGCCCTGGCGCTTGGCTGATCAAGCCGCGACCGTGCTTGGCCATCGCCCGCGCCTCGTCGGCGATCTTCTGCGGGATGAAGGTCACGCCACCGGAAGTGGTCGCCTCCTGCAGGCCATCCATGACCGAGAAGTCCGCGGCTACCGTGTGCGGCTCGAGGATAAGCGCATGCGCCATCCGGCCACGGGCCGACGTGTTGGCGTCGATGTCGGCTGGCCCGGTGATGCCAGACCAGCTCGGCAGATCGATGCCTCGATACTTGGACCACGAGACCTTGAACGCCTCGCCTGTCCACCCACGGCTGATGACGGTCATGGTGCGTGAACCTCAGTGACGACCCGCTTGTCGTCGAAGTCGAGCCCGTAGCCGGCGGCGAGCAGGTCGGCGAAGAGCTCGTCGGCGTTGTGGCACACGGCGAATACGCCGCCCTGCCCGGTGACGATCTCGCCGAACGTCGCCTGCCCCGTTGTCAGCCGCCCCGTCGGGCTCTTGAACTCAAGGCCCAGGTAGCGCCCGTCGGGCAGGATGCCGCCGTAGTCGCTGATGCCGGGCATGCCGACCCGGACGTAGCGAAGCTGGCCGGTCGCCCGCTTGCTCTCAACGAATGACACCGGGTTGCCGCCGTGCCGCCGGAACTCGACGAGCAGCCGGGTCAACTGCTCTTCCGAGACGAGGAACCCAGCCCCTGAGCTCTGCCGCCACAGCGTCAGACCTCGGGCCCTGCCGAGCCCCCGGTTCCGCAAGGTGTCCCTGATGACATCGCTCTCTCGCATCCGCTTGCTCATACGCTCCATCCTTCCTGTCGTAGTTGTTCCAGCCCTCGATTCCTCATGATCTCCCGGTACTTGATGTACGCCCATCGCACGTCTCGGTGCCGGGCCGCCGCCTCCCGAACAAGTTTGTGCTTGAGGTCGTGGTCCTCGACCCTGGGGATCGGCGGGGTCGCGGCGATCTCCACCACCCGCGCGCCCTTCTGGACCCACTTCGTCTTTGGCCCCGGAGGGGCCGGCAGCTTGTGCCCGCAGCGCGAGCAAGACTCCGGGCGGGGCGGAGTCGGCAGCCACGCCCAGCACTTCTCACAGAGCACCATGTCTGCGCTTGCCGGCTTGGGCTTGGGCTGGCTGCCGCCGGCAATCGCCTTGGCTTCCTCAAGGTCGAACCGCGGCCTGCGCGTCAGGTCGCCGAGCCGGGCGATGGTGTCGCCCAAGTCGTAGAACACCGCGTCGGCCATGCCCGACGGTCGCATGACTCGGCCAAGGGCTTGGCAGGCCACGCGCATGCTCCGCACCTTCCGCGCGAACACCGCCAACGACAGGTCGGGGATGTCGACCCCCTCGATCAACAGGTCGGCGCAGGTCACGGCCTGAAACCAGCCGTCGCGCAGCATATCAAGCGTCTCCTTCCGGCCCTTGCTCTTGCCTGACAGGCTCACAGCGGGGATGCCCGCCAAGTTCAGGTCGCGCGCGATGGCGGCGCTCTGCTCGACCGTCGCGCAGAACACGACGCCGCGGCGCTCTGGCCAATGCGACTTCCACGCCTCGGCAATCTGCCCGACGAGCTGGCGGCCTTGGTACACCTTCGCCACCGCGCTCTTCTTGTACTCGCCGTGCGCCAAGGGGATCTGGTCGGAGCCGTCGGGAATCTGCCCTTGGTAGTAGCGCACCTCCCGCACGAGGTAGCCCTGCTCCATCAGGTCGCGGGTTGTCACCGGCTCGACGGCACGGTGAACGAGCGGGGCGATGCTGCGAGCGTCTGCCCGTTCAGGCGTCGCAGTCAGCAGCAGCAGTTGTGCGGACCGGGCGGCTTCGATCTGCTTGATGTAGCTCGGCGCCGCGGCCCGGTGGGCCTCGTCGATGATCAACAGGTGATCGTCGACGAGGTGATCCCACCGGGCCTGCACGGTGTCCACACGGATGCAGACTTCGCCGGGCACACTCTTGCTGTCCCCTACCAGCAGGCCGGCGGCCTTCGCCGTCTCGGTGAGCTGGTCGACCAGGTCGCGCGTGTGAACCATGCACGACGTGTGGAGTTGGCAACTCCGAACGACCTGCATGGTCGTCCACGACTTGCCACCGCCGGTCGGCAGGATGCCGAGCACGGACTCGCCGTCGCTCAGGGCTGCCACCACGTCGTCGTGGAACTCCTGCTGGTAGGGGCGCAGCTTCATCGCCAGGAATCCTCCAGATGCACCATGCCGTGCGTCACGAGGTGGATGTGATGCCGGGTGTCGAAGCCGGGACGCTGTCGCCCCGACGCCCACCGGCTGACAGACGCCGGGTCAGCTCCGAGCAGGGCGGCGAGCCAGTCCCGCCGCCGCCCTGTCCACTCAAGCCACTCGGCCAGAGTCATCGTGCGGCTCTGCATCATCCCTCCCCGCCGAACGCATCGTCGTCGCCGTAGCCGCGGTTGCCGCCGCGACGACCACCACGACCGCCACCGTTGCCGCGACCGCCGCCGCCGCCGCGACCACCACGACCGCCGCCGCCCGCGTTGCCCTCGTCGCCCTTGGGCCACTCGACGATCTCGATCTCGTCGGCGATGACATCGACCGAGACGACCTCCGCGTCCTTCTTCTGGCTGTAGTAGGTGCCGACACGCAGGTCGCCGATGACGACGATCTTGGTGCCCGCCCGGAACCGGTCGGCCTCGATGGACTTGGCCACCGACTCGCGGAACGACACCACGGTCACCCACTGCGTCTTGCGCTCGCGCGCGGCGCTGTCCCAGAAGTCGACGGCCATCGACCCCCGGGCGAACTGCTTGCCGCTGCCCGACTGCTTGAGTTCCATATCCTGGCCGAGACGGCCCACTGCGGTGATCTTGAACATGCTCTACTCCTTATCCTTGGCTCACAGGCGTGAGCCCTTGTTGCCCTGCTCGCGCAGGGTGGCTCAGAACGGGATGTCCTGGCCGACCATCACGTCGATGCCGCTCTCAACGGCCCGACGCTCTTCCTCCGTCCAGTTGTCCGGGTTGAACGAGACCTTCGACGACGGGTCGTCGACCTTGCGCGGGTGCATGGTCTTGACCACGTTGCGCCAGACCTCGACGAACGAACCGCCCTCGCTAAAGTCGTACCCGCGCTCCGTCAGCTTCTGCTGCACGCGCGTGCGGTAGTTCTCCGAGAACCCCTCCGTCACCGGCTGGTGCTCGGCCTCGGGCTGCTCGGCCTCGGGCTGCTCGGCCTCGGTCTCGGGCTCCTGCTGCTGCGCCTGAGCCTTGGCCTTGGCCTTGGGCGGCTGGGCCTTGGGCGGCTGCCGCTTGGGCTGCTCCGGCACCCCGTTCCGCTGGTAGCTCTCGTGCAGGTCGTTGGCCTCTTCGTCCGACGACGCCACCCCCAGCATCGCCATGAGCGTGTACCGCTTGAGCGTCGTGACGGTGGCCGAAACCGCCTGCACGTCGCTCATGCCCTTCCGCCCGCGCTCGCGGCTGCCCATCTTTGAGCACAGCAGACCGCCGCTCTCGTGGACCAGCCAGCAGGTCGCCTCGATCCACACGTCACTGCCCCCCGTCGGCTCGACGTGCATGTCGTGCCAGAACGAGAGCCCGTGCTTGTGCAAGACCGGCGACGCCGCCGACACCAGCTCGGGGAACGACAGGAACGCATACTGCGTCCGTCGCCCGGAGTTACCCTGAAAGTTGACCTCGGCGTCCTTGTACATCGGGCGGGCGAACACCGCCCGCGCCGCGGCCAGAGCCGACGCCAGCCCCACCGTGATGCGGGGCACAAGCTCTGCGCCCTGCTCCAACTGCTTGCCTTCCGGTTCCATGACCCTCTCCATGTTGAGTGCCTGAGCGGACGACGCGCACCCGCGCGCCATCCGCACCGACAGTTGCTAGCGCGCGATCGTCCGCGTCTCGGTCTTGATGCCCAGGTCGATGCCCGGGATGTCGCGGACACCCGCCTTGAACGCTTCGCGCACCTTCTTGAGGTCGACGCTCAAGTACTCGCGCGGCACGATCGCCTCGGCGATGACCGTCGGGTCGCACGTCTCGACGCGCTTGACCGTCAGCCCCTTGGGCTTCTTGACGCTGGTCGCCGCAGCCAAGGCCGCCTTGGCCTCTTCCGCTGCCGCCGTCGCCGCCTCGACCTCCGGGGCGGTCTCACAGTCGGAGTCCTCGACGGTCTCGGCCTTCGCCTCCGCGGCGCGGCGCTCCAGCTCCGCTTTGATGGCGGCCTGCTCCGCCTCGAGGCGCTCCTGCTCCAGCTTGTCGGCCCACGGGCCGATCGCCTTCTCCAGCTTGGCGACGCGGTCCTTGAGCGGCGAGACGATCGCGCCGGTGATCGCATCGCTCACCGCCTTGATCTGCTCCTTGAACGGGCGCAGCGTGTCGAGGCGCTTCTTGTCGGCCTTCCGGTACGCCGTCTTGCCCGCCTTGATGGCGGCCAGCGCCCGCTCGTAGACCTCGTTGTTGTCGATCTCGACACCGACGACGGCGTCGAGTTGGTCGAACACCTGATCGAACTCGTCGGCGAGGGTCATCGCGGCCTCGTCTGCCGCCGGAATGATGGTGGTGGGGGTCTTGCTCATAGTCTGCACTCTCAGGTTGTGGGGGAAGGGCTCCCCCCGGTGATGGTCGCGCGAGGGACTAGATGTCGAGCGGGTAGCCGAGACTGTCGCGCGTCCGCTGGGCGCGGGCCCGGTCGCTGCTATCGAGCAGCACCGCAGCCAACTTGCGGGCCTCCTCAGGCGTGATGCGCGACTCAAACGGGCCGACCCGCACGGTCACGCCATCAAAGAGCGCGTCAACCTTCCACTCGCCCGACGGGCGCGGGAGCCGGAGCTTGCGGATGGCGGCCTTGTGGCTCACCAGCAGGTGCCAGCGGTTCTCCGGGTCGACGACCCACAGAGACCCGTCCTCGGCGACGACCGACGCGTGCCCGCTGGGCCACTCGACGAACATCGAGGTCCGCATGCTCGGCGCGTCCTGCGGGTCGCACGCGGCGGCGATGATCTCGTCCTCGCCCGGGCAGTAGTCGTAGTGAGGCAGCCGACGGTCGAACTCCGGCGGGTTGCTCTCCGGCGTGGCCATGTTGTTGACCAGCGCCTGCAGGGAGACGTGCGACCAGTCGAGACGCAGCCAGCGGTGCTGGTCGGGCTGCAGGGCCTCTTTGAGGAAGACCACCAGGTCGTCGCCGTAGACCCACTCGTACCACCGATCGGTGAACCACGGCTGCAGGGCGGTGTCGTCGCCAGCCTCCCACGCGGCCACCGCGGCGTCGTGGTCGTCGCCGTAGCGGTCGTGCGGGTCGCTGCCGACGTGCAGGTAGTTCAGCGCCACGCTCTCGATAAGCGGCGCAGCCTCCGTGTCGATGCAGACGGTGATCTCAGGGTCGCGCTCGCGCGGGTTCTCGGAGAGTCGCACCTTGATCAGCGCGTTGCCTCGCTCGTACAGGCGTGTCGGGTTCTTCTCGGTCATCATCATCTTTGTCGCTCCTGACTGCGTGCCAGCGCAGTCGTTGTGCTCGCTCACGCGAGCGGGTCTGCCCGCAAGATCGCCTCTGCGACCACACGAGCCATGGTGGGGGGCACGGCGTTGCCGACCTGCCGATACTGCGATGTCTGCACGCCTTGCCACGGGTAGTCGCTGGGGAAGTCCTGCAGAATCGAGCACTCGGCGACGCTCAGGCGACGGCGGGGAAGCGCGTCACGCACAGCCTGCGAACGGATGATCGACCGTCCGCAGGTGTGCGACTCGGTGCTGCCGCCAATGAGCGTCGGACTCGGCAGCGAGAGCACCCAAGGCCCAGCGTTGCCGATCTGCGCCGCTGCGACGGTGGTCGAGGGCTCGTCGGTCAGGTCGCGGTACGATCGCGCCGCGGCGTCTCCGGGCTCGCGCGGGTTGCTGCCGCCACCGATGACCCGCTCGCCCGCGGTCAGCCCCAGCGCCTCGCCCATGGACGCCCACGGCTTGCGGTCGTCGAATAGGTCGGCGTTCTTGCGCGGGTCGCGGTGCGTCGCAGGTGGCTCGGTGAGCTCGACCGGACCTGCCCATAGGATGACGCGCTGGCGACGCTGCGGTACGCCGTAGTTCGCAGCGTTCAGCACCCAGTAGCCCGCGCAGGCGAACCGCTCGCGGAGGTCGGCCAGGATGACGCGCTCAAGGTAGCAGCCGGGGCACCGTTGCGGGTCGCCGCAGCCGCCCTTGCGTGTGTGGAACGTCAGCCCGCGGACGTTCTCCGCGAGCAGCCAGCGCGGCTTGAACCTGTCGATCGCGTCCACAGTCCACGGCCAGCCGTTGCGCTCGTCCTGCGCGCCCCTGCGCGATCCGGCCACGCTCCACGCCTGACAGGGGAACGACGACCACAACAGGTCGCAGGACTCGCCCGCCACCGCCGCGATGGCGGCGAGGTCGCGCACGTCACCCTCGACGACGGGGCCCATGCCTGCCGCTCGCAGTGTGGCGCAGGCGTCCGCGTCCCATTCGCAGAGCGCGGCGTGTTCGACGCCGGCCTGCTCAAGCCCCAAAGAAGCGCCGCCCGCGCCGGCGAAGAGTTCAACCGCACGCATGGTCGGCCTCCAGCGCAAACGACACGCGGATCTGCACCGCGTCGCGCGGGTAACCCTCGCGCAGCGCGTTATCGATCTCGTCGTGCGCCTCCGTCAGCGTGTCGTGTTCAACGTCCTCGTCGTCGATCAGCGCCTCGACGGTCAGCAGGTCAGGCAGCGCGTGGCCATGGTCGAGCACCTGTAGCGCGAGCGTGCGTAGCTGCTCGGCGAGACGCTGGCGGCGCTTGGTTTCGCAGTTCATGAGTCCACCCCCAGGATGCTGGCACCGTTGCCGCCGTCCCACGTCACCACGTCCGAGCAGTCGGCAGCGACGGCGTCCCGGTGGCGGTCGGCGATCTCGTCGGTCGGCTGCAGCGAGTCAGGGATCGCCTCGCACGTCTCCGTCCAGCCGAGCAGCGGCCCGTAGTCGTCGAGCACGGTGAACACGTCCTGCGCGCACTCGGCAGCCGCGAGCGCATCGAGGGCGGCGACGCGCGCATCCTCGCAAGGCTCACAGCCCTCGGATGCGTGTCGGCGCTCGCCGCAGTGCTCGCAGCGGTAGTAGTAGGCTCCCCAGTCGTCTGGCAGGTTCCAAGGCATATCATCCTCCTGCGCGTTGTTTGGCCGCGCCCCCGGTTGGTTGTGTCAGCGGCGGCGAACCGGCCCAAGGCGGCCGAAATCGGTGCGGACGAGTGCGTTTCGGTACAGCGCAGCCTCAAACGCGGTTGGCAGGGTGCGGATCACAATCCGGCGTCCGTTGGCAGCAGAGCGCACAACCTGGCGCCCCTCGCGCTTGATCTCGTCGTGGCGGACGGTCAGGGTCGCCCCGCCCTTTGTCTTGCTGCGGCACGTCATCGCACCACCTCGCAGCACATGAAGTCGCCGAGCGGCCCCTGCGTGGTGGCGAGGCGCGCGGCCCGCTGCGACAGCACGTCGGCCTCGTTGTGCTTGCCCGCCTCGCGCAGCCGCCCGGCCTCCGCGGCGAGGCTACCCATCGCCAGCATCATCGCGTGGTGCGCGTCGGCGACTTCGCCGAACGTCAGCGGGCGACGCGGCTTGGGCGGCGCAGCCGGCGTCGAAACCGGAACCTGCCCGAACGGCTTGTCGCCGTCCTCGGTGCGGGCCTGCATCATCGCCGCGCAAACCAGCATCCGCCCGGCGGCCTGCGGGCAACCCTCGACGCCGACCAGTTCAGCGTCGCCGTCGTCCACCGAGAAGACCTCAAAGTTGCCGGCCTTGTCGATGTCCGCGGTCGCCAGCGGTCGGCGTCGGTGCCCGAACGCCGTCACCGTCGCCCCCTCGCGTAGAAAGAAGACGCGCCGCCCGGGGCGAAACCGGCGGGCTTCCTTGGCCAGCGCCTCGAGGGCGTCAAAGTGCTCGTGTGTCTGCTGCATGCCTGTGCTCCTTGCGCCGTGCCAGCGACGCGAAATGAACCCTTGCACAAGTCGCGCCCGTTTGTCAACCCTGTGTGACAAACTATTTTTGCGGGCTCACAGCCGACGTGGCGCAGGCTCACAGAATGGCCCCGCAGCGGGCTCACAGCCGTTGTTGGGCCGGGCCTCTCGCGCGCCCGCCCGCGCCCGCCCGCGCCCGCACCCGCGCGTTTCGGCATACAAGGCCCGCGCGCAATCGAGCGAACCGCTCGAGATTCCGCAACCATTCCGAAAGGTTGTGAACCTGACTCCGCCCGCCGCGGAAAGACCTGGTCGCGCAACCCCCTGAAATCATTGGCGCGGGTCAATCCGTTGTCATGCATGCTTGACTCTGGGTTGTCGCGATGGCCAACTGGTCGCAGTTACCAACCCCAACCCGGAGCCTTTCATGTCTAGCTTCTCCCGCATCCTCGCCCCCGCCCTGTGGTGCCTCGGTTTCACCGTCGCGTGCTTCACGCTGCCGCTGGTGCTCATGTTCGCCGCAGCGCACCACCCGGACACGTTCGCAGTCCTCGTAGGCGGATACGCCTTCACCACCATCGCGGTAATCGTCGCCGAGTGGATCGCTGAGTAACCCCACCGCACCCCCGGGGCCCCACGCGAGGGGCCCCGGACCAACCCCGGAGCCCGCACCATGTTCGCCACCTTCGCCACCGTCGCCGCCACCTCCGCCCTGATGCTATGCGGGCCCTATCTCGTGGCCCTGCTAACCGTCCTAGCGTGGCCGAGCCGCCGCCCCTCCGAGCCGGAGACCTGCGACGACTGGCAGGCCATGACGCACGCAGCGCAGATCGCGACCCTCCGCGCCGCGCTCGACGCCGAAACCGCCCGCGCTGATGCGGCGGAGTGCCGCGCCGACCACCTACAGGAAACCGCGCACCACGACGCCGCAGACGCCCGCACGCTGGCCGAGCTGGCGCATACGATCGCCTGCTACGTCACCCCGGAGCCGACCGCCCGGGCCCGCTGGTCTGCACCGGTCACTGTCGCCCCGGGAGTGACCGTCCGAGCCGACCGCGGCGGATGCCTCCGCGTGGACACCTACACCGGGCGGGGCGGACGACGCCGCCGGACCACGGGCACCGCCCGCCGCTACTACACCGATCCCCGCGGGCCCGCCCGCGTAACCCGCCACGCCCCGCCGCGGCACACCCTAGGAGCACCACCGATGCACCACGACACCGACACCGACAACCCGCGCGCCCTTGCCCACGTCCTCCGCGCAATCGACGCGGGCCCGTGGCTGGCGGACCTTCCCGAGCCGCTCGACTGCGACGACGCGACCGAGCCGCCGCCGTCCTATCTCGCTGCCTGCCGCGCCGTCGCCGACGGGCCCGCGGACGGAGACGCCGCACCCGTTTGGGCCTAGCCACCCCAACCCAACCCCAGCCCCGGAGCATCCCTTGAACATCGCACTAGCCGAATCGCTCGCAGCCGACGCGCGCGACCTGTACCGACTCCCGAGCCACGGGAAGCGCATCCCGACCGACCAGCGGGGCCACCGCTTGTCACGTCTTCTCAGCGACGCCGAGAACCTCACGGGACGCGACCACCCCGACGCGTGGATCGCCATCGTCGCAGCGCACGACGGAGACCCCGCCGCCGCTGCTAACACCGTCGCCGCCGCGCTGGCCGACGTGGCCCCGTCCGAGCCTGCTAGCCAATGGTTCGCCGCTCGCGTGGCCGCCGCGCTGGCCGACGTGGCCCGCGCTGACAAC
>Ga0181594_10000291_pt1 | contig 44238 bp, 32 predicted proteins | sample 071ome_18_FD_145603 | JGI IMG/M metagenome (GOLD analysis project Ga0181594, IMG submission 145603) | Coastal salt marsh microbial communities from the Groves Creek Marsh, Skidaway Island, Georgia - 071413BT metaG (spades assembly) | ecosystem: Environmental > Aquatic > Marine > Intertidal zone...
TCAACAGCGCAGAGAGTCAGGCCAGCCAGATTCACTCACCAGCAACCGCATCACCAACCGCACCGACGCAAACGCCTGCGAACTATAGTGGCTCGAACGCTGGGCAAGGTGAACCAGAGCCCGGCTTTTCACGCATTGCCGGTGATGTTGCCGAAACTCTGATAGGTTTAATGGAGCGACTGGTGATTCCAGAACGTCTGGAGTCCCGTTCAGAGCAACTCCAGCAACGCATGAACGCTGGCTTGCACTGGTACGAATTCGTCGACGTGTTGGAAGATACCTCACAGTTCCTGCTGGACTGTCTGGGCTCAGGTCAGGAAGAGTTCGAACGCTTCCTACAAAGTCTGGATAAACGCCTGCAAGCGATCCAGCTGATGGTGACTGACGCCAATAGCAGTCAGGCCAATCGTGAACAAGCCCGTGAAGACCTTGAAACCATGGTCCGTGATCAGATTGCGGACATCCGCTCTGTGGTCAATGGCTTGGGGGATCTTGGCGAACTGGGCTCCAGCATTCGTGATCATCTGACCACCATCGTCAAAGCCATGGAGCACTATCAGGAGTTAGAGAGCCAGCGTGAAGAACGTCTGGCAGAACAGCTTCAGGTGTTACAAGCGCGACTGGGAGAAATGGAGGCCGAGGCCTCGCAGGCACGTCAGATCATCGAAGACCAGAAAACACGCGCCACTCAGGATCACCTGACCGGCCTGCCCAACCGCGCCGCCTACGACGTGCGCCTGAGTGAAGAATTACTCAAACGCAGCCGCGGTGGCCGCTCCCTTGCGCTCATCATCGGTGACGTTGATCACTTCAAACGCATCAATGACACCTACGGCCACATGGCTGGCGACAAAGTCCTGCAGTTAATCTCTGCGACACTGCGCAAGCACCTGCGCAAGGACGACTTCATTGCCCGCTTCGGCGGTGAAGAATTTGTGGTGTTGCTGCCAGCAACAGATTCTGACGGCGCCATGAAAGTCGCCGATCATCTGCGTGCCAGCATCGAAGCCTGTCCGTTTAACTTCCGTGGCGAACGGGTCAGCATCACCATGTCGTTTGGGGTCAGTGAGTTTCGCGCGCTAGAAGCCCCCGAAACCGTCTTTGAACGCGCCGACCAGGCCTTGTATCAATCCAAAGAAACCGGCCGCAATCGCTGCACCTGTGGCTAGGCCTGAAGCTAAGCCTATAGATAAGCGAAAACAACGCATCAGGCTGAGGCTGTTCTTTAAACTAAGTTTCGATTACAGTAGCGCAAAACTTACGAATCGAAACTTATGCCTCGCGCTTCTACCCTCGACCGCCGTACCCATATTCTGCGCCAGCTGTCTCGTGACGGCCGCGTGCAGGTCGAGGAATTAGCGACCACTCACCAGACCTCTCAGGTCACGATTCGCAAGGATCTCAGTGAGCTCGAAGCCAAGGGCCATCTGATCCGTCGTCATGGGGGCGCCATCGCCGCCAACCTGACACAGACGCCTCCCGAAAAAGTTTCGAACCAAAAGAAAGCTATCGGTGCCGCTGCCGCACAACGCATTCGCAATCACAGCCGTGTTCTGATTGATTTTGGCAGCACCACCAGCGCCATGATTCCTTTTCTTGCGGAAAAGACCGGGCTGGTGATCATGACTAATTCATTGAAAACAGCTCAGGCCGTACTGGCGCTGAATCCGCCTCCGACGCTGCTGATGACGGGCGGAACCTGGGACATCCGCACCGAATCTCTGCAAGGACAAATCGCCGAACAGGTACTCAGTTCCTATGACTTTGATCAGCTGGTGATTGGCTGCGATGGCATTGATCCCACCCGAGGCACCACCACCTTTAATGAGCTGACCGGATTAAGTCAGCACATGGCCGCCGCCGCTCGTGAAGTCATTGTGGTGGCAACCTCAGACAAAATTGGCCGGCGCATCCCGACACTGGAACTGAGCTGGCAAAGTATTGACCAATTGATCACTGACGACGCATTGGACAGTCGTGTGCGTCAGGACATCGAACAACAGGGCGTTGAAGTGATTCTCGCCCACTCAGAAGGAGAGCACTGACTATGTGTGGCATTGTGGGCGCAGTCGCCCAGCGAGACGTCGCTGACATTTTGATTGAGGGGCTTCGTCGCCTGGAATACCGTGGCTATGACTCGGCGGGCGTCGCCATCATCAGCAATGAGCAAACCCTGCAACGCGTGCGTCGCCTGGGTAAGGTTCAGTCGTTAGCCGATGCCCTGACGGATGCCCCCGCAAAAGGCGGCACCGGCATCGCCCACACCCGCTGGGCAACCCATGGCGCCCCCTCAGAAGACAACGCCCACCCGCACACCTCGGGCGATATTGCCGTGGTACATAACGGCATCATTGAGAATCACGAGAAGCTGCGCGCAGAATTGCAGGAGCAAGGTTATGTCTTCTCCTCACAGACCGACACTGAGGTGATTGCACATCTGGTTGAGCGCGAACTGCGCGACGGTGGCGAACAAGCCTCGCTGCTGAATGCGGTGATGGCGGCCCGCTCCCAATTGGAAGGGGCTTACGGCATGGTGGTGATCAACCGCACTGATCCGGAACGTATGATCGTGGCTCGATCTGGTAGCCCACTGGTCATCGGTTACGGCATTGGCGAGCACTTTGTGGCGTCTGACCAGCTCGCTCTGTTACCTGTCACCCGCCGCTTTGCTTTTCTGGAAGAAGGTGATGTTGCCGAAGTCAGCCGCACCGGCGTCGCCGTATTTGATGCAGGCAATGCACCGGCGGAACGCGAGATCAAAGAAACCGACGTCGAACACGATGCCGGTGACAAAGGCGAATTCCGTCATTACATGATGAAAGAGATCTACGAACAGCCGCGCGCCATAGCCAACACGCTGGAAGGCCGCTTAAACGGCGGCAAACTCACGCTGGATGCACTGGGTGATTTGTCCGACATCGATCAGGTGCAGATCATTGCCTGTGGTACCAGCTACCACGCGGGCATGGCAGCACGCTATTGGATTGAAGAGCTGGCGGGCGTCGCCTGCAACATTGAGATTGCCTCCGAGTTTCGTTACCGCACCTCGGTCGTGCGCCCGAACAGCCTGCTGGTGACCATCTCGCAGAGTGGTGAAACCGCCGATACGCTGGCTGCTTTACGTCTGGCCAAAGAACTGGGCTTCGCCCGCAGTCTGACCATTTGTAACGTGCCGGGCTCATCGCTGGTACGCGAATCCGACATGGCACTGCTGACTCGTGCCGGCGCCGAAATTGGCGTGGCCTCGACCAAAGCATTTACCACCCAGTTAGTCGCACTCATGCTGTTAACCGTGGCACTGGGGCGCGGCCGTGGCCTCACCGCTGACAACGAAAAGCGCATTGCCGATGCCCTGACTCACTTACCGGGGCTGATCGACAAAGCACTGACCATGAACGATCAGATTGAAGCTCTGGCGGAGCGTTTTGCCGAAAAGCACCATGCCCTGTTCCTGGGCCGTGGCGACCAATACCCGATCGCGATGGAAGGCGCCCTGAAACTCAAAGAGATTTCCTACATCCATGCCGAAGCCTATGCCGCAGGCGAGCTGAAGCACGGCCCACTAGCGCTGATCGATGCTGAAATGCCGATTATCGTGGTGGCGCCCAACAACGATCTCGTTGAGAAACTGAAGTCCAACATCGAAGAAGTCCGTGCCCGTGGCGGCGAGCTGTATGTCTTTGCTGATGAAGCGGCGGAGATCGCACCCGCCGACAACATGACCGTGATGGCCGTGCCGCACTGCGACGAAATCGTTGCCCCGGTGCTGTACACCTTGCCGCTGCAACTGCTGAGCTATCATGTGGCCATTATTAAAGGCACCGACGTCGACCAGCCACGTAATCTGGCGAAGTCCGTGACGGTGGAATAACCAAGGAGCATGATCATGAATGCCTCACTCTTCAGCGTCCTGCGCACTAGCGCTCTGGCAACTATATTGGGCTGCACCAGCCTGATGGCCCATGCCGAACCTAGTCAGGACAAGGATAGGGACAAGAACGCGCCCCCCGCACTGACGTTCAGCAGCCTTAGCGGCTCCATCACACTGAATGACGGCAGTACTCCGGTGACTGAACTGTCGTTAGAGGTCATGAACGACCACGACGTCGACATTCAATCAACGCTGCATTTCAGTAATGGTGAGCAAGTCGCTCTGTCACTGGCCCCCGGCGCCACCGAGAACATCACCTTAACGCCAATGACACGCCACGCCGGTCAGGCGCAAGGCTTGCAGAAAGCGGAAATTGACCTGTCTCTGACCTTAGACGATGCACTCATTCCGGTAATCGCCAATGTCGATGTTGGCATTCGCATTCCAGCTGCAGCCTTTCCACTGGTGCGTTCCGAGCCACCGGCCATGGAACAGGGCAAAGCCTTTGAAATTCAGTATGAATACGTGGCCTTCGCGCAGCAGCTGCAGCCATTGAAATTCACTTACAACCCCGGCCCGACGAACTTGCAGGTACGCAAAACCGTCTACCCCATTCCAGTGGAAGCCGGCCCGGTGGAGATCAGTATCGAAGTGACTAATCACGGTGCCGAAGCGACGCAGGCTCTGACACTGCGCGACACACTTGAGGACGTTGATTTCAGCGCCACTGGGGACGCCTTCCGACGCTTTATTGAAGAAGGCGGCAGTGCCGACCTGATCTGGGAAACCACCATTGATGAACTGGCACCGGGCGAAAGCCGCCGCCTCAGCTATCAGGTCAACGCCCGTCATGCGGTGGGTGGGAAACAGCTGCCCGCCACCACCGTCATCATGAACGACGAGCTGACCGGCCTCAGCAACAAAGTCTGGCTACCTAAGTGGCATTAACAGAGGGTAGATTTTAGACCCTATCTTCTGACGACTGAACCACGAACGGCTGACCCGCGAACGACCAACAAGAGAAAAAGCCCCGCACTGCGGGGCTTTTTATGGATGCACTGATTGGGTTCAGGTGGCTCGCACATTCAGCCGACCGGCCCACTGATCAAACTAGGTGCACCAGAGCAGATGCATCAGAACAGGTTCATCAGGCTATCAAGGGTGTCCTGACCGCGCTGTTTGGACTCTTCAGGCGAGCTTTCTGTACGGCCTTCCCAGATGATGTCATCCGCGGGCAGCTCATCGAGAAAGCGCGAGTGAGTCGTGTCCATCGCTTCACCGAACTGGCGACGCTTACCTGCGTATGTCAGCGTCAGGGTTCGCTTGGCTCGGGTAATGCCCACGTACATTAGACGGCGTTCTTCCTCAATGGTGTCGGCCTCAATGCTGTTGCGATGCGGCATGAGTTCTTCTTCCATACCCATGATGTACACATGCGGAAACTCCAGACCTTTCGAGGCGTGCAACGTCATCAATTGCACCTGATCGTTTTCGTCTTCCTGTTCCTGCTGCTCGAGCATGTCACGCAGAATCAGCTTGCCCACGGCGTCTTCAATGGTGCATTCGTCGCCCAGTTCATCGGCCTTTTCGATCATTTTCTGGATCTGATCCACCAGGAAGTACACGTTTTTCATCCGGCGCTCGGCCTGATGAGGTGTGCCTGAGTCCTGATGCAGATAGCCTTCGTAGTCGATGTCTTCAATCATCTCTTTGACGGCGGCAATCGGATCATCGGTATAAGCGTTACGGGTAATGCGCTCCAGCCAGGTACCAAAGCGGCGCAAGCGATCCACGGCCTTCGGCATCAATGTTTGTTCGAGCCCCATTTCGGTAGTCGCGGCCATCATGCTGATGTTACGCATGGAGGCATATTCGCTGAGTTTCTCAATGGTACTGGGGCCAATCTCACGACGTGGCGTATTGATGACCCGCAGGAAGGCAGCGTCATCACTGGGGTTAATCAGCAGGCGCAGGTAGGCCATGATGTCTTTGATTTCATTGCGCCCAAAGAACGACTGACCACCATTGAGTTTGTACGGCACCTGATAGGCCTGCAGCTTCATCTCAATGTTGCGCGATTGGTGGTTGCCCCGGTACAGCACGGCAAAGTCGCGGTAGCCACAACCGTAACGCAAACGGCGCTCAACAATTTCGGTGGCAATCCGCTCCGCCTCAACTTCATCGTTGCGGCATTTCAGAATTTTAATCTGATCGCCGTAGCCCTGATCGGACCAGAGTTTCTTTTCAAACTCGTGCGGGTTGTTATCAATCACCACGTTGGCGGCGTTAAGAATCAGGCCAGTGGAGCGGTAGTTCTGCTCCAGCTTAATCAGCTTCAGCGTCGGGAAGTCTTTCTTGAGCAAGGCCAGGTTTTCGGGGCGCGCACCTCGCCAGGCATAAATCGACTGGTCGTCGTCCCCTACCACGGTCAGGCCGGTGCGATTACCCACCAGAAATTTCACCAGCTCGTACTGAGAAGTGTTGGTGTCCTGATATTCGTCCACCAGCAGATAGCGGATTTTTTTCTGCCAGCGCGCCAATACCTCTGGGTTTTCGCGGAAGAGTAGCGTCGGCGCCATGATGAGGTCATCGAAATCGACCGCGTTGTAGGCTTTTAACATGCGCTGATAGACATGATACGTCTGCGCGATGAGTTGCTCCTGCGGGCTGGCCGCCAACTTGATTGCCCGCTCAGGCGTAATCAGGTCATTTTTCAGGTTCGAGATTTCGTTCTGAACCATGTCCAGCATGTCGCCGTCGTCACCGTGTTCACGGTGCATGACGTCACGGATGATGCCTTTGCAGTCGTCTTGATCGAGAATCGAAAAACCGCTTTTGTAGCCCGCAGCCTGTAACTCATTGCGGATGATATTGAGGCCAAGATTGTGGAAAGTCGACACCGTCAGACCACGAGCACCACCGCGCCCGGTCAACTGCATGACCCGCTCTTTCATCTCTTTCGCGGCCTTGTTGGTAAAGGTCACGGCAGCGATATGATGCGCCTTGATGCCACACACGCCAATCAGATACGCGATTTTACGGGTAATCACACTGGTTTTGCCCGACCCCGCCCCTGCCAGCACCAGCAAAGGGCCGTCGATGTACTTGGCGGCTTCGCGTTGACGGGGATTGAGTTGACTTAAATCGACCACGGACATACCTCTCTGAAGAGCGGCAATTCTACCAGCTAACGGCGGCGTTGGAATGCCCGGACAGGAGTGGCAGAAAGTAATAATTCCGGCCAGCCATTCGCATTAACCCATTTCATGAACTATACGTTAACTCCGGGTTTCTCCACTGGTATCTATGGGGCATTGGGAGGGCAATGAGGAGAATGGAAGACTCGGGAAGCACGGACACATCTCTTGCAGGCAGGCGCTCACCCTTATTACTCCTGGGCAGCGAAGGCCCGGCACCGGACTTTCTGCTGCAATGGCTAGCGACCAGTAACGACTATCCATCCGTACGCAGCGGATTGCTGGATGCCTTTTTACCTATTCCCTCTGGCCACATGGCCGTGATCATCGCGCCACATCACAACCCTCAATTGCGCGATAAAGTTCAGGACGTTACCCATCATTGTCCGGTGTTGATGCTGGGCTATCCAGAAGAACGCCCCTTTTATCCCGAAGCCGCCGCCTGGATCGATCTCAATCAGGTGTCGCCGCAACGACTGCATGATGCGTTACAGGAAATATCCGCCTGTGCCAGCGGTCAGCGCCGTCCGATTCTCAGCCGCCATCAGTGGATGCCGAAGTTTCGCCATCGCCTTGAACAAGAGACCGACCTCTATCTGCAATTAGTCAGTATCCGCTGGCGACCGGGCGCCGCCGGAGACAGCGCCTCCATTCGTTTTGCCACACAAGAGCAATGCGAACGCCAGCTACAAGGGTGCGCACCTGACGATGCTCTGATCGGCAAATTACTCGACGATCAGTTTATCCTGCTCAGTCGAGACCCGGATGCGATGGCGCGACGCTGGCTGCCCTCGTTTGAAGATAACCCCAGTTTTCTCTGGACCAGTTTTACCAGTCGCCCTGCTGCTCTGCATAGCTACGATGAATTAGGTGCGACTTTGCATACCGCCGTTCGTGAAATTGAACGCACGCGTATCTTACGCAGCAGCATTGCTGGCCGCTCGTTAAAAGACAGTGAAACGGCCATGTTCCAGACACTGGCCAACGGCCTGCGCAGCCGTCAGTTCTACCTCGATTTTCAGCCACAGTTTGATACTCACACTGGCTGCATGGTGGGTGCCGAGGCGCTTACGCGTTGGCTGCACCCGACATTGGGAGTTGTACCGCCCACCACCTTCATCCGCGACGCGGAAATGGCCGGACTGATTCGCTCGCTGGGCAGCTGGGCTTTGACTGAAACACTGAACGCCTGGCACCGTATTCATTCACAAGGACTGACCCTACGCATGGCGGTGAATGTATCGTTTCCGGAAGTCGCCGACCCAGACTACGCCGACAAAGTGTTTGCCGCTCTGGATAGAGCCCGGGTACCGCCGCAATGCCTCGAGCTGGAGCTGACGGAAACGGCCATGATGCTCGATGAGAGTGTGTCCTACTACAACTTACAGCGCCTGAAACAAGCAGGTATTCATATTGTGTTGGATGATTTTGGGACGGGTTTTTCTTCTCTGTCCCATTTAAAGGACTTACCCATTACCGGAATCAAGCTGGACCGCGCTTTCGTCTCACCATTAGGCAGCGCTCAGGACGATTCGTCGCTGCATATTGTCAGCTCCATGCTCGAATTAGCGCAACGATTGGGGTTGGAAACCACCGCCGAAGGGGTGGAAGATCAGCACTCGCTGGAGATCATTCATGCGCTCGGGTGTGATCGGGTACAGGGATTTTTCTACGCCGAGCCAATGTCACTGGACGCTCTTCTACATCGCGCCAATGCTCAGAACACCATTATGATGGATGTTAACTCAGGTCAGCATCACTTGTTCTGACGTTGCGCCTCGGTTCCTCGATAAAACCGCCACATCACGTGGCAGTATTTTTCCTAGTGACGTGTAACTAACGTGAAAGTTACTTGAAAGTGACGTGAAATCACGTACTTCTTTTTCTGTGTGAGTACGAGCGACCGCCCCCTTTAGTGGCGCACGACCGCCCTCTACGGTTATTTCGGTCCGAAGAACGCCTCGCCGTCAAAGTGATTGGGCGTCGCTTTATGGTATGACGCCAGCCCTCCCACAATCGCAACCAATACCACCAAGAAAATAATTAACTGCTTATTCACTGCTTTGCTCCTGTCTGCGCAGAATGTTGTTACCTATCAAAGTCTGGCAGGGAACCCCGGAATCGCAAATGTGCAGTAGATTTAACACGACACCTGACGGTCGAGTGTACGAAACCCCAGCGCTTCCATGAGGTGCAGTCGCTCAATGGCATCACTACCGGCCAGATCCGCGATGGTCCGGGCCACGCTCAACAGCCGATGATAGGCTCGGGCCGACAAACTGAGAGCTTCGATAGTATCCAGAAACCAGACAGTATCGGCCTGACTCAGGGCGCAATGCTGATCGCGGACGGCGCCGCTCAACTGCGCATTCACACAGCCCTGACGGTCCAGTTGTCGTTGCCGGGCGGCCATCACCCGCGCCTGAACCTGATCACTGGTCTCTCCGGGAGGGGCTTGCTGCAACATGGCCGGGGGCAGTGGCGGTACCGTGACGTGCAGATCAATGCGATCCAACAAGGGGCCTGACGTTTGCCCCTGATAGCGACGTACCTGATCCGGTGAACACTGGCAACGGCCCGAGGCATCGCCGTAATACCCACAAGGGCAGGGGTTCATGGCAGCAATGAGCTGAAACCCCGCCGGGTAAGTGACCGAGCGATGCGCACGGCTGATCACAATCTCGCCGCTTTCCAGCGGCTCACGCAGGACATCCAGCACTTTGCGGCTGAACTCCGGCAGCTCGTCCAGAAACAGCACCCCGCCGTGAGCGAGTGATATTTCACCTGGCTTTGGGTTGCCGCCCCCGCCCACCAGCGCCACCCCAGATGCCGTGTGATGCGGCGCCCGAAAAGGACGCTGACGCCAGCGCCGCTGCCAATCACCACTGTGATGACTGATCGACGCAATAGACGCTGCGACTAAGGCCTCAGCACTGGTCATTGGCGGCAAGATGCCGGGCAAACGCGAGGCCAACATGGTTTTTCCGGTACCGGGCGGCCCGATAAATAGCAGGTTATGTTGCCCTGCGGCGGCGATCTCCAATGCTCGTCGTGCGCTCGCCTGCCCGCGTACGTCGATCAGATCATGAACGTCACACTCGTGCGTAACGGGATCGCAGTTGTGAGGAATGTCCATCAAGGCATCCAGCTGATGCAACCACCGGGTCACCTCAGTGAGACTACTGGCGGCTAATCGGGCGCCTTGCTCACAGAGTGAGACCTCCAGGCGGTTACCCTCTGGGACGATCAAGGTGCGCTCGGCCTCGGCGCTGCGCAATGCGGTGGGCAAGGCCCCGGATACCGCACGCAATTCGCCACTCAGCGTCAGCTCACCGATGAACTCCAGCTCATCCAGCCCCTCATTGGGGATCTGCCCGGACGCGGCAAGAATGCCTAATGCGATGGCCAGATCGTAACGCCCTCCCTCTTTAGGTAGGTCTGCGGGTGATAAATTGATGGTGATGCGCTTAGCAGGAAACTCAAACTGGCTATTGAGAATGGCGCTGCGAACCCGGTCTTTGCTTTCTTTGACGGCGGTTTCAGGCAGGCCGACCAGACTTAAGGACGGCAAGCCGCCAGAGAGATGAACTTCGACCTGAACCGCCGGGGCATCAATGCCAACCTGAGCGCGGGTGTGAATTCTTGCAAGTGACATCGGGCCTCCATGCCTTGCCTGTGCTCGACTAGACTATCGAAAGTAAAGTTACGTCACCATCCGAAGAAAGCCTGACACCAAACGCGACCCTTGGCGTGTTTGGCGGTATCCTTCTGATACTGGATCATCACATCCGCTGTGGAGCACCTCATTTTGCGACCTGTCTCTTTGCTGGCGTCGGCATTACTGGCCACGACCCTGACCGCGACTCTCAGCGGCTGCTCGGATGGTGTGGGAGGGTTTACCCTAAGCGGGACGCTCTACACCAGTGGCAGCCTGGTCACTGATTACGACATCAACGACCTGCGCGGCGGCACACGCAGCAACTCCGACCCGCTGGACCCACAGCCAATCCCCAATATCACCACTGTGCAAGGATTCGCCAGTGCGGTACCGACCTTTGCTGAGGCCAGCGGTGACGGCAGCTTTGAACGTTTCGCTGAGACCCCCGATGAAAACGACTTTTACGCCGTATCGCTACAGGCCGGACAGCGAATCCTGCTGACGATTGTCGACTACCAGAACAACCGCTCCAGCGACTCCAACTATCGAGGTGATCTCGATCTCGCCTTATACGACCCGGCCAACCAGAGCGATGCTGTTCAGGTCTCTAATCGCAGATCGAGCACCGAGGAAATCGTTGTCAGTAACGACGGCGATTACCTGATCCGTGTCTATGCATACTCGGGCATTTCCAAATACGTTTTGCAGTTATTCCCGCCCGAAAATGAGTCGACTCTCATAGTTGGTGCTGCCCGCCCAAGTCGAACTCTGATTCCCGGTGAGGCCATTGTTCGCTGGAAAGATCCGTCCGTAACTTCAGACACGTCATCTGAACAGCACGCAGCCCAAAGCGCTGAGCCTCTTCCAGGCGTTAATCTGACTGACGTTTTGGCGCAGGCGCAAACACAAGCCCAACAGCCTGCCATCGCACTTCATGGTTACCAGCTGACGTCTCGTCTGAGACGAACCGAACGTGCCGAACGTGTCTCCCTGACCCGGACCCTGAGTGCTCAATCATCAAAGTCCGCAGCAGAATCAGCGTTCGAGCGCCATACGCCGCAATGGGCCGCCACCAGCGATACCCTCAATAGCATTAAGGCACTGAATGAGCGCGATGACGTCGAATATGCCGCGCCTAACTACGTGCATCGTGCACTGTTTACCCCCAACGATTCACTCTACCGCTTTCAGTCGCACTATACCGACATCCGCCTGCCGCAAGCCTGGGACCTGACTCAGGGCAGTGCCGATGTGGTCGTGGCCGTGATCGACAGTGGCGTCTTCATGGCACACCCTGACCTGGCGGGTAAGCTGGTCGATGGTTACGACTTTATCAGCGACAGTCGCACCAGCCGCGATGGCGATGGCATCGACAGTGACCCGGATGATCCCGGTGACAGCACACAATCGGGCGCCAGTAGCTGGCATGGCACCCACGTCAGCGGCACCATCGCCGCGGCCACCAACAACAATGAAGGCGTGGCTGGCAGCGGTTTTCGTACCCGGGTCATGCCCCTACGTGTACTGGGTCTCAACAGCGAAGGCAGCTCCTACGATGTGATGCAGGCGGTACGTTATGCCGCACGTTTGCCCAATGACAGTGGACGCTTGCCTGACCGACGTGCCGATGTCATCAACCTGTCGCTGGGGTCGAACTTCTCCAGCACCGCCGAGCAAGCCATCTTCAGTGCCGCACGCGATGCCGGCAGCATTATTGTCGCCGCCGCCGGCAACTCTGGCAGCAGCGAAGCCTTTTACCCAGCGTCGTATGAGGGCGTGATCTCGGTCAGTGCCACCGCGCCCGGCGGCAGTCGTGCCTACTACTCCAATTTTGGTAACCGCGTTGACGTGGCAGCCCCTGGCGGTGATCTGCGTTTCGATCTCAATGGCGACGGCCAGACCGATGGCATTCTCAGCACCTCCGTGAACGACGCCTCAGGCAACCGCGTGGGCGACTATCGCTTACAGGAAGGTACTTCCATGGCCACCCCGCACGTGGCCGGTGTGCTTGCCCTGATGAAAGGTCTGTACCCCGAGCTGACGCCACAAGACGTTGATAGCTTGCTGGCCAGCGGCACCATTACCGACGACCTTGGCCCCGCCGGACGCGACGATGAATTCGGCCATGGGCGCATCAATGCCCTGAAGGCGGTGTTACAGGCCGATAACCTCGCCGGTGGCGGCACGATTCCAGCGACCCCCGTACTGGATAGCGATCCATCGACACTGCAATTTGGCACTCAGGAACGCCTGACGCTGACACTGACCAACGCCAATCAGAACGCCGAGCCCCCTGAGGTCAGCGCCGATGCCGACGTCGATTGGTTGGTCATTGATGCCTCCTCCACCGACGAAAACGGGTTAGGAACCTATGCCATCAGCGTGAATCGCAATGGCCTGATTGATGGCCTGTATAACGGCACCCTGCGCTTTACGCCTGATACCGGCAATATACTGGAGGTGCAGGTGAGAAAACGGGTTAGGAACCTATGCCATCAGCGTGAATCGCAATGGCCTGATTGATGGCCTGTATAACGGCACCCTGCGCTTTACGCCTGATACCGGCAATATACTGGAGGTGCAGGTGACCATGCAGAAAGGTGAGCTGGTGACGGCCGACGCGGCGGCACCGCAATATGTCTTGCTGGAAGACATCAGCACCGGCGAAATCGCCACCGAGACCCGCGCCAATGCAGATGGCACCTACGTTCTGCGAGGCGTTCGCGCTGGCAGCTACCGCATCATTGCAGGGTCGGACATCGATGTGGATTTGTTCATCTGCCAGAACGGCGAAACCTGTGGCGAATACCCGGATCGGATCTCGGGTGCGTTTATTGAGGTCGAAGAGAGCTTATCCGGCGTGGATTTTGTCGTCAGTCTGGTGACCGGTATTAATACCGACGCCGACACTAGCGATGACAGCGCTGACGACAATTCGGACAGCAGTGACCCACTGCTGCCACTACAGCGCACACCAACGGGAACAGGGGTAGAGAGTGAGTCCAGCAATCGTCGCCAGACTCTGGAAGACTAACGCCGCCACAGGCTGAGCGCCCAATGAGGTTCCCGGAGGTCTCACTCCGGGACTGGCGTAATCTCGTGAGAGCTGCTTATTTTTTCAGCGACTCTTCACGACGACGCAGATCAAACGACGCCTGCTTGACCTTCCAGCGGAACAGGCCACCCAACCAGCGCTTCACAAACACTGCCTTGCGACCAATCGGGTGCGGGTTACAGATCATCTCGCCTTTCATCAGCGACTTGTAGGCGCGATCTGCCACTTCGCTGGCATCCAATTCAGACTTCTCAAACACCTTATCGACGAACTTCAGCATCGATGGGTCGGAGGTTTTCATGGTTTTGTTCAGATTTGTGCGGAAGAACCCCGGGCACAGCGCAGTCACCTTAATGTTGTAGGCGTGCAGCTCGTAATGCATGGTTTCAGAGATGGCGATGACGGCCGCTTTGGTCGCGTTGTACGACGCCATCGACGGCAGAATCATCAGGCCCGCCAGTGATGCGGTATTCATGATGTAGCCGCTGTTCTGCTTTTTCATCACTGGCGTAAACGTACGGCAACCCAGCGCCACACCTTTCAGATTGATATCAATGATCCATTCCCACCAGGCCCACTCACCGGCATCGATGCGGTCACCAGTGGCTACGCCAGCGTTGTTGATCAACACATCAAGTCCACCCCATCGCGCTTCAACGTCATCACGCAGGGCATTCCACTGCTCTTCGGAGGTGACGTCCAGATACGCAGTCCAGCCATCGCCGCCCGCCTGCTTCACCATCTCAAGAGTTTCGCTGGCGCCCTCGGTATTGATATCCGCAATGCAGATATCTGCACCGGCCTGAGCAAACCGCAACGCTAATGCACGACCTAAACCGCTGGCGGCGCCTGTAATCAGTACTTTTTGTGTCATTGTTATTCTCTGCGTAAAGGGTGGGTGTCGATGACCAGTTCAAATAGTGCCTGAGTCAGATAGTGCCTGAGTCAGCGACGCTGATAAATACTGCCGCGCCGCACGGACTCGTCAGGCGAAGTTTTAAAACGCTTGTGCAACCACAGGTACTGCGACGGATACTGACGCAGCTGGGTTTCAATAAACTGGTTGGCCATGGCTGCATCGGCAACATCATCGCCACTCGGAATCGGCAGTGCGTCGTGCACCGTCAGCACATAACCCGAGTTATCCGGCTTGCGGAAATAGGTCATCGGCAGCACCAGCGCTTTACCGGCCTTGGCAATACGCGAGGTCGCGGTAATGGTGGCCGCCGGATGCCCAAAGAAATCCACAAACACGCTGTTCTTACGCCCAAAGTCCTGATCCTGGGCGTACCATAATACCTTGCCCTCTCGCAGGGTACGGATAAACCCACGGATGTCCTTGCGGGTCAGGCACTCATCGTAGAGGCGCGCCCGATTGCGCTCCATCACGAAATTCATCACAGGATTGTTCTGCGGGCGATAACTGACGTTCACCTGCAACTGAGTACTGGTCAGTGCCCCCGCCAGATCCAGCATAGAATAATGCGCCCCCAGCAGCATCACGCCCTGTCCGTTGGCCTGCGCCTCACGCACTTTCTCGAAACCGACAAACTCAGTACGCTGTGCCAACCACTGCGGGTCGCGAAACCAGGCGATAAAGGTTTCAAACAAACCAATAGCGTTGTCGATGAAGATCTGGCGTACCAGAGCCGCTTGTTCGTCCGCCGACCGTTCCGGAAAACACAACTCGACGTTCACTTCGGCAATGCGACGACGACTATTAGCAACCTTATGCAGCAACAGACCCACGCCCTTGCCCAACGCCAGTTGTACCTTGTACGGCAGATGAGTCAGCGCGACCAATACACCAATCGCGGCCCAGACTGCCCAGTGCTTGGGATGCCATAACGCCGTCGGTCGACTCACGCCTCGGCCTCCTGAATGCGCTTAACGATGGCCGACGTAGAACAGTTATCTTTGAAGCTGAGCACGATCACTTTACCGCCATTGTTTTGCACGCAGTCGCCCCCGGCAATTTCGGAGACCTTGTAGTCGCCGCCTTTGACCAGGATGTCAGGCAACACCCGGCAGATCAGGCGCTCGGGCGTGTCTTCGCTGAAGGGCACCACCCAATCCACGCTTTCTAAGCCCGACAACACCGCCATGCGATGATCGATCGGATTGACTGGTCGGGTCGGGCCTTTGAGGCGCGATACCGAATCGTCCGAGTTAACCGCGACTAACAGGCGGTCGCCCAGCGCTTTGGCTTCTTTCAGATACTGCACATGCCCCGGATGAATGATGTCGAAACAACCGTTCGTCATCACCAGAGTTTCGCCTCGGGCGCAGGCTTCTTCGACCAGCACCATGAGGGATTCTTCATCAAACAGACCGGCGCCCTGATGGCTTTCAACACGCAGTTCGCGACGCAGCTCTTCGGTCGATGCGGTGGCCGTACCCAGCTTACCCACCACAATGCCGGCAGCGGTATTAGCCAGCAGCGTCGCCTCTTCATAAGAAGACCCTGCTGCCAGCGATGCCGCTAACACAGAGACGACGGTGTCACCGGCACCCGTCACGTCATACACCTCGCGGGCGCGCGTTGGCAGATGGAACACCTCCTCTCCCTGACGCACCAGCGTCATGCCCTTCTCGCTGCGCGTCACTAACACGCCACCAAGGTCCAGTGCCTCACACAGTGCATGCGCTTTGGCGATCAGGTCTTCGTCATCGACACAATGGCCGACCACGGCCTCAAACTCGCTGAGGTTAGGCGTCACCAGCGAAGCACCGCGGTACTTAGTGAAATCCGAGCCTTTGGGGTCGACGATGACTGGCACCTTGGCACTGCGTGCTGCCTGAATCAAGGGCTGCGGGTCGCTTAAGGTCCCTTTGCCATAATCGGACAGCACCACCACGCCCGCGTCTTTCAGCTGAGCATCAAACTGCTGGCGGCCGACCTGCGCGTCCAGTACCTGCAAGGGCTCTTCAAAATCCAGACGGATCAATTGCTGCTGACGACTGATCACCCGCAGTTTGGTAATGGTCGGGTGCGATGCGACTTTCTCGAAGGTGCAGGAGACGCCCGCTTCATTAAGCAGGTTTTCCAGAATCACGGCGTTGTCATCCTGACCGGTAATGCCCAACAAATCGACTTTACCGCCCAGCACCGCAACGTTTAAGGCGACGTTACCTGCGCCACCGGCACGATTTTCAATGTCCTGAATTTTCACCACAGGCACCGGTGCTTCTGGCGAAATACGTGACGTCGGGCCGCCCCAATAGCGGTCCAGCATGATGTCGCCGTACACAAGAACGCGGGCGGTATGAAAGTCGGGAATCGTTACATCCATCAGAAGTCGTCGCAGGCAGTTCAGAAAACGCGCAGCTTAACATAGCTGCTTTTTCAGGTAACACGCTAAGCGGCGAAATAAACCGCTCGCCCAGCCCTTAACCCCTGTGCGTCAAGGAGGAAAGCCCCGCAAGAAACGTGATGCTCTGCGCTTTCATTCACGCGCTTTATGCTACTATCCCGGGCCAAATCAGGAGAACAACACCACGTGGCCCGACGTCTCTACACCCTGCTCTATTGTCTGTTACTGCCAGTTTTTATCGCCCGCCTCTGGTGGCGTGGCCGTGCCAATCCCGGCTACCGCCAGCGCATTCGCGAGCGCTTTGGTTTTCTGCCCCACCGACCGCAACCCGGCGGCCTATGGGTCCATGCCGTATCCGTCGGTGAGACCCTAGCAGCGGCGCCGTTTATCCGCCGTTTTCTATCGGAGAACCCAGGCGTGCCGGTGATTATTACCAGCACCACCCCCACCGGTTCCGAGCAGGTTAAACGCATGTTTGGCGAGCGGGTATTTCACATGTACCTGCCGTATGACGTTCCTAGTTTTATTCGCCGTTTTCTTCAAGCCATCCGCCCCGGCACCCTGATGATCATGGAAACCGAGCTATGGCCAAACCTGCTGCATGAGTGTCAGCAAGCCAAGGTGCCTGTGGTGTTGGCCAATGCGCGCTTATCCGAACGCTCTGCGCGTGGCTACCAGCGCGTCGCGGCACTGACCCGTCCGATGCTGCACTCATTGAGCACCGTCGCAGCGCAGAACCCAGACGATGGCCAGCGCTTCGTGCGTCTTGGCCTGCCGATGAACCGCCTGTCGGTCACTGGCAGTATTAAGTTCGACATCACAGTGCCTAATGACCTGAACGGCGACGCCCTGCGTGAACAATGGGGCGCCGACCGTCCAGTACTGGCACTGGCCTCCAGCCACCCGGACGAAGACGAACAACTGCTCGACCTATACCGACCCTTAGCAGATGCCGTCCCCGGCCTGCTCATGCTGCTGATTCCGCGCCATCCAGAACGCTTTGAGGCAGTGACAAATGCAGCACGCAGCCGCCAATTAAAAGTGCAGCGTCGTACCTCCGGCGAAGCCACGCGCGAAACTCAGGTCTATGTGGCAGACACCATGGGCGAAATGCTCAAACTGCTGGCCAGCACCGACGTGGTTGTCATGGGAGGCAGCCTGATCAACCACGGCGGCCACAACCCGATTGAGCCCGCCGCCCTCGGCAAAGCCACCCTCATCGGCCCGCACTACTTCAACTTTGCCAGCATCGTCGATGAACTGGCCGAGGCAGGGGGCATGGGAACCTGTACAAGCGTGCCTGCCCTGCAAGAAGAAATCGTACGCCTGCTCAACGACCAAGCGGCACGTGAGGCAATGGGCCAGAAAGGCTTGGAAGTTGTCGAGAATAATCGTGGTGCTGTGACGCAGCTGCTGGCGTTAGTGAAGGAGCAGTTAGCGGGGTAAGCCTAAGATTTCACAGCAAAATCAGATCCCGGACGTCATAGTTAAGCACTAATACGAACAACGCCCGCGCTGGCAGTTACCAGCGCGGGCGTTTGTGTTTCAAAGTATCAGGCAAATGCCTTACTTCATCAGCACCTTCACGTAGTTCGGCAGCGCAAAGCTGGCGACGTGTACGTCAGGGTTGTAGTAGCGAGTCTCGATGCCAGCAGCATCGTAGCGCGCCTGAATTTGCTCTGCCGACTGCTTACGCAGTGACTCGTCGTCGGTTGCCCATGCCAGCGTCATAAAGCCGCCTGCATAAGTCGGGACAGGCATCACGTAGAAGCTGGCTTCGTTGTAGAGCTTGCTCAAGCGCTGGTAGGTATTGGTCACTTCATCGCCCTGCATAAATGGCACACCGTTCTGGGCCACCATGATGCCGCCTTCGTTCAGGCATTTTTTCTCATCGGCGTAGAAGTCAGAAGTGAACAGCACTTCGCCCGGACCGATAGGGTCGGTGGAGTCTGAGATGATGACATCAAACTTGTCAGTGCAGTTAGCAACAAAGTCTTTACCATCGGCGATCACGATGTTCGCTTTTGGGTCGTCGTAGGCACCGTCAGAGTGTTTCGGGAAGTACTCTTTGCACATATCGATCACGCTCTGGTCGATTTCGACCTGAGTCACGTGTTCAACGTTTTTATGACGCAGCACTTCACGCAGGATGCCGCCGTCGCCGCCACCGATAATCAGTACACGCTTTGGATTCGGGTGCGCCAGCATCGGCACATGTACCATCATCTCGTGGTAGATGAACTCGTCTTTCTCGGTGGTCTGAACCACACCGTCGAGCAGCATGACACGACCCAGAAACGGCGTTTCAAAGATCTCGAGGTGCTGGTGTTCGGTCTTCACCTCAAACAACAGATCGCTGACGGTAAAGGACTGGGCGTAGTCGTCGTACAGACGCTCGCGGACGAAAGTTTTCTCAGTCATGGGCGTGACCCTGCAGGCAAGTTATCAAAGCGCGGAGTATAGCGGCCGTCAGCGTTCAGAACTACGGTACAAGCCCATGAATGTCGCATTAAGCGTCTGTCGAATGTTGATAGACCTGTTATGCTAAGCCGCTCACAGACATCAGCCAGGGAATGCGATGAATACGAATCTCCGCTCCGCTATTGTAGTTTCCATCGCCAGCACATTTGTCGCATGCGGCGGTGACAATAATCCTTCTGCTAAACAATTTACGGTTGAAGAGCTTAAGAAAAAACTGCCTGAAGTTAATGCAGCACTGGATACTTCTACACCTGCAGGACTCTGGGTGGGCGATTATAGCTATAACACATCTTACGATTCTGAGAGCAGTTACCGAGACTGGACTGAAACAGGTCGTGCGATCTTCATGATCTTGCCAGCATCTTTCGGCGAGGATAATTACCTGATCGATATCTGTGGTAGTACGATTGAGCAGGACACTCGACAGTTTTCACTCAATGGCACCAGCTTATCGGCGGAGGTTGTCGACACTTCAGCAGAGAGTAATGATGAACTCTTCAGTTGGGTTATGACTTTCACGCTCGACGATAATCTCGCGGCCTCGATGGAAGGAATGATGAAGGATGTCGATGCTCGCTCCGAAGAACAGGAGTCTTATAGAATGGCAGCAGTCAAAATCAGTGACGCAACGTTCTATATTGATGCCGCGAGCGAATTCGATATTTCTTACCGCGCCGCAAGTAACGAAATTTATACTTTCTCCGATATCAGCGGCCAACTGAACTGTATCAGTGCCTCCACGACAAGCATCGAGGGGACTTTGTCCGGAGAGAGCTACAGTGGAACGATCCAAAGTGCCCACGCCGAGCACAACACCGGTAGGATTGATATCGATGAATATGACGTTAAAGGAATACCGGATATATCACCGGGATATGTTGGTTTTTTCCTGGAGCCGGAAGCACGTGATGGAGGCTGTGGTTCAGATAATTGCCCTAAAGTAACAACCGCAAGCGTCAACATCATAGAACAATCTTCAACGGCATTTTCATTCCAGGCAACAGCAAGCCTGGACGATGAGGCACCCGACGTTGAACTGTCATTCTCAATATCAGCTCCGTGAGCTAAACCAATAAAAAAGGCCAGCAATTGCTGGCCTTTCACTTCTTTCTATCTGACTCATTAGATCAGTAGAAATTACTGCTCAAGTCCGGCGATAAACTCTTTCAGGTCGGCGGCTGTCTGCTTAGGTGCTTCCAGCTGTGGCAAGTGGCCAATGCCTTCCATCTTGATAGTGGTGACGTTCGGCATCAGCTTTTCAAGGATGTCGGTAGCTCCCACATGCAGTACCCGGTCTTCAACACCCCACACCAGTAGCGTCGGCGTTGCCAGGCCAGTGACGCGCTCTTCTACGCTGTCGGCTTTGATCTGAGCAAAGATTTTCTGCTCGAGGTCGAAGTTGGCGATGCGTTTCTTCGCCATTTCGTCTTTCACAAAACCCGGTACGAACGGCGGCTTGCTCATGACCAGATCAAACACCCCGCGGAATTCTTCCGGGGTTTTGGCCGTCAGCGGATTTACGCCGGTTTCACGGATGATGCGCGCCATTTCAGACTCTGGAGAAGACCAGACACCGCCCGGATCCAGCAGCCACAGGCTTTTGACTTCCGCCGGGTAAAGAGCGGCGTAGGTCATGGCAATGTGCCCGCCCATGGAGCTGCCACCAATATGAATTCGACGATCCAGATCCAGCAAGGTGAACAGTTCATGCAGGCGCTTGGCCTGAGCGATCGGGGTGTAGTCAGCATCTTCTGGCTTGGACGATTCACCAAAACCAATGTGATCCGGCACGATCAGGTGAAAGTCGTCACTCAGGTACGGGGCGGATTCGGTGAAGTTGTCTTTGTCCGCGCCAAAGCCATGCAACAGAACCAGCGTCTCGGCATCGTCGTTCTCGGCTTCCAGGTACACGTATTTCAAACCGCTGCTGGTGATGATCTCTTTCTTCTCGAGGTCACCGAGACCGCGCTTCAGATCCACCAGAAAGGCCGCGGTTTGTGTTGGGGCAGTAAAGACTGCCGCCGTGGCTGCAAGAACGCCAACGACGACGACCGCCGCCACGATTTTAACCAGTTTCATGCTTTCTCCTTATTGATTGGGTGCAGAGGAATCACTGAGCATTCGATGGTAGCGGGGCTGCGTGGCGAAACCCATAGCTTTTTGTGCCGCATTTCGTCGCGAATGGCTCGAGTTGTTACATTTGTATTCGGTACAGAAGAGGGATCAGACGTTCCATTCAACGCCAGACCATCGTTTTGTGATCTAGCTGACAAAACACTCAATCACTGCCCCCACTTCTGTGACGCCTGACACACTTTCAGTTCGATGACTTCAAGCACCCGTTTTAATTGTTCAAACGCTTGTTAGAGTAGCTGTCCATTAACTGACCAGTTCGCTCCCATGAGCGCCCGGTCAAACAACAGGTCGCACTTAACAGGAACCCAGACTATGAACAGACGATCCGCACTTTCGATCACTATGCTCAGCGCCATGATGGGACTCACAGGATGTGTCAGCGATTCTTCAACCGCCATTCGTTGGCAGCAGCCGGAGTTAGCTCCGCAGTTTGCGGACGCAGAATCTCCCGCCGGTATTTGGTTGTTGAGCAGCCAGATGACGGAGCACGCCAATTACGCGGGTAATGAAGTCATCACCGAAAGCCGCAGCCGCCAGTTAGTGGTACTGGAAGAGACGACCGACGGTAAGTACCGTTTGCATGAGTGCTCGTCAGGCGTCGATGTGTATTACGCCGCGGTCGACCTTGAGATGATGAACAGCGAACTGACCGGTGCGGTCTCATTCACCGACTATGACGCCACCACGCCGTATTCTGAAACGGATCAGATTCAACTGTCGTATCAGGGCAATGCACTAAGTGGCAATGTGATCAGCTACGACCACAATCTCGACGGGTCTTTCGATGGTAAGCAATCAGCGTACATTGAAGGGCACAAAATCAGTAATGCACAGACGTTGGCCACACTGACTCAGGAAGAAATTACCGAACTGCTGGGCAACCAGCTCAACCGTGACAGCACCGATCAGGTGTTAGGCCCAACCTGTGCTGGCATGGCATCCGTCACCACCACCGGCACACGCTGGTCACTGGATGTAGTTTCGGATGCTGTGGCAGACATCATGGCGCCAGAGCAGGCGCCAGATCTGATGGTCGCTTCCGAGGCTTTACGATGAGCTGACCAGCTCCATCGCATCCACATTCTGGAAACCGCGCGGTAATTTGTTAGTAGTTTGTTACCGCGTCGACCACGTTCACCCTGATAGTGCTCAAGGTCTGAGAACTTCATCTTCAGGTGACGCTTACCCGCATGAATCAGCAGCGTATCCCCTTCCTTGAAGACCAGCGTAGCCACCATTAACTCTTCACGAGCCGCCGCTCGGGCCGTGTTAATGTTGATCATTTTGTTGCCTTTACCCCGTGCCATCTGCGGCACATCCGCCGCTGGGAAGACCAGCATACGACCTTCATTACTGATGGCGGCAATCCAGCACTTCTCTGGCTCAATGATGGGCGTCGGTGGCAACAGGCGGGCGTTGTCCGGCACGGTCACCAGCGCTTTACCCGCTTTGTTTTTACTCTGCATGTCACCCAGCGTGGCGATAAAGCCGTAACCTGCGTCAGTGGTCATCAGGTATTGCTCATCGTCCTTGCCCATCAGCGCATGCTGGAACAGGCTACCCGACGCCGGATTAAGTTTCCCGGTCAGCGGTTCTCCCTGCCCACGTGCCGACGGCAAGGTGTGTGCCGCCAGACTGTATGCGCGCCCGGTATTATCCAGGAAGATGGCATTCTGATTCGACTTACCTTTGGCCGACGTCAGGAAGCTGTCCCCAGCTTTGTAGCTGAGGTTGGCACCATCAATATCATGGCCTTTGGCGGCACGCACCCAACCTTTCTGAGACAGCACCACAGTCACTGGATCAGCAGACAGCAGCTCCGTTTCACTGAAGGCTTTCGCTTCGGCACGGGTTACCACCGGCGAGCGACGCTCATCACCGTACTGCTCGGCGTCGGCGGTGAGTTCTTTCTTGATCAGGGTTTTCAGACGACGCTCAGAGCCCAACGTCTTCTCGAGCATGTCGCGCTCTTTTTCCAACTCATCCTGCTCGCCACGGATTTTCATTTCTTCCAGCTTGGCGAGATGGCGGAGTTTTAATTCCAGAATGGCTTCGGCCTGAATGTCTGAAATTCCAAAGCGCGCCATCAGCACAGGCTTCGGCTTGTCTTCGGTACGGATGATGTCGATGACTTCATCGATATTGAGGAAGGCCACCAGCAAACCTTCGAGGATGTGCAGGCGTGCCAGGACTTTATCGAGACGGAACTGCAAGCGACGACGAACCGTGCCGGTACGGAATTCCAACCACTCCGACAGCATGGTTTTCAGATCTTTGACCTGAGGGCGGCCGTCGAGACCAATCACGTTCATGTTAACGCGATAGTTTTTCTCAAGGTCGGTGGTCGCAAACAAGTGCGCCATCACCGCCGCGGTGTCCACCCGGTTGGACTTAGGCACCACGACCAGTCGCGTTGGGTTTTCGTGATCCGACTCATCGCGTAAGTCAGTCACCAACGGCAGTTTCTTGGCCTGCATTTGCGCAGCAATCTGCTCAAGAATCTTCGCGCCGGAGACCTGATGCGGCAGCGCTGTGATCACGATGTCGCCGTCTTCAATGGTGTACACCGCGCGCATTTTGACGCTGCCCTTACCCGTGCGATACAGCTTTTTCAGATCCTCACGCGGGGTAATGATCTCTGCTTCAGTCGGGAAGTCCGGCGCCATCACGTGCTCGCACAAGGCGTCGATGTCGGCCTTCGGCTCGTCTAATAAGCGGATACAGGCACTGGTGATTTCACGCACGTTGTGCGGTGGAATATCGGTGGCCATACCCACGGCGATACCGGTGGTGCCGTTAAGCATCACGGTGGGTAGACGCGCTGGCAAGGTACATGGCTCGTCCATGGTGCCGTCAAAGTTCGGCTGCCAGTCCACCGTGCCCTGACCCAGCTCACTGAGGAGCACGTCGGCAAATGGCGATAGCTTGGCTTCGGTGTAACGCATGGCGGCGAAGGACTTCGGATCGTCCGGCGCGCCCCAGTTACCCTGACCATCGATCAAGGGATAACGGTAAGAAAACGGCTGCGCCATTAACACCATGGCTTCGTAACAGGCACTGTCGCCGTGCGGGTGGTACTTACCCAGTACGTCACCCACGGTACGAGCCGACTTTTTGTATTTGGCGGTCGATTTCAGCCCCAGTTCACTCATCGCGTAAACGATGCGGCGCTGTACAGGCTTCATGCCGTCGCCGACATGCGGCAGGGCACGGTCGAGAATCACGTACATGGAATAATTCAGGTACGCACTCTCGGTGTAATCTTTCAGTGACTGGCGCTCGACGCCGTCATCGGTATAACTGATCTGATCCGACATAGTCTCAGGTCGCTGTTGGTTGATCCTGTCCATCGCCCGGAGCATAGAGCTGGCTGAAATCCTCACCACTCACCGGACGACCGTAAAAATATCCCTGCATCCACTCGCATCCAAGCTGTGTCAGGGTTTGTCCTTGCTCGGCGTTCTCAACGCCTTCTGCCACCACGGCAATGCCCAAGCTGCGCGCCATGGCCACAATCGCTCGGGCAATTTCGTAATCGTTTGCCTGTTCGTGCACATTGCGCACAAACGAGCGGTCAATCTTAAGTACGCTGACGGGCATTTCTTTGAGCTTGCTCAGTGACGAATACCCGGTACCAAAATCATCAATCGAGAACTCAACGCCCAACTGACGCAGACGCTCAATCTGGGCATTAATCTCAGTCATGCCCGACATCATCAGTGACTCGGTGACCTCAAGTTCCAGCCAAGACGGTTCAAAGTTCAGTGTTTCCAGTACCTCAGCAACGGCATTGGCAAACTGCGCGTTGATCTGAATAGCGGAGACGTTCACCGCAATTTTTTCCAGTGCCAGCCCCTGCGCGCGCCACTGCAGAAACTGCTCACACGCGCGGCGGATCACCCACAGGCCCAATTCTTTAATCAGGCCACTGGTTTCCGCCAGCGGGATAAATTCGTGCGGCGATACCAGACCGCGTAATTCGTGCGGCCAGCGTATCAGAGTTTCAACGCGGCGGGGAAGCGACTCCCCGGGACGAAATTGCCCCTGATATTCCAGCCGGAATTCTTCATTTTCTACCGCCACCCGCAGGTCCGCTTCCAGCAATTGCTGATGGTTGCGCGTGACCGTCAGCTCCTGCGTGTACAGGCAACTGCGGTTGCGCCCCAGCAGCTTGGCCTGATGCAGCGCGGCATCGGCGTGAACCAACAGAATATCGGCGTTCTTGCCGTGCTCTGGCGCAATGGCGATACCGGCACTGGCATTCATCGACAACAAGTGCCCCTGCAATTGGTACGGACGCGATAATTCATCCAGCAGCTGTTCGCACTTGTGGGCAACGTAATCGGCGCTGGCCTGAGTCAGCACCACCACAAATTCATCACCACTAAGACGCGCGCAAATATCACTGTCGCGCAAATTGTTGCGTAACCGATGAGCCACATCGCGCAGCAGCATGTCCCCGAGCGTATGCCCGAGGGTGTCGTTAATATCGCGGAAACGATCCAGATCGATAAACAGCACCGCCACCGAATCGTCATTGCGACGCGCCATCTGCAAGGCAAAGTTCAGCTGTTCATGCAGCAGGAAGCGGTTCGCCAGCCCCGTCAGCAAATCGTGCCGCGCCTGATACTCCAGCTCCTGTTGTTGCTGGCGGGATTCAGTAACATCACGACCACTCAGCAGTACACCGATGCACAGGCCGTCATCATCGAACAACGGCTGGCGCTGCACTTCCAGCAGTACCGGCTTACCATCCGGCCCGGTTAACCACTCGTCCAAGGTCGTCGCCGAGCGACGGTCAATGGCTTCCTGATCGTGCTGGCGCAGGTTCACGGCCGTCACCTGATCGAAGAAATCGGCGTCCACCTTGCCTTCGATGTCGTTACACGGGCGACCTAAAAACTGACAGCCCAAGGCGTTGCACAGGCGGTAAACACCGCGTCGGTCTTTGTAAAATACCATGCCCGGCTGCGCTTCAAACAAGCGCGCCACCAGCGTCAGGTGTTCATGCAGACGACGGTCGCTGCGCTGTCGACGCTGACGCTGCTGCACCAACAACACAAAGGTCAGTACAGAGATCAGCGCAAACAGCAGCATCGCCAGCACCACCTCGCCTGAGGAGTCCATGATCGCACCGTCGGCTGCCAACGCAGGCAGGCTGATAAACAAAGCGGCGCCAAACGCGCCGCGACTTAGCCAGTTCAGACCAGGTCAACCTCGTTGCCGTTGGTTTCCAGCCATTCCTTACGATCGCTGGCGCGCTTTTTCGCCAGCAGCATGTCCATCATTTCGTTGGTGCCATCACCCGGCTCCAGCGACAGTTGCACCAGACGACGGGTATTCGGGTCCATCGTGGTTTCGCGCAACTGCATTGGGTTCATTTCACCCAAGCCTTTGAAGCGCTGAACGTTCACCTTACCGCGCTTTTTCTCGGCTTTAATGCGCTCAAGAACACCCTGTTTCTCGGCTTCGTCCAAGGCGTAATACACGTCTTTGCCAATGTCGATCCGGTAGAGCGGTGGCATGGCCACATACACGTGACCGTCCGTGACTAATTTGCGGAAATGACGCACAAACAAGGCACACAACAAGGTGGCAATGTGCAGGCCGTCGGAGTCAGCATCGGCAAGGATGCAGATTTTGCCGTAGCGTAATCCCGAGAGGTCGTCGTTGTTCGGATCAATGCCCAGCGCGACCGCGATGTCGTGGACTTCCTGCGAGGCAAGAATCTCACTGGAGTCCACCTCCCAGGTGTTCAGGATCTTACCCCGTAACGGCATGATGGCTTGAAACTCGCGATCACGTGCTTGCTTGGCAGAACCGCCGGCCGAGTCCCCTTCCACCAGAAAGAGTTCGGTGCGTTCACTGTCCTGACCGGTACAGTCGGCCAGTTTGCCCGGCAGTGCCGGACCTTGAGTAATCTTTTTACGGGCGACTTTCTTGGATTTGCGCAACCGCGACTGGGCACTGGAAATCGCCAGTTCAGCCAGACGCTCGGCGTCGGCCACGTTTTCATTCAACCAGAGCGCAAAGGCATCTTTCACCACACCGGAGGTGAATGCCGAAGCTTCACGAGACGACAGGCGCTCTTTGGTCTGCCCAGCAAACTGAGGGTCGGCAAGCTTGGCTGACAGCACATACGCACAACGATCCCAAAGATCATCCGGCGTCAGCTTGATGCCACGCGGCAACAGATTGCGGAATTCACAAAACTCACGCAGCGCATCGAGCAGACCGGAGCGGAAACCATTCACATGGGTACCGCCCTGAGCCGTCGGGATCAGGTTTACGTAGCTTTCCTGAACCAGGTCGCCGCCTTCTGGCAGCCACTGCACCGCCCAGTCCACGCCTTCGGTTTCGCCTGTCATGGAGCCAGTAAAGGGCTCAGCCGGGACGCACTCCCAGCCCGTGGTCGACACTTTCAGGTAGTCTTTCAGGCCGTCTTCGTAATACCACTCCGCGCTGTCTTCGGCGTTCGGGGCATTAAATTTGATGCGCAGACCCGGGCACAATACAGCTTTTGCGCGCAGGTTGTGCTTAAGGCGGGCGACCGAGAATTTAGCGGAATCAAAATACTGTGGGTCTGGCAGGAAACGAACGCTGGTCCCGGTCCGTTTTTTACCGCAGGTGTCCACCACCTGCAGGTCGAGGGCCTTGTAGCCATCTTTAAAGCCAATGCGCTGCACCTGACCATCGCGCCAGATGGTCACTTCAACCACTTGCGACAGAGCGTTCACCACCGACACGCCCACCCCGTGCAGACCGCCGGAGAATTGGTAGTTATCGTTGGAGAACTTACCGCCCGCATGCAGTTGGGTAAGAATCAGTTCAACGCCTGAAATGCCATGTTCTGGATGAATGTCGGTAGGCATACCACGACCATCATCCAGTACCGTCATCGAGCCGTCGCCGTGCAGCGTGACTTCAATTTTGCTGGCGTGTCCGGCTAAGGCCTCGTCCACCGAGTTATCGATGACTTCCTGTGCCAGATGGTTAGGACGTGTGGTATCGGTGTACATCCCCGGGCGCTTGCGCACCGGGTCGAGACCACTGAGCACTTCAATAGAAGAAGCCGTGTATTGCTTTGACATTGATTCCCCTGTCATCGCGCTGGTTGCAGAGATGCCACGCAGTATACCGACGCCAAAAAGGTTGTGCACTCGCTGAACCGATCAGCGCGTCCAGCACCTAGAAAGATGGCCCAGGATTTCCGGAATACGTGCCATAAAACGCTGAAAGCTATGATCACCACCGCCTTCCAGCCATGCCGGACAGGCCCGGTATAGCTCGGCAGCGTGGCGGTAATCCAGAGTTTCATCGGCGGTCTGTAACAGTAGCAACAGTTGCTCTGGGGAGGTAATCGCCGCTGTGTTCAGGGCTTCCAGCTGCGTCAGATGATGCGCCTCAAGCAGATAGGTCTCACCCGTATGGTAATGGGTATGCTCACCCAGATAATGGCGGAACAACTCAAACGGACGCACCGCCGGGTTAATCAGTACCGCCGGCACCTGATGTTTTTCCGCCAGATAAGTCGCGTAAAACCCACCGAGCGAACTGCCCACAATCCACACGCGCTCATGACGTTGCTTGAGCGACAACAATTCTGCCTCGGCCAGAGCGATGGCGTCCTGTGGATCAAAGTGAATAAAAGGAGCGCGAATCTCACCCAGCTCGGGGTGAGTATCAAACAGCGCCAGCATCTGCTGCGCTTTTTCAGAGGCGGGGGAGCTAAGAAAGCCGTGCAGATACAGGCAACCACTGCCCTGCACGGACAGCGGGATCTGCATAATCAGTATCCTGTTTGTGTCCGGTCGACTTCGAAGGATACGTCTTCCAGGCGTTCAACGCCCGTGTTGATGCTGCCATCGGCGTGTAATTCCAGCCAACGGAAACCCGGAGCCACCGTGTCCAGACTGAAATCGGTGGTTTGTGGTTCAAATTGCACACACGTCGACGGAGTCGCCATCAGGCGTACACCATTCACAAAGCCATCGCAGCTCTGATGGACGTGCCCCCACAGTACGGCGCGGGCGTTGTCATGACGTGCCAGCAATTCCATGAATTCATGGCGGTTGCGCAGGCCAATGGTGTCCATCCAGCGGCTGTTCATCGGGATCGGGTGGTGGTGCAGACAAATCAGGGTGTGCAACTCAGGCGCATCACTCAGGGCTTCTTCAAGGAAGGCCAGTTCGCTGTCGGCCAATTGCCCGAACACGGCGCCTTCGACCTGAGAGTTCAACATCACCACCTGCCAGTGGGCGCTGCGGATCACACGATGCAGGTGTTCAGACTCGCCACCGACTTTGGCCAGATTACGAGGGTCATCGTGGTTGCCTGCCAGCCAGAATACCGGCTGATCAAACGGCGCCAATGCCTCATGCAGATGGCGGTAGGATTGCTCACTGCCATCCTGCGACAGGTCGCCCGTCACCAACATGGCGTCACTGGCAAATGAGAAACGCTTCAATTGATCAATGACGGCCGTCATGCTGTCGTACGTTGGGACGCCGAGCAGTTTCCCCTCCACGTCACTGAAGAGGTGAGTGTCGGTCACCTGGACGAGCCGTAATGTCTCTTCAGAGTTAAGTTGGTACACGCCTGCCTCGGTCTTATTCTTATCGGGACGAGACTATATAGTAGACGCTCGCCAATTGGGCTTCCGGAAACCCATCACATATCTGTAGATTCGTGCCAATCTGGATTGCAAGCACTATTTTGACTGCAATCGGGCCACTTCATGGCAATCAAAAGGTCGGCGAAAAACTGAACGATCGCTCAACCCGACCATGCTTCAAACAATGCTCCAGCCAGTCGGCCAGAAACTTATTCAGCTGGATTTTCTCGTCGGGCAAACGCATCTGAGGATTGGGGTATTGGTAACGGCCTTCAAAGCGATGCTGGTTCTGATAGCTCAGAACTTCCGCCATGCTGGCATCGTGATAGAGACGCACGTGCATCGAGGGTGGCGTCACAAACTCCGGACTCACACCTTCCTGACGCACGGTCAGCATGGTGGTGTAAGGCTGAACTTCTTCAATGCGAATGCGTACCCGGGCGCTCTGGTCACCGGCATCGGTGATCGCAAACACACGTTCGCCACCGGCGTCGGTATCCGGCAGCAGGCGCAGAAAACGCAGGTAATTGGCTTCGGCCACTGCCGCCATTTCCTGCAGATCGGGTACATAGCGTTGTCGACGCAAAAGACTCTCCCTCACATTGAGATCAAAACCACACCATAGCAGCGACGCTGGCCATTGGCTGCGGGTCGCCACTGCGGCACCACCTGTCAGTCCTGACGCAAGCGCGCATGATGCAGTTTGAGCCACTGCAGCGCAATGATGGTCGCGGCGTTGTTCAGGTGCCCCGCTTCCAGCGCCTGCCAGGCCTCTTCGGCGCTGAGTACGACCACTCGAATATCTTCGTGTTCCTCAGCCAGACCATGAACGCCGCCCGCGCCGTCGCTGTCGACCAGGCCGCAATAAATGCGTACTTTTTCATTGGTGCCGCCCGGCGACACCCAGTAATCACACACGGGGATCAGGGTGGTTGGTACACAGCCCGATTCTTCCTGCGATTCACGTAGGGCCACGTCTTCGCCGGTTTCTCCCGGCTCGACCATGCCGGCCACCAGCTCAAGCAACCAAGGGGAACGAGCGTCTTCCAGCGCCCCCACTCGAAACTGCTCGGTTAACACCACGGCATCGCGGTTTGGGTCGTACAGCAGCACACACACCGCCTCACCCCGCTCAAACAACTCCCGGGTAAAGGGCCCCATCCATTGGCCGTCGAACCGGCGATGCGACAACGTGAGTTTTTCCATCCGGAAGAAACCTCGGTAGACCTCTTCACGACGTTCAATCCTGACATCTTCCTGCCCCATGGGCGTAGGCAACCGCGTCATACTTGACCCTTCTATATATCTAGATAAGAATATTGAAATGATTTAAATCGCTGCTGCACAGTACTGAGTGTTCACCTCAGTGCAACAAATCTGCCCATGTGGGGGTGATTTTTTCTGATAGACTCAAAAAGCTTAATTTCAGTACCTTCATTAAGAAAGGCATTTTATGAAAACATTGCTCACCCTCACATCAGCGCTGTTGTTACCGGGCGTCGTTCTCGCGGCTGATCTGAGTACGGTCTACGACCTGGCCGCCAGCAACGACCCAGAAATCGCCGCTGCCCGTGCCAGCCGTGAAGCCGATGCATACAACGTGATGATCGCCCGCGGTGCCTTGTTGCCTCAGGCACAGGCCTCGTACACGCACACCAATGTTGAATTCGACATCGAAGGGCTCGAAGGCGCTGTCTCCGAATACGAGCTGGGCACCCTGACCATAGAAGCCGGTTTATCGCTGTTTAATCTTAATAACTGGTACAACTATCAGGCTGCTCGAGCAGGCAACAGCAATGGCACCTACGAGCTGCAAATGGCCGAGCAACAGTTGTTGCTGCGTACCGCCGAAGCCTACTTCAATATCCTCCGCGCCGAAGACAACCTCTCAACCGCGAACGCCGAGCTAAAAGCCGTACAGCGCTCATTGGAGCAAACCAAACAACGCTACGACGTGGGCTTAACCGCCATCACCGACGTACATCAGGCTCAGGCCGCCTACGACCTGAGTTACGCCAGCCTGCTGGGCCAGCGTGCTAATCGTCAGATTCAGTACGAAGCACTGGAGCAGCTGACAGGCCAGACCATCAGCGAAATCAGTGCCTTGAAAGCCAACGCTGAGATGAAGGATCCAACGCCTAACAGCGCCGACGAATGGGTTGCCTCTGGCATCGATAAATTCCCGGGCCTGCGCATGGTCGAAGCGCAGCTGGAAGCCGCACGCCTGCAACGCAATGCCGCGCGCGCTCAGCACCTGCCTACGGTAGAGCTGTTTGCCAGCTACGAAGACGGTGACCGCGCCACCGGCATTACCGAACAGCCAGTCGCTCTGGCGACCACCTCATACGGTGTCTCCATCTCGGTCCCGCTGCTGGCCGGTGGCTCTCTGTACGCACAGACGAAACAAGCCGCTCTGACTTACGCAGCAGCCGATTATCAGTTAGAAAATCAGCGTCGTACTCTGCGCCAGAATATCCGCAGCCTGTACTTGCAGGTGAAAAACGATGTCCTGAACATCAACGCTCGCCAGCAGTCGATCCGCTCGGCGCGTTCGGCACTGGATGCGACTCAGACCGGCTATAAGGTCGGTACCCGGAACATTGTTGAAGTACTGGATGCGCAACAGAACCTGTACCGTGCCGAGCGCGATTACGCCAACGCCCGTTACGACTACATCATTAATCTGCTGACGCTGAAATACTACGCCGGCACCCTGAACGAAGGTGATCTGCAAACGCTGAATGCCTGGTTAGCCAGCTAACTCAGCACGATAACGCGGCGCGATCTGATGGCGCCGCTGACAAGAAAACAGGGGCTTCGGCCCCTTTTTCATTTGTGCACCCAGCAGCCAACCCACCTGTCACCGCCTGCCCCCTGTTATCCCGCGCCGCCACTGCTATAATCGCCTGTCTTTGAATTCGCGAATCATGCACGACCACGTGCAAACCACAGGAATTATCACCGTGAGTGAGAGCCGCCATAACATCAAAACCTTCCAGGGCCTGATTGCCGCCCTGCAGGAATACTGGTCCGAGCAGGGCTGTGTGATCAATCAACCGCTCGATATGGAAGTCGGTGCCGGTACCTTCCACACCGCTACCTTCCTGCGTGCTATTGGCCCTGAGAACTGGGCATCCGCCTACGTTCAGCCAAGCCGCCGCCCGACCGATGGCCGTTATGGTGAAAACCCGAACCGTCTGCAGCACTACTACCAGTTTCAGGTAGTAATGAAGCCAAACCCGGTAAACATTCAGGAGCTCTACCTTGAGTCTCTGCGTGCCATGGGCATCGACACTCTCGTTCACGACATCCGTTTTGTAGAAGACAACTGGGAATCGCCAACACTGGGCGCCTGGGGTCTGGGCTGGGAAGTCTGGCTGAACGGCATGGAAGTGACTCAGTTCACTTACTTCCAGCAGGTGGGCGGCCTTGAGTGCTTCCCGGTAACGGGTGAAATCACCTACGGTCTTGAGCGTATCGCCATGTACCTGCAGGAAGTCGACTCTGTTTACGATCTGGTCTGGACCTACGGCCCGGACGGCAAAGCCGTGACCTATGGCGACGTCTTCCACCAGAACGAAGTGGAACAGTCTGCGTACAACTTCGAACACGCTGACGTGGACTTCCTGTTCACCGCGTTCAACCAGTATGAAAAAGACGCCCTGCGCTTAATCGAAGCGAACCTGCCACTGCCTGCGTACGAGCAGGTATTGAAAGCGTCTCACACCTTTAACCTCCTGGATGCCCGTGGCGCCATCTCCGTGACCGAGCGTCAGGGTTATATCCTCCGCGTCCGTACCCTGGCTCGTGCAGTAGCTCAGGCGTACTTCGACAGCCGTGCTGAAAAAGGCTTCCCGCTGGCGGAAGAAGCCAACCGTGCCGATGTACTCGCACGTTATGAGGCCCAGAAAGCCGAGAAAGCAGCCGCTGAGGAGAAGAAGTAATGTCTACGAAAGATTTCTTAGTTGAACTGGGTACCGAAGAGCTGCCGCCAAAGGCACTGAAAACCCTGTCTGACGCCTTCACCTCGGGTATTACCCAAGGCCTGAAAGACGCCAACCTGAACTTCGGTGATGTCGTCGCGTTTGCCGCACCACGTCGTCTCGCTGTACGTATTGCTGGCCTCGAAACCCAGCAGGCAGATCAGGAAGAAACCCTATACGGCCCGCCAGCCAAGATCGCGTTCGACGCTGACGGTAAGCCAACCAAAGCCGCGGAAGGCTTTGCTGCCCGCGCTGGCGCAAGCGCTGCTGACCTGCAGACCGCACCGGATTCGCACGGCAAAAACGCTGGCAAGCTGATGATTCAGCGTACGATTAAGGGTAAGCAGACCAGCGAGCTGCTGTCTGATATCGTTCAGACCAGCCTCGACAAGCTGCCGATTCCTAAGCGTATGCGCTGGGGTGCATCACGCGTTGAATTCGTGCGTCCGGTTCAGTGGCTGCTCATGCTGCTGGGCGATGACGTTGTAGACGCCGAAGTGCTGGGCCTGAAAGCCGGCAACACCACACGCGGTCACCGCTTCCACTCAGCCGGCGAAATCACCATTGCCTCTCCGGGTGAGTACGAAGGCAAACTGCGTGAAGCCTATGTGATGGCTGACTTCGCGGAACGCTCTGCCCTGATCAAAGAACAGGTTACCGCTGAAGGCGTGAAGCTGGGTGGCGAAGCTGTGATCGACGACGACCTGCTCGACGAAGTCACCGCCCTGAACGAGTGGCCGGTAGCACTGGCTGGCTCCTTCGACGAAGACTTCCTGCGCGTACCGCCAGAAGCTCTGGTGTCTTCCATGAAAGAACACCAGAAGTACTTCCACGTAATGAAAGACGGCAAACTACTGCCTAACTTCATCACCGTATCGAACATCGAATCGAAAGATCCGGCACAGGTAATCTCAGGTAACGAGAAAGTAATCCGTCCACGTCTGGCCGATGCTGCCTTCTTCTGGGATACCGACCGTAAGCAGAAACTCGAAAGCCGTTTCGCCAAGCTCGAAAACGTCGTCTGGGTGAACAAACTCGGTTCTGTTGCCGATAAAGCCCGTCGTATCGGCGCTCTGGCTTCGCGCATTGCTGGCGAAACCGGTGGCGACAAGGCACTGGTAGAGCGCGCAGCGCAGCTGTGTAAGAACGACCTCGTGTCTAACATGGTGTTCGAATTCACCGACCTGCAAGGTCTCGCCGGTAAATACTACGCCGAGCACGATGGCGAACACGCCGACGTTGCTGCGGCCATGGTTGAACAGTACATGCCTGCGTTTGCCGGTGATGAACTGCCTGCCACACAGACCGGTACTCTGATTGCACTGGCCGACCGCCTCGACAGCCTTGTGGGTCTGTTTGGTTTGGGTCAGATTCCGACTGGCTCTAAAGATCCTTTTGCTTTAAGAAGGGCGTCTCTGGGTGTACTGCGTATTCTGGTTGAGAAAGAGATCAACATCGATCTGGCAACGCTGATTGATTACGCACTGGAAGGTGATTGGAAGACAGCTCCGAAGGCCGACACCAAAGCCACCCTGATCGAATACATGCTGGACCGATTCAGCGCCTGGTACGCGGATGAAAACATCCCGGCTGGCGTATTCCAGGCCGTACGTGCGCTGGGCGTCACCAACGCACTGGATGTGAACCGTCGCGTGAAAGCCGTATTCGAATTCAGCAAGCTCGATGCCGCAGAATCACTGGCTGCTGCGAACAAGCGTGTATCTAACATCCTTGCCAAGAACGGCGGCGATGCGGTGACCGCAGATGTAAACAACGCTCTGCTGGCACAAGCCGAAGAGAAAGCACTGGCCGAACAGGTTGCGGCTAAGCAAGCGGCTGTTGCCCCACTGATGGCCGCTGGCGACTACAGCGCAGCGCTGACCGAACTGGCCGGCCTGCGTGAGTCCGTCGATGCCTTCTTCGACAACGTGATGGTGATGGCCGACGACGACGCCGTGAAAAACAACCGCTTGGCACTGCTGAAGCAGCTGCAAGGGCTGTTTATCGGTATCGCGGATATTGCCGTGCTGTAAAGCGCATCCGAACCGCAAAGCCCGCCCGGCATTCCGGTCGGGCTTTTTTATTGTCTTATGTCGGCACTGGAGAAATTATGAAACTCATCATCCTCGACCGCGACGGTGTTCTTAACCAAGACTCCGATGCTTACGTAAAATCCGTGGATGAGTGGATTCCCATTCCGGGCAGCGCTGAAGCCGTGGGTAAGCTCTGCACAGCAGGCTACACCGTGGCCGTGGCGACTAACCAGAGCGGATTAGCACGGGGCTACTTCACCGAGGCCGATCTCGCAGCCATGCACGACAAAATGATTGCGCTTGCCGCTGTACACAGCGGCAAGTTCGCTCACATCGCTTATTGTCCGCACGGCCCAGACGATCACTGCGATTGCCGCAAGCCGCTGCCGGGACTGATTCATCAGATTGAGCAAGCCTTGGACACGTCGGCAGACGGCGCATGGATGATTGGTGATTCGATCCGCGATCTGGAAGCCGGTGCTGATGCTGGCTGCCAGACGGCCCTTGTACGCACCGGCAAAGGCGAAAAAAGTGAGCACAAACTTACTTTGCATGACTCACTTTCAGGGGCTCCGGTATTTAACGACCTCGCAGCCTTCGTAGACTGGCTTATCGCCCAGAACTAATACTAATCAGCTCCTATCCCGTTCAGCACAGATAGAAGCTGCTCAACTATCGAAGCCGTTTAACGACGGCAAAGGTCGCTCACTGTGGCTCCCAAGGAAGGGTGCCGGGCGCGGCGTCGATAAAGTTAAGGTACTGCTCAAGGTGGTCGACCAAGTCCCGAATCACCTCTTCTTTGCTACAACCAAACAAGTCGTAGTCCAGTGAGCCATGGCGCAGATACACGTCCGCGCGCCAGAAGGTTGCTGGCTTATCTCCGGCAGTGCGGTAGTCGGGCGCTGAGTGCTCTGTCGCTTTCACCTGATAATAAAATTCGTCGACGCCATCGCGTACCAGCGTCATCGCCGCCTCGCCGGTGTCAGAGGTAACGTCGACGTTCCAACCGTGTGATGTCAGCTCTTCGCTGACTTCTTGCAGCGCCGGAACCACGACATCCTCGATAAAGGTCTCGACCTTGTTCGCACCCGGAAACTTCATGATGCCGTGCAGACGCTTACGCCAGTCGCCGCCGTCGCTGTGCGGACGCACCGGTGTAATCGCGCTGATCGAGGTATCACGGTGGCCTTCAATCACAAGCGCTCGCCAGAGACCCGCCACCGCCAACAACATAATGATGGCGAATGGCAGAGCACTGACGATGGTCATCGTCTGAAGGGCGCTCAAACCGCCCGCCAACAACAACGCAGCGGCAATGCCGCCTTCCAAAAATGCCCAGAACACCCGCTGCCAGACGGGTGTCTCCAACAAACCACCAGAGGCAAGAGAGTCCACCACCAGAGAGCCGGAATCCGACGACGTCACGAAGAAGGTGATGATGAGGAAGACAGTCACCAGCGACAGGAAGAACGACATCGGCAAGCGATCATAAAACTCAAACAAGGCTACCGCATGGTTGGCTTGCACCTCTCCGATGAGTGCTGTTTTGCCCTCTTCCATAATCATGTGTAACGCGGTATCGCCAAAAATCGCAAACCACAGGAAGGTAAAGACCGTTGGCACCGCGAGTACCCCAAACACGAACTGACGAATCGTCCGGCCGCGGCTGATCTTAGCAATAAACAAACCCACAAATGGCGCCCACGCTATCGTCCACGCGAAGATAAAGAGCGTCCAGTTACCAATCCAGTCGCTGTGGGTGTACGCCTGCATATTAAAGGTACGCTCAACCACGCTGCCCAGATACGCCCCGGTGTTCTGCACCAGAGTATTCAAAATGTGAATGCTCGGCCCGACGGCGAACACCACCGCCATCAGAAATACCGCCAACGCCATATTCAGCATCGACAGGTTCTTGATGCCCTTATCCATGCCCGCCACAACCGAGACCGTCGCGGCCAGCGTAATCACCGCAATGGCAATCACCTGTACCGTCGTACTGATGGGAATGGCTGGCCATAAGTAGTTAATACCGGCATTAATCTGCGAGACCGATAGCCCCAGGGTCGTCGCCAGGCCAAACATGGTACCCAGGACAGCAAAGGTATCGACAATATGACCCGCCCAGCCGTGTATGCGATCGCCGATTAAGGGATACAATGCCGAACGCACAGACAAGGGAAGACCGTGCCTGTAGGCGAAGTAAGCCAACACTAACCCCATCAGACCATAGATACCCCAGATGTGCAGGCCCCAGTGGAAATAGGCAATCTGCATGGCTTCTTTGGCGGCCGGTACGGTTTCCGCGGCACCGGCTGGCGGCGTTGAATAATGCAGTACCGGCTCAGCCACGCCGAAAAACAACAACGCAATGCCGTAGCCCGCAGAGAACAACATGGCAAACCAGGCAGGGAAACTGTACTCCGGCTCGGCATGATCGGAGCCAAGGCGGATGTTGCCCCAGCTACTGAAACCGACACACAGAATAAAGATAAGAAACACGGCCACCGCCAGCATATAGAACCAACCGAAGGTTTGTGTGATCCAGGCCAGCATACTGCTGAATGCGCTGCCTGCCGCGTCGGGATCAGAAATGGTGCCAATGATAAGAAGTGCTGCAACGACGATAGTAGGGACGGCAACGGGCATCAATAGCGTTGCCTGAATGCCCTTCTTTTCGAGGTTCATTGAATTCTCCGGGTAAAATCGTATCTATACCCTGTCAAAGACAACCTTAGATAGCAAACCGACCTCGATACAGGCGTGGTACTATCCGGGCGTTATTGCGCAAGATTACTCCGGGGGAAATTATGGTGGTTGAAGTTGGAGGCCTGCTGGGCATCCTGATTCTGATTGGCGATATCTACGCCATTCTTAACGTTGTGCAGGCACGCACCACATTGGGGGTGAAAGCAGTTTGGATTGCGGCCATCTTGTTGTTGCCGCTCGCAGGATTGCTGGCCTGGTTCCTGTTTGGGCCACGTCAGCCTAAGATTGCATAGCCAGCTACGAGTTGCCCGGCGGATCAACGGTCAGCCAAAGCAGTTGGCCTAAAAAGGTGGCTCAGTCCAAGACTGGCCACCTTTTTGTATTTCAGGTCTGCATCACCTTAGATGCAGATCGCCAAATAGTGATTACTCACTTGCTTCAGAAGGTTCGCTATTACTCGCCTTCACCAACTGAACATTAGCTTTGGGGGCATTCCCCTGCTTGTCTTCGCCAAAGTAGATGGTCTGATGCGGGAACGGAATCTCGATGCCGTGCTGATCAAACGCGGCTTTGATCCGGCGATTAAACTCACGACCCACATTCCAGCGCTCATGTGATTTCGTCTTGTAGCGCGCTTTAATCACAACCGCACTGTCATCAAAGCGATCCAGGCCCTGTACTTCCAGCGGCGCCAACACCCGGCTACCAAAGCTCTCATCCTGTCGGAATACTTCGTCCAGTTCTTTCAGCAAGGCCATCACGTCGTCAACGTTTTCACGGTAAGCAACGCCGACTTCAAAGACGTAGTAGCTAAATTCTTTAGTCAGGTTAGACACGATAGTCACATCGCCGAACGGTACGGTGTGCACGGTGCCGTCCAGATCCCGTAACTGCACCTTACGCAGAGTAATCTTTTCCACGAAACCGAACTTATCGCCAATCCGTACAACGTCACCGATCTGCAGCAGGTCTTCAAACACCACCATCAATCCCGTCAGGAAGTCCTTCACCAATGTCTGAGCACCAAAGCCAATGGCAATCCCCAACACACCTGCACCGGCCAGCAGCGGCATGATGTTGATGCCGAGCTCGGACAGAATCACCATCAGCGACATAATAGTCAGCGCAATCATCAGAATGTTGCGGATGATGGGAGTAATGGTCTGAAAGCGGGAACTGTTCAGGCGTTCGTTCTTCTCAATCATGGATTCCAGCAACGCATTAACGGCCTCCCAGATCATGGAGAAGACCATGCCTACCAGAGCAATGGTCAAAACTGCGCTTAACAAGGAACCGGGGCCTTCGATCTCTTCTTTGCCCATCGAAGTGGCGATCAGGTGCCAGGTCGCGTAACCGATCAGAATCAGGCTGACGAGGTAACCTGCCCAGCGCTGGATGCGAAAGATGCTGCTGAAGCGCTTGTCGTCCCAGCTGAGACGTTTGCGGACGATGTCCATGCGGCGATCAAGAAACTTACTCAAGGCGCCATTAAGGAACAAACCAATCAGTACCAGAAACACGGTCACCGAGAAGGTCAGCAAGTCACCGATAAAACTCTCTGGCAGCCCGTAACCACGGATCAGATCCATCAGATCCGTCATCAGCCCCGGCGCCTGAGCATCAATATCGAACAAGGTGGCAATGAACGGCAGCTCAGGTTCCGGCTGGGCATCAATCATCAGCTTCAGCTGTTCGATCAACGCCTCACGCTCGCCATCGTTTTCGAGCGTGGCAATCAGGTCACTGACCGACTCACGATTAATCTCACCGCCGTCCGCGGTAGCACCGTCCGTCTCAGCCCAACCCAGGCAGGACCATAACAACAGCAAAGTGAACGTAATAAAGCGCATGGTGTCTCCTTAACAAGCAAAAGCGCAACGGCACACAACCGTACCCGCTATCGACCTCAACGCCAGTGCGATGTTCCCGACGCGGCCCCGAGTCTACTGACGAATACGCCACTGGCCGGAAAGACCGAGACCACAGGCAAGCCAGTCATTGTGCAATGCGCGCTATATTAGCTATAAAACCCTACAAAGGTGATACAAATTACACAGGAGATGGGACGATGACGGCCGATGCTTCCCTTGCCACTACGCTCACGACCCCAGTCACAGAGCAGAGCGCTCACGCGCCGCTGATTGAAGTCCGCAAGATGGACTTCAGCTTTGATCAGGTCGACAGCGTCGACTGGTATCGTGACAACCCGATCCTGACCGCCTTCATCGCCGTGCTTTCCGGCACCTTCCCGCCGGGCGAGCAGATGTTCATTGAATCCGTTCGTCATTTTAAGGATCGGGTGACGGACCCTGTGCTGCAGGAAAGCGTAAAAGACTTTACCCGTCAGGAAGCGCACCACACCAACCAGCACAAGCTGGCAAATGAGAAGCTGGAGTCGCTCGGCTGGCGCGCTCAAACCATTGAGCGTCGGGTAGAAAAGGCCATCAACCTGCTCAATGCCAAACGCTCCAAGCGCGAGCGTCTGGCGGCGACCGTGTGTCTGGAACACATCACGGCCATCGTTGCCGAGTATGTACTTACTCACCCCGAACAGCTAGAGGGCATGCACCCTTCGATCAAGTACATGATGATCTGGCACGCCATCGAAGAGATTGAGCACAAATCCGTGGCCTTCGATGTGTACATGAGTACCGGCGGCAAACGCAAAATGCTCTACCGCATCATGCGCGCCATTGCCGTACTGTTCCCGACCCTGACCATCGGCCGTACTTTCTACCTACTGTGGGCGGCGCGACGGATGCCAAGCTGGGCTCAAACCAAAGAAGCCTGGACCATGCTCTTCGGTGAACAAGGCATGTTCACCTGCATCAAAGCGCCATTTAAGGATTTCTACCGGGAAGATTTTCACCCGGAAGATCACGACAACCGTGAGCTGATTGCCCGCTGGAAGGCAGAGATCGACGCCTGGAAAGCCAGCTAACGACTGTCACACCAGAAAGAACTTCGCCCGCGCCAGATAGCTTTCACGGTCGTCCAGGCCGTTACAGCCGCCATTAATGGTGCGGGTAATGCCACGGATATCATCCTGATCGGCTTTGGTCGCCAGACCGCGTTGCTCCCAAAACCAGATACTGACCGCCAGCGCATGATCCGGGTGCGCCACCTGTTCTGGCCAGTCGGGCTGTGAGGTATCCAGCCCGGCAAACGCCGCATACCGTTCGTAGTTGTAGCGCCCGGTCAGTTGAATCAGCCCCCGCCCCTTGAAGCGTACGCCGTCACCCGGATGCGTATTGCCCAGATCGCTGCGGCCTTCGTAAGCCTGCCCTGAAGCCAGCTCTTCGGTCAGTTGCAGTGACAGACTCTCATGGCCGATCTGCGCCAGAAAATGCGCCAGCCGGTGCGGCGACCCAATTGCGCTGTGGCACGCGCACTGCTGATCTAATAACGGCAAATACGTATCCACCGTGGCGGTGCTCGCTGAAGGCATTACCCCCGCCAACGCATCACGCGACAGCCCTTTGGGTAGGCACCCCGCCAGCACACGTAACGTCCGCCCTCCGGCATCTACGCGGCCGTCCGGGCGCTGCATGCCGACTTCATCCGCCTGAAACTCACGCACCGCAGCAATGGTGGCCGGGCCAATCAGTCCGTCGACGGCCAAGGGTTTCTGAGGTTTGAGAATGCTGTTGAGTGCGGCCTGAATCACCCGCACGTCAGCAGGCGTATTGTGCCCGCCCGCACCCACACTGTGTTGAATGGCCATGATGCCGCCCCTCCCTTGCTCACTGTCATTTGCCGTCACAATGATTTGATCATTACGTAATCAAATCACACCTTCAATGACACAATGCGCAATAAAACCAACGGAGTTGCCAGATGCGGCCCTTAAGTCGCTATTTGGCCATTGATGGATTCAAGGGGGTGAGCAAACAGTAGAGCAACAACACCGATAGTCATCAGGGCTACCGGTATGCTCAAGCGTCTTTGTGGCTGCTGTACTCGTGTTTGAACACCACTTCTGTCGTGGTGAGCACATCCTGAATATGAAGGCGTCGGGAGAACAACAGGTACGCACAGATAAAGACCTGAAAAAACAGCATGGAACCAGTAAAAATGCCAAAACGTAGGGTCGATCTTAACCACGACGTTCGTCCACAGTCGCGGGTATTAATTACCTTCAGTTTGACCATGCGCTTACCCAAGGTGGCCTGTAACTTTGAAGATTCCATCAGGCCGAAATACAAAGCGCCAACCAACAGGAAGATGGCCCAGAAAAACGAATCGGAATTCGCGGCCTTTTCGAAATGCGCCAGAAGACGGTCAATACCAACCACGCTGAGTGCCGACATAGCCAGCACCAAAAAATAATCAATAAGTGTTGCCCAAGCTCGATAGAACAACAGTTGCCCGCCATAGCCGATCAGATGATTGCCGTCCTTCGGTGGTACACGAACGGCGCGTCGTTTTACTTCGTCCGGATGCACCCAGGACTGCGCTTGCGTAATAATAAAATCGACCGCATCCGGATCGAAACGCTCTTCTAATTCGGCCAGATGCCCTGCCCAATTAAAATGCACGTTCAACAGGTGCAATAGCTCGGTAGAGACATCAGAAACCAGCTCACCATCCGCCTCTCGAGCGGCTTGAATCGAGGCTTCGCACAAACCGCATACGGTGTGAAAAATCCAATAGGATGCATGCGACTTGTAAGTAAATTCATTGAGAAAATACGCATTTAAAATCTGCGACCAGGCACCGTAATCCACCGCTTGATGATGGTCTTCCAGATACGCTACCACCTGATGCATAAAGGCGTGGTATTCCTCCATGTGGTCGCGCTCATCTGCCCCTGAGTCGGCGGCAAGCTCCTCTGAGTCTGAGCTAGGCCTCTGTGAATCGGATTGTGAATCGGAAGTAAGCTCCGGGGATTGTTCTTGCGCAGCCGTTTGATCGGCAGTGAGATGTGCTGACTCGGGTTCTGTAGTCGAATCGTCAGATGAAGTGAAGTCACCTGGTGATTCAGAGGCTTCAGAGGCCTCGTTTTGACTATGGGCCTCAACGTTGGTGGTAGACGCCGCTAAATCAGCACTGTCGCTGCCTGAGGAGGTCTGGAGAGCAGGCTGAGTCTCATCCACATCGATGACGCTGGATCCCGGTGACTCAGATCCCGGTGACTCAGATCCCGGTGACTCAGATCCCGGTGACTCAGATCCCGGTGACTCAGAT